>Ga0126307_10003109_pt1 | contig 11275 bp, 10 predicted proteins | sample Plot28_FD_89955 | JGI IMG/M metagenome (GOLD analysis project Ga0126307, IMG submission 89955) | Serpentine soil microbial communities from UC McLaughlin Reserve, CA, USA - Plot28 | ecosystem: Environmental > Terrestrial > Soil > Grasslands | place: USA: UC McLaughlin Reserve, Lake County...
AGGTCGTGCGGGCACGCCTCCTCCTCCACACTGCAGTCGATCACGATCTTACTCTCGTGGGCCAGCGTCGATTCCGGGCTGCCGGTGAGCGCCACGATCGTAACGCCGAAGCGTGCCAGGGATTGGAGGAGAGCGTGGAGCTCCTCAGACTCCCCGCTCTTCGACAGCAGCAGCGCCACATCCGCTGGTCCGACCATGCCCAGATCCCCATGCAATGCGTCGATGGGATGCAGGAAGACCGCCGGGTTCCCTGTGGATGTGAGCGTCGCAGCAATCTTCCGGGCAATGATCCCGGATTTGCCGAGCCCGGATACGATGACTCGGCCCCGCGCATCCAGAATCGCTTCCACCGCCTGGACGAACGGCGTGCCGAGACGTTGCTCGAGAGCCCCAACCGATGCTGCCTCCATCCGAATGACGCGGCGACCTGTCTCGAGGATCTGCTCGGGCGAGAGAGCGGAGTTCAAGCGTTTCTGCTTTGACATGCGCGCCACCACGACTCGTTTGCGAGGTACCAGCTCACAGTCTTTCGAAGTCCAGCCTCAAAGCCATGGCTGGGCGTAAAACCTAGCTCACGCTCGATCTTGGTGGGATCGATGGCATAGCGGCGATCGTGCCCAGGCCGGTCCTTCACCAACGTGATTAGCGTCACCAATGGCCGGCCGGACGCCGCCGGACTTTCCGGGAACCTACGCGCCAGCGAGCGGTCTGTGGCAAATGCCTCTTCCAGGAAGCGGCAGAGCAGCCTAACGATATCCAGGTTCTTCCACTCGCTTCCTCCGCCCACGTTGTACGTCTCGCCGTCCCGCCCCGCGGCGATAACACGGTCAATGGCGCGGCAGTGGTCCTCTACATAGAGCCAATCCCGGACCTGTTGACCATCACCGTAGACCGGCAGTGGTTTGCCGTCGAGAAGATTGACGAGCATCAGCGGTATCAGCTTTTCGGGAAACTGATAGGCGCCGTAGTTGTTGGAGCAGTTGCTGATGGTCATCGGAAGACCGTACGTGCGGTAATAGGCGCGCACGAGGTGGTCGGATGCCGCCTTGCTGGCTGCATAGGGCGAACTTGGTGAATACCGTGACTGCTCCGTAAACGGGGCATCATCCGGAGCCAAGGTCCCATACACCTCGTCGGTGGAAATGTGATGGAATCGACAACCAGGTGAGCCGCGCCTCTCGTGGAGCCACACTTCCCGTGCGGCGGACAGCAGCTCGTGAGTGCCACGCACATTGGTATCGATGAAAAGGTCGGGTCCGTGAATAGACCGGTCGACGTGGGATTCGGCGGCGAAGTGCACGATTATTGTTATTTCGTGCTCCCGCAACAACGAAGCAGCAAGTCGGCGATCCCGGACATCACCCACTACTAGAAGGAAGTTGCGGCGTGATTGAACCGAGCTCAGGCTGGCGATGTTGCCGGCATACGTGAGGGCGTCGAGCACCACCACCCGATCCTCGGGATGCTTGCCAACCCAATAGTGTACAAAATTGGCACCGATGAAGCCTGCACCTCCAGTCACAAGCAGGCTACGCACAGCGCAAACCTGGAGGGGATACCGGCAGCGCGATCAGTACTCCAGCGGCAAGGCTACGCGCCGCCCATCGCGAGCGGATTGATAAATTGCGATGAGGATTTCCAGAGAATGAAGTCCCTCGCGGCCGTCGGTGTCCGGCACCGCCTCCCCACGAAGAGACTTGATCACGTTGTCGTAGTAGAGCGGATGCCCGAAGCCATACACGGAGGTCGTATCGTAGCTTGCCTGTTGGATCTTGTCATCATCGGGATCTGAATCGGAAAACTCCCAGTGATCGATCCGGTTTACCGCAACACCGCCGACACGTACGGTGCCCTTTTCCCCGATGATGGTGATCGATCCTTCGAGGTTCTTGGGGTACGTGAGCATGGTGACGTTCATGGAGCCCAGCGCGCCGGTGCGCCACCGTATGCTGACTACGCCAGTATCCTCGACCTGAATGTTCCGCTCTAGCGTGGCGGTGTAGGCCTGAACGCTCTCTACCGGACCGATAAGCCAATCGAGCAGGTCGACGTAGTGGCTCGCCTGGTTCATGAACGCGCCGCCATCGAACTCCCAGGTACCGCGCCACGGCGCACTATCGTAGTAAGATTGCGGACGGCTCCAGAAGACGTTGATGGTCACCATGTAGATCCGGCCGAAACGCCCCTTCTCGGCTGCCCGCTTCAAGAGCTGCAGCGTGCCATTCCGCCGATTCTGCTTCACCACGAACAGGTGAACGCCTGCATGATCGCAGGCATGAACCATCCGCTTACCGTCACGCCAGCGAGTGGCCATCGGCTTCTCGGTCATGACGTGCCGTCCTGCACCAGCTACTTGGATTGCCTGCTCCGCGTGAAGCCCACTCGGCGTGGCCAGAATCACGATGTCCGCATCCGTCCCCGCCAGGACGGCATCCAGGCTCCGGAACCCGGGAGCCCCGGTACGCTCCTCCGCCCGGGACAGTGCCGCGGGATCGACGTCGCAAACGCCGACAAGCTCGGCTCGGTCTGCGTGTTTTTCGATAGCCGCGAAGTGATTCTCGGAGATTCGGCCGCAACCCACCAGCGCAAACCGGATGCGCCGGTCGGCTATGAAAGGCTTGGTGATGAACATGGGTCCGGGAGTTTCCACGGCCGGAATTATACTGTGAGCTTGGCCGGGAGCATATCGGCTGCTGAACCTTGGAAGACCTTGCCATCCGCCTTCAGCGCCTGTAGCGTCGCAGCATGTCCCTAGACGCACACCGGAGCACCTGGGAGGACCTGGGGCGGGTAGACCCATTCTGGGCCGTTCTGACTGATCCGGCACGGCGTCACGGCCGATGGGACCCGACCGAGTTTTTTGCCACAGGAGAGACAGCGATCGCAGCGCTCATGGATCGCGCCGAGGGACTCGGCCTGCCCCTGGAGCGCAATTTGGCATTTGACTTCGGGTGCGGTGTTGGTCGAATGGCCAGGCCGCTGGCCTCACACTTCCAGAACTATGTGGGAGTAGACATCTCCGCACCTATGATCGCCCGGGCACAGGAGTGGAACCACGATTGCACCCGCTGCCGGTTCGTCCTCAACATCACGGGGGATCTCAGCAGCTTCGAGACAGGGTCCGTCGATCTCCTCCACACGAGATACGTTCTTCAGCACGTGCCAACCAAGGCACTGATGCGGGATTACATCCGTGAGTTTGTGCGGATACTCAAGCCAGGAGGCTTGATCGTGTTTCAGCTTCCCTGCCAAATCAGCCTTGGCCACCGAATACAACCGAGGCGTCGCCTCTACACTCTCCTGCGTAGGTTGGGCGTCAGCGAGCAAGTTCTGCTCGGCCCATTGAGTCTCAGCCCAATGGTGATGAAGTCTATGTCCGAACGACACGTAGACCGCCTGATCATCTCGCTGGGCGCGCGTTTGGTCCAATCGGACCATTTCTCTGGCACCGACCACGTGTACTATGCGACCCGGTAAGCGGTTCCTCCACGTTGAACGGCATGCCGCTTGCTCGCTACGATTCGACGGATACTCTACATTCATCAGCGGTACTCTGGCGTGATGAGCCAACAATCGTTATCATGTGAATAGTTTCACAAAGTGACTGCAGCACCACCAAGGAGACCGTCGATGGCGACCGCTACCCCGCCCGTGTCAGCCCATTCAGCCTACCCCGCCGATGGGGTCGCGAAACTATTTGCACCACCCGAGACCGAGCAGCCGGCCGACAAACTTCGCCGTCTCCTCCACGAAGCACGAGCCCGCAACTCGTTTCTACACACCGCGGGCGCTTACGATGCATTTACGTCAGCCATAATGACGAGGCTGGGCTTCAAGGCGCTGTATGGGAGTGGATGGCAGCTCGCCGCAACCAAGAGCATGTTCCCCGATATCGGAGTCTACGCCTCACACGACATGGTTAAGCTGGTCCATGAGATGTGGATGGGTATCGAAGGAGCGCGGAACACACATTACTACGACACTGATGGAAAGGAAGTTCTCGAGGCGCCTCCGGCATTTGTGGACATGGAAGCTGGATTCGGCGGACCGACCCAGACGTTCACCCTGGCTGTCGAGTTGATCCGGGCCCGTGCCGCGGGTGTGCACCTGGAGAATCAGGATCCGGCAAACCGCACCTGCGGTCACATCGTAAACGTCGGCAAGCAGAAGCGAAACAAGGTTCTGGTACCGCGGAAGGACTGGCTCGGCAAGCTGAAGGCGATCAAGGCGGCATCGCAGGCCACCGGTGTGGATGTGGTGATCATTGCCCGCACTGACTCGATTGACGGCGCCTTGCCGGATCAGGAGCCGGGCGGCGTGCAGATGGCAGTAGAGGACGCGTGGGAAGCGGCGGAGCTGGGAGTGGATGTGATCTGGCCCGAGTTCAACAACACGGAGCTCGATCAGCCACAGGAGTTTGCGGAGGGAGTGCGAAAGTACTACCCCGACCAGATGCTCGGCTTCAACCTATCACCGTCGCTTTACTTCGGTAAAGCAAAGAAAGCCGGAACTCTCATCACGAACGAGCAACTCGGCGAGCTCGGCTTTACTCTCCAGTTCTCGACGCTCTTCAATTTCCGTACTGCAGGAATGGCGCTGGAGAAGGGGCTGAAGAAGTTCTTGAACAGCGGAATCGATGCTCTCGCTGATCTCCAGATCGAGGAGGACGAGGCGCAGGGTGGCTCGCCCTCCACCAAGATGCACCAAAAGTTCGCGGGGATGAATCGCTGGCTGATTCTAGAGCAGGTGCTGAGCGGCGGCAAGAAATAGGGGAACCGGTAGTAAAGGTTCGCACCAAAAGAAGGGCCGAAGCTTCTGGAGCTTCGGCCCTTCCGTCTTCTACTTACTCACCGCTGACTTTTCGTCGACCCAGCATTTCCTCCATGGAGGCTACTGAGACTCCCTCTTCGCGCAATCGATTTACCTGCCACCCCTCCATCCGAACGACAAACTCGTACTCTGTGTCGGTCTGGTTTCGCGAGAGCACCTCCCCATCGCGGTAGAGTGCGGCTACACGAGCCCCGTCTGCCAGCGGAACCTTCACTCGAACGGTAGGGCGACCCACGCGCTCCATGTCCCGAAGAGCAGCTTTCAGTGGATTCAGCCCGTCGGTGCGCATGGTTGTGGCGGGTATGCCAGTCGGATGCAGAGCTCGCACTCTGGGGGTAAATGCCGCTGGATCGGTAACCGCGTCCATCTTGTTGAACACTGGGATAATCGGTCGGTCTGCCAAGTCGAGCTCGGCGAGCACCCGCTCGACTACTCGCATCTGCCCTTCCCAGTCCGGGTGGCTCGCATCAACGATGTGGAGCAGCACATCCGCCCCTCGAACCTCTTCGAGGGTGGCCCGAAAGCTCGCGACCAGGTGATGAGGCAACTTCCGAATGAAGCCAACCGTGTCGGTGACGCGCGCCCGCTGATTCTCGCCGAGATCCACCTCGCGGGTGAGCGTATCGAGGGTGGCGAAGAGCCGGTCCTCGACCACGATCTCATGCTGCCCCGAGAGCCCGCGTAGGATGCTGGATTTGCCCGCGTTGGTATAGCCAACGAGAGCAGCGCTCAACATAGGATCCCGTCCGGCCCGAAGATTCTCCCTGTGCTTCTCGACATCCTTGAGCTTGATCTTCAGACCCTGGATCTTCTGGCGGATGCTTCGCCGGTCGGTCTCGAGCTGAGTTTCGCCGGGACCTCGAAGACCGATTCCGCCACGAATGCGCGAAAGGTGGGTCCACATCCGGGTCAGCCGCGGGAGAAGGTACTCGAGCTGCGCCAGCTCCACCTGGAGCTTGGCCTCGTGACTTCGGGCGCGGGTGGAGAAGATGTCGAGGATGACCTCCGCTCGGTCCATCACTCTGACCTTGAGCTCACGCTCGAGATTGGCGCCTTGGACCGGAGATAGCTCCTCATCGAAGATCACGAGGGTGGCATCAGAGGCCGCAACTTCATTGCCGACCTCTTCAACCTTTCCTTCGCCGATCAAGGTTGCAGGATTGGGAGAAGCAATGTGCTGGGAAACTCGCCCGACGACTTCGGCCCCAGCCGTGTCGACCAGCCGGGTCAGCTCTTCGAGGTGCTCAGTGACGTGCCGCGCATCGGGTGACCCCTTCCGAGGCGCAGCAACGAGCACCGCACGTTCGATGGGGTCGCGGACGGGGATCATTTGTCTGATAGGGGGACCTTCCCTTTATGGAGTTGAAATGAGTGCGGCGGCGTTGGCTCCAGAGCGCATCAGCGGAACGCGGCCTTGGCGGGTGAATGGAACCTGAGTTGGGCCCCATGGTGTCTTGAGCTGGGCCTGCCCTTTGAGCTTGTACGGCAGGTCGCCGTAGGTAAGGGCGGCTCTTACTGCGCTGCCGACGCCTGCCCAACCAAACTTCAGAGGTAGTGTGATGGTCGTCGTTCCGCCCTCCGAAACTGAAAAGTCCTCGTCGTAGAAAATATCACCGAGATGCTGCCCCTCCACCTCGACGCCCATTTCCAGCCGGGTTCCGTGCAGCGTGAAGTTGTTGGGATTCTCCACGTCTACAATCAGATCGAGCGTTCCTCCGGATAAACCAATTCCCCGCAGCACTGCGTGATCGAGGCGGATCTCTGGTTGCCTCAGATTGTTCCCGATGCCGGCACAGGCAGTCACTGAAATCGCTAGGGCTATCAGGGCCGACTCACTACGAGAACTCAATCAGCAGCTCCCACGGCATTCCGAATATACCTACTGTCATGAAGGAGCATGCGGATCCAGGCAATGGAGGGCGGTGCGCGAGGTCACACTGAGTGCCTCACTCCGGAGCGTCGGTCTTCAGCTTGGCCCACCATTCCAGTCTCTCGGCAATCTTTTTCTCGTGACCAAAGCCTCCCGGTCGGTAGAACTCGGTGCCCCGAAGCTCATCCGGGAGGTACTCCTGCGGAATGTACGCATCGGGCGAGCTGTGGGCATATTGATAGCCCTTGTTGTAGCCTAGCTCCTTCATCAGAGGCGTCGGAGCATTACGAATGTGCAGCGGCACGGGCGCGGCAGGTGTGTTCCGCGCGGCATCCATAGCGGCCTCCAGGGCCACCTTGGCGCTGTTCGACTTCGGGGCGGTCGCGAGATAGATGGTCATCTCCGACAGAGGGAGAAAACCCTCGGGCGGGCCCAGCATGTGAAAGGCGTCGCGCGCAGCCACTGCCACAAGGAGGGCGTTCGGGTCAGCGAGACCGATGTCCTCCGCCGCCATTGCGATGGCGCGGCGGAACAGCGTCATAGGATCCTCGCCGCCCTCCAGCATTCGTGCCATCCAATAGAGTGCCCCCTGCGGATCGCTCCCGCGAAGGGACTTATGGTAGGCGGACAGTAGGTTAAAGTGTTCCTCCCCTGCCTTATCGTACCGCGCGAAGCGCCGCTGCATCGCCTCGCGCGTGACCTCAACGGTAATCGTGCCCGCCGCCCCGACGTGGAGTGCCGCTGCCTCGAGCACAGTCAGTGCCCGTCGCGCATCTCCATCTGCCTCTCGCGCCATGAGACTCAATGCTTCCGGGTCCACTGCGAGTTGCAAGGTGCCCAGGCCGCGCTCGGTGTCGCTGAGGGCACGCTGAAGGAGGTGCTCGATGTCCTCGGGGCTGAGCGGCTGCAACACGAACACGCGGGTCCGGGAGAGAAGTGCGCCAATCACCTCGAAGCTGGGGTTTTCAGTGGTCGCTCCGATGAGCGTGATTGTGCCGTCTTCAGCTGGCGGCAACAGGCTATCCTGTTGCGCCTTGTTGAGCCGGTGAATTTCGTCGACGAACAGGATGGTCTGCTCGCCACCGGACTCGAGACGGCCGCGTGCTTCGCTAACGATCTCTCGAATTCGCGGTACGCCCTCGGTAACGGCACTGAACGGCACGAAGACGCGTGCCGTGGACGTTGCCACCAGGTGTGCCAATGTGGTTTTGCCACTGCCTGGGGGGCCCCAGAAGATCATGGACCCTGGAGTGCCCCGCTCTATCGCATCGCGTAGCGGCTTGCCCGGTCCGAGCAGATGCGCCTGACCCACGAACTCATCCAGAGTAACGGGGCGCATGCGCGCTGCCAGAGGACGAGTCTCGCGAGCCGTAGAGAAGAGCGAGCTGTGGTGGCCGGCTGTGCGCTTACGCGACATCTACCTGGACCAGCCCTGCATTAGAAGTTCCGTTACGAAGAAACCGGCCGCCCCACCACCGAACGCCAAGGCAGAGAGCCACCCCCGCTTTGCCTGAAATTCCGGTACCAAATTCGACGCGGCCACGTACAGGGTGACTCCGGCCGATAGTGCCAGGCCATGCTGCGCCAGCGGCTGAATTTGCTTCGTGAGAAGTACTCCAAGGACGGTGCCTCCCCCGAGAACGGCCGCGGCACCAACCCCGTGAGCCCGGCTCCGGCCACCCGCCACCATCACACTGGCGATGGTGACGCCTTCCGGCAGCTTGTGCAGCAACACGGCCAGGAAAAGGAGAACACCGAGCCGGCCGGAAACGAGAAACCCGCTGGCGATGGCAACTCCATCGAAGAAGGTGTGAAGCGTAAGACCCAACAGCGCGGAGTTGCCGGCCGCCGAACTGACGCGGTGGGTCTCCTCGCCAAAGTGGAAATGTGGGGTGAACACATGCTGTGCAAGATGCACGGCGAAGTAGCCAAGGAGCACGTACAGGGCAGGAGTCCCGGAGTCTTTAAGTACCTCGGGCATCACCCCAAGAATGGTGACTGCAAGCATGAATCCGGCACCGAAGGCGAGACAAGCATCGATGATGCGTAAGCCACGGTGCAGATGGTGGACGACAGCTACTGCGCCCACGACGTTACCCAGCGCCGCGGCAACGGCAAACCCGAGCGGGCTCACCGAAGCTTCCTGGCCAGAGTGAGCAAGGCTTCTCGATTATTCAGTCCAGGCTCCTCCAGTACCCGGTCGAGCAATGCAGCGAGCGTCGTACCAATCTGAGGACCGGTGATGCCCACAGCCTGCAGATCGTTGCCGGAGATGGCGAGGTCCCCTCGTCCCACCGGGTCGCCTCGGTCTCGGATTTGCGCGACGGTGGATGCCCAGGGTGCCTCGCCGCCGTGACGCAGACGCCACAAGGCCAACAGGTCCGGCCCTGCAGGCCCAACTTCGGCCAACCAGCGCCGCATCGAAATCTCGTCAATGCTGCGGGGCTCCTCGGGTCCTTTCACAAGGGCGGCGGCACGGGCGATCTCAGCGTTCGATGCCTTGAGGCGCTGAAGCACTGCGACTGGCGCGCGACAGAGGAGCACGGTCAACAACACGGGATCCCGATCAGTAAGCGGCGGATCAGAATACGCGTTCTCGAAGCCTTCCACGCCCTCCAGCTCCGGGAGCCAGGCACCCGCAGCCCCAACATGTGCCCACAGCAAAACAAGCTGGGTTATCGACCGTGCCGTGCGCAGGCTTTTGAACCATTCATCTCGCACCCGTTCAGCGGAAAGCTGACCCAGCCCGCTGGCCGACTTCTGCGCAGCATCCCAGGTGGCCGGATCGATGGCGAAGTCGAAGCGCGCCGCAAAACGGAGCGCCCGGAGGATCCGCAGGTAGTCCTCTCGGAATCTCTGCTCGGGATCACCGACCGCACGCACCAGCCGCTGTGAAAGATCCAAAGCACCCTGAAACGGATCCCTCCACTCGCGGCGAAGTGGATGATAAGCCAGGGCGTTGATGGTGAAATCTCGCCGTGCGAGATCCTCCTCGAGAGATGCTCCATATGCCACCACCGCATGGCGACCGTCGGTGGCCACATCTCGGCGAAAGGTGGTGACCTCGTGGAGAGCTCGGGAGCGGTCCAGGACGCCAACCGTGCCGTACTTGATACCGACGCCGATCGTACGCGGGAAGAGCTTCTGAACCTGGTCGGGAGTTGCTGATGTCGCCACGTCGTAGTCGGAATGCTGATGGCCCAACAGTGCATCCCGGAGACTGCCACCGACGCACCATGCCTCGAACCCCGCGTCTTCCAGAGTTCGCGCGATCTCGAGGATGGGCTGCGGAATTTCGAGGTCTCGAAAATTCACTCAGCTACCATAGGCCGTGCCGGCCGAGATGGCGATCATCAGCTCCATGCGTGCCTGCGATACGGCTCGGGCGCCCGCAGGGATCACTCCCATAGCCACCAGTCGAGCCCCACCTCCTTCGAACGCATAGAGCGGCGAGACCACGCCCTCAGGACAGCGCGTCGAGAGCACCACCGGCTTTCCCTCGTCGATCCAGCGGGCGATGGCGGGCACCGCACCAGGAGGCACGTTACCGCTGCCGAACGCAACCACCACCACTCCATCATGCTTTGGACGGGCGAGATCCAGCATCTCCCCCGTATCGCCTATGGTCATCGGGACGAGGGCGACACGAGCAGTGAGATTCCGCGGCTGCAGCGGACGCAGAGGGGCCGTGGAGGGTACGTCGTATTCCACGGAACCATTGGTCACCCGGCCCAACGGATGCGCGTGCGGAGCCGCAAAGGCGTCGAGATCGGTGGTGTGTGTTTTCACCGCTGTGCGGCCGGAAAAAACCTTCCTATGAAAGACCACCATGACCCCATGGCCTCTGCTTTGATCCGCGGCGGCGACGGATGCGGCGTCCAGCAGGTTGCGTGGGCCATCCCATTCTTCATCACTCGACGTTCGCATGGCACCCGTAACGGCGACCGGTACATCGCCAGAGAGCGTGCGGTCCAGGAGGTACGCTGTCTCTTCTATGGTGTCGGTGCCATGTGCGATGACAACCCCGCGGACCTGTCCTGATGCGACCACCTCCCGCACCCGCTCTCGAAGCGCCCACAGGCGATCAGGACCGAGATGACAGGCCGGCACCATAGCCCAATTCTCGATCCGGTAGGGACTGATGCGATCCAACCCGCGGGTGAAGGCCACCAGCGCTTCACCGCCATGGGTAGGAACGTTCCCGCCGGCGGCTGGATCGCGCTGCATCGAGATCGTGCCACCCGTAAAGAGGAGGTGAATCATTCCCAGCTGGGCTGCGGGGCGGCCTCACCCACAAAGCACACTCCCGCCGTTCACATTCAGCACCTCACCCGTGATGTGTCGCGCCAGCGAGCTGCAGAGGAAGAGAATGGGGCCGGCCACGTCGTCTGAGCTGGCAATGCGACCGATCGGAATCGTGGATCGAATTCGATCGCGATTTTCCGCAATGAAAGCGGGTGCGCTCATCTCGGTATCGACCCAGCCAGGTGCGACGCAGTTTACCGTAATATCCGGGGCGTACTCGATGGCGAGTGATTTCGTGAGGGAGATGAGCGCGCCCTTAGTAGCGGCATA
>Ga0126307_10003110_pt1 | contig 11274 bp, 10 predicted proteins | sample Plot28_FD_89955 | JGI IMG/M metagenome (GOLD analysis project Ga0126307, IMG submission 89955) | Serpentine soil microbial communities from UC McLaughlin Reserve, CA, USA - Plot28 | ecosystem: Environmental > Terrestrial > Soil > Grasslands | place: USA: UC McLaughlin Reserve, Lake County...
CAGCCGTCAGGCTAGCGCCCCACCGCGCACGTGACCGTGCCGGATGCGCAACGAGATCGTCACGGCGCGACCTCGAGCGACGCGAGCCACACGCGCGACGGTGGGGGCGCGAAGACGCTCGCGATCTACCTCATGGCGGGACGCGAGACGCCCGTCCTCGCGCGGGCCGCCGTGGACGGCGGAGCGGACCTGGTCGAGGTCGGCTTCCCGTTCTCGGACCCCCTCGCCGACGGCCCCGTCGTCCGGCGGGCGGCCGAACGAGCCCTGGCCGAGGGCATGCGGACCCGAGCGTGCCTCGAGTGCCTAGCCGCGACGCGCGAGACGGTCGACGTGCCGCTCGTCCCGATGACCTATGCGTCCTTGCTCGAGGCGTACGGCTACGAGCGGTTCGAGGCGGATGCCGGCGCGGCCGGGGCGTCGAGCCTGATCGTGGCCGACCTTCCCGCCGGCGAGCGGCCCGAGCTCCGGCGCGTGCAGCTCGTCGCGCCGACGTCCACCCCCGAGCGGATCGCGCTCGCGGCCGCGCAGACGGACGGCTGGCTCTACCTGGTCACGGTCGCCGGAACGACGGGGGCGCGGAACGACCTCTCGCCCGCCCTCGCCGGTCTCGTCGAGCGGGCCCGCGCCGTCACTGACGTGCCGCTCTATGCCGGATTCGGGATCTCGACGCCGGCGCATGCGCGGGCGGCCGCGGCGCTCGCCGACGGCATCGTCGTCGGCTCCGCGGTGCTCCAGGCCGCGGAACGGGGCGCCGAAGCGCTCCACGACTACGTCGCCTCGCTCCGGAGCGCGCTCGACGACACGACGCCGGGCACTCCGTCCGCGAGCCGCTCGACCGCGCCGGACGCGTCGCGGCAGCGCGCCTCCTCGTAGAGCAGCCCCGCCTCGCGATAGAGGTCGGCCGAGCGCCGCAGCCGGGGCGGCTTGGGGACGTTTCCGACCCGCCGACCAGGTGCACGAGCCCATCGAAGCACGGCAGGGCGTACCGAGAGCGGCTCGTGCCGAGAGTCGCTTCTGTTTAGCACTGCTCCAACGAGGAACCGCTGCTCCGGACCATGCGCATTCTCGGGGTCAACGCGGTCTTCCACGACCCGGCAGCGGCACTCCTCGTCGACGGCCGGATCGTTGCGGCGGCCGAGGAGGAGCGCTTCTCGCGTCGCAAGCACGGCAAGCTCGCCGTGCCGTTTTCGACCTGGGAGCTCCCGGAACGGTCCGCGCGCTGGTGCCTCGCCGAAGCAGGCATCGACGCCGCCGCGCTCGACGCCGTCGCGTACTCCTACGACCCGGACCTGGCGCCGCAGCCGAACGGCGACGTCACCGCCGACGCCTGGGAAGGCCTGCGGACGTTGTACGCCCGCCGTGCGCCGCTGTTCCTCAAAACCTCCCTCATCGGGCTCGACCCGGAACGCGTCCGCTTCGTCGCGCACCACGTCGCGCACGCCGCCTCGGCCTTCTTCCCCTCGGGCTTCGAGCGCGCGACCGTGATGGTGCTCGACGGCCGTGGCGAGCAGACGTCCTATCTCGGCGGCCGCTACGGCGAGGACGGGCGGCTGGAGATCCTGGCCACGCAGCGCCTGCCGCACTCGCTCGGCCTGCTCTACACCGACCTCACCGTCCATCTGGGGTTCGCGCCGACGTCGGACGAGTACAAGGTCATGGGCCTCGCCGCGTACGGCGAGCCCGAGTTCCTGCCGGCCTTCCGCGAGACGATCCGGGCGCGCGAGGACGGCGGCTTCGACGTGGCGCCGGTCAATTTCGGCCGCTTCGCGCGGCGCATTCCCCTCGGCGAAGAAGGTTGGGGGCCGGAGCATGCGGCCCTTGCCGCGAGCGTCCAGGCGCGGCTCGAGGAAGTGCTGCTCGAGCTCGCCCGCTGGCTCCACCGGCGGACCGGCGACCGCGATCTCGTGCTCGCCGGCGGTGTCGCGCTCAACTGCGTCGCGAACTCGCGGCTCTGGCGCGAGTCGCCGTTCGAGCGGATCTGGGTGCAGCCGGCCGCGGGTGACGCGGGCACGGCGCTGGGGGCAGCGCTGCACCTCGCGAGCGAGCTCGGCGACCGGCCGCAGCCCATGGGCTCCGCCGCGCTCGGGCGTGGCTTCGGCGACGACGAGCTGGCCGGCTGGCTCGCGCGTGCGAACCTCGCCTTCGAGCGACCGCCGGATATCGCCGCCACCGTCGCCGACCTGCTTGCCGACGACGCCGTGGTCGCGTGGTTCCAGGGCCGAGCCGAGTACGGGCCGCGCGCGCTCGGTCACCGCAGCCTGCTCGCGAACGCCGGGCGCGCCGACAACCTCGAGCGCCTGAACGACATCAAGGGGCGCGAGCAGTTCCGGCCGATCGCGCCGATGGTGCTCGCGGATCGCGCGCCCGAGGTCTTCGACGGTCCGCTCCCGAGCCCGTACATGCTCTTCACGCACCGGGTGCGTGACGGTTGGCGCGACCGCATTCCGGCCGTCGTCCACGTCGACGGCTCGGCCCGCGTTCAGACGGTCGACCGCGGCGACGAGCCGCTCGTCGCCCGCATGCTCGAGGCCTACGAGCGGCGGACCGGCGTGCCGGTCGTCGTCAACACGAGCCTGAACACGGCCGGCAGGCCGATCGTCGACGACCCACGCGATGCGCTCGAGTGCTTCGGCTCGTCGCCGATCGACGCGCTCGCGCTGGGACCGTTCCTGGTGCGCCGAGCCGCGCTCGCCCGGGAGGCCGCGTGACGTACGACGTCGACATCCCGAGCGCCGGGCGGCCTTCGCTCGACGTGCTCCTGGAGGCGCTGGCGACGCTCGACGGGGGCCCGAGACCCGGCCGCACGCTGGTCGTCTTCGACGGTGATCGCCGCCGGCGCCTGCCGGCGGGCGTCGAGGAGCTTCGGAGCCCCGGCCGCGGACCGGCGGCGGCGCGGAACGTCGGCTGGCGCGCGTCGCGCGCCGACTGGATCGCATTCCTCGACGACGACGTCGTCCCGGAGCGCGACTGGACGGCGCGCCTGGCTGAGGATCTGGACGGGCTCGGCGGGAACGTCGCCGCCACGCAGGGGAACGTGCGCGTGCCCCTGCCGGACGGGCGCCGTCCGACGGACTGGGAGCGAAACGTGAAGGGCCTCGAGCTCGCCGCCTGGGCAACCGCCGACATGGCCTACCGACGCGACGTCCTCGCCGCCCTCGGCGGCTTCGACGAGCGCTTCCCGCGCGCCTACCGGGAGGACGCCGACCTCGCGCTCAGGGTGCTGCGTGCCGGCTACCGGCTCGTCCGCGGCCGCCGGACGGTCGCGCACCCGCCCCGCGAGCACGCGTTCCTCGCGAGCGTGCGCGCGCAGGCGGGCAACGCCGACGACGCGCTGATGGGCGTTCTCCACGGCCCGGCGTGGCGACGCGCCGCCGGGGCTCCTCCCGGCCGGCGCCGCTCGCACGTCGCCACCGCTGCCACCGGCGCGATCGCAGGGGTTGCAGCGGCGACCGGATCGAGAAGGCTCGCCGCCGCCGCGCTCGGCGCGTGGGCGGCGCAGACGGTCGACTTCGCCGCGCGCCGGCTGGCGCCCGGCCCGCGCACGCTGCCCCAGGTGGCCGAGATCGCGGTGACGAGCGTGCTGATCCCGCCCGCCGCCACGTACCACTGGTACGCCGGCCGCCTCCGCGCCCGCCGGCTTGCGCGGCCGGCCCTGCCGGCGGCGGTGCTGCTCGACCGCGACGGCACGCTCGTGCGCGACGTGCCGTACAACGGCGAGCCCGACCGCGTCGTGCCGGTCGCCGATGCGCGCCGCGCGCTCGACCGCCTGCGCGCGGCCGGGATCCCGCTCGCGGTCATCTCGAACCAGAGCGGCGTCGCGCGCGGGCTGGTCACGCGCGAGCAGGTGGACGCGGTGAACGCGCGGATCGAGGAGCTGCTCGGTCCGGTCGGACCCTGGCTGGTGTGTACGCATGGACCGGACGAGGGCTGCGCGTGCCGCAAGCCGGCGCCGGGGCTCGTCGTCGAGGCCGCGCGCGCGCTCGACGTCACGCCGGACCGCTGCGTGGTCGTGGGCGACATCGGCGCCGACGTCGACGCAGCCACCTCCGCCGGCGCGCGCGCGATCCTCGTCCCGAACGGGAAGACCCGGCCGGAGGAGGTCGCGTCGGCGCCGCTCGTCGCGCCGTCGCTCGACCGCGCCGTCGATCTCGTGCTTTCGGGGCTGATCGGATGACGCACGTCCTCGTCTCCCGGCTCGACAGCGACGGCGACGTGCTGCTCACGGGCCCGGCGATCCGTGCGGTCGCCGCTCGAGCCGAGCGCGTGACGCTCCTGTGCGGCCCGCGCGGCCGCGCTGCCGCCGAATTGCTGCCCGGCGTCGACGAGCTGCTCCAGTTCAACGCACCGTGGATCGATCCCGAGCCGGCACCGGTCGACCGCGAAGCGGTTCTCGAGCTCAGCGACCGGATCGCGCAAGCCGCCCCCGACGAAGCGATCGTCTTCACGTCGTTCCACCAGAGCGCGTTGCCGACCGCCCTGGTCCTCCGACTTGCGGGCGTCCCCCGCATCACCGCGATCAGCGAGGACTATCCGGGCTCGTTGCTCGACGTGCGCGAGCGGGACCCCGGCGACGTGCACGAGGTCGAGCGCGCGCTCGGCCTCGCCCGCGCGGCCGGCTACGACCTCCCACCGGGCAACGGCGCGCAGCTCGTGGTCGAGCGGCCCCGCGCCGGCGAGAACCCGGCCGGAGACCCGCCCTACGTCGTGGTCCATCCGGGCGCCTCGGTGCCGGCGCGCGCCTGGCCAGCCGAGAAGAGCGCCGAGCTGGTCGAGGAGCTCGCGCGCAGGGGCCGCCGTGTCGTGGTGACAGGAAGCGCATCCGAGCGCGACCTGACCGCGTTCGTCGCCGGTGACAAGGGTCTCGACCTCGGCGGCGCCAGCGACCTTGCTGCCCTCGCCGAGGTACTGGCCGCCGCTGACGCGATCGTCGTCGGCAACACCGGGCCCGCGCACCTGGCGGCTGCGGTCGGCACGCCCGTGGTGTCGCTCTTCGCGCCCGTCGTCCCGGCCGCCCGGTGGCGGCCCTGGGGCGTCCCGCATGTGCTCCTCGGCGACCAGGACGCACCCTGCCGCGCGACGCGCGCTCGAACGTGTCCGGTTCCGGGCCATCCGTGCCTCGCCGACGTCGCGACCGGCGAAGTCGTCGCCGCGCTGGAGCACCTCGCCCCCGCCCCGCTCGAGGAGGTGGCCGCTTGAGGGGTCTGCGAGTCGCAATGGTGTCCGAGCACGCGAGCCCGCTCGCGGTGCTCGGCGGCGTCGACGCGGGCGGACAGAACGTCCACGTCGCGGCGCTCGCCACCGAGCTCGGCCGCCGGGGAATCGAGGTCACCGTGCACACACGGCGGGACGACCCGACGCTGCCGAGACGCGTGGAGCTTGCGCCAAACGTCGTCGTCGACCACGTCGACGCCGGGCCGCCCGAGCCGATCCCGAACGCGATCGACAACCTGCTGCCGTTCATGGACGCGTTCGCCGACGACCTGGCGGACGTCTGGACCGCCGACCCGCCGGACATCGTCCACTCGCACTTCTGGATGTCGGGCCGTGCGGCTCTGGCCGCCGCCAGGCCGTTGGACGTCCCGGTCGCGCATACGTTTCACGCACTCGGAGTGGTCAAGCGACGTCACCAGGGCGCCAAGGACACGAGCCCGCCGTCGCGCATCGCGGAGGAACGGCGGATCCTCGACGACGCCGCCGCGATTGTCGCCCAGTGCAGCGACGAGGTCTTCGAGCTCGTCCGGCTCGGCGCCCAGCTGACGAAGACTCGCGTGATTCCTTCCGGTGTGGACGTGGGACGCTTCCGGCCGAGCGGCCCGGTCGCACCGCGGACGCCCGGCGTACAGCGCATCGTTGTGATCAGCCGGCTGGTCGAGCGGAAGGGGATCGGCAACGTGATCGAGGCGCTCGCCGACGTCCCGGGCGCCGAGCTCGTGGTCGCGGGCGGACCGGATCGAAAGCGTCTCTGGGACGACGCGCTGGCACGGCGACTCCGCGCCGTCGCGACGGAGGTCGGTGTCGCCGATCGCGTCCGCTTCCTCGGGCGCGTCGGCTGCGACGACGTGCCACGGCTGCTGCGCTCCGCCGACGTGGTCGCGTGCGTGCCCTGGTACGAGCCCTTCGGCATCGTCCCCCTGGAGGCGATGGCGTGCGGCGTGCCGGTCGTCGCTTCGGCTGTCGGCGGCCTGATCGACACGGTCCTCGACGGCGTCACGGGACTCCACGTGCCGCCGCGGCGCCCGGACGAGATCGCGGCCGCGCTCAACCGGCTGCTCGGCGACGCCGACCTGCGCCGTGCGTTCGGCCGCGCCGGGAGCGAGCGCGTCCGCCGCCGCTTCACGTGGCGGCGCACGGTCGACTCGCTCCTCGACCTCTACGCCGACGTGCTCGACGCCGAGCGCGGTCTCGTGCGGCAACGCGAGGCGGGGGGCCGATGATTCCCGGTGGGCACGCCCACGTGGCCGCGCTCTCGCGCGCGCTGTCGACGCTCGAGGGCGAGATCGACCGCGTCGAGGCCTGGGGAAGCCGCCTCGCGACCCTGCTGGTCGCCGGCGGACGGCTGCTCGCCGCCGGGAACGGCGGCAGCGCCGCGCAGGCGCAGCACCTCGCGACCGAGCTGGTCGGCCGCTACGCCTCCGACGAGCGTCCGCCGCTGTCGGCCCTCGCGCTCACGACGGACGGGTCGGCGCTCACCGCGCTCGGCAACGACTTCGGCGAGGACGAGATCTTCGCGCGCCAGGTGCGCGCGCACGGCCGGCCCGCGGACGTCTTCCTCGCGCTGTCGACGTCCGGATCGAGCCCGAACGTCGTGGCGGCCGCACAGGCGGCGCTCGACGGCGGTCTGACGGTGTGGGCGCTCACGGGCCCCGGACCGAACCGCCTCGCCGCGATCGCGCACGAGGCCGTCTTCGCCAACGCGGAGGACACGCCGACGATCCAGGAGCTCCACCTCGTGGTCGTGCACCTCCTCTGCGCGGCCGTGGACGCGACCCTCGCCGCCCCGCGCCCGGCGATCGCGCTGGCCGGTGGAAGGCGATCGTGATGCGGCTCGTCGTCGTCGGCGACGCGCTGCTCGACCGCGACCTCGACGGGATCGTCGAACGGCTCTGCCCCGAGGCGCCCGTGCCGGTCGTGGAGGCGATCACGCCCGTCGCCCGGCCTGGCGGCGCAGGCCTCGCCGCAGCGCTCGCAGCGGCGGAGAACGCCGACGTGAGCCTCGTCACCGCGCTCGGCGCCGACGCGGCAGGGCGCGAGCTCGGCCGCCTGCTCACCGACGCCGGCGTCACCCTGATCGACCTCGGTTTGGACGGCTCGACGCCGGAGAAGGTGCGCGTGCGGTCGGACGGCCACATGCTCGCGAGGCTCGACTTCGGCGACCGGCCTGCACCCCCTGGGCCGCTCGCCGAGTCGGCCCGCGCGGCGCTGGCCAACGCGGACGCGGTGCTCGTCTCCGACTACGGCCGCGGGCTCTCTGCGCGGGCTGACGTGCGCGCGGCGCTGGAGGAGAGCCCGGCGCCGATCGTGTGGGACCCGCACCCGCGCGGCGCCGATCCGCTCCGGCACGCGCGTCTCGTCACTCCGAACCGCGCGGAGGCGTCACGCCTCCTCGGCGCCCGCGGCAGCGGCGTTCGGGCCGACGCCGAGGCCGCGATCGCGCTTCGGGAGCGATGGGGCGTCGGTGCGGTCGCCCTCACGCTCGGCCGGCGCGGCGCGGTTCTGGTCGAGGCGTCGGGAGCACCCGTCCACGTGCCCGCACCCGCTGTGACCGGCGGCGATCCCTGCGGCGCCGGCGACCGCTTCGCGGCGACCGCCGCCGCCGGGCTCGCACGCGGTGACCTCCTGCCCGACGTGGTCGAGGCCGCGGTCGAGGCCGCATCGGCGTTCGTCGCGGCAGGCGGCGCTGGCGCGTTCGCGGCCCGCTTCGCCGCTCGCGAGGAGCCGCTGCGGCGCCACGGCGCGAACGACGACGTCGAGGCGATGCTCGCGCGCGTACGCGCGGCGGGTGGAACGATCGTCGCGACCGGCGGCTGCTTCGACATCCTGCACGCGGGACACGTCGCCATGCTGGAGGCCGCGCGTGCCCTCGGCGACTGCCTCGTCGTGCTGCTGAACTCCGACGCGTCCGTGCGCCGGATCAAGGGGCCCGACCGGCCGCTCGTCGGCGAGGAGGACCGCGCCGCGGTGCTGCGGGCGCTCGCAGCCGTCGACGCAGTCGTCACCTTCGACGAGGAGACGCCCGAGGCGGCGCTCGCGCGCGTCCGCCCCGACGTCTTCGCGAAGGGCGGCGACTACGGGCGTGAGGACCTGCCCGAGGCGGCAGTGGTCGAAAGCTGGGGCGGCCAGGTCGTGATCCTCCCGTACGTCGCCGGCCGTTCGACGACGCAGCTGATCGAGCACGCCCGTGCCGGCTGAGGTGGTGCTCGTCACCGGTGGAGCGTCGGGCCTCGGCGCCGCCGTCGCGCGCGCGGTGGAGCGGGAGGGCGGAAGGCCGGTGGTGCTCGACCTGCGGCCGCCAGCGGGCGACATGGCGCACGAGCTCGTCGATCTGGCCGACCCGCGTGCGGCCGAGGCCGCCGTCACGCGCGTCGCGGAACGCGAGGGTCGGGTAGACGCGGTCGTCGCAGCGGCCGGAACCGACGTGCCGGGCAAGCTCGCGGACGTGGCGGCGACCGACTGGGAACGTGTCGTCGCCGTCAACCTGATCGGCAACGTCGCCGTCATCCGCGCGGCCCTGCCGTGGCTCCAGCGCGCGGGCGGCACTGTCGTCACCGTCGCATCGACGCTCGGGCTACGCGGAGTCTCCGATGCGACCGCCTACTGCGCGAGCAAGTTCGGCGTCGTCGGCTTCACCCGCGCGCTGGCCGCGGAGACGGCCGGCCGTATCCGCGTCACGTTGCTCGTCCCGGGAGGCATGCAGACCCAGTTCTTCGACGGCCGCGACGAGCAGTACAAGCCCGGCGCGGACGCCGAGCTCAACCGGCCCGAGGACGTCGCCGCCGCCGTCCTGTTCGCCCTCCGCCAGCCGCATGGCTGCGAGATCCGCGAGCTGCTCGTCGCGCCGTCCACCGAGAGCTCCTGGCCCTAGGAACTCTGCTGCTCCAGGCGCCGCCGGACGCCTTCGACGCTGGTCGCGAGCACAGCCTCGCCGAGCGCGCTCGCCCCGAGCTCGTTCGCCTCGCGCACGACCCGCTCGCGTTCGGTCTCGAGCGAGCCGCGCTCGACCTGCAGCGCCGCGCGCGCACGCGAGAGCCACTCGATCAGCGGCTCGAGACCCGACCCGGACGGCGGGGCGCCGACGTGCGCGAGCCGTGGAGCGGCTCGCAGCCGCTCACCCAGATCGGCCGCGCGCCGCGAAAGTTGGTCCTCGGCGCGTCCGGCGGATTCGACCTCGCGCCGAAGGGCCGCGAGGCGCTGCTCCGAGCGCGCGAGCCGGTTCTCGGCCGCCGCGAGGCGCTCGCGGGCGCGCTCGGCCGCCCTCGCCGCGGCCTCCTCACGCTCGCCGCCCGCCGACCGCGCCGCCTCGAGCTCGTGCAACGCACGCTCGAGCTCCGCCTGACGACGCTCGACGGCCTCACGCGCACGCTCGACGGAGGCGACCGCGTCGCGCTCCTCGTCCGGAAAGCCCCGCAGCTTGTCGAGCAGCTCTTCTACCTGCGTCCGGAGCGCACCGGTCTCGCGCTCGAGCTCCGCGACGGCCGCAGTCGAGACCGCCAGCTCGTCGTCACGCCGCTCGAGCGTTCGAGCGAGCGTCAGCGCACGCTCGTCCACTGGGGCAGTATGGCGCCCGCCGCGTAGGCCCGACGCCATGCTCGCCCTCTTCACCACCGTCGAACGGTTCCTTCTCGCCGGCGCGCTCATTGCGACCGCGGCGGCCGGCGTCCTCCACTTCGCCGAGGCGCCGGATGTCGCCACGTTCGCCGTCTCGGCGCTCGCTCTCGCCGGCCTGGCGTGGATCGTCTCATTCGCGACCGAGGCCATCGGCGAGCGGCTCGGGCCGGCTGCGACGGGCGTTCTCCAGTCGACGCTCGGCAACCTCCCGGAGCTGTTCATCGTCCTCTTCGCGCTCGCCGCGGGAGAGGTCGTCGTGGCGCAGTTCTCGGTGCTCGGCTCCCTGTTCGCTAACGCGTTGCTCGTCCTCGGTCTCGTCATCGTCGCCGGCTCGATGCGCGCCGAGGACGGCGTCATGCGCTTCCACCGCCGCCTCCCCAACGACACGGCGACGCTCGTCCTCCTCGCCGTCTTCATCATCGGGATCCTCGGCGCCTCGGACAGCGTCGGCGATCGCGCCAGCGGGCATCAGGTCGAGATCTCGGCCGCGGGTGCGGTCGTGCTCCTCACCGTCTACGCGTTCTTCCTCGTCTCGTACCTGCGCGCTCCGTCGGGGGAGCCGACCACGACCGGTCGGGGAGTCCCTGTCGGAGTGGGCGCGGCACTGCTCGCCGTGAGCGGCGTCGGAGCCGCGTTCGTTTCCGACTGGTTCGTCGACTCGCTAGATGCCGCGGTCGACGCGCTCGGGATCTCGAAGGCGTTCACGGGCCTCGTGATCGTGGCGATCGCGGGCAATGCTGTCGAGAACGTCGTCGGGATCGTGCTGGCGGCCAAGGGGCAGAGCGACCTCGCGATCTCGGTCGTGAAGAACTCGGTCGCCCAGATCGCCGTCTTCCTCTACCCCGCGCTCGTGCTGATCTCGCTCTTCCTCGACTCGCGCCTGACGTTCGTCGTCGGCCCGGTCTACATCGCGGCGCTGCTGCTGACCGCGATCGCGATGTGGCAGATCACGGGCGACGGCGAAGCCGTCGCGTTCGAGGGCTGGGCGTTGGTCGGCCTCTACGCCGTCCTGGCTGTGCTCACGTTCTACGAGTAGTGCGCGGCTCAGGTCGTCCAGGCGACGGTCCAGCCCGGGTCGTAGCAGGGTCGCGCGGTCTTGACCGGGATGTAGACGCGGTACGTCACTCCGCGCGGCCGTTCGGCATGGCTGATGGTCGCCGCGAAGCCGCCGACGATCCGCCTGAAGCGCGCGCGGCGCACGACGATCCATGTTCCCGTCGCCGTGTTCCTGCGCTGGAGCTCGACGAGCCTGCGTGCCATGTTCTGGCCGGTCGAGTCGGTGCTGATGTAGGCATCCACGAAGAAGCGGCCACGGCGCGTCCTGGGCTTGCGCAGGAAGGGCGTCAGCGGGCCACGCGCGAGCACCGGCGGACTAAGGGCGCCGTTCCAGCGGGCGCGGAAGTACTCGCTCAGGCCGAGCGCCCCGCTCTCGAACTCTCCCTGCGGCGG
>Ga0126307_10003111_pt1 | contig 11272 bp, 11 predicted proteins | sample Plot28_FD_89955 | JGI IMG/M metagenome (GOLD analysis project Ga0126307, IMG submission 89955) | Serpentine soil microbial communities from UC McLaughlin Reserve, CA, USA - Plot28 | ecosystem: Environmental > Terrestrial > Soil > Grasslands | place: USA: UC McLaughlin Reserve, Lake County...
GCCGACCCCGCGCCGGTCGAGGTCGCCCGCGGTCGCGTGATGGACCGCGTGGTTGTGGCGCCAGGCGAGGAACGGCTGGAAGACGAAGAGGCCGAGCACCGTGCCGACCCACGCGTTGCCGCGCTTCGTCGGCAGGAACGACCCATGCGTGCAGTCATGGAAGGCCATGAAGGTCCGCAGCAGGAAGCCGGCGGCCGGGACCGCGATGGCGAGCGTGAGCAGATACGACACGTCGAGCGCGAGGTACATCGGCACCCAGAGCGCGAGATAGGGCACGACCGAGGTCAGGACGTCGAGTACCGCCAGACGCACGTTCGCGCGCGCGTACGGGGCCAGCCCCTCCCGCCAGTACGCCCGCTCCGCAGTGGTTCCACTCACCTATACACGCTCCATGTCGACCCACACGCACGTGCTGCCGTGGCGGCGCACGCCCCATTGCACCGCCAGGCGCTGCATGATCTCGAGCCCGAAGCCCCTGCCGGCCTGCGGATCCGAGCCATTCGCCGCCAGCGTACCCACAGTGCCGGGATTCTCCACCTCGATGCGTATCGCCTGCCCGGCCACGCAGACGCGGACACAGACGGCGTCGGACTCGCGCAGGTCGCCGTGGAGGAGGCTGTTGGTCACGAGCTCGGTCACCACGAGCCGCGCGTCCTCGAGGACGCGCGGCGCGACCAGCCCGCGGAGGCAGTGGTCGACCACGAGGCGCGCGGCACCCGGGGCCATGATGCCCGCGGGGATCGCGACCGTCCCGAGCTCGCCGAGCGTGCCGGCGGCGACCTCCGGGCCGGCGGTGATGCGCGCGGAGCTCAGGGCGGAGAGCTCGCCACGGAGATCGTCGTTCTCGGCGCGCAGGGCGGCCGCCCCGCGGCGGAACCGCGCGAGCGCGACGGTCAGGCCCTCGATCGCGGCGTTCGAGCGGTCCTGCGTCGACGAGTCCGGCGGCTGGGCACTGCGGACTGACTGCATGGCGACCTCCGAGGACCCCCCTGCCGGCCGTCCACGGAAGACGACCGGAGGAGTTTCCGATCTGGGCGGAGGATCAGGAGCGGCGTTTCCCGGGCCGGCACTGAGCGTCCCGTCCGAGCCGCGCCGAGGCTGAAGCTCCCTGCTTGCCGTCTAAGGTACCACCGGACCCCCCGATCCCCTATAGACTCCAGGCGTTGCCGTTGGGTGCTTCTCGTTTCTCTCAGCCTCGCGCGCGACTCTGCCTCTGAGGGGAGCGAGAACCGGGGCGTCATGCCCACCCACTCCAGCGACGGTCAGCTCGCCGCCGCGATCTCCACCGCTGTGGTCCACGTGCTCTCCGAGCACACCGGCCGCGGCCCGACCAAGGCTCGCACCGTCCTCGACCAGGACGTGGTCGTCGTGATCCTCCACGAGAGCATGACCAAGGCCGAGCGCACCCTCGTGCACGCCGGCAAAGACAGCGAGGTCATGCAGCTCCGCCGCACTTATCAGGAGACGATGCAGACGGATCTCGTCGCCGCCGTCGAGCGCCTGACGGAGCGGCGCGTCGTCGCCTTCATGAGCGCCAACCACATCGAGCCCGACGCCGCGGCCGAGGTCTTCCTGCTCGACGGCGCGGCCCCCGCCTGAGCGCCGCGTCAGGCGAGCAGCACCGGCCGGCTGAGCAGCCCGATGTGCGCCCGCGCCTCCCGTCGCTGCGTGAGCTCGTCGACGAACGACCAGCCGTACAGCCACAGCGCCGCCATCTCGTCCTCGGACAGGCCGCTGGGATCGATCACCTCGCCCTCGACCGACGAGAACGACTCGCCTCGGCGCATCCGTGCATCGATCTCGCTGCGGAGCTCGACGAGCGTCGCCATGGGGACCTCGCTTCCAGCGTCCGTCCCGCAGCCCGCTGCGCGAGCCCGGGACGTCCGCATCGGTGAAGGTCAGTCTTCTGCCCTGGAGCGACGCTGGGAAGGCCGCCCGTGCGAGAACGGCCGCACGATGCGGGGTGAACGTCGTCGTAGCCTCAAAGGGTGCCCCGCCCCGTCGTCTGGTCGACCTACGCCGCGCTGGTGCTCGTGTGGTCGAGCACGTGGGTGGCGATCAAGATCGGCCTCGAGGAGCTGCCGCCGCTGTTCGGCGCCGGGATCCGCTTCGCCCTCGCCGGCGTGCTGCTGCTCGCCATCGCGGCCGCCACCGGTCGCAGGCGGCGCACCGACGTGCGGCTGGTCGCCATCCTGGCGCTGCTGCCGTTCGCCGCGGCGTACGGGCTCGTGTACTGGGGCGAGCAGTACCTGCCGTCGGGCCTCGTCGCCGTGCTCTTCGGCGTGATGCCGCTCTACTCGTCGCTGATCGCGGCGGGCGCGCTGGCCGACGAGCCGCTGCGGCCGCGGCTGTTGGCCGGCATCGGCGTCGCGCTCGGGGGCCTGGCGCTCGCGTTCGGCGAGAGCCTCGAGCTGGGCGACGCGCGCTGGGCGCTGGCCGCGGCGACCGCGTGCGCCCTGTCGCCGCTGGCCGCCGCCATCGGCAACGTCGCCATCAAGCGCCGCGGCTCCGCGCTCGACGCCGTGACGCTCAACGGCTGGGCGATGCTCGCCGGGGGCGCGGCGCTGCTCGCCGCCTCGGCGCCGGCCGAGGACTGGACGGGCGTGGCCTGGACCGGCGAGGCGATCGGCTCGATCGCGTACCTGTCCGCGGTCGGCTCGGCGTTCGCCTTCGTCGCGCTGACGCTCCTGCTGCGTGAGCTGCCCGCGGTGACGATGTCCTACATCACGCTGCTGATCCCGTTCGGCGCGCTCGGGTTCGGCGCGCTCCTCTACGACGAGCGCATCACGGCCGCCGCGCTCGGCGGCGCCGGCCTCGTCGCCGCGGGCCTCGCCATCGCCCAGTGGCCGGCCCGCCGCCGCAGCCGCGTGCCCGCCTATCCCTCCTAGGGCTCCGGCGCGGCCGCGATCTCCTCGCGCGCCGCCGGCGCCGCCGGCGCCGGGCGCAGGTGCGCCGGCACCTCGCTCACGGTTTCGAATGCCTCGCTCACCGCGGCGAGGGTGAACAGCCGCTGCACGACCTTGCTCCCCCGCACGAGCAGCAGGCGCCGCCCCGCCGAGCGCGAGCGCTTGTGCGCGGCGAGGAGGCGCGCGAGGCCGCACGAGTCCATGAACGACAGCTCGCTGAGGTCGAGCACCAGCGTGTCCGGCGACGTCGCCTCGACGCGGCGCAGCTCGGCGTCGAAGGTGTAGGCGTGCTCGAGGTCGAGCTCGCCGCGCAGCGCGATGCGGACCGCTCCGCCGCAGAGCGGCTCGATCGCCAAGCCGAATCCCTTCATCTCGCTCTCCCCTCGGGGTCGTTGGGGAATTGGTTGCCTGTACCCGTCCTGACACAGGTGAACCCGGCATCATGGCCGCCGTGTCGGCCGACCCCCGCAGGCGGCACCTCGTCCGCCGGCGGCGGCAGCGCCTGGCGGCCGGTGCGCTCGCCGCGTTCGCCGCCGGAGCGATCGCCGGCGCGGCGGGTGGCGGCGACGGCGCGTCACCGCCGAGCGACCGCGCCGCGGCGCCCACCGCCGAGCGCGAGCGCGAGCGCGCCGCCACGCGAGCCGTCGACACGCTCAGCCTGCGCCAGCAGGTCGGCCATCTCATCGTCCTGCGCTTCGCGGGGACGTCGCCGCCGGGCTACGTGCGCCGCGTCCTCGGCGAGGGGCGCGCCGCGGGCGCGATCGTCTTCCGCGACAACATCACCGGCCCGGGCCAGCTGCGGGCGCTGACCGCGGCGCTGCGCCGCGCCGACCGCTCCGCGCTCGTGTGCGTCGACCAGGAGGGCGGGGACGTCCGCAACCTGCCGTGGGCGCCGCCCGAGCGCTCCGCCGCCGAGCAGGCCGCGGCCGGCACGGTGCGCGGCGACGCGCGCGCCGCGGGCCGGGCGCTGCGCGCCGCCGGTATCGACGTCGTGCTCGCGCCCGTCGCCGACGTGCCGACCGTCACCGGCGCCGCGCTGGCGGGCCGTGCCTTCTCGCCGGATCCCGAGGCGGCCGCGGCGGCGGTGGCGGACGCGGTGCGCGGCTGGCGCGAGGCCCGCGTCGCTCCGACCGCCAAGCACTTCCCCGGCCTCGGCGGGACGACCGTGAACACCGATGACGGCCCGGCGACGATCGAGCGCAGCGCCGCCGAGCTCGAGGCCGACCTGGCGCCGTTCCGGGCGGCGGTCACGGCCGGCGTGCCGCTCGTCATGGCCGGCCACGCGACCTACCCGGCGCTCGACCCCGAGCACATCGCCTCGCAGTCGCCGGCGGCGATGGCGCTCCTGCGCGGCCGGCTCGGCTTCCGCGGCGTGATCGTGACCGACTCGCTGGAGGCGGCCGCCGTGCAGGCCGTGACCGACGTCCGCGAGGCGGCCGTGGCCTCGGTCAGCGCGGGCGTCGACCTCGTGCTTACGACGGGCCGCGGCTCCTACATCCACGTCCGCCGCGCGCTGATGGCCGTCGCGAAGGCCGATCCGGCGTTCCGCGCGCGCGTACGTGACTCTGCGGCGCGCGTCGTGGCCCTCCAGCGCGCCTTCTAGTCTTCGGCGGCGTGCAGCTCACCGACCGCGTGCCGGAGTTCGCCCTCACCGACACGCAGGGCCGCGAGCACGCGTTCCCCGCGGCCGAGGCGCCGCCGGCGACGGTGATCGTGCAGAGCTGCAACCACTGCCCGTACGTGATCGCGTGGAACCCGCGCCTGCGCGCCGTGCACGACGACTACGCGCCGCGCGGCGTCCGCTTCCTGGCCGTCAACTCCAACGACGCGTCGCGCTACCCCGCCGACTCGCCGGAGCGCATGGCCGCGTTCGTGCGCGACCAGGGCTGGCCGATTCCCTACGCCTACGACGAGGCGCAGGACGTCGCGCGTGCGCTCGGGGCCGAGCGGACGCCACACGTCTTCGTCTTCGACGGCGAGCAGCGGCTCGCGTACGCCGGCGCGCCCGACGGCGACCACGAGGATCCGGGCCGGGACGCCGAGTGGCTGCGCGCCGCCCTGGAGGCGGTCCTGGGCGGCCGCGAGCCCGAGCCGGCGGAGACGCCGGCACGCGGATGTTCGATCAAGTGGCGCTGAGCGCCTGACGTACACTCAGTCGAGGTGGCACGGGAGCTCGAGCGGAGGGTGAACCAGCGCAGCGTCGCGCTGGCGCGGGAGTGGAAGCGGCTGGGGCGCGCGGCGACGTTCGTCGCCGTCCTCACGTCGCCGGTGCTCTTCCTCGCGCTCTACGACCGCGCGGAGTGGCCGCTCCCGTGGGCGCTGCTCGGCACGCTGATCGGCGTCGCCGCGTTCCGCGGCGTCATCGACGTCCTCGCCCACAAGCTGATCCCGGCGCCGACGCTCTACGGCGCCGAGGCCGAGCTGCGCGACGACGACGTCGTCGACCGGCGGCGGCTGTGGTACTGGCGCAAGAAGGTGCGCACGGTCCTGCGGCTCGCCGGCGTGCTCTTCGCGTCCGTGCTCGTCGCCATGGTCGTCAACGCCATCCGCGGCGGCGACGCGTCGTTCGCCGGCGGCCTGAGCACGATCGGCGACCTGTTCGAGGCCTTCGGCCCGATCGCCCTCGGCTACCTGCCGATCATCCTCATCCTCTTCTTCGCGAACTTCCTGATCCTGTTCGGGCCGCTGCTGCTGCTCGGCGCCGGCCAGATCAAGGGCTACGAGCCGGGCGACGCCGACTGGGGCGTGAGGATGGACGACGTCCGCGGGCAGGCCGAGGCCAAGGAGGAGATCACCCGCGTGGTCTCGCTCTGGCAGTCGGGCGAGGAGTTCGAGAAGGCCGGCGGCAAGCGCGAGCGCGGCGTACTTTTCCTCGGGGCCCCGGGCACCGGCAAGACGATGCTCTCCAAGGGCATCGCCACGTCGTTCAACTGCCCGTTCGTCACCATCCCGGGCTCGGGTTTCGCGCAGACCTTCATCGGCATGGACGCGGTGCTCGTGCGCTACCTCGCCCGCAAGGCGAAGAAGCTCGCGGCCAAGTGGGGCGGTCAGTGCATCGTCTTCATCGACGAGATCGACGCCGTCGGCATGCGCCGCCAGTCGCTCGGCTCCGGCTACCAGCCCTACGAGACGCGGACCATCCACGACACGCTCTTCTACGGGCCCGACGGCGCGCTCACGTTCGACGGCGACCTCGTGCTCGAGACCGCCGCCTGGCGCGACCGGCTGTTCAACATGCGCGCCGAGCCGCGCGGGCCCGTCTACCCGCCGGCGATCGAGAAGCTGGCCGGCGCCATCAAGCAGTTCATGATGCCCGGCATGATGGGCGGCCAGGGCGGGCTGGCCCTCAACCAGCTCCTCGTCGTCATGGACGGCATCGACGACCCGCCGCTGACCAAGCGCTTCATGACGCGGCGGATGAACACGTTCCTCGACGCGCTGTACGTGGTGCCGCAGAAGGTCGGCCGGTTCCGACTGCGGCTGCCGCCGCCGAAGCCCCGCAACGAGCAGATCTACTTCATCGGGGCCTGCAACGTGGCGCTCGAGCGCCTGGACCCCGCGCTCACCCGCCCGGGCCGGATGGGCCGCCACATCTACTTCCGCACGCCCACGTGGGAGGACCGGCGCGACATCTTCGACCTCTACCTGGGCAAGGTCGCGCACGAGGAGGACCTCGACTCCGACGAGCGCCGCGACGAGCTCGCGCGCATCACCAACGGCTACTCGCCGGCGATGATCGACCAGGTCTGCTCTCTCGCGCTCACCTACGCGCACTCCGACGGCCGGCGCGAGTTCGCCTGGCGCGACCTCGTCGAGGCCATGACGACGGTCGAGGCCGGCGTCGCCATCGGCCAGCCGTACCCCAAGCACGAGGAGCGCGCGACCGCCATCCACGAGGCCGGGCACGCCGTCTGCGGGCACCTCTACATGCAGAACCGGCTCTCCACGCGCCTCTCCATCCGCAAGCGCGGGTCCTCGGGCGGCCACCACCAGGCGATGGAGATCGAGGACCGCTTCGGGCACTGGCGCTCCGAGCGCGTCGGCGACCTCATCTGGACGCTGGGCGCGATGGCCGCCGAGCACGTCTTCTACGGCCAGAACACCACCGGCGTGGGCGGGGACGTCGGCTCGGTCACCGCGCAGGCGGCGCACATGGTCGGCTTCCACGCGATGGCCCCCGCGCCGATCGACCTCTCGGACCGGATCGCCGGCGCCGAGGAGCGCGAGCAGGCCGAGGAGCGCGTGAAGGAGCGCTTCGAGCGCATCGGCGACCAGATCATGCACCGCTCGGGCGGCGGGATGATGGACGGCAACCCGTACGCCGCCACGCTGGGCGACCCGGCGAAGAAGCAGCTCGTCGCCGGGCTGCTCGGCCAGGCGTTCGTCGTCGCGTACTGCACGATCCTCGCCAACCGCGAGGGCACCGAGCGCGTCGCCGAGCGCCTCATCGACGCGGGCGAGCTCTACGGCAACGAGGTCACCGAGCTGCTCGACGGCGTCGGGCTGCGCAAGCCGAGCATCGACGTGCTGGACGAGGCGACGTGGCCGGCGATCTGATCCCGCCCCCCTCCCCGGCCGGCCGGCCGGACGCCGACGGGCGCGCGGAGTACCGCACCGACGAGCGACCGGTGCGCGTGTTCGAGGCCGAGGCGCCGCCGGAGGCGACCGCCGCGGTGGCAGCCGAGCCTGACGCGCCGACGCCGTACCGCAGCCGCTTCGGCTTCGCGCTCGGCGCGCTCGGCGGGCTGGCGATGATCTCGCTGGTCGTGCTCATCGCCCTGCTGACCGCGGGCCGGAAGACCGACCCGTCGACGCTGACCGGTTCGTGGTCGAGCTGGAAGCCCACCGCGGCCGACCGCCTCACCGGCGCGAAGGAGATCGCGGCGCACGTCGGTGCGCGCTACAAGCGCGGCGACGGCAGCCAGCTCGTGCAGGTGGCCGGCGGCCCGCTGCAGGTCAGCTTCGGCTCGGGCGTCCAGCGCCAGAGCGTCGGCCTGGACGTGATCCTGCGCCCGGAGAACGGCAACCTCCAGGAGATCCCCGGGGACCACGCGGTGATGTACATCCTCAACGGGCTGGGCCAGCGCGGGTCGATCCGCAGCGGACGGCCCACAGAGGCACGCGGTCTGCTGACGCGCCGGGAGGGCCTCGAGCTGGCGCTCTACTCGTTCCGGTACCTCGAGGACGTCGACATGGTCGTCACGATGCTGCCGCCGCCGCCGCCCGGCACCGCGGCCGACGGCACGAAGTCCAAGCAGGGCGGCGAGTCCGAGGCGCCGGCCGAGGACCCGCCGATCCTCGCGCTCTTCTACCGGCCCGGCGACCTCGAGCCGCAGCTCGACGTGCCGCTGGAGTACACGCTGCCGCCGACGCCGCCCAAGCCCGAGAGCTTCGCCGGCCCCGAGGCCCAGCGCGTGAACGCGCTGACCGAGCAGAACGTCTTCCAGGCCAGCTTCCAGACGGCGCAGAACTCGCAGACCTACCTGGTCCTGGAGCGCGGCGCGTCCGAGTGACCGGCACGGGGCTCGTGCCCCGGGCACTCGAGGACGGGCAGGCGCGGGTACTTCGGGTACGCCGGGTCGCCGCGCGAGCGCCGGCAGAGCGAGAACTCCGAGCCGCGGCCGGTGCGGACGAGCTGCTGGTGGACGCAGGAGTCGCAGAGCCCGGCGGCCGGGCGCCTCACGCGATGCCGCGGTGCCCGAGGCGCGCGAGGTCCTCGTGGTGGTGCGTGACGCGCTGCTTGACGGGGTCGCGGTCGTCACGCGCGTGCACGATCCCCCACATGGCGTCGGCGACCTGCTCCGCGTTCTCCGGCGTCGCGCGGGCGCGCATCTCGTCGACCAGGGCGAGCTCCAGGCGCTCGATCTTCTCCTCGGCCGTCCCCTCTCCCAGCGACGGGAACGGCACCCCCTGGAGGTGCTCGTCCCATGCGCCCTTGACCATCGCGAACCGGTTGCGGAGGACGATCGGGTCGGTCACTCGGCGCGAGTGTCGCATATCCGGGCCTCCCTATCGTGTGAGTCCGTGAGCACGTTCGGACGCCTGCTGGGGTTCCTGCGCCCGTACCGGCGGGGGGCCATCGCCTCCATCGTGCTCGCCGGGCTGGCGATGGTGGGGACGGTCGCCATCCCGTGGCTGACCGGCCAGGCCGTCGACGCGATCACGCGCGACGACCGGGCGGAGCTGTGGCGGCTCGCGGGCTTCATCGTCCTCGCCGCGCTCGCGCGGCTCGGGCTCAGCGTGGCGCGGCGGCTGGTGGCCGGACGGGTGTCGCTGGGCGTGGAGTACGACCTGCGCAACCTGCTCTACGAGCACCTGCAGGCGTTGGAGCTCGGCTTCTTCGCGGGCCAGCAGACCGGACAGCTGATGTCGCGGGTCACGGTGGACCTGCAGGCCGTGCGCTTCTTCCTGGGCTACGGGCTCGTGTTCATCGCCCAGAGCGGACTGACGATCCTGCTGGCCGCGGTCGCGATGCTCGTGCTGCAGCCCGGCCTGGCGGCGCTGGCGCTGGCGCCCGTGCCGTTCGTCGTCGTGGTGGCGGCGCGCTACGGGCGGCGCTCGCGGCCGGCGCTGCAAGAGGTGCAGCAGCGGATCGCCGAGCTGACGGCCGACGTGGAGGAGAACATCTCCGGCGTCCGCGTCGTCAAGGCGTTCGCGGCGGAGGACCGGCAGCTCACGCGCTTCCGCGAGTCGGTGGCGCGGGTCTTCGGGCAGTCGATGATCGCGACGCGCCTGCGCGCCTTCTACAACCCGTTCATCGGCTTCTTGCCGAACCTCGGCCTGGCGGTGATCCTGCTCCTCGGCGGCCGCCAGGTCGTGTCCGGGACGCTCTCGCTGGGCGACTTCACGGCCTTCTACACGTACCTGCTGATGCTGATCGGGCCGATGCGCCAGCTCGGCATCGCGCTCGGGCTCTCGCAGCGGGCGACCGCGTCGGGCGCGCGCATCTTCGAGCTGCTCGACCGGGAGCCGCGGATCGTGGACGCGCCGGGCGCCGTCGACCTCCCGGCGGGGCGCGGCGAGGTGGAGCTGCGCGACGCGTCGTTCGCCTACGACGGCACGCCGGTCCTGCGCGACGTCTCGCTGCGCGTGCCGGCGGGCACGACCGTGGCGCTCGTCGGAGGGACGGGGTCGGGCAAGACGACGCTCGTGCGGCTGCTGGCGCGGCTCTACGACGTCGACGCCGGGGCGGTGCTGATCGACGGCGTGGACGTGCGCGACGTGTCCGTGGCGTCGCTGCGGCGGGCGATCGCGGTCGTCGACGACGACCCGTTCCTGTTCTCCGCCACGGTGGCCGAGAACATCGCCTACGCGCGGCCGGACGCCTCACGCGAGGAGATCGAGCGCGCGGCGGAGCGCGCGCAGGCGGCCGGGTTCATCGCGGAGCTGCCGGACGGCTACGACACGATGGTCGGCGAGCGCGGGCTCACGCTCTCCGGCGGGCAGCGGCAGCGACTGGCCATCGCGCGGGCGCTGCTCGCGGACCCGCGCATCCTGGTCCTCGACGACGCCACGTCGTCGGTCGACGCGTCGACCGAGCAGGCGATCAAGGTCGCGCTGCGCGAGGTCATGGCCGGGCGGACGACGTTCGTCATCGCGCACCGGCTGTCGACGATCGCGCTGGCCGACGACATCGTCGTGCTCGAGGACGGGCGCGTGGCGGCGCGCGGCCCGCACGCGCAGCTGCTCGAGCGCTCGGAGCTCTACGCCGAGATCGCCGCGAAGGGGCTGCCCGACCAGGTGTTCCTCACGCGCAAGCCGCGCGAGGCGGTGGCCGGCCTGTGAGGACCTGGTCGCTGCGCACCGGCCGCGGCCGCAAGCTGCGCGGGCTGCTCGCCCTGCTGCGGCCCTACCGGGCGCGGACGGCGCTGATGTTCGTGGCGCTGGTGCTCGGCACGGCCGCCGCGCTGGCGCCGCCGCCGTTGGCCAAGCTGGCCATCGACGAGGGCATCGTGCCCGGCGACCTCGGCACGCTGAGCTGGGTGGTCGTCGCCTTCCTGGTCAGCGCCCTCGTCTACTGGGGCGCGACGTACGCGCAGACGTACCTCGTCGGCTGGGTCGGCCAGCGGATGCTCCAGGACCTGCGCATCAAGCTCTTCCGCCACCTCCAGACGCTGTCCGTCGGCTTCTACTCGCGCCGGCAGGCGGGCGTGCTGATCTCGCGGCTCACCAACGACGTCCAAGCGCTGGACCAGCTCGTGTCGGACGGCGTCGTGACGCTGTTCGGCGCGACGCTGACGCTGGTCGGGACGGCCGTGATCCTGATCGCGCTCGACCTCGAGCTCGCGCTGCTGACGTTCCTGGTCTTCCCGGTGCTGGCGATCGGCTCGCTCGCGTTCCGGATCGTCTCCGCCGACGCCTACCGC
>Ga0126307_10003112_pt1 | contig 11271 bp, 12 predicted proteins | sample Plot28_FD_89955 | JGI IMG/M metagenome (GOLD analysis project Ga0126307, IMG submission 89955) | Serpentine soil microbial communities from UC McLaughlin Reserve, CA, USA - Plot28 | ecosystem: Environmental > Terrestrial > Soil > Grasslands | place: USA: UC McLaughlin Reserve, Lake County...
AGCCACGTGAACGCCGCGACGGCGGCGGCTCCGCACGCGATCGCGAGCGAACCGAACGCCGCGCCGAGCCCGAACGCCGACTCGAGCGCGGGCAGGATGACGGCGCCGAGGCCGCCTCCGACGGGCACGGCCGTCTGGCGGATCCCGAGCGCGAGCCCGCGCTCGCTCGCCGGAAACCACGACATCACGGCGCGACCGGTGGCGGCGTTGACGGCGGCGCCCACCATCCCGGCCAGCGTCACCAGGGCCACGAGAAGCCAGAACTCGTCGACGGTCGCGGCCACGGCGAGCAGCAGGGCCGCCCCGGTGAGCCCGACCGAAATGACCGCCCTCTCCCCCACGCGGTCGGTCAACAGCCCCCAGCCGAGCAGCGTGAGCGTCATCCCGCCCGAGGACGTCGCGACCGCGACGCCGAGCGCGCCGAGGCCGACGTCGAACTGGTCCGCGAGCGCCGGGGAGAGGACGGCGAACGCAAAGACCGACGCCGCGAAGGCCGCCTGTGCACAGAAGCCGACCGCGAGGACAACGTAGCGATAGCGCTGCACCCAGGCGACGCTACGTGAAGTCGCGGTGCGGCCGGGAGATCCGGCCGCACCGCGGGTTCGTCAGCCGCGGCTCACAGCGCCGCCTCGCCCGGCGACTGCCCGGTAGGCGACGAGGAGCACGAGCGCGCCGACGATCGCCGCCACCCAGGTGCTGATGTCGAAGAACTCGTCGATCGGGTCGCCGAAGCCCAGCGCCTTGGCGACGAGCCCGCCGAGAATCGCTCCGACGATGCCGATGATCGTCGTGATGATGATCCCGCCGGGGTCGTCGCCCGGAAGGATGAACTTCGCGAGCATGCCGGCCAGCAGGCCGAGCAAGATCCACGCGATGATTCCCATTGCTTCCTCCTCGGTCGGTTAGGACGCGAACGTTCCCGCGCCGGTTGCCCGTAAACGCCGTGGTTGCCCGGTTTCCGAGCCACGTGCAGCGGGAAACGCGGCACCCTTCGTCGTCCTGTTTCATCCTGATCGTCGACCTGACGGTCGGCGTCGTGGATCCGCGCGTCAGGGCCTACTAGCCACGACGATCGCCCAGTGGAGCTCGTACTGGATGCGCTCGGGGACGTCCCGCTCCGCGCGTGCGAGGCCGGCCGAGAACTCGGCATCGTCGAGCAGCCTGAGCGTCGAGATGAAGCGGCCGCGGATCCGCTCGAGCGCCTCCTCGCGGCCGATTTCCGCGCGCTGCGTCAGCCGGATCAGCCGTGCCGAGAACCCGGCCGCGGCGAGCTCGTCGACGAGCGCGGGGGGCTCGGGAAAGCGCTCCCGGTCGATCCGCTCGAGCGACGGAAAGACGTGGTTGAGGTAGTAGCGGGAGAAGTGCTCGGGGTCGAAGGTCGCGACGGCGATCCGCCCGTCGGGCTTCAGCACTCGCGCGAGCTCGCCGAAGGCGGCGGGGCGGTCGATCAGATGGGCGACCAGCCAAAGGACGGCGCGGTCGAACCAGCCGTCCTTGAACGGCAGCTGCTCGGCGCGGGCGACCTTTACGTGGACGGCGCGAGCGCGCGCACGGGCGGCCATCTCCGGCGAGGGCTCCACACCCCAGGCCCGGCCGCCTCGCTCGGTGACGGCCGCGGCCACACGCCCGGTGCCGCAGCCCACGTCTAGGACACGTCGGCCGACGAGGTCGGCCTCGCGGACCAGCAGCTCGAGGAGCTCCCACCAGTTCGCGTCGGCGGGGCGGAGCTCATCGTATGTCGCCGCGATCGGCCCGAAAAGAGTGCTGTCTCCGGCGCCGCCCTCCGGCGGCAACAGCACGGGAAACAGCACTAGGCTGTCGAGTCGAGCTCATCCGGCTCGCTGAGCGCCTCGATCGCGGCCAGGGCGTCTTCGATCGAGCCCTCCGGGACGAGCACCTTCGTCGGCACGTCGTCGGTGTCGCGGGGATGGTGCTCGACGGCCGGCTCGAGCCGCGCGTCGATGCCGGCCTCGCTGAGCAACGCCTGCAGCTCCTCTCCCTCGGTCACGTCGCTCGCCAGCGCCACCTGAACCATGCCGCTCATTCGGATGCCTCCTGGAGTGTCGTCACGACTTCCCGCTCGCGTCCGCGGTCGTGCGCCGCGCCGCCCTTGACCAGCACCGGCCCGCCCCGCTCCTCGAAGCGGACGTCGATCGTATCGAAGTCCCTCGGGACGACGGTCTCGCTGAAGTAATCGCGCGCCTCGCGCAGGACGTCGCCCCCCGAATAGCGGTTCGAGAGGTGCGTGAGGGCGAGCAGGCGCGCGTCGGCGGCCGCCGCGAGCTCGGCGGCGCCGCGCGCGGTCGAGTGCCGCGTCTCCTCGGCGCGCTCCCGCTCGTCCTCGCAGAAGGTCGCCTCGTGCAGGAGGAGATCGGCGTGGCGCGCGGCCTCGAGCACCGAAGCCGAGGGAGCGCCGTCCCCCGCGATCACGACCTTGCGGCCGGGCCTCGCCGGCCCCAGGACCTCGTCGGGGGTGACGACCTGGCCGTCCGTGAGCGTCACGCTCTCGCCCCGCTGGAGCAAGCCTCGTTCCGGCCCGGGCGGGACGCCGAGCGCGTCCGCTGCGTCGACGTCGAAGCGGCCCGGCCGGGGCGGCTCGACCAGCGCGTAGCCGAGCGCCGACACACCGTGCGCGACGGGGAACGTCGCGAGGACGTAGTCGTCCCGAGCTAGCGTGTCCCCTGGGTCCAGCTCGACGAGGGCATACTCGTAGGTGAGCTTGCCGAAGATGCGCCTGAGCGAGCGGAAGAGATCCTCGAGGCCGACCGGCCCGTAGATCGTCAGCGGCAGCTCGCGCCCGCGCAGTGCGTACGTCTTCAGCATTCCCGGCAACCCGAGGTAGTGGTCGGCGTGGTAGTGCGTCAGGAAGATCTCGCGGAGCTCGACGAGCCCGACATTGGAGCGGAGCAGCTGCCGCTGCGTCCCCTCGGCGCAGTCGAAGAGCAAGCGCTCGCCGCCGCGCCGCACGAGGGTGGCGGTCGGAGCGCGCAAGGCGGTCGGCATCGACCCTGACGTGCCGAGGAACACGAGCTCGAGGTCCACGGAGCAAGTCTACGAGGGCAAGTCGGCCTCCTAGCCCGCCGGTAGCACGAGCACCTGCCCGGGCTGGACGGTTGTCCCCGTCAGCGCATTCCGCTCACGGATCTCCCAGACCGCCTCGCGCGGGTCGCCGCCGTACTCCCGGAGCGCGATCGCCCAGAGCGTGTCGGCGGGCTTGACGACGTACCGCCGCTCGGGGCCGGCGCTGTGGCCGGAGCGCGCGACGACGCTCAGCAGCAGGGCGAGCGCAAGAACGACAACGAGGATCCGACCGAACATGCGTTCGCATGCTAGGCGAACGTGTGTTCGCTGTCAAGGATGGAGTGTGATGAGCGTCGGCTCCGCGGCGCCGCCGATGATCTCGAGCTCCAGCATCGAGTGCGTCGGAGCGCGCCGACGCTCGGTCGGGCTGCCAGGATTGAGGATCCAGACGCCCTCGTACCGCTCGAGCTGCGGGACGTGGGTGTGGCCGTACGCGATGGCCTCGCAATCCGGGAACCAACCGACGAGTCGTGCTTCCCGGCCGGCGCGCGGGCCCGGGATGTGGGTCATGCCGATGCGAACGCCGTCGAGCTCGACGACGTGCCTTCGCGGGAGCGTTTCCCGCAGGCCTGGCTCGTCCATGTTCCCGTAGACGGCCTCGACCGAGCCGAGCTGGCGCAGCTCGTCGAGGACGAAGGCGGCGACGACGTCGCCGAGGTGAAGGATCAGGTCGGCCGCCTCGCAGCGGCGCAGGCATTCCTCCGGAAGCCGCCGCGCGCCCCGAGGCAGGTGCGTGTCTGCGATGACCGCGACGAGCGTCAGCTGAGCCCGAGAAACGCTCCGTCGCGATAGGCGAGCTCGCCGTCTGCGTACACCTCTCCCCCGTCGCGGAGGTCGCAGATGAGGTCCCAGTGCAGCGCCGAGCGGTTCGAGCTGCCGGTCTCGGGATAGGCGGTGCCAAGCGCGAGGTGGACCGTGCCGCCGATCTTCTCGTCGAACAGGATCTCGCGCGTGAACGACATCACCGCCTCGTTGAGGCCGAACGCGAACTCGCCCACCCTGCGCGCGCCCTCGTCGACCGCCACCATCTCGCGCAGAAGATCCTCGCCGCGCGAGGCGGTCGCCTCGACGACCTCGCCGCCCTCGAAGCGAAGCCGCACGTCGTCGACCTCGCGACCCTGGAAGATCGCCGGGTACGTAAAGCGGATCGTCCCTTCCACGCTCGTCTCGACCGGCCCCGTGAAGATCTCGCCGTCGGGGAAGTTCTCGAGCCCGCGCGAGCCGATCCACGTGCGCCCGTCGACGCCGATGCGGAGATCGGTGTCCTCGGCGACCACGCGCAGCTCGGAGACGCCGCTCAGGAACGCCTCGACACCGTCGAGCCGCTCGCCGAAGCGCTTCCACTCGGCGACCGGATCGTCGCGGTCGAGGAAGCCGGCCGCGTAGACGAAGTCCTCGAACTCGGGCAGCGACATCCCCGCGTCCTGCGCTGCCGCCTGAGTCGGGAAGAGAGTCAGCACCCAGCGGAGCTCGCCGCTCGCCGCGCGCTCGAGGTAGCGGTTGCGCTGGGGCTCGAGCGCCCGGTGCAGGCGCGCCTGCTTGGAGGTGTCGACACCCGTCAGGCTGCGCGTGTTCTGCCGGGCCATGATCACGACGCGCCCGTCGACCTCTTCGATGTCGTCCCGGCGCGCCGGGTTGACCCAGTCGAGCTGGGCGTCGGACCCCCCGAGCATCAGGTTCTCGAGCATCCCGTCGATCCCGATGCGTGGCAGTGGATGCGCGCCCGCGGCGAGGATGCGCCGGTAAACCTCGCGGACGAGCGGCGCCGCCACAGACGGCGCCTCGATCGTGATCTGCTGGGCCTCCTTGGCGCCGACCGAGTAGTCGACGAGCACGGACGCAAGCCGCGCGACGCGGGGGTCAGACATGCTCGACCACCGGCTTCGGCGCCTCGAGGAAGCCGCCCGCACGCCAGACGAGCTCGCCGTCGGCGTAGATCTCGCCCTCCTCGCGCAGGTCGCAGATGATGTCCCAGTGCAGGGCGGACTCGTTCTTCGACCCGCAGTCGTCGAAGCCCGAGCCGAGCGCCAGGTGGACGGTGCCGCCGATCTTCTCGTCGAAGAGGATGTTCCTCGTCCAGCGGTCGATCTCGTAGTTCAGGCCGAAGGCGAACTCGCCGAGTACGCGAGCGCCGTCGTCGGTGTCGAGCAGCGTGCGCAGGTAGTCCGCGCCGCTGCGAGCATCCGCGTCTACGACCCGCCCACCCTCGAAGCGCAGGCGAATGTCCTCGACCTCACGACCGTAGAAGACGGCGGGCAGGGTAAAACGGATCTCGCCTTCGGTCTCCGTCTCGACCGGGCTCGTGAAGACCTCGCCGTCCGGCATGTTGTGCGTGCCGTACGACGGCTGCCAGGTCCTCCCGGCGACCCCGAGCCGCAGGTCGGTGTCCGGCCCGACGATCCGTACCTCGCGCGTGTCCGCGAACTCGGCGGCTCGCGCGGTCAGCTCCTTCGCGGCCGCGCGCCAGTGCGCGACGGGATCCTGGTCGCCGTCGACGTGGCACGCGCGGAAGACGAAATCCTCGTACTCGAGCAGCGACATCTCCGCGTCCTGCGCATGGGCGTTGGTCGGCATCAGCGTCCCGACCCAGCGCATCTCGCCGCGCGCGATTCGCTGCCAGCGCCGGTTCACGAGGCTCCGCTCGGCCGCGTAGACCTGTCCTCGCGCCTCCGGGTCGGCGCGCGAGAACGACTTCGTGTTCGCCTCAGACCAGATCGTGATCTCGGCGTCGAGCCGGTCCACCTCGCGGTACGCCAGGTCGGAGACGAACTCGCGCTGCTCCTTCGAGCCCTCGGCGACGAGGATCTCGGCGAGCCCTTCGAGCGCCACGTTCGCGTACGCGTGCACGCCGCGCTCGATCGCGACCCGCTGGACAGCGAGGATCAGCGGCGCCGCCGCGTCGCTCGAGTTCACGCGCACGACCTCGCCCTCGCGCAGGCCGAGCGAGTAGTCGACCAGGAGCGTCGCCAGCCGCGCCAGGCGCGGGTCGTTCACCGCCTGCCCTTCGGGGCGACCACCCGGAACGGCTTGCTGACGAAGAAGCTCTTGCGCGTCGGGTTCGTCTCGGCGAAGAGCTCGACCGCGTACACGTAGAAGCCGGGCTTCAGGCGCCTGCCGGGGAAGCGGATCACCGCCTCGCGGTACGCCGACACCTTCCCCGCCTTCGCGAGCGCCGCCCCGCGCGGCTTGGCGCGCAGGAGCGCGCGCTCGATCTTCCTCCGTGCGGCGCCGGTCGGCGTCGCCCGCCGGGACACGCGGAAGACACCGGCGTTGTAGTTCGCAGCCTCGAACGCGGTTGCGACCATCGTCCAGATCTTCGTCCGGTCGCGAACCGCCCGCTTGAACGGGAACTTCGCCGTCGGCCCGATCACGGAGGTCGCGTGGCGCCACGCGGTCGTGAACCCACCACAGCGGCCGCCCGTGCGCGCGATCGCGGCCTTGACGCTCTCGTACGAGGGCCGCTTCGTGCCGTCGGCCCGGATCATCCCGGACTGCCAGCGGTCGAGGTTGGGGTCGTCGATCAGGTGGAAGAAGAGGAGCGACCGGACGGCCGGGTCGCACGCGATGAACGGGATCGCCTGGGAGTAGATCTCCGCCTGGCTCGTCTCGTCGGTCGTGGCGACGTTCTCCCGGCCGAAGTAGGCGCCCCGCGCGCTCGGCACGATCTCGACCTGCCAGCCGACCTCGTTCAGCCGGAAGCGGAGCGAATCGGCGGCCGCGATCGCCGACAGCGAGCCGAAGCGCCCGAACGACGACTCCGGGAACACCGGCTGGCCCGTGGCGTAGAACGCGTCCCAGACCGCCTGCTTGATCCGGTCGAGGTTCGCGAGGCCTGCATTCGGCCACTGGTAGCCGCGGCCGAGCGGGTCGGTCGAGAGGTTCGGGAACGGATGGAAGCTGAGCTCGTCCATCAGCGGCCGCGTCCGCTTGCTCGCCTTGTACGCCGCGCCCATGTCGCGGATGCAGCGGACGGGCGACACCGACGGGTTCGAGCGCGCACCCGGGTTGTCGTTGCCGCGCGGCGAGAGGCCGACGCCGATCACGTCGATCGCGGGGTTGACGCCCTTGAGCGCGTCAAACGAGGCTGCGAGGACGCCGGCGTAGGTCGCACAGGAGATCGCCTTCGCCTTCGGCCCGTATTGCGGCTGCCAGAAGTTGTTGACGTTGGGCTCGTTACCGACGATGAAGTCGCGGACGGACGGGAACCGCCTCGCCACGATGGCGGTCCACGCCGCAAACTGCGCGGGCGCCGCGGGCGCGTCGGTCAGCGCCCGGGGGCGCAGCGGGTACAGCGAGAGCACGACGTTGACGCCGCGCGGCCCGGCCTCGGCGAGCGCACGCTCGATCCCGGCCTCGTTCGGGACCGCCGTCGGAGCGTTCGAGTCCCACTTGACGGCGATCCGGTTCTCGCGGAGGCCGACGTCCTGCATGGCGGCGTAGAAATCCGCGGCCACGGCGGGCGCGGCAATCGGGAGGTCGTCGCTGACTCCGACCGCGATCTCGGCGCTCGCGGCGGTCGCGGTCAGCAGCGCGGCGAGCGCGCAGGCGAGGAGAGCTGTCGTCTTCTTCATCGTCGAGGACCCCTTGCAGTTCGGCGGAAGGACTCCTTCAGCTTTGCACGGCGGCAGCGACGGCGTCCACCAGGCCGCCCGCGCCGAAGCGCACCGGGTCGTCGGCGGGTAGCCCGGTCTCGTCAGCCGCTTCGGCGATCGCGTTGTGCGCCGCGTCGTCGTCGAGGTGGGCGGTGTTCAGCGCGATGGCCGCGACCCTCGCAGGCCGCGCGGGCAATGAGATGCGCTCGTGCAGCTCCACGAGCTCCGCGAGGCCGGGCAGCGGATGGCCGGGGAAGCCCTCGACCTCGGTCGAGCCGGCCTTGTGACAGAGGACGAAGAAGTGCGGGGCCGACCCGTGCACGAGCCCGAGCGTCACGCCGGAGTACGCCGGGTGCGCGAGCGAGCCCTGGCCCTCGACGAAGAGCAGCTCGCCGCCGCGCCTCGCTCCCTCGACGACGAGCCACTCGGCCGCTCCGGCGAGGAAGTCGGAGATGACGGCGTCGACGGCGATCCCCCAGCCGGCGATGGCGATGCCGGTCTGGCCGGTCGGGACGAACACCGACTTCAGCCCGCGCCTGCGCGCCTCGAGGTCGAGCTCGACGGCGACCGTCTTCTTGCCGATCGCGCAGTCCGAGCCGACCGTGAGCACGATCGTGGCCCGCACCTCCAGGTTCGCGCCGGTGGGGACGCTCAGGCCCGGCGGCGGCTTGCGCAGGTCGCGGAGCTCGACCCCGTGACGCGCCGCGAGCTCGCTCAGCTCCGCGTCGTCGCCGATGAACTCGTGCAGGCCGCTTTCCACGTCGAGGCCGTTCGCGATCGCGCTCTTCAGGAGCTCGCGCCAGGCCGGCGGGAAGCGGCCGCCCTGGGTGGCGACGCCGACGATCGCGGTCGTCGGCTCGAAGGGCACAGCGTCGTCGACGGTGCCGACGACCGGGATCCCGTCCATGGTCTGCCCGGCCCGCGTCGAATCGAGCACGGCGACCACCGGGTGCGGCGAGTAGCGGATGACGCCACGCGCCGTCTTCCCGTAGTGGGGATCCCCGCTCTTGCCCTCAGCGAGGACCAGGTACCGCTTCTGTGACTCCAAGACCTGGGCTTGCGGAGGGGACTTGCACGCCGTCCACGAGCTCGACGCCCGGCCACGGATCGTGCGCGAGCAGGAGGTTGCCGTCGAGGTCGACATGGTCGCACAGGCCGGCGACCTGGCAGCCGGCCGCGATCCCGAGCCCGGACTCGACCATGCAGCCGAGCATCACGCCCACGCCGAGCGCCCGTGCTGTGTGGGCCATCCGGACGGCCTCGCGAATTCCGCCGGACTTCGCGAGCTTGATGTTGATCCCGTGCGCGCGCTCGGCGCAGTCCGCGACGTCGGCCGAGGTATGGCAATCCTCGTCGACGTAGATCGGAAGCGGGCTGCGGCGCTTCAGCTCGGGGCCGCGTGGGTCGCCCGCCGGGAGCGGCTGCTCGCAGTACTCGACGCCGAGCTCGGCCAGCCGCGGGATCGCGTCGAGGGCCTCGTCGAGCGACCAGTACTCGTTCACGTCGACCTGGAGCGGGACGTCGGTTACGCCTCGCACCGCGCGTACGCGCTCGACGTCGTTGCCGTCGCCGCCACCGAGTTTCAGCTTCAGCCGACGGAAGCGGCCTGCCACGCGCTCGGCCCTGCGCGCCATGTCGTCCGGGTCGCCGAGCCAGATCGTCCAGCTCGTGGGCGGCCCTTCGCGCGGGAGGCCGAGCAGGCGCCAGACCGGGATCCCGAGCAGCTTCCCGCAGAGATCGTGGAGCGCAGCGTCCACGGCGGCCTTCGCAGCCTGCTCCCCCGGCCGGTCGATCAATCGCCCGCCGATCTCCTCGAGCGCAAACGGGTCGTCCCCCAGCAGCTCGTCGGCTCCGTCGAGGAACGCAAGCGCGGATTCGGCGCTCTCGTCGTAGCGCTCGATCGGCGCGGCCTCGCCGTAGCCGGTCTGACCGCGATGCGAGATCGCCACGTGGACGACGTCGGCCTCGTCCTCCGATCCACGCGAGATCGTGAACGTCTCCGCGAGTGTCAGCGTCGCTTTTTGGGCGATCACGTCCACGATATTGAACGCTCCACCAAATCCGGGCTCCTCTCCGCGCGCATCACCAGTCCGGGGAAACTTTAGAAGGGGGAGCAAGGATGAAGTTCGTTCGACTTCGCCGTCGACACGCTGTGCTGCTGGTGTTGGCAGTGGCGGCGGCGGTGTACACCAGCCTGGCGGTCTCGCCGGCGGCGGGAGCGACGGTGGGCGCGTCCGCTGACTGTTACGACTTCAACAGCGTCTCGATGCTGGGCTCGGATGCTTCGTCTGCGCGCGGAGCGGAGGGTCGGGAGCCGTCGCTGAAGCAGGTCGCCGAGGAGGTGCCCGCGAGCGGGCAGGGCAAGGGCGGCAACAGCTTCCGCGCGACGGTCCCGGTGTACTTCCACGTCGTGACGCCGGACGGCGTCACGGGGAACGTGACGCTGAACCAGATCAACGCCGAGATCCGAGCCATGAACGCCGGCTTCAGCGGCGCCGAGGGCGGCGTCGACACCGGCTTTCGGTTCTCGCTCGCGGGTGTTGACCGCACGGTCAACGCAGAGTGGTATCTCGCAGGTCGACGACGTCCGCCGAGCGTGCGATGAAGACGGCGCTCAAGCAGGGCGGCGCGAACGCGCTCAACTACTACTCGACCACAGCAGGCGCGTACCTCGGATGGTCGTACTTCCCGAACATCGTCGAGAACGCGACCTCGTACCTCGACGGCATCGTCGTCGACTGGGAGTCGATGCCGGGCACTTCGACGCGGTATGCCGGCATGTACGACCTTGGCAAGACCGGCACGCACGAGGCCGGGCACTGGGTCAACCTCTACCACACGTTCCAGGGCGGTTGTAACAACTGGGGCGACTACGTCGACGACACGCCGGCGCAGAGCGTCGCCACGTTCGGCTGCCCGGAGGGTCAGGACACCTGCTCCGAGCCCGGTGTCGACCCGATCCACAACTACATGGACTACTCGTTCGACTCCTGTTACGACCAGTTCACGGCCGGCCAGGCCGCCCGCATGCAGGACGCCTGGCTGCACTGGCGCGCACCGTAGGCGCACTTGGACCGGACGACGCGAACGGGCCGGCGCAAGCCGGCCCGTTTCGTTTTCGGCGCTGGACTGGCCGCATGCCGCGCCGGTAGCTCCGGGGATAGAGCGCGCGCCTCCGCAGCTTGCCGATCGAAGCGCAAGCGCTCCATCGGATGAACGAGTCACCGAGATCGGAGCGAGCGGACGCCGGCGAAGCCGGCATCCGCGGCGGCCCAGACGCCAACCGACGCGTCTACACTGTCGATTCCCCGCGCCAGTAGCTCAGGGGATAGAGCGCGCGCCTCCGGAGCGCGAGGTCGCAGGTTCGATTCCTGCCTGGCGCATTTTCCTCGTCGTCGTTGACGGGAATCCGCTTGGTTGAGCCGGTCATCGCTGTCGAGATGAAAGTCGGCGTTCTTCAGGCAGCGCGGCGGCTCATCGGGATCGGCGTCGTGACCATGCTGATCGCGGCGACCGCCGAAGGGTTCGTGGCGCACGACGTTTCGAGGTCGAAGAGGACGTGGTGGAGGAACTGCAGAGCGTCGAGGCGTTCGTGAGG
>Ga0126307_10003113_pt1 | contig 11270 bp, 9 predicted proteins | sample Plot28_FD_89955 | JGI IMG/M metagenome (GOLD analysis project Ga0126307, IMG submission 89955) | Serpentine soil microbial communities from UC McLaughlin Reserve, CA, USA - Plot28 | ecosystem: Environmental > Terrestrial > Soil > Grasslands | place: USA: UC McLaughlin Reserve, Lake County...
AGGCCGCCGGCGGCGGCAGCGGCGAATCCTCGTCCCGCCGTGCGTGGCGCTCGATGCTCGGGCAGTGCGCGGTGGCCGACCTCGTGATCTGCGCGAGCGAGAAGCAGCGTGACCTGTGGCTGGGGGGCATGGCGCTCAACGGCCTCGTCGACCCCGAGCGGTACCGCGCCGACCCGACCTTCCGGTCGTTCGTCGACGTCGTGCCGTTCGGTCTTCCGGACGAGCCGCCTCGGCACGACGCGCCGGTGATCAAGGGCGTCTGGCCAGGGATCGAGCCGGACGACCGCGTGCTGCTCTGGGCGGGCGGGATTTGGCGCTGGCTCGACGCGCTCACGCCGATCCGCGCGCTCGAGCGCCTGCATGCCGAGCGCCCGTCGGTCCACCTGGTGTTCATGGGCACGGGGCGGCCCGCACTCAAGCCCGGAGACGTGCCGACCGGTGCCGACGAGGCGATGCGCTTCGCGCGCGAGCGCGGGCTCGACGGCCGCTGCGTTCACTTCAACCCCGGCTGGGTGAGCTACGCGGACCGTGGCGCCTACCTGCTCGAGGCCGATGTGGGCGTATGCGCGCACCATGACCACCTCGAGTCACGTTTCTCCTTTCGCACGCGCGTGCTGGACCACCTCTGGGCCGGCCTGCCGTCGGTCGTGTCGTCGGGCGACTCGATCGGGGACCTCGTCGACCGCCGGGGGCTCGGTACCGCGGTCGCGCCCGGCGACGACGCGACGTTTGCCGCCGCGCTTGCGAATCTGCTCGACGACGCCGAACGGCACGTGGCGGTGCGCGGACGCGTGCGCGAGCTCGCCCCGGCGCTCCGCTGGTCGCAGTGCGCGCGGCCGCTCGTCGCGTTCTGCCGCGCGCCTGCCACGCGTCCGCGCCGCCGCCCGCCACGCGGTGCGCTGGCGCGGGCCACCTTCGGGCAGTACCCCGAGGTGCTCGCCTCGCTGCGCGAGCACGGCGGGCTCGCCGAGGCGGCGAGGGCGGTGCCGCGGCATGTCGCGCGCACGCTGCGGCATCGTGCCTGAGCCCGCCGCGGTCGCCGGGCAGGTCGCCCGCGCGCGCTACCCGCTGCTGTTCGCCGCCGGTGCGCTTCTGTCGGGCCTGACGATCCTGTCCGGCATCAACCCGCACGACGAGGGGCTCATGGTCACGGCCGCCGCGCGGGTGGCTGACGGCGAGCTGCCGTACCGCGACTTCTACGCCAACTACGGCCCCGGCCAGTACTACTTTCTCGGCGCGCTCGACGCCGCTTTCGGGCCTTCGCTGCTCACGTGGCGGATCGGGCGCGTGGCGCTCGACGCCCTGGTCGGGACACTCGCGGACGCGCTCGCCCGGCGTCAGGCGCCGCAGTCGATCGCTCTGCTCGCGTGGGTCGCGGCCATCGCCTCGATGGCCCATCCGACACTCCCTCATCCCAACGCGCCCGCGCTCGCGCTGGGGCTCGGAGCGATTCTGCTCGCCCAGCGGTCGCCGGCGGGCGCCGGCGTGCTCGCCGGGGTCGCGTTCGCATTCCGCTTCGACCTTGGTGCCGCGGCAGCGGTGGGGGCGGCACTGGCATCCGGGGGGACGGATGCCCGGCGCTTCGCCTCCGACCGCGCGGCGGCGCTGCGCGTCCTGGCCGCCGCCGTCCTGACCGCCGCCGTGCTCGTGATGCCGTTCGTGCTGGCGGCGCCCGGCGCGTTCTGGGACCAGACGATCGGGTTCGCCCTCGACGAGCAGAGCCTCCAGCGCCTGCCGCTGCCCGGCGCCTGGGACGGCGCGCTCGAACCGAACAAGCTGCTTGCCTTCTATATGCCCTACGTGCTCATCGGCGGCTGTGCGATGTGGCTCGCCGCCGCGGTGGCCGAGCGCGCGCCGCGGCAGGCGTGGGCGGCGCTGCCGCTCGCGCTTGTGGGGCTTGCGTACCTCCTCGCGCGTGCGGACGAGTTCCATCTCGTCCCGCTCGCGGCGGTGCTGCCGGTGCTGCTCGCGGGCGCGGCCGGACGCGCTCGCGCGATGTCGTGGAGGCTGGCGCTCATCGCACCGATCGCGCTGGTCGCACTGAACGGCCTCGACCAGAGTCGGATCGACCTGCTCGACTCGCAGCGGCTCAGCCGGATCCGGCTCGACGTAGCCGATGGCGTTAAGGCTCCGCCGGACGAGGCGCGCGCGCTCGAGGCGGTCGTCCGGGAGGTGCGCCGGGACGTGCCGCCGGATGAGCCGGTGTTCGTTGCGAACCCGCGCCACGATCTCGTCCGGGCCGGCAACCCGCTCGTGTACGTTCTTGCCGGGCGTCCCAATCCCACGCGCTACGACGTCATGCAGCCCGGCGTGGTCACCACGGCCGGCGTGCAGCGCGAGATCGTGCGCGACCTTCGCGACTCACGCACCGAGCTCGTGATCCGCTGGCTGAGCTCCGTGGCCGACGAGGCCGAGCCGAACGGGGCTGGACGGTCAAGCGGAGTGCGCGTGCTCGACCGCCACCTCGCGCGCCGCTACACCGCGGTCGCCCGGGTCGGCCCCTACTCGGTGCTCCGACTTCGCGGGGCCGGTCCTAAATGAGAGCGTGACGAGCACGGCTGCGCTGACGGTCTGGACCGCCAGCAGTGCGAGCGCGATCCGCTCAAGGTCGGCCGGGATCCATACGAGCAGCAGGATCTCGACTGTGGCGGCGGCCGCGAGCATCCCGATGAACGCGGCGCGGTGCAACCCGAGCAGATACTGCACCGACAGGTACGTACAGGCGAGCAGGGCCATCGCGAGGCCCAGCACCGGCAGCGCGCCAGATGCCTCCGTGAGGTCGTCGCCGAACACCAGACGCAGTAGCGACTCGCCCGCGAGGGCGTAGACGAGCACCATCGGGACGCCGAGCAGGGCGATCAGGCCGAGCGTGCGCGTGAGCACCGGACGGCCGTCGACGCCCGAACCGGCGCGGCGCGCGACCTCCGGCAGCAGGTAGAGGCCGAGCCCCACGGCCACCCAGATGATCGCCTTCGCGGCGACGGCCGCCACAGCGTACGAGCCGGCGGCGTCACCGCTCGCCTCGTGCTTCACGACGATCACGTGCACCTCCTGGAGCACGAACAGCAGCGTCAGACCGGCCACCGGAGCGCGCGCCCCGGCGAGCAGGTCGCGGAGGCGGGCGACTTCGGCGTCGGCCGACGCCGGCAGGTGCGGCCTGAGCCACGGCGCCAGCGCCGCGGCCGCGGCCAGCATGGACAGCGGGGTCCCGAGAAACGCCCCCGTTACGTCGAGGCCCACGCCCACGAGCGCCAGCCCGAGCACCAGCCGCCCGACTCCCTCGCCGATGATGCTGAGCGCGACCGTCCGGTAGAGCCCGAAGCCCTGGAGGGCGCCCCGCATAACCGAGAGGAGCGTCCAGAGCATCGCCGTGACTGGGACCGCCGCCGCGCCCCACTCCTCCTCCACGCCGATCGCGGCCGCGATCGCGCCGCGGAGCGGGATCGCGAGGGCGGCGACCACGACCGCGGCGACGGCGAGCCGCGCGAGCCAGCGCCTGACACCCGCGCCGGCGTCCGGGCCGCCCGCGTCGCGGGACACCTCGCGCGCGACCGCGATCTGGAGCGCGGACCCGGGGACCATCAGGATGATGAACGCCGACATCAGCGCGGCCAGGGAGCCGTAGCCCGACGCGCCGAGCAGCCGTGCGAAGACGATCGTGATCACGAGCGCGATCACGTTCGCCGCGATCACCGCAGCCGCCATGCCCGCCGCTCGCCCGGTATCCGAGGCGGCAAGCGAGCTCCAGAGCAGCGGTCGCTGCCGTCCGAGGTTCACGCTGGGCGAGGGTATACGCTGCGCCGCGCGTGGGCTCGCTCGTGCGCGGAGAAGACGGGAGACGGCGTTGCTGGTGGGGCGCCTCGACTCCGGATTACGAGCGCTACCACGACGAGGAATGGGGGCGCCCGGTGACCGACGACCGCGGCCTCTACGAGCGGATGGTGCTCGAGGGCTTCCAGTCCGGCCTGTCCTGGCTCACGATCCTCCGCAAGCGCGAGAACTTCCGCGCGGCGTTCGCGAACTTCGAGATCGAGCGCGTTGCGCGCTTCGGCGAGCGCGACGTCGAGCGCCTGCTCGGCGACGCCGGGATCGTTCGCCACCGCGGGAAGATCGAGGCCGCGATCGCCAACGCGAAGGCCGCGGCCGCGCTCGACACGCCGCTGGCGGGGTTGATCTGGTCATTCGTGCCCGCGGGGTCGCGCTCAGCCCCGCGCACGCTCGACGAGATCCCGGCGGTCACGCCGGAGTCAACCGTCCTGGCGAAGGAGCTGAAGCGACGCGGCTTCCGTTTCGTCGGCCCCACGACCGCCTACGCGCTGATGCAGGCGTGCGGGCTCGTGAACGACCACGTCGAGGGGTGCTGGGTCCGCGCCGAGGTCGAGGCACTATCCTCGCCCCAGGATGGATGAGCGCGCTCTCACAGAGCGCCTGATCACCTACGACACGTCCACCCTCGAGGGCATGCAGGCCGCCGCCGGCTTCGTGAAGGGCTGGCTCGAGGCGCGGGATGTCGAGGTGTTGGGCACGATGCACAACGGGCGACCGCTGCTGTCCGCGACGGTCGGGGGCGGGAGCGGCCCCACCGTGGTGCTCCACGGGCACCTCGACGTCGTCCCGGGGCGCGAGGAGCAGTTCGAGCCGAGCGTTGATGGCGACCGGCTCTACGGCCGCGGCGCCTACGACATGAAGGGTGGCCTCGCGTCGATGATGTGCGCCGTGCACGACGTGGGGCAGCAGGAGCGCGTGCGCGTGCACTTCGTCTGCGTCTCCGACGAGGAGTCCGAGGAGGTCGACGACCGTGGCTCAGACAAGGCGGTCAAGGAGGGCTACCTCGGCGACTTCGCGATCACGGGCGAGCCAACCGACCTTCACATCGGGATCCAGGCGAAGGGCGTGCTGGCCATGCGCATCGAGGTCGCGGGCACGGCCGCGCACGGCTCGACGCCGTGGGTCGGCGACAACGCGGTGCTGAAGGCGATCGACATCTTCCGCCAGATCGAGAGCCTGCCGTTCGCTCGCGAGTCGTCCGAGCTGTTCGACAGGCCGTCGATCAACCTCGGCCGCATCGTCGGCGGCGACGCGCTCAACAAGGTGCCGGACCTCTGCGCGATCGACGTGGACGTGCGCTATCTCCCCGGGCAGGACCCGGAGGAGATCCGTGCGGCCGTCGAGGACTTTCCGGACGTCCACGTGGTCAAGGTCTTCCACCGGCAGCCGGTGATCGTCGCGCGCGACGATCCGTACGTCCAGGCGCTCGGCACGGCGATCGCTCGTGTCGCGGAGCCCACCAGCGAGCGGCTCGGCGTGGGCCGGGACGGCGCCTCGGACGCGATCTCGTTCATCGAGGCGGGCGTGCCGGCGGTTGAGTGCGGCCCCTCGGGTGGCGGCCACCACGGCCCCGAGGAGTGGGTGTCGATCCGGTCGCTCGGCCAGTATCGGGCGGCACTCGTGGAGTTCGTGAACCTGCTACCGGCCCATCTCGAGGGCGGCGAGCGGCGCCTCCGAATCGCCTGATGTTCCAGGACGTCCCCCGCCCCGGACTGTGGAAGAAGCTGACGATCGGCGCCTTCCTCGTGGTCTTCGCCGCTGCGGCCGCCACCTCGGTCGCCGCGTTCCACGAGGTTGACAAGGTGGTGGCGGCGCTCGAGGAGGGCCAGGAGCTGAAGCTCGGCAAGAACGCGCTGGCCGAGACCGACCCCGGGGCGGCCCAGACGCTCCTCATCCTCGGATCGGACCGGCGCCCGAAGCAGAACGCCGAGGGGGCCGCGGGAGCGCGCTCGGACACGATCATGCTCGTCCGGCTCGACCCGGACAAGGAGGCGACGGCGATCATGTCGCTGCCGCGCGACCTGAAGGTGAGGATCCCGGGCTACGGCGTGGACAAAATCAACGCGGCCTACCAGCAGGGCGGGCCCGCGCTCACGCTGAAGACGGTGCAGAACCTAACGGGGCTCCCGATCAACCACGTCGTCAACGTGACCTTCACCGGCTTCTGGCGAGCCGTGAACGCGATCAACTGCGTGTACGTGGACGTGGACCGCGACTACTACAACGAGAGCGCCGAGTACACGTTCATCGACATCGACCCGGGCTACCAGCGCATCTGTGCGCGCAAGGCGCTCCAGTACGTGCGCTTCCGCCACACGGATACCGACATAGTCCGGTCCGCGCGCCAGCAGGACTTCCTGCGGCAGATGAAGCAGCAGGTGACCTATACGGACCTGATCTCGAACCGCGACCGGCTGGCCAAGATCTTCGGGCGCAACACGTCCACCGACAAGGCGCTTCGGAGGAGGGACGAGATCCTTCGCCTGCTGAAGCTGGCCGTGTTCTCCGCGAGCCAGCCGATTCAGGAAATCCACTTCGAGGGCCAGATCGGCGAGAGCTACGTCGAGGCGAGCGACAGGCAGGTCCAGAAGCTCGTGCAGCAGTTCCTCAACGCGGAGGAGTCGCCCGGCCCGCGCGGTACCCCCGGCCGGCGGCCGGCGCGCAAGCCGAAGCGGCGCAAGCGGCGCGACGCGGGCTCGCTCGGGCTGTACGACGCGTCGGTGCCCGGCGAGGACCAGGGTCTCCAGGCGGTCCAGGCCGGCGCGGGCGGGTCGCTGCCGGTCTTCTACCCGACGCTGCTGCTCAACTCGTCGCAGTTCGCGCACCCGCCGCGGGTGTACAAGCTCCGCGGCCCCGACAAGACGCGCTACGGCGCCTACCGGATGGTCGTTCGCCTCACGAACGCGTTCGGCGAGTACTACGGCATCCAGGGCACCACGTGGAAGGACCCGCCCATCCTCGACGCGCCCACGGAGACGCGCACCGTGGGTAGGCGCGATTACGCGCTGCACTTCGCGGGCGACCGGCTGCGGCTGGTGGCATGGCGCACGCCCAAGGCGTCCTACTGGATCTCGAACACGCTGCTCCAGACGCTGTCCGCGAAGCAGATGATGGCCATCGCGCGGTCGACGCGCCGCTGCTGCTAGATAGCCTGCCCCGCGCATGCAGAGGGAACCGATAGGCGTGGTCGGCGCCGGATGGGTGGGGCTCGTCACGGCCGCCTGCTTTGCCGAGCTCGGCCACGAGGTGTGGGCGCGCGACATCGTGCCCGAGAAGGTCGAGTCGCTCTCGCGCGGCGAGGTGCCGATCCACGAGCCGGGACTGCCGGAGCTCGTGCGGAAGAACTCCGAACGCCTCCATTTCACGACCGACATGGGCGAGCTGCTCGAGCGGACGCAGCTCTTGTTCGTATGCGTGGACACCCCCCCGACCTACTCCGGCGACGCGGACCTCTCGCGCGTGGAGGCCGTGATCGCCGAGCTGGGCGACTCGAACGACCACGCGCTCGTCATGAAGAGCACCGTGCCGGTGGGCACCGGGCGCTCGATCCGGCGCCGCCGCGACGGGATCGGCTACGTCTCGAACCCGGAGTTCCTCAAGGAGGGGAGCGCGGTGGAGGACTTCATGCACCCCGACCGCGTGGTGGTGGGCGCGGACGGCGACTCCGCGGAGTACGCCGACCGGGTGGAGGCGCTCTACGAGCCGCTCGGAGCGGAGGTCGTGCGAACCGACGTGGCGAGCGCCGAGATGATCAAGCTCGCGTCGAACGCGTTCCTCGCCACGAAGATCAGCTTCATCAACGAGATCGCGAACGTCTCGGAGGAGCTCGGGGCCGACGTGCGCGAGGTGGCGCGCGGCATGGGCCTCGACGACCGCATCGGCCCGAAGTTCCTGCAGGCGGGCGTCGGCTTCGGCGGCTCCTGCTTCCCGAAGGACGTGCAGGCGCTGAAGCAGCTCGCCGGCAACACCGGCTACCACTTCCAGCTGCTCACGGCCGTGGTGGAGGTGAACGAGCTCCAGAAGCGCCGCACGATCTCGAAGCTCCAGAAGCACCTCGGCCCGCTCGCCGGCAAGGAGATCGCGCTGCTCGGCGTGGCCTTCAAGCCGAACACCGACGACGTGCGCGAGGCCACGAGCCTCGTGCTGGCGGGGCGCCTCGCGGGCGAGGGCGCGAGCGTGCGCGCCTACGACCCGGTGGCGGGCGAGAAGGCGGAGGACATGCTCGCGGGCGCCCGGATCGCCGAGTCGGCGCTCGAGGCCGTGGACGGGGCGGACGCCGTCGTGCTCGTCACGGAGTGGCCCGAGTTCCTCGAGCTCGACTGGGCCGGCGAGGTGAAGGGACGCATGCGCGTCCCGCTCGTCGTGGACGGGCGCAACTTCCTGGACCGCGAGCGGCTCATGGCCGACGGCTTCACGTACGAGGGGATCGGCCGGTAGGCGGATGCAGGCTCTCGTGCTCGCCGGCGGCGAGGGCACGCGGCTGAGGCCGCTCACGCTCACGACGCCCAAGCCCGTGATGCCCCTGGCGGGCCAGCCGTTCCTGTCGTTCATGCTCGACTGGGTGCGCCGGCACCACGTGGACGAGGTGATCCTCTCCTGCGGCTTCATGTCGGACGGGGTCAGGCACGTGCTTGGCGACATCTACGACGGCATGCGGCTCCGCTACGTGGTCGAGGCCGAGCCGCTCGGTACCGCCGGGCCGGTGCGGCTTGCGCACGACGAGGGGCTCCTCGAGGAGCGCCTGCTCGTGCTGAACGGCGACGTGCTGACCGACATGGACCTCACCGCCGAGCTCGAGCAGCACGAGCGGACCGGAGCGCGCGCGACGCTCGCCCTCCACCCGGTGGACGACACGTCGAGCTACGGCGTGGTCCCGACCGACGACGAGGGGCGCGTCGAGGCCTTCATCGAGAAGGGGAGCGGCGACGCGCGCACCAACCGCATCAACGCGGGCGCGTACGTGATCGAGCGCGACGTGGTGGAGGCGATCCCCGCGGGGCGGGCGGTGTCGTTCGAGCGCGAGGTCTTCCCGGCGCTGGTCGGCAACGGGCTGTACGGATACGACGCCGCCGGCTACTGGATCGACATCGGGACGCCCGAGCGCTATCTCGAGTCGACCTGGGACCTGCTCGCGGGCCGCGTGGCCTCGAGGCTCCCGCCGCGGGACGAGACGGGGTCGCTCGTGTACGAGAACTGCCTGCTGTCCGGCGCGCACGTCGGCCCGCAGAGCGTGCTGGGGCGCAACTGCTCCGTAGGCACCGATGCGCGCGTTGAGCGCTCGGTGCTGCACGACCGCGTCCACGTTGGCGCGGACGCCGCGGTGGTCGAGTCCGTGCTGGCCGAGCGGGTGCGCGTCGGCGAGCGGGCGCGCATCGGGCCGGGGGCGATGGTCGGCGCCGCGGCCGTGATCGGCGAGGATGCCGTGATCGGCGAGGGCGCGCGGGTGGAGCCCGGCGTGGTCGTGAAGTCGGAGACGCGCGTCTGATGAAACTCGATAACGACGGCATTGAGGCAGTGGACCAGGGCGGCATGCTGGGGGACGTCCTCGCCCAGCCGCTACAGCTCGGCGACGCGCTCTGGCGCGCGGAGTCCGCCGGAATCCCGCCCCGCGACCGCCCGGGCGGGCTCGTCGTGTGCGGGATGGGCGGCTCCGCGATTGGCGGCGACCTCGCGAACGCGGCGCTCGGCGACCGCGCGACCCGTCCGGTCAGCGTGGTGCGCGGGTACGGCATCGAAGCGTGGACCACGCCCGACTCGCTCGTGCTGTGCGCGAGCTACTCGGGCGAGACAGAGGAGACGCTCGCCTGCTTCGAGGCGGCCGGCGCCGCCGGCGCGCAGCGCGTCGTGCTCACCACGGGCGGAACCCTCGCGCAGCTTGCGCGCGACGACGGCGTGCCCGTGATCGGCGCGCCCGCCGGGATGCAGCCGCGCGCCGCGGTGATCTACATGACGATCGGGGCCTTGGAATGCGCTGCACTGTGCGGCGCGGCACCGCCGTTGCGGGCCGAGATCGACACCGCCACTGCGCTGCTCGAACGACTCGTCGAGGAGTGGGGGCCGGGGTCGCCCGACGACTCGCTCGCGAAGGAGATCGCGCGGGCGCTCGACGGGACCATCCCCGTTATCCACGGCGCCGCCAGCACCGCGGCTCCGGCGCGCCGCTGGAGCACGCAGATCAACGAGAACGCGAGCTCACCCGCGTCGTGGACGGAGCTGCCCGAGGCGAACCACAACCTGATCTGCGGGTGGGAGCGCGGCGCCGAGTTGGCTCCGCTCTCGGGCGTGTTCCTGTGCGACCCCGACCAGCACCCGCGCGTCAAGCGCCAGATGGACCTCGCCGCCGAGGAGATCGAGCGGACCGGCGCGGCGGCGATCCAGGTCCAGACCCGCGGCGAGAGCCGGCTCGAGCGGGTGCTCTCCGCGGTCCTGCTCGGCGACCTGGTGAGCGTCTACATGGCCGCGCTCGCGGGCGTCGACCCGAGCGAGACCCCGGCGCTCGTACGTTTCAAACAGCAGCTCTGACGTAACACCCCCAGCGAACTGGCGCATGGATTGGGCGCTCTACACCGAATCGATGCGCCACTTCGGCTTTGGCCCCCTTCGATGCCCGTAGTTCGTCCCGCCGGCGCCGCCGGCCGGGCAACCTTGACACGATCGTGTTAAGCTTTGCGATCGCGATGGAGGGGCTCACGATCAACGAGGCTGCCGAGACGACCGGTTGGTCGCCTCGAATGCTGCGCTACATCGAGAGCGCCGGCCTGATCGAGCCTCCGCGAACGCCGAAGGGCTACCGCATCTTCGGGCCGGGCGAGCTGCAGCGTCTGCGAACGCTGCGCGAGCTGCTCGCCCGGTTCGACTGCGCCCTCTCGGATGTCGCGTTCGCCAAGCGCCACGCTTCCGACCCGGAGCTCCGCGCCGCCCTCGAGCAGTGGTTCGAGGAGCGGGCCGAGCGCCCGGAGGGCGTCCCCTCCGGAGACTGGCTCTCATGGGAACAGCAGAAGCACGAGCGCCTCCTCGCGTCAAAGGACACGCCCCCGAGACTCACGGAGACCACCGCCGCATGACCGTCACCGAGACGACCACCCACCAGGACTTCAAGGTCGCCGACCTGTCCCTGGCCGAGTTCGGCCGCAAGGAGATCACGCTCGCCGAGCATGAGATGCCCGGCCTCATGGCCATGCGCGAGGAGTACGGCGCGCAGCAGCCGCTGAAGGGCGCCAAGATCATGGGCTCCCTGCACATGACCGTGCAGACGGCCGTGCTGATCGAGACGCTCGTCGCGCTCGGCGCCGAGGTCCGCTGGGCCTCCTGCAACATCTTCTCGACGCAGGACCATGCCGCCGCGGCGATCGCCGAGGCCGGCATCCCGGTGTTCGCCTGGAAGGGCGAGACGCTCGAGGAGTACTGGTGGTGCACCGACCAAGCGCTCAGCTGGGGGGGTG
>Ga0126307_10003114_pt1 | contig 11269 bp, 12 predicted proteins | sample Plot28_FD_89955 | JGI IMG/M metagenome (GOLD analysis project Ga0126307, IMG submission 89955) | Serpentine soil microbial communities from UC McLaughlin Reserve, CA, USA - Plot28 | ecosystem: Environmental > Terrestrial > Soil > Grasslands | place: USA: UC McLaughlin Reserve, Lake County...
CTCATGCGCCAGCCCACTCATCACTCGCGATCGAATAAACGATCACGTCCTCGCCCGAGGCGATGAAGCCGGTGCTGTAGAAGTCGAGGTCCTCGCGCCGGCGCATGCCGAGCCGGCGCATCAGCCCCCAGCTTGCCGCGTTCTCCTCGACCGTCAGCGCGATCACTTGCGCCGCGCCGAACCGCTCGAACGCAGCGCGCAATGTGGCTTCGGCGGCCTCGCGCGCGACTTGGCAGTACAAGGTGACGAAGTGGCTCCCCTGGATCGCAGGGGCGGTGCTGATCGCGGGCGGGATCGCGTTTCTGATCGCGTTCTTCGGCAACACGGCCGAACCGCGGAACATCCACCCCGATCCGAACGCGCCCGTCCAGGACGTGAGCGGTGTCCCGAAGAGCGTCCCCGTCGACCCGAAGGCCCGCGTTGTCGCCGGCAAGTTCATCACCGCGGCTGTGACGCGCAAGGACCTCCCGACCGGGTGGAAGCTGGCCGCCCCCAACAGCTACGTGCGGCCGAAGGGGTTCACGTACAAGGAGTGGCTCACTGGGAACATCCCGGTGCAGTTCTTCCCGCCGAACGCGATCGACGCGGCTGCGTTCAAGGTCGAGACGTCCTTCAAGAACGAGCTGACGCTGAACGTCTACATCTACGCGAAGCCGGGCGCCGGAGTCGACTCGCAGACGTTCTTCATCGTGCTTCGCCCGCAGGGCGACGGCAAGAACAAGAAGTGGCTCGTAACGAACTTCATCCCGTCGTCCGGAGTCCCGCCGGTTCCAGTCGCAGACGCAGGCGGAGTGGGCTAGGAGCGGGCGAGCCAGGTGAGGCGGGTCCTCTCGTCGCCGAGGAGGCGCCGGCGCCTCGCCTGGAGCGGAGCGTGCGCGCTCGTCGTCGGCGCGATCACGTTCTCGATGATCCACTGGTCGAACACGACCAAGAAGTACGAGACGCCTGCGCGCGCCGCGGGGGCCGCCGAGGCCGAGCCCGATCCGGTTCCGACGCGGTTCACGCGGGCGCGATCCGAGGGCGCGCTCGAGGTCGCAGCGGAGTTCGTCGACACGGCGGTCAAGCGCGTCCATGTCGAGCGCTCCTACGACCTGGTCACGCCGGTGCTCAGGAGGGGCTACACGAAGCAGACGTGGGCGACGCGCGATATCCCGGTACAGCCGTTCCCACTGGACTCAGCCCGCTATCGGCTCAAGGGCTCGTTCGCGAACGAGGTCTGGCTCCAGGTTGCGCTCTATCCAGACAAGGCGCACCAGGAAACAGTTCCGTCGGCCGTTTTCGACGTCGTGCTGAAGCCCTTCGGCCGTGGTGAGAACCGCCACTGGCTGGTCGACTCGTGGACGCCGGCCGGCTACCTCCAGATCCCGTCCGGCCCGCTGGGCGGGCCGCGCGACCTGAAGGGCCACCCGCTTCCGCCGGCGGACGTCGAGTGGAAGGGACGGATCTCGCAGAAGTGGCTCTTCCTGCCGCTGAGCGCGCTCGGGATCGGCCTGATCCTCGTCGCGGTCCTCGGGGTCGGCGGCTGGTGGCGGGGGCGCCGCGCGATGCAGCGCTACAGGGCGAAGTACCGCTAGGCCGCATGCGGGGCATCCTCGCGTCGTACCGCCGGCGGCGCCGGCTCACGCGCATTGCCGCGGTCCTCGTGGTCGCCGTCGGAGTCGTCCTCGTGATCGTGCTGCTGCCCGAGGGGCATTCGCCGAGGCAGGACGAGCTCGGCGGAGCGACCGGCCCGGTTGAGCCCGTCGTCGAGCAGGCGGAGGTACCGGTGACCGCGGCCGAACGCCGCGCGGTGAACGCGAGGCTGCGAGCGTTCGTCGCGACCGCGGTCACCCGCGACGATCCCGCGGCGGCGTGGAGCCTCGTGACGCCGGAGATGCGCGCAGGGATCACGCGCTCGGAGTGGAACCGCGGCGACCTACCGGTGATCCCGTATCCGGTCGTCGTCCCGAAGAAGCTCGATTGGACGATCGTGACGTCGTACCCGGGCGACCTGACGCTCGATCTCGTCCTGCAGCCGCGCCGCGGCAGCCGGCGCGGCGCCGCGTCGTTCTTCGTCGAGATGAAGCGCCGCCACGGCCTCTGGCTGGTCGACTCGATGTACGCCGAAGACGTCTTCGGCGGCGGGCCCAGCGCGCCGAAGGCCGCGGCAACCACCACGGCGGGTGAGCCGTTAGGCCCCCGTGGACGGCTGTCTCCGCTCTGGATCGCGCTCCCGCTCGGGCTGCTCGCGCTGGTGATCGTCGTACCGGTAGGTATTGGCCTCCTGTCGTGGCGACGGCAGCGCGCGATCGAGCGGCGCTACCGCGCGTAAGATCGCCGTCGTGGCCGGCAAGATCCGCGTCGTCATCGCGAAGCCGGGGCTCGACGGGCACGACCGCGGCGCGAAGATCATCGCGCGCGCGCTTCGCGACGCGGGCATGGAGGTGATCTACACCGGGCTGCACCAGACGCCGGAGCAGATCGTCGAGACGGCCGTGCAGGAGGACGCCGACGCGGTGGGCATCTCGATTCTCTCCGGCGCGCACATGACCCTCGTGCCGCGAATCCTCGAGTTGCTGCGCGACGAGGGTGCCGACGACGTCCTCGTCGTGGTCGGCGGCACGATCCCGGCCGACGACGCCGAAGAGCTCAAGCAGCAGGGGGTGGCCGAAGTGTTCACGCCCGGCGCGCCGACGTCGCAGATCGTCGAGTTCCTCCGCGCCCGCGTTCCCGCGTGACCGTACGCGCCGAGCGCGACGACGCCGTCGCGCTGCTGACCATCGACCGCCCGGACGCGCTCAACGCGCTCGACGTCCCGACGCTGACGGAGCTTCGCGAGCGGCTGCTCGCCTTGATCGACGCCGCCGACACTCGGGCCGTCGTCCTGACCGGCGCCGGGGAGCGCGCGTTCGCCGCCGGCGCCGACATCAAGTACATGAGCGGACTCGACGTGAAGCAGGCGAAGGAGTGGGGCGACCTCGGGCAGAGCGTCGCCGCGCTGCTCGAGACGTTCCCCGTGCCGACGATCGCTGCCGTGAACGGCTTCGCACTCGGCGGCGGCTGCGAGCTCGCGCTCGCCTGCGACCTTCGCTACGCGGCGGCGGGCGCGAAGCTGGGCCAGCCGGAGATCAACCTCGGGATCATCCCGGGCTGGGGTGGCACGCAGCGACTCGCACGCGTGTGCGGGGTCGGCGTCGCCAAGGAGCTGATCCTGACCGGGCGCCTCGTCGACGCGGACGAGGCACTGCGGCTCGGTCTGGTCAATGCGGTGCATGCTCCCGAAGAGCTGCTCGACCGCGCGCTGGAGACGGCCCGTCTCCTGGCCGCGAAGAGCCCGCTCGCCACACGGGCCGCCAAGGTCGCCGTCAACCTCGCCCTCCAGGGCGACCACATGCAGAACCTTGCCCGTGAGGCCGAGGAGTTCGGCGCGCTGTTCGCGAGTGAGGACGCGAAGGAGGGGCTGGCCGCGTTCGTCGAGAAGCGCGAGCCGCGGTTCCGCGGCCGTTGAGAACGAAGCTCTACTGCCCGATCATGATGCGGCTCGCGGTGATGGCGCTCGCGTCGCCGCGTTGCGCCGCGAGCGTGGCCGCCGCAGGCGGTGTGTAGACGGTCACGGGCAGCCCGGGTTTGAGCGCCGCGAGCGTCGTGCGGATCTGCAAGGACGGCACGTCGCGCGGGAGCTCCACCTCGATTTCGGCGTCGAGGCCGAGGACGAGCTTCCGCCTGAGCGTCACGATCTCCTTCGAGGGCCACACCTGGAGCTTCGCGAGCTTGAGCGCAAGCGTCCCTGTCGGTCTTGCGGCCACCGCACCCTGCAGCGTGAGCCAGAACCGCGAGCCCGGCTTGGCGGAGAACAAGAGCCGCGTCGCCTTCTGGAGGTACGGGTACGGACTGACGGCGGCGCCGCCGTTCGGGTGCAGCTCGAAGTGGAGGTGCGGTTGGAGTCCGTCCGCGTCGCCGGAGTCCCCGACGAAGCCGACGAGCTGTCCGCGGCCGACCTTCGCACCGTCCTTTAGCCCCGGCGCGTACGAGACGCCGGGACGGCAGGTTCCGCGGTTGTCGTTCTTCTCGGTCAGGTCGTTGTTCAGGTGGATGTAGAGGTACTTGGTGCCGCTCGCGCCGTACAGGTACAGCATGCACCCGGCGCGCGCGGAGGTCGTCCAGAAGCCGACCTTCCCCGCTTCGACCGCGACGGCCGGCGCTTTGCGCGTCGACAGCAGGTCGTTGCCTTCGTGACGGCCCTGCCCGCGCGCGTCGCCGAAGTCGTCCGTGTAGGTCACGGTGCCGACGACCGGGAAGATCAGCTGCGGCACCTTCGCGGTCGCGCCGGCGACTCCGGCGGTGAGGCCGAAGGCGGCGAGCAAGAGGAGAAACACTCCTCGGGCTGTCGTCCGGTGGCGAGGCACAGGCTCCGGTTCGCGCTCGAAGTGCGGGAACCTAGCACCTCTCTCCAACGGCGGAGTCACCCGACGGAGGGAGCCGGACGCCGGGGACGCCCGCGGTAGAGTCCTGAGCCGATGAAAGTCGCGGTGTGCGTCAAGCACGTTCCGGAGGCGCAGGCGCTGCGACTCGACCCGGCGACGAAGCGGCTCGACCGCTCGGGTGAGGGGACGCTCAACGGCTTCGACGCCAACGCGATCGAGGAAGCGCTCCGGATCAAGGATGCTGCCGGCGACGGCGAAGTGGTCCTCGTGTCGCTCGGCCCGGAGAAGGCGATCGACTCGCTGCGCAAGGGGCTCGCAATGGGCGCCGACCGCGCGATTCTCGTCAGCGATGCCGCCGCGGCCGGCTCGGACCTCGTCGCCACGAGCGCGGTGCTCGCGAAGGCGCTCGAACGCGAGACCCCCGACCTCGTCCTCTTCGGGCAGCAGGCGGGTGATTCCGACGGCGCCGTCCTTTGGGCCGCGGTCGCCGACCGGCTGCGCCGGCCGCTCGTCTCCCAGGCGGCGGAGCTGACCGTTTCCGACGGCAGCGTGCGCGCGAAGCGGCAGACCGAGTTCGGGTACGACGTGATCGAGGCGCCGCTGCCCGCCGTGGTCGCGGTGTCGGACGCGATCAACGAGCCGCGCTACCCGTCCCTGAAGGGGATCATGGGCGCGAAGAAGAAGCCGCAGGAGACGCTCGACGCGTCCGCGCTCGGGCTCGACGGCGCGCTCGGCGAGCAGGGGTCGAAGACGGAGGTCTACACCATCAACGATCCGCCGCCGCGCGGCGACACCCGGAAGATCGAAGACACGGCGGGCGCGCCGCAGCAGATCGTCGAGTTCCTCGCCGAGAAGCGGCTGCTTTGAGCACGCTCGTCTTCCTCGAGCATCACGAGGGTGCGTTCGTCAAGAACGCGCTCGGCGTGCTCGCGAAGGCGGCGTCGCTCGGCGACGACGCGCACTCGGTCGTCGTCGGCTCCGGCGTTCGAGACCTCGCGGCCACCGGCGGCAAGTTCGGGGCGTCGACCGTGCTCGTCGCAGACGACCAGCAGCTCGCGGCGCCGCTGCCGCAACCCCGTGTCGACGTGCTGGCGAAGCTCGTCCGCGACCGCGGCTACGACACCGTGCTCTTCGGGCAGAGCGTCCTCGCCGCCGACGTCGCCGCGGGGCTCGCGGCGCGACTCGATGCAGGGCTGAACTGGGACCTCGTCGACCTCGTGAACGAGGATGGGCGGCTGGTCGGGAAGCGCCCGGCGCTGCAGGACTCCGTCCACGTCGACGTGGGATGGAAGGGGGAGCCGCGACTCGCACTGTTTCGCTCCGGCGTCTTCGATCCGGCGGAGACCGGCCGCGAGGCGCAGATCGAGGACGTCGAGGTCGAGCTGGAGGACTTCTCCACCGGCGCGACCATGGTCGAGCAGGCGCACGCCGAGAGCGAGGGGCCGTCGATCGAGGACGCAGACATCATCGTTGCCGGCGGCCGCGGGCTCGGCGCGCCCGAGAACTTCAAGCTGTGCGAGGAGCTCGCGCAGGCGCTCGGCGGCGCGGTCGCGGCGACGCGGGCGGTGGTCGACGCCGGCTGGTATCCCTACTCGGCGCAGGTCGGCCAGACGGGGAAGGCCGTGTCTCCGAAGCTGTACGTCGCCGTCGGCATCTCGGGCGCGATCCAGCACAAGGTCGGCATGCAGAGCTCTCAGACGATCGTCGCGATCAACAAGGACCCGAACGCGCCGATCTTCGAGTTTGCGGATCTTGCCGTCGTCGGCGACCTCCACGAGATCGTCCCGGAGCTGACGCAGCTCGTGAAGGAGCGCAGAGGCTGAGACCGTCAGAGTTCCCGCCGCCGTTTTCATTGCGTGAGACGATCGCCGAGCCGATCGATCCCGAAGACGAGCGGATCGAGGTCGGGATTGCGATCGTCGGCGCGGGGCCTGCAGGCCTAGCCTGCGCGATCCGGCTCGGCCAGCTGCTCGAGGAGCAACCGGAGCGGGCGAAACGGCTCGGCGACGTTCCGGTCGCCGTGATCGAGAAGGCGAAGCAGCCCGGCGCCCACGCCCTCTCCGGCGCCGTCGTCAACCCGCGGTCGCTTCGCCAGCTCTTCGACGGGCGAAGGCGCCTTGCCGAGATGCCGTTCTTCGGCGAGGTGCGCGAAGAGTCGGTGTACCTGCTCACGCGCCACAATGCGCTGCGCATTCCGGCGCCGCCGACGATGCGCAACCACGGCAACTACGTCGCGTCGCTCTCCCGCCTCTGCCGCTGGCTCGCCGAGGAGGCCGAGGCGGCGGGCGCGATGATCCTGCCCGAGACCTCGGCGACGAAGCTGCTCGTCGCGGACGGCCGCGTCCGCGGGATTCGCACCGGCGACCGCGGCCGCGGGCGCCAAGGCGAGCCGCTCGCCAACTTCGAGCCTGGATCCGACGTCATCGCGCGTGTCACGATCCTCTGCGAGGGCACGCAGGGCCACCTGACAGGCGTCGCGATCGACCGCTTCGGGCTCGCCGGCGAGAACCCCCAGGTGTGGGCGCTGGGCGTGAAGGAGGTCTGGCGCGTTGCGCGTCCGCTGGACCGCGTCATCCACACGATGGGGTGGCCGCTTCGCTCGTCGCCGAAGTACCGCGAGTTCGGCGGCTCGTTCATCTATCCCCTCGGCGACGACATGATCACGCTCGGGATGGTCGTCGGGCTTGACTACCGCGACGCCAACCTGTCGGTGCACGACCTCCTGCAGGAGCTGAAGACGCACCCGCTCGTACGCGAACTGCTCGAGGGCGGCGAGCGACTCGAGTGGGGCGCGAAGACCATCCCCGAGGGCGGCTTCGTCGCGCTGCCTAACCGGCTGCATGCGCCGGGCGTCCTGGTGTGCGGCGACGGCGCGGGCTTCGTCAACGTGCCGGCGCTGAAGGGGATCCACTACGCCGTCGAGTCGGGCCGGCTCGCGGCGGAGGCCGCGTTCGCGGCACTCGGCCGCGGCATGACGCCGTGGGCGCCCGGCGCGCTCGCGGGCTACGACGAGGCCGTGCGCTCGAGCTTCATCTGGAAGGACCTGGAGGAGGTGCGCAACATGCGCCAGGCGTTCGGCCACGGCTTCTGGAGGGGCGGCGCACTGGCCGGCGTGATGACGGCTTCCAAGGGGCACCTCCCGCCGGGTAACGCGCGGACGGAGCGTGACGCCGACCAGGAGCTCATCTTCAGCGGACGCGCGAGCGACTATCCCGCCCCGGACGGGAGGCTGACGTTCGACAAGCTCTCCTCGGTTTTCGCATCGGGCAACAAGACGCGCGACGACCAGCCGAACCACATCCGCGTTCAGACGCGCGTGCCGCTCGTGCTCGGCCATGCGTGGGAGCGGATGTGCCCGGCGCAGGTGTACGAGACGCAGAGCGCCGGCAGCGACGGCCTCGTCTCCGTGCAAGTGACGCCGTCCAACTGCGTGCAGTGCGGAGCGATCTCGGCCAAGGGCGGCCGGTTGACGCCGCCCGAGGGCGGCTCCGGGCCCGAGTATTCGCTGACCTAGACAGAGCGCCTTCGAAGGCCGGTGTCACTGATCGCGCTCCGGGCCAAGCGGTTTTACGCAGTGCTTACAAGATTCCCAGGCGCGAGTGGTTGGATCGCCCGCAGCCTTAGCATTGGTCGTCGGACTCGGAGGTGAGTCATGGGACGCTGGTTCACGGTTGTCGTCGCATTGGTCGGCGCCGCTGTGACGATCACAACGGCGGCCGGCGCCGCGACGCGCACGGAAGCGAATCGTGGCGGGCCGGGTCACGGTGGTGGCCTGAGGTATTTCGCGATCGGGTGCGGGTTCAGCCACAGCAACATGGACGACGCGATCGTCTTCCCCGGCCAGGTGGGACGCTCACACGACCACACGTACTTCGGGAACCGGACGACGAACGCGGCGTCGACGCCCGAGTCACTTCGAGCAGCGGGACGTACGAGCTGCCGTCTCCGTGCGGACACGGCTGCGTACTGGGTGCCGACGCTCTTCAACAGCGGCAACGCGGTGCAGCCGGTCGGCGTCACCGCCTACTACATCCGCCGCACGAACGACCCCGTTCAGGCATTTCCCGCCGGCCTAAAGATGATCGCCGGAACCGCGACAGCGCGCGCCGCGCAGGACCAACGCATCACCTTCTGGAGCTGCGGCTTGCGGCGAAGCAGTGTGTCGAGCACGATCCCGAGCTGCCAGTTCTCACTGCGTTTGCAAGTCAACTTCCCGAACTGCTGGAACGGGACGCAGCTTGACAGCGCCGATCACAAAAGCCATATGGCGTACTCGACCGACGGCGTCTGCCCGGCATCGCATCCCGTCGAGACGCCGGCGCTCACGCTGGTGGTGCGGTACCCGGCAGTGGCGGCCGCGACGGCTGAGCTCGCGTCCGGCACGCAGTTCTCGGGCCACGCCGACTTCGTCAACGCCTGGAATCAGAACACGCTCGAGCGCCTGGTGACGCGGTACCTGAACCGGACCGGGCGCGGCCGTGGCTGAGCGTCAGGCCGACGAGCGAAGGGCGTAGCCGAACGCGCTAATCGTTCGGATCAGAGCGGCCCGTGCGGGTCGACCTTCCGGCGCAGTAGCTGACGCACGTTTCGCCTGGCCCGGCCCGCCCGGACGCCTTCAAGGACTGCGCCCGCACGACCGCGCGGCGCGGGTCCGCGACCCTATTTGGTGGCGTCGCGGATACGTGCGCACGCGCGTTCCACCCCCGAAACCGCGACCCCCCACGGGGGTGCGAGCGCCCCAACTGAATCGTCGCATGAGAGGCGTGACACGCGTGTGCCAGGTTCGTGCAGAGACAGTCAGCAGTACGATCGCCGTGTGGCGGCGACGGCGGTCCTGACGCTCGACGACGTCGAGCGCGCGCGCGAGCGGATCCGCGGCAGGCTGCACCGCACGCCGCTGTTGTCGTCGGCGACGACGTCGAGGCGCGTCGGCGTGCCCGTGCACTTCAAGGCGGAGCTGTTCCAGCGCACCGGTTCGTTCAAGCCGCGCGGTGTGCTGAACAAGCTCGCGACGCTGTCCGACGAGGAGAAGCGCCGCGGCGTCATCTCGATCTCAGCAGGCAATCACGCGCAGGCGCTCGCGTACGCGGCGGCGGTCGAGGGGATCGACGCGCTCGTCGTGATGTGGCAAACGGCCTCGCCGCTGAAGATCGCGGCCGCGCGCGAGTACGGCGCAACGGTCGATGACTCCCCGCCCGACATTCCCGCAGCCTTCGAGCATCTCGACCGCCTGGTGGACGAGACGGGCCGAACCCTCGTTCACCCCTACAACGACCCGCTCGTGATGGCCGGCCAGGGCACGGTCGGGCTCGAGGTTCTCGAGGACTTGCCCACCGCAACCGTCGTGCTCGTCCAGGTCGGCGGCGGCGGCCTCGTGTCCGGGATCGCGACGGCGGTGAAGGGGCGCAACCCGGAGGCGCGCGTGATCGCGGTCGAGCCGGAGCTCTCGAACGCGCTGGAGGCGAGCATGGCCGCCGGCCACACGGTCACCATCGAGCCCGCCTCGATGGCGGACGGCCTGAACGGCCCCTACGCCGGCGAGAACTGCGTCCGCCAGTGCCTCGATCTCGGGGTCGAGAACGTGCTCGTCACGGAGGAGGAGCTCGTGGACGCGTTCCAGTGGGTGTATGGCCGCCTGAAGCTCGCTTGCGAGGCCGCCGGGGCGGCCACGGCGGCCGCTCTCCTCTCCGGCCGAGTCGAGCTCGAGCGCGACGACGTCGTCGCCGCCGTCGTCTCCGGCGGCAACGTGGCCCCGGAAACGGCCGCTGCTATCCTGGCCAGGCGATGAAAGCTGGCATTCACCCCGAGTACGTGCTCGCGACCGTGACGTGTTCCTGTGGGAACACGTTCGAGACGCGCTCGATCAAGCCCGAGCTGCACGTCGAGGTGTGCTCGAACTGCCATCCGTTCTACACGGGGAAGCAGAAGCTGATGGACAGCGGCGGCCGGGTCGAGCGCTTCCAGCGCCGGCTCGAGCGCGCGCAGGCCCGCCGGGGCTAGCTCCCTCACGTGGCGGCAAGCTTCGGAGGCCAGGCGGTCCTCGAGGGCGTGATGATGCGCGGCCCGTCGAATTGGGCCGTGGCGGTTCGGAAGCCGGACGGGGACATCGCGCAGGTCACGAAGGCGATCGAGTCGCCCATGAAGCGCCACCGGCTCGCGCGCCTGCCGGTGATCCGCGGCATTTTCGCCCTGGGCGAGTCGCTTGCGATCGGCTTTCGCGCACTGGCGATTTCCGCCAACTACGCAGCGCAGGAGGAGACGGACGGCGAGGAAGAGGACGTCCCGACGGAGCTCTCGCGCGCACAGCTCTTCTTCGCGTTCGCAGTCGCGATCGGCTTCGCGATCGCGCTGTTCAAGGTCACGCCGGCGCTTCTGACGAAGGCGCTTCCGATCGATACGACCGGCTGGTTCGTGGTCGTCGAGGGGGTGATCCGCGTCGCGATCTTCATCACCTACATCTGCGCGATCTCGCTGATGCCGAGCCTGCGGCGCGTCTTCCAGTACCACGCGGCGGAGCACAAGGCGATCAACGCGCTCGAGGCCGGCGAGGAGCTGGTCCCCGAGCGCGTGCAGCGCTTCTCGCTGATCCACCCACGCTGCGGGACGGCGTTCCTGCTGTGGGTGATGGTGATCGCGATCTTCGTCTTCGCGTTCTTCGGCCAGCCGGCGTGGTACTGGCTGATCGCCTCGCGCATCCTCCTGCTGCCGGTAATCGCGGGCCTCGCGTACGAGCTGATCCGCTTCGCGGGCAAGCACAGCGACAATCGGATCCTGATGACGCTGCTCGCTCCCGGGCTGTGGCTTCAGCGGCTGACGACGCGCGAGCCGACGCTGGAGCAGATCGAGGTCTCGATCCGCGCGCTGAA
>Ga0126307_10003115_pt1 | contig 11269 bp, 9 predicted proteins | sample Plot28_FD_89955 | JGI IMG/M metagenome (GOLD analysis project Ga0126307, IMG submission 89955) | Serpentine soil microbial communities from UC McLaughlin Reserve, CA, USA - Plot28 | ecosystem: Environmental > Terrestrial > Soil > Grasslands | place: USA: UC McLaughlin Reserve, Lake County...
GCGCGTTCCCGGGATGCCCTGCAGAAGGCGGCATTATGAGCGAATCGAGCGACTACTGGTCACTGCTATACGTCTTTGTGCTTGCAGCGTTCATCGGGCTCGGCGTAATTCGCCGGGTGTCGCGGCTGCTACACACACCACTCATGTCGATCACCAACGCGATCTCCGGCATAGCCGTAATTGGATCGATCATTGTTACCGGCGGTGACTACCCGACCGGCATACGAATCATGGGGGCCATCGCCCTGTTCGCGTCGATGACGAACATCGTGAGCGGGTTCCTCATTACCGACCGGATGCTGAAGATGTTCAAGTCGGACCGGCAACCGAAACGGGATAGCCGCCCATGAACGCGCTCGTGCAGCTGTCGTATCTGGTTGCAACCGTCCTTTTCATTTTCGCGCTGCACTGGATGAACGCCCCGACTACGGCGAGAAACGGCGTGTATGCGGGCGTGGCGGCGATGATTATCGCCATCGGCGCTACCTGGGCGCAGCCGGAAATCGTTCACCATGGCTGGATCGTGCTGGCGATAATCGCCGGGGTGGTCGTGGGGGTACCGCTGTCGATGGTACCGCTGACCGCCGTCCCTCAGCGCACAGCGCTGTCCCATGCCTTTGGCGGCTTGGCGGCAGGGCTCGTGGGGACGGCCAAGTATTACCTCTGGTACTCGGAGGGACCGGAGCACCTCACCACGTTCCGCATGGTCGCCATAATCGTCGAGATCATCCTTGGATATTTGACATTCACTGGAAGTCTGCTCGCGGCGGGGAAGCTGCAGGAAGTCAAATGGATTCCTCAACGGCCCGTCACCTACCCACTCCAGAACGTCACCAACATTGGACTGCTCGGTCTCGCGATCGTGGTCGGAGTTGCTCTCACTTTGCATCCGGCTGCAGCGTGGGCGCCGGCGCTCTTTCCCGTAGTCATCCTGCTTGCTCTGCTGTTCGGTGTTCTGCTGATCATCCCGATTGGTGGCGCCGACATGCCGACGGTGATTGCGATCCTGAACTCGTACGCAGGACTCTCAGCCGTCGCCATGGGTTTTGTTCTTGACAACAAGCTCCTGATTACCGCTGGAGCGCTGGACGGAGCCAGCGGCCTGATACTGGCGATCATCATGTGCAAGGCGATGAACCGATCGTTCCTTAACGTCCTGTTTGGCGCTTTCGGGCAGGCGCAGCAGGTGAAGACCGGGGGAGATCAGAAGATCTACAAGGAGGAAACCATTGAGGGCGGGGCGCAGGTCCTCGAGCAGGCCAATCTCGTTGTGATTATCCCGGGATATGGAATGGCGGTGGCCCAGGCACAGCACAAGGTCCGGGAGCTGTACGACCAGCTCAAGAAGCGAGGTATAACCGTGAAGTTCGCAATCCATCCAGTCGCCGGCCGGATGCCTGGGCACATGAACGTCCTCTTGGCCGAGGCGGACATCCCGTACACCGACCTGGTTGAAATGGACGAGATAAACCCAGACATGCCACAAGTTGATGTTGGCCTGGTGGTTGGGGCCAACGACGTAGTCAATCCGTCGGCACGTAGCGAGAAAACCAGCCCCATCTACGGGATGCCCATCATTGATGCGGACAAGGCTCGAACGGTGTTTGCGATAAAACGGAGCAAGAATCCGGGGTTCGCCGGGATCGACAATGAGCTGTACTTCTCCGACCGAACCTGGATGCTCTTCGGCGATGCCAAAAACGTGGTTGGCGAACTGGTAAAACAGCTTTCCGGCAGTGGGTCGCACTGAAGAACCCCGGTCTCCCATCTCACCGTGTCTTTCTGATCACGTTTCAAATCGAAACGGCAAGAGCAGGGACCTGCCAAAGTTGCAGGACTGAGCATGTCTGGGTCAGTCACTCGGGCGTCCTACTTCCGCAGGGCCGCAACTCCCCATCCCGCTACGCTTTATCTAAGGTGTTGATTTCTCGCATCTTAGGCGTTATATTGGCCGACTTCAAATTTGGCTCGGCCTCAGTCGTGGCTGTTAACCGAGCAGGGGGACGATGGTCCCGTGGGAGGCTAAAGGCGTGACAATCAAGGCACGTAGTAAGCGTCGCCCGGTCCGACCGGCTCAGATCGCTCGTGCAATCGATGAAGGTCGAGAAAGCCTGGACCTTTATCTGGACGAGATCAGCCGGGTCCCACTCCTCAATCGAGAAGAGGAGATGGAGCTGGCCCGGAAGGCGTTCAAGGGAAATGTGACAGCGCAGGAGCGTCTCGCGCGTCACAACGTCCGGTTTGTGGTGTCGGTCGCCAAGAAGTTCCAGAACCGCGGGGTGCCGCTAGTCGACCTCATCGGCGAGGGGAACCTTGGCCTGATGACCGCTGCCCGAAAGTTCGATCCGGACCGCGGCGTCAAGTTTATCTCTTATGCCGTCTGGTGGATCCGGCAAGCGGTTCAGGCTGCCATTGCGCGGCACGGTCGCCCCGTGCGTGTTCCGCTTAATCGGACAGCAGACCTGAGTCGGCTGGGACGCACCACGACACTTCTGAAGGACCGGCTTGGCCGTATGCCCACTACGGAGGAGCTCGCGCGGGCTACGGGCCTCACCGTCGAAGCAGTTCGCTCGCTCAGTGCACTCAACTCTGAAGCGGTCCGTCTGGATCATCCTACGCGGGATGGCGAAGGGAACGAGCGTATTGAGCGGTTCACGAGTGGCGAGCAGGAAAGCACCGACATGTCCACCATGGCCAACAGCCAGACGTGGGATATCGAAGCGGCTCTTGCCGCCCTCCCCATGCGGGACGCTAAAGTGCTCCGGCTTTATTTTGGGCTTGATGATGGAAACAGCCGTACACTGGAAGAGATCGGCCGTATGATGGGAGTTACCCGCGAGCGAATCCGTCAACTCCGGGATCGGGCTCTTCTCCGCTTGCGTGAGGGAGAAACCGGAGACCGCTTGAAGGATCTAGTCGCGTAGCGCCAACAGTTTATGGGTGGTGAGCTCGCTGCTTGAGTGAAACCCTCCGGTGCACCGGAGGGTTTCTTGTTTTACCCTCTTCGGATACCCACAGTTGCCGCACACCATTCCCTACGCAATCAACCGCCAGGACGACGGACTCCGGATCGAGTGGGATCAGGAGGGACATGAGGGCTTTTTCCCCGCCCGCGATCTGCGCCTGGCATGTCCTTGTGCGGGGTGCGTGGAAGAGATGAGTGGCCGCCGACTGCTGAACCCAGACTCCATAGCTCCGGACATCCGGCCGCTCTCTATCGCTCTCGTTGGTGCGTATGGCATCAGAGTGGAGTGGAGTGATGGCCATTCTACCGGGATTTACACATTCGACCGTCTCCTTCAGGCATGCCCCTGCGCAAAGTGCAGAGGTGCGTGACCGCCGACACATCCTGCGGGCCTTTATCGCTACAGTCTGTACCGGTTTCCCTATGTGAGTGTGTTCGGCATCTGGAGTGACCATGCATCGTGAACATTCGACTCTCCGTGAGGGAATCACTGCTGGGCTCATCGGCGGAGCAATCGCGGCATTCTGGTACTTGATCTTCGATACTCTGCGTGGCCGGCCGCTAGAAACCCCAAACGCCTTAGGACAGGTGTTCGCCGCGCGGCCCGAGGGCGGAGGCATTGCCGGGGTTACTCATGTCCAGCCGCTCGCAGTAGCCGAGTACACGATCCTGCATTTCGTGGTCTTCTGTGTTCTCGGCCTGACTCTCGCCAAGTTCACGCACATGGCCGTCCGAAACCCGGCGCTTCGCATGGGTGTCTGGATCGGGGTGGTCATCGCTTTCACGTTCTTCCTCGGCTACTTGCTGGCCCTCTACTGGATGACCGGGCAGCGCTTCCCTTGGTGGTCTGCCTTGGTGGTGGACATCCTGGGTGTCGGGTCAATGGGCCTATACCTTTGGCGACGTCATCCGGAGATCAAGGCAGGCTTACGTGATATCCCGCTCGGAGCTGAGGTCGAGGCCCCGCCTCACCCGCCCGGGAGGGCCAGTAGATAAGCACCCGGTAATGTCTTGCGCTCCGGACCTTCCGCCCCCAATGTGGGGAGTATAGGGCGACACATAACCGATTCGAGGGGCCGCTCGGGAGGCAACCAATGCTGGACAACTCCCACTCGACCATGGGCGAAGGCACCGACGCCGGAATCATTGGCGGCCTCGCCGTGGCTATCTGGTTTCTGATCCTGGACACCATCGCCGGTCATCCCTTTCAAACACCCAGCTTGCTGGGTCAAGTGGTGCTTTTTGGAGAGGCTCGGCCCGACGCCGCTCGGCTCAACTTCGGCGCCATCCTGGTCTATACGGCGTTTCACTTCGCAGTATTTGCTCTCATAGGCATGGGGCTGGTGGTGCTGGTTCACTGGGCTGTGCGCGATTCTGTCGTCCGGTACGCTCTGCTGCCGGTATTTCTCGTCTTTGAAGTCATGTTCTATGGCTTGCTTGAGGTTCTCTCGGAACGAACCCATACGCTGTTCCCCTTCTGGGCCGTTGTTAGTGCCAACACCCTCGCCGCGCTGAGCATGGGCGTGTATCTCTGGGTTCGGCACCCCGATTTCCGCCGGTCGCTGCAGGACACCCCGCTGGGCGACGCACCTCGTTAGACGCCGGGGCGCTCGTGCGCCCCGGCTCGCCTCAAATTACCTTCCAGCTTCACCTTACCACGGCCGGTCTGTGCACCACCGAGTTCTCGCCTGCAGTTCTCAACTGTTCCTTATCCTCATCCTCTGCGTGACCCCCTTGTGGGGCCAACTCGAGCCGCCTTCTGCCGGCGGGGCGGTGGCACTGGATCAGGAGCTGCGCATGCTGGGACACTACAAGCGAGTCCTCATGATCGGGGCTCATCCTGACGATGAAGACACGGAGCTCCTGACGGTGCTCGTACGTGGGATGGGCGCGGAGGCTGCCTATCTGTCCTTGAACCGGGGTGAAGGTGGCCAGAATCTCATTGGCCCCGAGCTTGGTGAAGCACTTGGATTACTTCGCACTGAGGAGCTGCTGGCGGCCCGTCGTCTGGATGGAGCAAGGCAATACTTCACCCGAGCGTACGACTTCGGATATTCCAAGACCATAGACGAAACCTGGCAGCACTGGCCGAGAGACACGATCCTCAAGGACGTAGTACGAATCGTTCGTCGCTTTCGTCCTCAGATAATCGTATCCGTCTTCAGCGGTACGCCTCGGGATGGCCATGGGCAGCACCAGGCAGCGGGCTGGGCAGCGCACGAGGCGTTTCGAATTGCGGGCGACTCGAGTCGCTTTTCCGAGCTGTATCGTGAGGAAGGTCTGGTGCCATGGACTCCGCTGAAGCTGTACCGCAGCACCCGTTTTGATTCCACGGCCACAACTATCACTCTCAATGGCGGGGTTCTCGATCCTGCGGTCGGCAAGTCGTTTCATCAGATCGCTATGGCCGGTCGGAGTCTCCACCGTTCACAGGACATGGGTCAGCTCCAGGGGATCGGACCTTCACAGGTCCGGTTAGCCCTGGTCGAGGACCGTACCGCAGGAGGATCAGGGCTCTTCGCCGGCGTCGACACCACTGTTCAGGCGATGCCATTAGGTGAGCGACGTACCGAGAACGCCGCAGCGCTTGTGCGTGTGTCAGAGCCGGAGCCGGCCCTCCGCAGCTACGTATTACGTATCGACTCTCTACTCTCTTCGCGCTTTGGTTCGGCGCGACGAAGGTCATTGCTCGGGCGTGCAGCTTCGGATCTCGATGCAGCCGTGGCCCAGCCGCCGCGCGCGTCGCCCGGCGAACGAGGCGTCTATTACACCCGCGGAATCGAGCTGGAGGATCAGCTGGCTCACCTGAATACTGCGGCCTGGCATCTCGGGCGCGTGATCTTCGACGCCACCATCAACGATGACCGAGTAGTGGTTGGGCAGCCGCTCCAGTGGATTCTTTCCGCCTGGAATGCCTCGGATGAGACGCGTCAAGCTGCCATGAGGGCCGCGGAGTGTATTCCCCTGGCAGAGTGCCGCGCACCGGATGATGAACCAGCAACCCACTCCATACCACCGGGGCAGGTTCGCTCCGACACCATCGACTATACCGTGCAGGATCAGCCACCCTCGACACCTTATTTCCTGAGAGCCCCGCGATCCGGTGACCTGTACACCTGGCCAGATGAGCCTCAGGACGAAGCGCGGATCACGGGCGGCCTGCCGTACGGGGAGCCATTCGAGTCTCCCACATTTCTGGGATTCGTAGAGGCAAACGCGGGTGAGTCCGACAGCCTGGGTGCGTCGCGGTCGACGGAAGCGGTGTTCCGGTTCAACGATCAGGCCCGTGGTGAGATACGCCGACCGGTCATCGTGGTGCCCCGCGTCGACGTAAAGATCGATCCGGCGCATGAGGTCTGGGCCACGAACTCGGCATCACCCCACCACTTCACGGTTACGCTGACGCATGGGGCCCGGGACCCCACATCCGGTACCATCACGTTGCAGGTGCCACGCGGGTGGCCTGCGGTGCCTGCGCAAAAATTCCGCTTCACGCGAGAAGATGAGCGGGCCGAGTTCGAGTTTGTGGTCCGGCCCCCGGCACCGCCGGCCCGGGACTCGGGAGAGATCCGCGCCGTAGCTCGCGACTCCGATGGAACCCTGTACAGCCTCGGTGTCTTTACTGTCGACTACCCTCATATTCGTCCGCGGGCGTTCTCCAGGCCCTCGACCTCGACGCTTCGGTTGGCGACGCTGTCGCTACCTCACCTGAGCCGAGTCGGGTACATCCGCGGAGCGGCGGATCAGGTTCCGGAGGCACTCGCGAGTGTTGGCGTCCCGATCGTAGTGCTGAGTGCCGAAGCTCTGGAACGCGGCAACCTCTCCCGCTTCGACGCGATCGTGGTTGGCCCACGCGCCTACGAAACCGATTCTGCGCTGGTGACCAACAACCGAAGGCTTCTGGAGTATGCGCGCCGCGGAGGTCTCGTCATTGTGCAGTATCAGCAGCATAGGTACTTCACTGGAGGCTTCGCTCCATATCCGCTGACCGTAGGCGGACCACAAGTCAGTCATGACCGGGTCACAGATGAAAGTGCACCCATGCGCCTCCTCTCCGATCATCCAGCAGGGCGCCTCCCGAACCGGCTGACCAATGCCGACTGGAAGGGGTGGATTCAGGAGCGCGGACTTTACTTCGCGCGTAGCTGGGATAAGCGCTACCAGGCGGTGTTGGAAACGCACGATCCGGGTGAAGCTCCCCTCAGAGGCGGACTGTTGATTGCATCAGTAGGGAAGGGCACGTACGTCTACACCGGCTTGAGTTTTTTCCGGCAGTTGCCAGCGGCAGTACCCGGTGCGTTTCGGCTGTTCGCGAATATGCTGGCGTTGCCGCATGGACGGTAAGCGGAAGGGCGGGAAAGTTGGGAGGGACGGGAAGGACGCGAAGGTGAGTCCAGTGACCATCTGGGGATGGCTGCGCTCTGTCCTAACTTACTTTCGCCACTTTCCCGCGTTTCCCGTCCTTCCCGTCTTCCTTGTCACCGCCGCCTGTTCAGCCGATAACCGCACACCCGTCGTTCTCTACTCGCCGCACGGCCGAGACCAACTCACGCTGCTGGAGCACGCGTTCGAGCGTCATCGGCCCGACATCGATGTTCGATGGCTGGACATGGGGTCGCAGGAGATACTGGACCGGCTGCGCTTCGAGCGCGTCAATCCACAAGCCGATGTCTGGTTCGGTGGGCCGGGTCCGATCTTTCAGCGAGGCACTCGTGACTCGCTCCTCATCCCGTATCGTCCCAGTTGGGCGGGGCGAGTGGATCCGAAGGCCGTCGGTGCAGGAGATCTCTACTTCCCAGTCTATCGCACACCCGCTGTGATTGCGTTCAACAGCCGCGCCGTATCACGGGCCGAAGCACCCCGCGACTGGGATGAGGTGCTGGAGCCGCGCTGGAAGAACAAGGTGATCATCCGCGATCCGATGGCCAGCGGCACCATGCGGGCGATCTGGGGCTTGATCATGATGCGGAGCTTGCGACAGACCGGTGACACAGCCAAGGGGATGGCGTGGCTACGGCAGCTCGATGGCCAAACCAAGACCTACACCATCAATCCAGCTCTGCTGTACGAAAAGCTCGTGCGACAGGAAGGGCTGGTGAGTCTATGGGATCTACAGGACATTCTCATCAGCGCTGCCAAAGGAATGCCGCTCGGCTATGTGTTTCCGCGCAGCGGGACTGTAGTCATCGAGGATGCCATTGGTCTGGTACGGGGAAGCCGTCATCCCGACGCCGCTCGCGCCTTCATCGACTTTGTGGGAGGCGAGGAAGCCCAGCTGCTGGCCGCGCGCGAGGTGTTTCGTCTACCAGCGCGCGATGACCTGCCGCGGGATTCAGTGCCTTACTGGGTCACCGAGGTCAATCGCGAAATGATCGTTGCCGACATGGATTGGGACCTGTTGTCGCGTCAGGGAGCGGATTGGATGAGTTACTGGGATCAGCACGTCCGCGCCACAGGAAAGCGTTGACCTTCCTTCAGCTCGACTCTCTTACCAAGCGGTTCGACGGCACTACCGCTGTCGATCGGGTTTCGCTTTCGATCGAGCGGGGTGAGATGATTTCACTGCTGGGGCCCAGTGGCAGCGGAAAGACCACAACCCTCCGGCTTCTGGCGGGATTCGAGGTGCCGGATGAAGGCCGAGTGATCGTCGAGGGGGACGACGTCACCCGACAGCAACCGGTAACTCGACGGTTCGGTATGGTGTTTCAGCACTATGCGCTGTTCCCGCATCTGAATGTCGGAGAGAACGTGGCGTTCGGCCTGGAGTCTCTGCGCGTCGCCGGCGATGAGCTCGGCCGGCGGGTTGCGCGCGCGCTCTCTCTTGTCGACATGGCAGGATTCGAGGACCGCCGAATCGGTCATCTTTCGGGAGGCCAGCAGCAACGAGTGGCCCTCGCGCGGGCTCTCGCGCCCGAGCCACGCGTGCTGCTACTGGATGAGCCGTTGTCGAATCTCGATCCTTCTCTCCGCGAGCGTACCCGGCGCGAGATCCGTGAGCTCATCCGGCGCGTGGGCATCACGACGGTTCTGGTTACTCACGAGCAGGACGAAGCCTTTGATCTGGGCGATCGCGTAGCCGTGCTCAGGGCCGGCCGGCTCGAGCAGGTGGGTACACCCGAGGATCTCTATGCCTCTCCCGCCAACGAGTTCGTCGCCGAGTTTGTAGGCCGCTCCAGCAGCATCGGTGTCGTGGTTCTCGGCCCGGCAGATCGCGGCCTGCGCGTCGCAGTAGAGGGTGCTGAGTGGGACCTGACCGATTCGCCACAGGTGCCGGGTGGTCCAGCGCTCATGGTAATACGTCCCGAGGCACTGCGACTCATGTCTCCTGCGCCTGGCACGCTCGTCGGCACTGTCACCGAGCGTCGATTTGTGGGTGCTACGAGTCTCTTCACCATTCTTACCGATGGTGGTGCGTCCCTGGAAGTCTCCGGGCCTCCGCGTTCGGTCAGTGCTGGTGAGCGCGTGGGAGTCATGCCCAGCCGGCGAGCCGGTGGAGGGATCCACTTGTTTCCTCGCTCTGCTACGTGACTCAGAAGCGACGGGTCGAGGTTCTCGCAGGCGTGTTGCTGCTGGTGCTGCTCTGGCTCATCGTGTACCCACTGGTCCTCGTGCTCGTTGAGGGGTTCACTGGCTCACACGGATGGACTCTCGACTTCGTGCGGCTCTTCGTCCGCCGGCGTAATGAGGCGCAGGCGCTCTGGGGCAGCATTTGGATCTCGTTAGTCACTGTCCTGCTCGCCGCTGTAATTGGTATCCCTCTCGCCTTTCTGTTCGGCCGGTATGACTTCCCAGGCCGGCGCGTACTCGGGTGGCTGGTCGCACTACCTGCCGTGCTCCCGCCATTGGTCGGAGTAATCGCATTTCTTTTCCTCTACGGGGAGAGCGGTTTCGTCTCCCTGACAATTCAATATCTGTTTGGGCTGGAAGAGGCTCCTTGGACGCTGCAAGGTGCCGGCGCCATTCTGCTGGTCCATGCGTATTCCATGTACGTGTACTTCTACTTGTTTACCCGAGCGGGACTCGCGTCACTCGATGCATCGGTGCTCGAGGCCGCTGCCAGCTTGGGAGCCGGTCGGTGGCGGACCCTACGGCGCGTGGTTCTGCCGCTCCTCTATCCCGGGCTGGCAGGTGCGGCTCTTCTGACGTTCATGACCTCGCTCGCGTCGTTCAGCGCACCATACATTTTCGGCGGTGGGTTCCGGGTGATGACTACCCAGATCGTGGCCACGCGGCTCAACGGAGACAATGAGCTGGCCATGATCGAAACAGTTTCTCTTACGCTGGTTGCACTGATCGCTCTATGGGTCCTGCGTGGTTCTCGGGACCTGGATGCTGCGGCGGGAGGTCGAAAGGGCACGGCGCCCGCCAGGGTACGAGTTCGCGGCAAAGGTGTGCGTTTAGTGCTCGGATTTCTGGGTTGGACCTTGGCAGTGCTCCTCCTGCTACCGCATCTCACCCTGATTCTGGTCTCGTTTGTGCCCCAGGGCACGTGGACAACAGAGCCGCTGCCTCCGGCGTACACCTGGCGAAACTACCTCACCCTCGTCGAGGACCCGGTACGCGCACGTCCCTTATTCAACAGCTTATGGATGGCGACAGCATCGACAATCGCCGCTGTGGCAATAGCCCTCGTAGCAGGTCTCCTGTCTGTGCGACGCCGGATCCGTGGACGTGCGGCCATTGAAGGCGTGTTGGCACTGCCATGGGCGGTACCGGGAACGGTATTCGCTATCGCGCTCGCGACGGCGTTCAGTGTCCGGGCCCCACTCGCAGGCAGGTTCGTGCTGGTAGGAACTCTATGGATCCTCCCGCTGGCGTATCTAGTTCGGAACTTGCCGATAACCAGCCGGGCTACCCTTGCGGGTTTCCGGGCTCTCGATCCATCGCTCGGTGAGGCTGCCGCCTCCTTAGGGGCACATCGCTGGCGCACCCTGCGTCGCGTGACGCTGCCGCTGCTTCAACCGGCGGTGCTTGCCGGTGCAAGTCTGGCCTTCGTGACCGCGTTCGGAGATTTCGTCACCTCCATCATGCTCTACACCTACGATACCCGGCCCATCTCGCTGGAAATTTTGTCCAGCCTCCGGCAGTCAGACGTGGGAGTAGCAGCGGCGTACGGCGTCGTGCTGATGAGCGTGAGCGCGGCCGTCTTCGCGCTCGGTGCCGACCAGGGTAGCGGTGGATGATGCCAGAGTCCCTCGCCTCACCCAGTCAGTTTCGCCGGCTGGCAGTCCTTATTGGCGTGAATTTCGTGGACATGATCGGATTCATGATCGTGCTCCCCTTGCTTCCCTTCTATGCTCTGAA
>Ga0126307_10003116_pt1 | contig 11268 bp, 9 predicted proteins | sample Plot28_FD_89955 | JGI IMG/M metagenome (GOLD analysis project Ga0126307, IMG submission 89955) | Serpentine soil microbial communities from UC McLaughlin Reserve, CA, USA - Plot28 | ecosystem: Environmental > Terrestrial > Soil > Grasslands | place: USA: UC McLaughlin Reserve, Lake County...
GCTTTTCAATCGTGCAATAATCTCTCTTCGTACTCTAATGTCTTCCTTACGAATGGGTAAGACGGTAGCGAATACCTACTTATTACTATGGGTCGGTAACGCAACCTAGATGAAAGGTTCGTCATGGTATAATTATATCAAATTTGAAGGTTTAGTGGCGCCCTAACCAGGCCTTATATAGTTGGAACAGCTTCTACGGTCAGGTTATCGGGCCTTTACCATTTTGTCCAGATAATACATTCTTTTTATTTTTTCATTATCAAAGCCCATCTTTGACAATATACATAGTTGCAAAACTAATTGTAGGTTCTTATAACTAGCTAGAAAAGACCAAAAAATGTGTTCCCGACCCTTTTTGTCCATGTCAACTGTCGCTGCCTGGTTCCAGCAATTCTGTACCGCATTGAGGACATTTCATGTCTATAGTTCTTTAATAAGAGTACCTTTTTCTTATTTGTTTAAACCCTTTACTCTTCTCTAATCCAAGCTGGTCACTAAGAGAACCTACGGAATAGATAGAAAATACTGGTCTACACGAAATGGAATGCAAATAAATAAGAAGATTCTAGTTAGCTGGTCTGCTACCGTGCGATGTGCACATTCAGTACACTACAGACAATCAACTGCAAGGTTAAGAATCCGAAATGGCTTTTCTTTTGAGACTAATAACATCTGACATCTAAACGCACCAGAAAGCTTCTTTTCAGTTTTGCTAATATCATGTTATCCAGTTATTCGTCACCAAACATGTCCATGTTGAGGTACTGCTCTTCTAGTCTTTTGCAAAAGGTTGCACACATGAAGCTTGGAACAGTTGGGGGTGACGTAACGATGTGGAGCTATCCAGTTTCCTAGTCGTATCAAATATATTGGTTGACAGGACAGTTGACTATCGCCAGCTGTAAAAGAGCTAGACCATAGCTGCGAATACTCAGCCCAGATAACCACTGAGGCTGTTCGTATACTACAAAATATCAAAAAGACAGGCTTAACCGACATGAAAGGCTGCGGAAGGTTATGGATCACTTTTAGTGAGCTACCATGGTCTAAAGATATCGGAACTTTGCCAAAAGGAGTAAATGGTTGTTAATCAATTAACTATAGACCACTATGGGCAAAGTTACTAAGGCTATTATAGCATTTGTACTGCTTGGAATATCAATCTACTTTGGGATCCAAGCTTACCATTCATGAACTAATGAGGCCCAAGATACGGCCGATAAGGCATTTGCAGAATACATAGAAGCAGTCGAAGAGGCTTATGGTACCGACCAATCAGGGTGGCCTAAATGCGTACAAGAGACAGTGAAATATCACCAAACACATCCTTTGATAAGGACTCTTCAATACGGCACAATCACAAATATATTCTATTTTGCACTGCATGTACATCATATGAGAGTTTTCAATGCTAGTCCAGCGTTTGGCTCTCCTCTAACAGTCCTTGACAATTAGAGGTGTTGAACAAACACTAAATGCTTACGATAATACGTTGTTATGATAGCTTTGTAGAAAAGGAAATCCTAGAAAAAGCGAGAGCAAATTTAAGCCAATTTCCTAACCTTAATTTCATTTTTAATAATTTCGCATCCTTCTCATTCAACAACTCTCATAACAAGAATACAGTCTTTGGAAACTGCATAAATGGAGATATTAATTCAATGGATTATCTTGAGAGACTAGAGAAGACCTTGTCTAACCTAATTGCCAAAAAGAAATTGGTCATCAAAACTGAATTTATAAAGAGAATGACAAGTAACGACCCCTGGCACTTTTCCTCTGTAATTTCTGAAATATTTATTGCCGATTATTTGCTATCTATTTTTGGCCCCAACAATTTCCAATATGAAGAGGGTAGAAGGACTGAACGGAAACCTGATTTCACTATAACTGCGAACAACAGACAGTATAACCTAGAATTAAGAACATTGATGAAAGGAAAAACAGAGGAGAAAATAGAAAGAATCTTTGACGGAGTGTGTATCCATATTTTGGATCTTCTTAAAGAAAAGGGTTCTACATGTAACATCATCATAAGAATAGATACCTCTAAATTATGCGTAAATCAAGAGAAGCAGATAGATGTTGAAAGATCGAGTAAATACCTTCTTTCATACTTTAATAAGCTTGATATTCTAAGTTTGGTAAAGTGCAAGATCTCAATTGATTTTGAATATCTAAGAAGATTAGTCCCTATCGAAGGGAATAAATCAGATATGAATACCTCCAGAGCTTTGGAAAACATACCTTATGATGATGACGGCTCATTAAAGCCATCCAATATAGCGGAATGGTTAGATAAAATAGCAATAAATGATCTTCAGCTGTGCCCTTTTGATAGCATTAGAATTACACAGAATCAAGATACTTCCTGTGTATCTATTTCCCCTATAGATGTGGATTTCGAAGATAAATACTCGTCAGTACCTGGCGCAGCAGCTTCCGAGATGAATAAAAAAGCCTTTATTGATCAGAAAAGGGAGCACTGGAGGCCAAAAGTAATAGAGAACAATGGAAGAGGGGACATCCTGCAATTATAGTTTTGGATGCATACAACTGGCACTTTGAGTTTTTTGAATATGAGGGATTCTTGAGTCTGAGAGAACCAATAGAAGAAGAGTTAAGAAAATATCCAGACATCTCTGGAGTAATTCTATTCCATGAGATCATTTTCGGTAACCGACACTACAAATTTTATGACAGCAGATATATACAAAACAAGTATTGTAAATCTTCACTTAATGTAACTGCAGAAGAGCTACAGAAAGCCAATATCATACGAAGATACGATGATCCACTAATAACTTATGACAAAAAGTTTGATTTTAGGTCTTTAGATGAAAAACAGCAAATTCATAGATTGATGGATCTAATCAATTTAGAATCGAAGCTTACTTGGGAGGACGATAAGATAGAACTGCTAAAGGCTATCGAATTGTTCCTTTGCAAAAAGGAAACCGACAAGGAATTAATAATGAAACTTGAACCACTAATAAGAAAATACTGTAACGACCCTATTGCGTATGATGTGGATGCAACAGTAACAATAGGGAAGGCAGATAATTTTGGTAAATATCTTCAACATATACTAGATGAACACGAGGATGAAGCTTTTGAATTAATCAAAGAAATAATCGAAAAGTTCAAAAGATATGAGGCTAAACGAGGGAAAGATATTGCCCTTGAAATTGCAGTATGCATTTTGACACATAAAGCGCTTAGATTTAAGTCACAGAAGTTCAGAAAATATTTCGACATAATACTAAATGATGCATCATATCCAGTTGAAGTGAAGAGGATTATTGCCTTTACCTGTAAAGCGGATAGATTACTTTTTGACCAAAACCTGTTTGACGAAGTCATTAAAGTTTACACAACATTAGTCAAGAGTCCATTACCAAGTGTGTACGAATATGCTGCTTTTCATCTCTTTTACAATATTAAAGAAAAAAAAGAGCCATATTACGAAAAGATAAAGCCATTACTTGAAATACTATCCAAAAAGAGTTATGATCCCTCTTTTCCATTTTGGGAGTCAGCAAAAGTGGTTATTTATCTCAGGGCCTTTTGCAGACAAATACCTACTGAAGATTCTATTATGTTTTTAGAGAGGTTATGCCATAGCCATCCATTTCTTGTTGATAATAGAGCTGAGAGTTGGAAAGTGTTGGAAATTCTTGAATGCTTGACTAAGGACAAGATTACTACTAAGCAATCAAAAGAGAAAGTTAGGTCACTTATTCTCAAACTGGTACAATCAGGCACACCAACTGCAGACCTCCTACTGAAGAAGGTTGATAATGAAGAGTAGAATGCTATGATATCTTCATCATCCTCTTCCCTTAATGTAATATACCATCCTTGGTGTTTTGACTAAGACAAATGTATCCTGGTAATAATATATCCAGCATTTGTTGTGTCTTCTTAAGCCATTCGCATGTTCGTCCTGCTGTGTTCACTTGTTGTCTTATATGTAGCAAGCTACATCTGCTGCGCCGCTTTAGATTTTGGTAGAATTGAGTGCACACAGATAATTAAAATAACTCATCGACCCTTACTCTTGTGTGCCAATATTTTGTAATTTGTGTAATAAAGGTTTTAATTTCGACGGGTTGCCTACAGACAAACCTCTTTTCTGTCCAGATTGTGGTTCTCCCGCTACAATTATTGATACCGCAGAACTACTACAAAAAACAACTAGAACTAGTAAAATAGAATCACCCCCGACATACGAAACAAATCCTACAGGCCCATCGGAGATAAACTGCACCATATGCATCTAGCATTCCTAATTATGTTCCAGTCGGACCGAAAACAGACTCACCATTTCAACAGTTTAGAACTTTTACAGGGGCCATTTCTGAAAGCGTTGCATAGGTAATCAGATCGGGTAGCAGTCCCTCACATAATTCATCCCCTCTCTGTGTTGTGGTTATGAGCATATCCCCGGCTACTTTCTTAATATCGACGTATCCATCTTTTGCAACCATTTCGTAGATTCTTTTCGCTACCTTAGTTCTATCGTAATGAACAGGAATATGCCAGGGTTTGATCGACTTGAATGATTCTGCAACCTTTCCTATAGCATATAATGTAAAATAGTCAGAATCACCAAGTCGTTTGCCGAGCAGCTTGAACGTAGGAGTCGATTTTGCCAGGAATACTAACAGTAAATACCGGGGAATTTTTGTCCCTTGAGGGCCTAAAAAGATACTATTGCCATCACTATCACGACCATTTAGTAAAGGCACCGTTTTTGCTATAAGAGAGAGCAGAGGATTGTCTGGTTGTTTGGATTCAGACAAGGATCGATAGCAAGTGGTAAAGGACAGAAATAAGCATTTTGCAACTAGACTGCAACTAGACTGCAACTAGATAACCTCTTTTTCTCCATCTTTTTGTTGTATTTTGCACCTACCTATCAAAAGAGCCAGGTTCGCGGGAAAACAGTTAACATGTATCAACATGACAAAAAGAATACGAAGGGTTCCATAACCAGACCCAAGTTCTACAATAGTATGCCATTTTACTTCCCTTCGGAAGTCATACTTGTAGAACTTAAAGATGGCGAAATAGAACAAATATCACAACTATCTACAGAGGAACTTGATCTGACCCTAGTAGGCCGGCTAATACAACAACACGAGGACACAATAAGAGACTTACAAGAGCGACTGGCAGACTATGAGCAAGAAATTTATGAATTGGATACACAGTTGAATCAGAGACAGAAAATATCTAATTCAGAGGCATCAAACATGAGTCATCTGGAAAATTCAAAAGGGAGCCAACTACCATGACTGCCACTCGAGAAATAGAAGATTCTAAAAGATGCCCATTCTGTGGAAGCAATACAAACTTAAATAAACTGGGTAGACTGGGGCTTTCTACGGAAGAACTCGAGATTATAGCGCAGCATGCAAAAGATGGAACACTGAAAAACATGTTGACTGTGGCACAGATTGCATTGCAGGCATTAGATCCTGAAAAAACAACTTCAAAGTTCCAGGTCGGAGATGCCATATCAAAACTAAGGGAAGCATCTAATCAAAGCCTAAAAGCATTCATTCAAGAAACCAAAGAATTCATTGAAAGATTATTTGTAGAAAGCGACTACATAGTGAAGGAGTATGAAGAAAAATCTAAAGGTATGATACAAGCGTTCGAGAAAGAAATTGCACAGTCAACAAAAAATATCGAAAAGCTCGAACAAGCTAATCAAAAACAATATTCAGAGTTGAGGGATGATCTAAGGGAAATCAGGGAAAAAATTGTAGGAACAGGAATTGGCAATGTAGGCGAGATGGTGACGATCAGAGATTTGAAAGAATTGGTACCCATGGACTCGTTCTCTGAGGCCAGAGCTTCTAAGGGCGGAACAGACATTGTGGCAACGGTAAAAGAAAAGGGAACCATATGCGGTGTAATCACAATCAGTAACAAGTACACCCAAAAATGGGAAGGCGACTTCCTCTCTCAGCTTACAAGAGACATGAAAGATGATGGATCTCGATTTGGGATCCTCGTTACGAAAGCATTTCCAAGAGAAGCACTAAGCTCAAAAGCCTATCCAGTAGATGTTGACGATGGAAGAACAATAATACTAGTAAAGCCTGAATACGCTTCTCTTGCTTACTTTGGAATGCGCGAGGCAGCCATCCATTGGTTTGAAGCAAGGAATGCATTGAAAAGAAAGGAGGAAGAGGTCGAAGAATCGGAAAGAACTTTCAGGGCGCTTGTAACATGGATAAATGGCGACGAGTTCGAGGAAACTATCGGACACATAGCTAGTGCAAGTAAGGCTGTTGAAGATACGAGAAGGCAACTGAACTCGACAAAACAACCAAATTCCAGGAATCCGTTGATCAGAGCTTGATACATATCAAAACTCTGGTAACCAAACTGAGGGATCTGCTCAAAGGCGGATCCTCAAATACCTTTTAAGATTTACTTTTTTAAGATTAATTCATTCGCTCTATTACCATGTTAACACTTTTTAATACCAACAACGATGACTTGTGAAATAAGTCCCCGGAATGTTGTCAAGCAAGGAGATGACGCTGGCCTTACTTTGAATACTATGAAACCAAGAACTATGTAAATTCGGCGCTAAAATGGGGTATCCCTCCATTTTGAAATATTCTGTGACTGAGATTCATAATATGGTAAAGCCCGATGAGCTGCAGGATATGAACTCGCTTCTTCCAATCCTGCAACTGTTGACATGGTACTACCAACTATGCCTTTTTGAAGATTATAGAGTATCTTCCCAGCTATTTCTAATACCCTTTCACTAAACCGTTCACTTCCTTGCAGATAGGAGGGACATCTTGATTCTTGAAATGAGTTGTAGTTAATTATCGTAGTAGTGGTGAAAGGTGTTAATTCCATCTTGTCAACGATAAAGTATCTATCTGGGTCATTTCTTAAAGCTAGCAGTACAGAGAAGAGTGCATTTTGCAAAAGTTTTTTGTTATCTAATAGAGTCTCTTTAACCTCGCTTCTGACTATAGATTCAAGTTCCTGGTAGTCTTGTCCATCTTTGAATTGCTCAACATAATTTTGTAGCTTTTGTAATTGAGAGCATACTTCCTTTAGTTCTTCATATTTCATATTAAAGGTCTTTTTACCATGTCCAACTTTTCTTTTGTGTTACTTATTTTGTTGCGTAAATTCTTCAGCTCTTCTTGACCTTCAATATATCTGATATTTCGCTTTGCAGCAGATGAAGCTTATCTTCAAGCATGTGAATGCTATCAGCCATTTGGACAAGTTTTATGATCTGTTCAGGAGTAACACCTTTTTCCTTTCCAAATCTGGTCAATTTGAGAAAATACCCCATGCTATCTTGGTTCTCGTGATATATTGTAACAAGATTGTGCATTCGCCTCATATCTAGGTACTCAACGTAGAACTGCTGTACTTGCGGGCCTGTAAGATTCAATTCGGCAGCTACCTCTAGAAGATTTTTACCTTCCTCAAACAACTTGTCCAGTCCAAAAAACAGATGATAACAATGAGTGCGGACTGAAAGCAATGATAACAAACCAAAAGAGCTTTAAGCCTATATTCAATATATAATATCAAAGAAACATCGTTATGTTGACAAGACAGGAGAAGGAGAGATTAGTTATTGATCTATATAACCAGAATAGAACCTACAGAGAAATTGCGAAAGAGGTCAGAATGTGTCCTAGAGATATAGGGACAATTCTGAAAAAATCATCAGGAGAGATGGAAGAAAAACAGAACATCAGTGAATCATTATCTCCATCTACCCATGCTTACCGCCTTTTTTCAAAGGGTAAGACACCAATAGAAGTGGCCATTTCATTGAATCTAAGTGAGGCGGAGACTACGAAACATTATGAAGAATATTGGGACCTAAATCAGATGCATGATCTGAGAATGGTATACGATGAAATTGGAGGCGATACTGTGCATTTCCTAAAGTTGTATAGGCTGTCTAAAAGCGCTCACATGAGCCCAATACACGTCGTTAACCTCCTCCAGGTTTCCAATGAATACCTCCCATTCTTGGAAAAAAAATACAACAGGCTAAAAAGAGAGATAGATTTCCTGGAATTTGAGAAACAGAAATCAAGAGATCTAGGAAATCAAGTCAGAGTCTTAGCTAAAGTATCAGAGAAGTATAAAACGGAAATAGAGAATTTACACAAAGAAAAAACTAGAGTTGAGACTCTTTTAAAGAAATTTGGGAACAGTAACGAGCATAAGAGAATTAGACAGGCTGCAGAAGAAGAAGTCACTAATATACTATCAAAAGGAAGAGACCTCCTAAAGTTGGCTACTAGCTCTGTAATCGAATCGATATTAAGAGATCCCACTAAGTATAACTTCTTAGTTAATAGCAGCCTCTACAATAGTGGACAATACGCGGCGTCAAAACCTTATATCGATGTATACAGGGCTCTAATACTGAATGAGGCCGAGAAAATCTTTGAATTGCTAGTAAGGGATGTAACTAGTGCAATTGTCGGCGATGCGGCTTCAACAATTACTCCTTGACAATTAGTTGTATCTTCCAATAAAATGAAATTGCCAAAATGGGTCATCTATAATATTGGCAGTCCACGCTATTGTCTAATATCTCTGACAGCGATGGGAATTAGCTAGAAGATGAGCGCAGGTCTTTGAGACTTTCTCTATAATCAAACAAATTATGAAAATTCCCACCAAGGATAGATTACGTCTTAGCGACCATATTTCTCTACCGATAAGCTATTTGATAGAATCTGCCGTCGGCCATGTTTCGAAACATTTTGAAAGTGAAAATAGAAAGAAATCTACTTTATGCTAGAGTATGGAATGAAATGAAACTAAGCTAATTCCTGTTAAAGTAATTCTGCTTTTAGTGCATTAATCAATTCACTCATAAACTCTCTAGCTTTTCCAATACAGAATTAATCAATAATAAATCATCAGTTAATCTTCTTCGCTTATGCAGAATTCGGTGTTTAAGGACATACCTGTAATTAGTAGAATATTGTTTCAAATTGTTCTTACTTATATCTTTCAGAAAGGATGTTTCTTTTTCACTAAGCATGTTTAACTCCTCTGATACAAGTATTGATAAATTATTATATACCTTACTATATATCGTAATTATTACGCATTGGACTTACCATTGATGGTAAGGTATATTAATCCGATCTTACAATAACTAGTAAGGAATTCCAATGACTGAAAATGATAGCCTCGGGTTTATTTGGATGCTAACTAGAGGCTAATTCTGTGATAACATATTGTAATCTAACTCACCTGTTTGTTTCGAAAACCTCAATATTTCGAGTACTTTCTGTGTGACATTATATGTATAGAGGTAACCGAATAGCTCTCGTTTGCGGCGCGACTATAACTCTAGTTCTGTTATCTCTTCTGCATATTTCTCAAACATCTAGAACCTCATTATTGGACCTAGAACAGTTTGAATATGGTCATCGTAATGCTAATTTGTTTTTCTCGATAATATTGCTTGGACTATTATTTTTATCATATATTAAGAGACGAAAAAAAGTTAGAGTTGTTTTAAGCTTATTTCTTGGTTTATTGAGCTGTGCGTGTTGGTTTTCAGCTTCTATATGGTATAATGTAAGCGTATATGAACAGAGATTCATCGCGATAATATTCTTGGGTATTGGTTTCTGGGTGTTAGTCTCAAAATCTTCCAAGGAGAAAAGAAAATACTTTTCACAGGTCGTTCGAAGAGAAGTTATTCATAAACAGAAAGGGAAGTGTGCTAGGTGTAAAAGAAAACTCGTAGCGTATGGATTCGATGTAGATCATAAAAATAACAATCCCTCGAACAACAAACTTTCTAACTGTCAGGTTCTTTGCGTCCCCTGCCACCGGAAAAAGCATACATACTGATTTTTCCCAAAGGTTGGTTTTCCTATTTAGCTTTTTCTTTGCACGATATATTGAGTATTTGGAAACTATATTACTATTCTCCAGGATCAAGAAAATTTGCAGTCCAGATTCACGACAGATTCTTAACGTACCTGCAGCATATACGTCCTATAGTTAATCCGAGCACATCATAAAATGCTAAGTAGATGCGTAGAATGTGACCATTTGTGCCTTTGTCCTACCATACATCTGATAAAACATTTTACCAACTCGCTAGCGATAGATGTGCTTTAACCAATCGTTAATATGGCATAGTTTTTCATCTTCCGCTTTTGTAGTAAATCTGCCAGGGTTATAGTATTAGGAGAATCGCGGTCTTTGTAACTATTGTTATAATTATGGATATAATTATTGTAATTATTTTCTCCCTCTAGTTTGCTTGCTCTAACCTCTCTGTTTTCTCCTGATCCTTCGTTGTTTATTCATCGAAATTTGAAGGAGAGGCTGGAAGGGAGTTGGCAGTCAAGACACTCCCAGCCTCTTAATCAGTCAGTCATGTAATATGTCTGCAAACAAACCAAGGGAACAACTCTCGATGTGCTGTATAGAATGAGTGAGCAGACTACTTAAGTTCCATTTGTTGTTAAGTCACTATTATTGGAACTTTGAATGGACTTGAGACTTATAAGGAAATTGGAGGATGAAAAATGAAGCAGAATATTAATATCAATAAGGAGAAACTTCTAGTAATAAGGGGATATGGATCTGCAGTGGCAGCCGCTATTTTATTTGGTTCTGTGTCATCCGTCTCAAAACCTACATTATCAGATATTAACCCTATATTGCTTTCCTCAATGGTGTATCTAATTGCAGCTACTACTATGATTCCAATAATAAAAGCAAAAACACAAAACATTATTATTCCTTCGTTATTTTCATTAAAAAGGAAAGATTATCTTCTAGTGACTGCAACAGCATTATGCGGCTTGGTAACAGCCCCAACCTTATACTTCTCTGGTCTTAAGCAAGGCCTGGCATCAAATGCTTCTATCTTGTTAAATGGTGAGATGGCATTTACTTTCTTTAAGGAAAAATTAGACAGAATCGGCTATATTGGCGTAATACTTATATTTATGGGCATAACGATGGTTTCAGCTGGAAATAGCTTGACTTGGAATTTATCAACATCCGCATCTTGCAAGAATCTATCTCAAAGTTTAGAGTTGGTTCTGGCGATGTGCTTATCTTAATTTCTACATTATTTGGGCCATAGACAACAATATTAGTAAGATCTTAACACAAAGAGTAAACGTTGCAAGAATAGTACAGTTGATATACATTGGTTTCCGCAGTGATATCACTTCAATAAATGGATTCGGTAATAATAAAAGGCTGACA
>Ga0126307_10003117_pt1 | contig 11267 bp, 12 predicted proteins | sample Plot28_FD_89955 | JGI IMG/M metagenome (GOLD analysis project Ga0126307, IMG submission 89955) | Serpentine soil microbial communities from UC McLaughlin Reserve, CA, USA - Plot28 | ecosystem: Environmental > Terrestrial > Soil > Grasslands | place: USA: UC McLaughlin Reserve, Lake County...
ATCACGCCCGAAGAGGCTCTGCCAGAACCCCTGTCTGCTTCTCTCCTGTGTAGTCACATCTGACCTCCTCGCCCCTGATTCTAGTCGGCAAACGTCTCCCAGACGTTACGAAAAGCGTTACGAAATGTCCTCTTTCAGAAATCTACAGGGTAATTGTCTCATGCTCCCTGCGTGCCTCGCCACCTCACGGGCTGCTCGATGGCATTCCACGATGCTTGTCGCATCCCCCAAAGGACTTTGTTTGCCGGACTTTTCACCTCACCCTAGCGGATGAACGTCCGCCGAGCGTTACGAAAAGCGTTACGAGAACTGCGCCCCTCGAAAATTCGGGTGCCTCCGATGCTACCCTGTGCCTGAGGAGATTGAGGACGAGACGTTGCGCGAGATAGCGGCCAGCTCGGTCACCGCAGCGGTGCGCGACCTGTGCATCGAGGCGAACACGCGCCTGCCCCAGGACCACCTCTCGGCCCTTCGCCGGGCACTGGCCGATGAGGAATCACCGCTGGGGAGGGAGGTGATCGAGAGGCTTCTCGAGAACGCCGAAGTCGCCCGCGAGCGGTGCATCGCTTTCTGCCAGGACACGGGATACGCTGTCTTCTTCGTCGAAGTGGGTAGCGAAGTCAGGATCTCGGGCGGAGAGATAGGGCCGGCCATCGACGAGGGCGTCCGCCGCGGCTATGAGGAAGGTTACCTCAGAAAGTCCATAATCAGGAGCCCCATAGATCGGACGAACACGGGCGACAATACCCCGGCCGTCGTCTACTACGAGCCGGTCCCAGGCGAAGGCCTGAAGCTCACGATGCTCGTCAAAGGCGCGGGCTGCGATAACATGAGCGCCCTCAAGATGCTCACCCCCGCAGAAGGCCTCCCCGCGATGAAGCGGTTCGTCGTCGAGACCATCGAGAGGGCCGGCCCGAACGCCAGCCCGCCGCTCACCGTCGGGGTCGGTATCGGCGGCCCGTTCGAGAAGGCGGCAATGCTCGCCAAGAGAGCGCTCACCCGTCCATCCGGCGAACCGAACCAAGACCCCGAGCTGGCCGTCCTCGAACGCGAGCTGCTCGACGAGATCAACGCCACAGGCATCGGGCCCGCAGGCTACGGCGGCACGCAGACGGCGCTCGCCGTCCACATCGAGAGCTTCCCGACCCACATCGCCGCCTTCCCCGTCGCCGTCAACCTCGACTGCCACTCCCACCGCACCGCCTCGGCCGAGCTGTGAGCCCCGCTCCCATCAGGCTGGAAGCGCCGCTCTCCAAAGAGGAGATCGAACCCTTGAGATCAGGCGACGTCGTACGACTGAACGGGGTGATCTACATCGCCCGCGACGCCGCCCACGCCAGGATGAAAGGGGCGATAGAAGCCGGCGAACCGCTGCCACTGGATCCTGAAGGGAACATCGTGTACTACTCGGGCCCGGCCCCGGCGCGTCCTGGTTTCGCGCTAGGACCCGCCGGACCTACGACGGCCTCAAGGATGGACCCTTACGCGCCGCTCCTGATCGAACGCGGCCTGAGGGGAATGATCGGCAAAGGACTACGCTCTGGGACGGTGATCTCGTCGATGCGCGAGCACGGCTGCGTGTACTTCGGGGCCGTCGAGGGCACGGCGGCGCTACTTGCTGACCGTGTAAAGGAGGCCGAGGTCATCGCGTACGAGGACCTCGGGACAGAGTCGGTCCATCGACTCTTCGTCGAAGAATTTCCGGTAGTCGTCGTGAACGACCTCTACGGCGGCGACCTTTACCGCGAGGGCAAGGAGCGCTGGAGCGGTTTCAGGAAGTTCCCTTCCTGAAACCGCTCTGGTCAGCCAAGAAGCTGAAGTGCTGACAGACTGACTTGCTGAAATGCTTACTGGATCAGGCTGTAGTCGTAGACCATTACTACTACTGCCAGCGTGAGCAAGAGTGCTACGAGCATCAGGGTTGCCCCGAGGGACCTGCTAGTCGAGATCCTGTGCACCCGCTTCAGGCCGGTCGCGTGCAGGTAGAAACAGTAGAGAACGGCCAGGACGCCGGCCAGGGGAATCCAGGACACCGCAACCGGGGCCCCAACCGAGTAGCAGGAGACGCGCAAGGTGGCCGGCAGACCCTTCTGATCACGCCCGGCGACGAGTAGGATGAAGGCGTGTTGGATGAAGACCGACGCGAAGAAGCCGGCGACGAACAATACGGGCAACACCACCAGAGATGCGAACACGAATATCGCAAGGCCTCTGATGAACACTCCCACGTCCAGTGAGCCGGTTGCCAGAGAAACCCCCAAAGGCACGGCGAGGAAGGTGAGGCTGGCGAGCACGCTGATGACCGCTGTGATCGCCGAGCAGATCAGGAAGTAGAGTACGGGCGCCCCGAGCGGCCCGTCCGGCGGCAACTCGTCGAAGAAGCGCTGCGGTGATAAGAGCACGTCTCGCGTGGTCGAGAGCAGGCTCGAGAGGGGTTTGTCGGTCTCGAATTCGCTTGCGGCCGTATCCGTTCCGTGGGCCGCGCTCTCTACGCCCTTTTCAGACCCCACAGTCCTGCCTCTGCCCATCGAGCCTTCCTGGCGCGGAAGTATACGATGGGCTAATGGGTTGGCCCGAAGCCCCGATCTTCTTACCATTCGGTAGACACAAAAACGCCCCCACCGTCAGGCAGAGGGCGTCGTTACGAATTCGGAGTTACTCCACTGCGGCTTCGGGGTCGAAGCGTAGTGCGGCAGAGTTGATGCAGTAGCGCTGGCCCGTGGGTGCCGGTCCGTCCTCGAATAGGTGTCCCTGGTGGGCGCCGCAGACGGCGCAGTGTACCTCGGTGCGCCGCATGAAGAGGCTGCGATCCTCCTCCGTCTCGACGTTCGCTTCGTCGAGCGGCTCCCAGAAGCTCGGCCACCCTGTACCGGAGTCGTACTTGGCGTCCGACGCGAACAGGGGCGTCCCGCATGCGACGCAGCGGTAGATCCCCTCCTCCTTGTTGTCGTAGTACTCACCGCTGAAGGGCCGCTCCGTACCCTTCATCCGCGTGACGCGGTACTGCTCGGAGGTGAGCTGGTCCTGCCACTCTTCTTCCGTCTTCTGTATCTTCCTCGGTGTATCAGTCATGTTTGGATTCTACCACGCCGGCTCCCAGCCCCTAATAGCTGGTCAGCATTTCAGCCTATTGTTTGCTGAGGATCGAGAGGGTTAGGGATCGTCGTACCTCTCATTATGCGTCGGGAGTGGGACGGGGCACCTCGGGCGCATGACCCCGCCTGTAAACCATGACGGTTCGCAAGAAGGTGATGACCGTTGTGCCCTCCTGGTTGTAACCCGTGGTCTTGACCGTCACGATGCCGATGCCGGGTCTTGAGCGTGACGCGCGCTTCTCGAGGACCTCGCTTCTGGAGTAGATCGTATCCCCCTCGAAGACGGGCGCGGGCAGCCGGATCTCATCCCACCCGAGGTTGGCGAAGACGTTCTGGGAGATGTCCGTGACGCTCTGGCCGGTCACCAGGGCGACGGTGAAGGTGGAGTCGACGAGAGGGCGGCCAAACTCGGTCATGGCGGCGTAGGCGTGGTCCACGTGGATCGGGGCCGTGTTCTGTGTGAGGAGCGTAAACCACAGGTTATCAGTGGTCGTCACTGTGCGCCCCAGGGGATGCTCGTAGATGTCACCCACCTCGAAGTCCTCGAAAAAGCGCCCCTTCCACCCTTCCTTGATCGCCATGCTACCCCCTGAATTCGGGTTATGGTAAAGTCGATTTCGTGGTCATCGTCTCGCAGACAGGCCCGGAATGCCACCCGGCCCTGGCGCCCGTTTCTTGGAACCTCTGCTCTTGAGGGAGACACACGAGGATCTACGTCAGGGCGTCAGGGAAGTATGCTCCCGCTTCACGAACGAGTACTGGCGCGATCTCGACGCCAGGCGTCGCTACCCTGAGGAGTTCGTCGCGGCCATGACGGAGGAAGGCTACCTCGCCGCGCTGATACCGGAGGAATACGGCGGAATGGGCCTCGACCTCTCCGCAGGGTGCGTGATCCTCGAGGAGGTCAATAGGAGCGGCGCCAACGCGGGCCCGGCCCACGCCCAGATGTACACAATGGGCACCCTCCTCAGACACGGCTCCGAAGAGCAAAAGAGAGAATACCTACCGAAGATAGCAAGGGGCGATCTGAGGCTACAGGCCTTCGCAGTAACCGAGCCAGAAGCAGGGACGGATACCACATCCATATGGACGACGGCGACGCGCGAGGGCAACCATTACGTCGTGAACGGGCGCAAGATCTACATCTCGAGGGTCGAGCAGTCTGACCTCATGATCCTGCTGACCCGCACGACCCCCCTCGAGGAGGTCGAAAAACGCTCCAGCGGCCTCTCCGTCTTCCTCGTTGACCTGAAAGAGGCCGAAGGCCTCACGGTGAAGCCCAGGCGGGTGATGATGAACAACGCGACCAGCGAGCTCATTTTCGAGGGGATGCAGCTTCCAGCGGAGAAGATCATGGGTGAGGAGGGGGAGGGTTTCCGCTACATCCTCGACGGGATGAACGCGGAGCGTATCCTCATCGCCGCTGAGTGCGTTGGAGATGGAAGGTGGTTTATAGAGAAGGCCACGGAACGGGCCGGCGCCCGTGAGGTGTTCGGGCGCAGGATCGGCGAGAACCAGGGCATCCAGTTCCCCATAGCAAGGGCTTACGCGAACGTCGAGGCAGCCTCGCTGATGGTGGAGAAGGCGGCCTCCCTCTTCGACCGAGGAGAGCCGTGCGGCGCCGAGGCGAACCTGGCTAAGCTGCTTGCCGCCGACGCCTCGTGGGAGGCGGCCAACGTAGCCGTTCAGACCTTCGGCGGCTACGGCTTCGATGCAGAATACGACGTTGAGCGCAAGTTCCGCGAGACGCGCCTCTACCAGGTCGCCCCGATCTCGACGAACCTCATCCTCTCTTACGTCGCCGAACACGTCCTCGGCCTCCCGAGGTCCTTCTGAGGATGTTGCCGCTAGAGGGCATCACGGTCGTTTCCCTCGAGCAGGCGGTCGCCGCGCCCTTCGCAACGCGCCAACTCGCCGACCTCGGCGCGCGCGTTATCAAGGTGGAGCGGCCGGATACAGGAGACTTCGCCCGCTCCTTCGACACGAGGGTCAAAGGGCTCTCCAGCCACTTCGTGTGGCTCAACCGTTCCAAGGAGTCGCTGGCTCTGGATCTCAAACAAGAACGCGCCCGAGAGGTCCTGAACCGTCTCCTAGAAAAGGCCGACGTCTTCGTCCAGAACCTCGCGCCCGGCGCGACGGAGAGGCTCGGATTCGGGACGGAAGCTCTGAGAAAGAGGCATCCCCGACTCATCGTGTGCGACGTCTCCGGATACGGCGCCTCGGGCCCGTACCGCGACAAGAAGGCCTACGACCTGCTCGTCCAGTGCGAGGCCGGCCTCGTCTCCATCACGGGCACCCCCGAGACGCCATCCAAGGCAGGCATCGCCGTCGCCGACATAGCGGCGGGGATGTACGCCTACTCCGGAATCCTTGCGGCGCTCTTCAGGCGCGAACGAACCGGCGAGGGTGCGGCCATAGAGGTCTCGCTCTTCGAGGCGCTCGCCGAGTGGATGGGTTTCCCGGCCTACTACGCCATGTACGGCGAGAAAGAGCCGCCCCGCAGCGGCGCCAGCCACGCCTCCATAGCCCCCTACGGTCCCTTTGCGTGCGCAGACGGCGAAACCGTGTTCTTAGGCATCCAGAACGAGCGGGAGTGGGAGAGATTCTGCGAGGACGTGCTAGAGCGTCCGGGATTGGCCGAAGACGCGCTCTTCTCGAGTAACTCGGACAGGCTCACCAACAGGGATGCGTTGGATCTAGAGATCGAGAAGACCTTCGGGCATCTCACGGCCGATGAGGTCATAGAGGAGCTAGAGAAGGCCGGGATCGCCAACGCCAGGCTGAGGTCGGTGCGGGAGTTCCTGGATCACACGCAGCTACGGGCCCGCGACCGCTGGCGCGAGGTGGGCTCCCCCGCGGGGCCCATCCACGCCCTCCTCCCGCCAGGGTTGCCAGCGGACGCCGAGCCGATCATGGCCCCGATCCCCGAGGTTGGGGAGCACAACGCCTCCATACTCTCTGAACTCGGCTACGACGAAGGGGCCTTGGTAGGCTGACCATCGCGCGATCGCTCGCATGCACATAGTTCGCGTAGGCTGGTCTTCGCCTATTCGAGTTCGGAGAGAACTCTCTCGTGGGCTTCGAGGTCTCCCTCGCCAAAGAGGACGAACCGTACAAGGCGCACGTGCTCCAGGCTATCGGCCTCCTCCTTTATCGTCCCTAGCGCCACATGCGCCGCCTCCTCGATTGGGTAGCCGAAGATCCCGGTCGAGATGGCGGGGAAAGCGATGGACTCTAGCCCATTCTCCTCGGCGAGCGCCAGCGAGTTGCGGTAGCAGCCAGCAAGAAGCTCCGCCTCGGGACGGTCCTGGCCGTAGACCGGTCCCAGGGTGTGGACGACGTAACGGTTCGGAAGCCCGTGCGCGCCGGTTATGACGGCCTCGCCCGGCTCTATGGGGGCGAGCGGCCTGGCCTCCTCGGCGAGTCCCGGTCCGGCGGCCCTGTGGATGGCCCCCGCGACCCCGCCGCCGGACTCGAGCCGCGGGTTCGCCGCGTTGACCACGGCCTCTATGTCGTCCTGGGATGTTATGTCTCCCTGTACGCACCCGACCGTAACGGCTCCGAATGTACGTCTCACACGCCCTCCCAGGAATGGGCCCGCTTGCCGCCCCGCCATACCGTCTCCACGGAGAGGTCTGGCGTCAGGACCGTAATGTCGGCGTCGTAGCCGGGGGCGAGGCGGCCCTTGCGGCGCCCCTCGCCGACGAGCTTCGCCGGCGAGGTAGAGGTCATGCGCGCGGCCTCGGCGATGGTGCAGCCGGTGAAGGCCAGGATGTTCATAAAGGCCTCCCTCATGGTCAGCACGCTTCCGGCGATGGCCCCGCTCCCGAGCTTGGGGACGCCGCCATCGACGTACACGGTGCGGGTGGCCAGACGGTACTTGCCATCATCCATACCCGTGGCGGCTATCGCGTCGGTGACGAGGCAGAGGCGGTCAGGACCGAGCATACGGAAGGCGAGCCCGACCATCTCGGGATGAACGTGCGACCCGTCGGCGATCAGGCTGCAGACGGCCCGCGGGTGGGCGAAGGCGGCCCCCGGCAGTCCCGGCTCGCGGTGGTGCATCGCGCTCATCGCGTTGAAAAGGTGCGTGACGCCGGCGACATTCCAATCCAGGGCATCGTAGGCCGGTTCGAAGGCGACGTCGGAGTGGCCGGCCGAGACGACCACCCCGCGGTTCGCGGCGAGGACGGCGAGCCTGCCTGCGCCCTCCAGCTCGGGGGCAAGCGTGATCATTCGTACCGGCCCGAGATCGAGGAGACGTGCGAGCAGCTCCGTATCAGGTAAAGTGATGTGGGCCGCAGCGTGCGCGCCCCTCTTCTCCACGCTTATAAAGGGCCCTTCGAGGTGGACGCCCAGTACCTCGGCGCCGTGCCCATTGGAATTCTCTGCGGCACCGATCGCCGGCAGGGCCTCCTCGTAGAGATCCTCGGGCGACGAGATGACCGTGGGCAGGTATGAGGTGGTCCCCGTCGAGAGCAGGGCTCTGGAGAGTTCGGACAGGCGCGAGCTCTCCGAGGCCACGTCGACGCCGAAGGCCCCGTTCACCTGCAGGTCGACGAAGCCTGGCAGGATCAGGGACCCGGCGTGGTCGTGTACCTCGTGCGCTTCGGCGACGAGTGAGTCATCCGGGCTCACGTCCGCTATCGACCCTTCACCAAGGAGGATCGTGCCATCGGGCCAGACCTCGTAGTCCGTAACGATCCGGCCCCGCAGCGCGACGAGCCTCATGTTAGTGCCACCCGATTGACTTTCCCCTCATGGCTTACATCTTCCGCCCGCGGGGCCGGCGAATCAAGGGTGGCCGGCGACCTGTATTACAACGAACCCAGGATCATGCACCGAAGAAGGTTTGGTAGAGCAGAAAGACGTTGAGCGAGACGATGAGGCAGACCACGACCGCAGCGACCGTCGTGGTTAGCCGATTGTTGACGAGCGCGCCCATAACGTTCCTGTTGCGGCAGAAGATGAGCAGCGGAATGAGCGCGAACGGGATGCCGAATGAGAGCACCACCTGGCTTATGACAAGCGAACGGCTGGGATTGAGGCCAACGGCGAGGATGATCAGGGCGGGCATCATGGTGACGATCCGGCGCAAGAATAGCGGTATCTGCCGGTTTATGAACCCCTGCATGACGACCTGCCCACTCAGGGTACCGACGGAAGAGCTCGACAGCCCGGAGGCGAGCAGGGCGATACCAAACAGGATGGCCGGGGTGGTGCCCTCCAGGATGCGCAACTGCTCGAAGGCCTTGTCTATGTCGCCGACGCCCATCAGTCCGGCCGAGTGGAAGAGGGCCGCGGCCATGATAAGCATGCTCGCATTGATGGTACCCGCGATGGCCATGGCGATGATCACGTCGACCAGCTCGAAACGGAAGATCTTGCGCTTCTCCTCTTCGGTCTTGCCCACTACCCTGCGCTGCGTGAGCGCCGAGTGCAGATAGATGACGTGCGGCATGACCGTCGCGCCGAGTATCCCCGCGGCCAGCAGCACGCTCTCGGTCCCTGCGAACCCCGGCGTAAAGAGTCCCGCCAGTACCCTGTCCGCTTCGGGCTCAGCGTAGAACATCTGGAAGGCGAAGGCGACGACGATGACCCCGACCATGGCCGTGATCACCGCCTCGAGCGGCCTGAAGCCTCTTCGCTGCAACTCGAGTATCGCGAAAGCCCCGACGGCGGTCAGCAACCCGGCAGGGAAGAGCGATATCCCGAAGAGCAGGTTCAAGGCCAGCGCAGCTCCTATGAACTCGGCCAGGTCGGTGGCCATCGCTATGACCTCGGCCTGGACCCAGAGCAAGAACGTAACGGGCCGCGGGAAACGCGCCCGGCATACCTCGGGGAGATTCTTCCCCGTCGCGATCCCTAGCTTCGCAGACATCGACTGGATGAGCATGGCCATGAGGTTGGAGACAAGGATCACCCACAACAGCAGATACCCGAACTGCGCCCCACCCGAGATGTTCGTCGCGAAGTTCCCAGGGTCAACGTAGGCAACCGCGGCGATGAACGCAGGCCCAAGAAAGGGCAACAGCCTGCGAATCCCCCTACGATGGCCCTTCAGCGACTCGTGCGCAGCCCGCGCAGTCGCACTCTCCCCAGGGAGTACCCCCTCGACGCCCCTGATAACTTCATCCGTCCGTCCGTTTATGAAAACCTCTATCGTCTTGAATTTAGCCTTGCCTAATCTTATATTGAGCTATGGTGAATAGTCAAGGTGGTTCGCTCTTGTTAAAAGAATTGCATCGTTTAATATGGGCTGTGAGATGAACGATCTTGCGGAGACTCGTTCCCCCTCTTCCTCGGTCGGGGATTATCTGAAGGCTGTCTGGGAGCTCGCCGTGGAATCTGGGGGCGCTGCTACGACCAAGGGTGTGGCGGCACGGCTCTCCGTCTCGCCGGCCTCGGTCTCCAACATGTTCGCGAGGTTACAGGAGATGGGACTCGTGAGCTACGAGCGTTACAGGGGGGCGACGCTTACTGAGCGTGGGCGGAAAGAAGCCTTGAGGTTGGTACGGCGGCACCGTCTGATCGAGACTTTCCTCCTGGAGCACCTCGGTTACGATTGGCAGGAGGTACACGAGGAGGCCGAGCGGCTCGAGCACGCCGTTTCTGACGGGTTCACCGAGCGTCTGGCCAAGTTGTTGGGGCATCCGGATCACGACCCGCACGGGGACCCGATCCCCTCGGCCGAAGGCATTCTGGAGGTGGACGACTCCTTCGCCCTGAGCCAGGCCGTCGCGGGCCAGCGGCTGCGCATCTCCAAGGTCAGGGATGAGGATGCGGCGATGCTCGACTACTTCGGAGATCGCAACCTCGTACCAGGGAGGTGGTTGAGAGTCAGGGAGGTGCGGGCCCTGGACGGCGTCGTGGTAGTCGAAGACGAAGAGGCTGAGGTCTACGCCCTCGGGGAGCCGCTGGCGCGTTCGATCTTCGTAAGGAACGATTCGTAGCTTTCTTCGAGGGGATCTGGGGCCTTTCGCGCTTAACTTGTGAGGAACCGGGTACGTTACCCGCACGCATGGGGAAGGAGTATCTTGAAGCAGAACGGCGAGACGCAGGTAGACGCCAGTAAGGCTATTCAGACCAAGGCGCCGGAGAAGGTTGTAGTGGAGGACCCGCCACCCGCGCCGGACTACCCAAGTTACAGGGTCGAGCCTGGCAAGAGGGCATCCCTGGCGGCGATAGACCCCGACGAGACCGAGCATTACAGGAAGAAGAAAGACGTCGCCAAGGAGTTGGAGAAGCAGCGCAGACGCATACAGGATCTCCAGGAGCGTCTCTACGCGGAGAATGAGCAGGGTCTGCTCATCGTGCTGCAGGCTATGGATACGGGAGGGAAAGACGGCACCATCAAGCACGTCTTCAGCGGTGTCAACCCTCAAGGGTGCAGGGTATCGTCTTTCAAGGCTCCGAGCGCCGTTGAGTCCAACCATGACTTCCTGTGGCGATACCACAAGAGCGCACCTGCCAGGGGTAGAATCGGCATCTTCAACCGCTCCCACTACGAGGACGTGCTCGTCGTCCGTGTCAAGAACATGGTCCCCGAGGACATCTGGAGATGGCGCTACGACCAGATCAACGCCTTCGAGCGCAACCTCTCGCTTAACGGTATAACCGTCCTGAAATTCTTCCTGCACATCTCCAAAGACGAGCAGAAAAAGCGTCTGCAACGCCGCCTCAACAATCCGGACAAGCTGTGGAAGTTCTCCTCGGCCGACATAAAGGAACGCGCCTTCTGGGATGATTACCAGCAGGCCTATGAGGATGCCCTGAGCAACTGCTCGACCGAGCATGCCCCCTGGTACGTCGTGCCGGCCAACAAGAAGTGGTACCGCAACCTCGTCGTCGCCCGCACCATAGCCGACACCTTAGAAGCGATGGACCCGCGGTACCCACCGGCCGAGGAAGGACTGGAGAAGGTAACGATACCGGACTGAAGCGGTTCGCAAAAGGCCAAGCCTTTTGCGAACCGCGCCGTCGACGGGATGCGGAAGGACACTTCCGCATCCCGCGCATTTCAGCTTGTCAGCCGGTCAGCATTGCAGCCAAACAGCGCGTTGCGATGAAGATGGACCGCATGGCATCATGGAGCGATGAAAGCTTACTCCGAAGACCTTCGTAGGAAGATCGTGGATGCCATCGGGAGAGGCATGCCCAAGGCCGAAGCGG
>Ga0126307_10003118_pt1 | contig 11266 bp, 15 predicted proteins | sample Plot28_FD_89955 | JGI IMG/M metagenome (GOLD analysis project Ga0126307, IMG submission 89955) | Serpentine soil microbial communities from UC McLaughlin Reserve, CA, USA - Plot28 | ecosystem: Environmental > Terrestrial > Soil > Grasslands | place: USA: UC McLaughlin Reserve, Lake County...
CCCGACTCTTTAGAGGCCCCGACCCTTACGTTTTGCGGGTCCGCCGGCTCAGGCGGACTGTCCGGCGAGGGCCTTCCGGATCTCCTTCGGAAGCATGAAGCGGACGTCCTCCTGGACGACCTCGAACTCGGCGATGTCCTCTGTGCCGCGGGCCCGGAAGAACTCGACCAGGCGCTGGACGAGCTCCTCGGGGGCGCTCGCGCCGGACGAGATGCCGACGACGCGCTTGCCCTCGAGCCACTCCTCGCGCACCTGCGCCTCGTTGTCGATCAGGTGGGCGTCGGCGCCGTACTCGCGCGCGACCTCGACCAGGCGGTTGGAGTTCGACGAGTTCTGCGACCCGATCACCAGCACCAGGTCGCACTCCGCGGCCATCTGGCGCACGGCCGCCTGGCGGTTGGTGGTCGCGTAACAGATGTCGTCGGTGCGGGGCCCGGTGATGTTCGGGAACTTCTCGCGCAGCGCGGCGATGATGCTGCGCGTCTCGTCCACCGACAGCGTGGTCTGCGAGATGTGTGCGACGCGATCCGGGTCGGGCACCTCGAGGTTCTCGACGTCCTCGAGCGTCTCGACCAGCACGATCGACTCGGGCGCCTCCCCCATAGTGCCCTCGACCTCCTCGTGGCCGGCGTGGCCGACCATCACGATCGTGTAGCCCTGAGCGGCGAACTTCTTGGCCTCGACGTGCACCTTGGTCACGAGCGGGCAGGTCGCGTCGATCGTCCGCAGCTCGCGCTGCTCGGCGTTCGCGTGCACCGACGGGGCCACGCCGTGGGCGGAGAAGACGACGGTCTCGCCCTCCGGCACCTCGGTCTCCTGGTCCACGAAGACGGCGCCGCGCTCGCGCAGCTGCTCCACCACGTGCTTGTTGTGGACGATCTCCTTGCGCACGTAGACGGGTGGGCCGTAGATGTCGAGCGCGCGCTCGACGGTCTGGACCGCGCGGTCGACGCCGGCGCAGTAGCCGCGCGGGGCGGCCAGGAGCAGCTTTTCTGGGGCAGCGGTTGGCATTGGGTTAGAGGCTAGCGAGCAGCTGGCGCACCGTTTCGCCGCTCACGTCGAGGCTCTCCCTGGATACGGCGCTCAGGTCGTCGCAGGTCTCGTGCCAGCAGGGGAAGTCGAAGTCGATCAGGTCGATCGAGGGCACTCCGCGATCCAGGAACGGGATGTGGTCGTCGGAGATGGCGCCCTGGGTGTCATCCGGGAAGTGGCGGGCGGCGCCGACCCGCCGGGCAGCGGCGCGGAGCTTGCCCCAGAGCTCGATGTCCGAGTTCGACTCGCGCGGGATCCGCAGGCGCTTGTCCGCGATGAAGTCGAGCAGGATCATCGCCTCGGCCTGGCGGTAGGTGCGCGCGGCCACCTTGGCGCCGCGCAGCCCGCGCGCCTCGAAGTTCCCGTTGTTCGACGGGCCGGGCGACTCCTCGCCGTCGAAGGCGATCCACACGATCGTCGGACCGATCGTGCCCGGTCTGATGCCGCGCGCGAGCTCGATCAGCGCGGCGGTGCCGCCGGCACCGTCGTTGGCGCCGACGAAGCCGTCGATCTCCTTGGTGTCGTAGTGGGCGCCCACCACCACCGTGCGTTCTGGTTCGCGACCCGGCGTCGTCCCGATCACGTTGCGCAGCCCGCCCGGCACCGACTGGTAGCGGCCGCCCGGGAGAGCCTTCCTGATCTGTCCCGCGAGCTTGCGCGACGCCGGCGATCCCGCGGGACGCTCCCCCAGCGCGACCTGGCGCTTGAGCCAGGCCCATGCGCGGTCCTCGTCGAAGCGATCGACCTCGCGGGCGGCGGCCGGTTCGGGCTTCGGATCCTCGTCGCCGCCGAGCTTCCCGGTGGCGACCAGCAGCAGCAGTCCGGCGGCGATGGCGACCTGCACCACGAGGACGATCACGAGCGTGCGCACGCGGATAAGTGTGCCGATAGGCTCAACGCATGGCCGCTGGGCACAAGGACCGCCTCTCCCCCGTCGACGCGTCGTTCCTCGCGCAGGAGCACGAGGCGTCGCACATGCACGTCGGTGCGATCGCGATCTTCGAGGGCCCGCCGCCGGGCTACGACCAGTTCATCGAGGGCCTCGAGTCGCGGCTCCACCTGGTCCCGCGGTACCGCCAGAAGCTGGCCGAGCCGCGCTTCGAGATGGGCCGCCCGTTCTGGGTCGACGACCCGCGCTTCAACATCGACTACCACGTGCGCCACACGGCGCTGCCGAAGCCGGGAACGCTCGATCAGCTGCGGCACCTGGCGGGACGCGTGTTCTCCCAGCGGCTCGACCGGTCGAAGCCGCTGTGGGAGCTGTGGCTCGTGCAGGGGCTCGAGGACAACCGTCTTGCGCTGATCTCGAAGACCCACCACTCGATGATCGACGGCATCGCCGGGGTCGACATCGCCAGCGTGCTGTTCGACGTGACGCCGGTGCCGCGCGAGGTCGACCCGCCCGAGGAGCCCTGGACGCCGCGGCCCGAGCCGTCGCAGTCCGAGCTGATCGCCGAGGGCGTCAAGTCGATCGCCCGCACCCCGCTGCGGCTGGTCGGCCGCGGCGTCGAAGCCGTCCAGCATCCGGCGCCGACCCTGCGCGCGGCGCGGGAGTCGGTGGAGGCGCTCGGCGAGGTGGCCTGGGCCGGGCTCAACCCCGCGCCCGAGACGCCGCTGAACGTGCCCATCGGCCCGCATCGGCGGATCCTCTGGGTGGAGAACGAGCTCGCCGACTTCAAGGAGATCAAGAACGCACTCGGCGGCACCGTGAACGACGTCGTCCTGACCGTCGTCACCGGGGCCATGCGGCGCTTCCTGCGCTCGCGCGGGGTGCGCACCGAGGGGCTCGAGCTGCGCGCGCTCGTGCCGGTCTCGATCCGCAGCGAGGACCAGAGGGGCGGAACCGGCAACCAGATCGCCGCGATGCGCGGGCCGCTGCCGGTCTACTGCGACGAACCCGTGGAGTGCCTGCGGATCGTGCAGCGCGAGATGGGGTCGCTGAAGGAGTCGAAGCAGGCGCTCGGCGCCGAGGTGATCGCCGGACTCCAGGACTTCGCACCGCCGACGCTGCTGGCCCAGGCCTCCCGGCTCAACTTCTCGACCCGGCTGTTCAACCTGATCGTGACCAACGTGCCCGGGCCGCAGTTCCCGCTCTACCTGCAGGGCCGCGAGCTGCAGCAGATCGTGCCGGTGGCGTTCCTGCCCGAGGACCACGCGCTGGCCGTCGCGATCATGAGCTACAACGGGTCGCTCGACTTCGGCCTGCTGGCCGACTACGACGCCATGCCGGACCTGGACTTCGTGGCGGCCGCGATCGAGGACACGAGCGACGAGCTGCTGAAGGCGGCGCGAGCAGTCAAGAAGCGGCCGGCGCGGGCCGCGGCGGCGAAATAGCCCGGGTTAGTAGCCCGGGTCAGTAGCCGAGGGCGAACTTCGCGTCCTCGCTCATCGCGTCCGGCGTCCACGGCGGGTTGAACGTCATGTGCGACCTGACGTTCTCGACGCCGTCGAGCTCGGACACGAACTCCTGGATCTGCTCCGAGACCTGGGGGCCGATCGGGCAGCCGGGCGAGGTGAGCGTGAACGTGACGTCGACGTCACCGCCGTCGACCTCGATCTCGTAGATCAGGCCGAGCTCGACGAAGTCGAGTCCCAGCTCGGGATCGATGACGTTGCTGAGCGCGTCCTGCACTTCGTCCACTGAGGGCATGGGTCGATGTTAGAGGCCGCGTCAGGCGTCGTCCGGGTAGCCTGGACTCGATGTTCGTACTGCTGCTCGTGCTGTTCGTCGTGGTCCCGATCGCGGAGCTCTACGTGATCGTCCAGGTCGCGGGTGAGATCGGCATCCTGCCCACGCTGGCGCTGCTCGTCCTCGACTCCGTAGCGGGCACTCTGCTGATGAAGTCGCAGGGGCGCCGGGCCTGGGAGCGCTTCAACGAGGCGAACGCGGCCGGGCGCATTCCGGCGCGTGAGGTGGCCGACGGCGCGCTGATCATCCTGGGTGGCGCGTTCCTGCTCACTCCGGGTTTCCTGACCGACATCATCGGCTTCCTGCTGCTGATCCCGCCGACGCGCGCGATGTTCCGCAAGACCGTCATCGGCCTGTTCGCCCGGCGCAACCCGATCACGTTCGTCGGCATGAAGGCCGCGCCGCACGCGGAACGCGCGTGGAATGAGCGTGCCGCGAGACGGCGCGGCGCCGACGGCGAGTTCGTCGAGGGCACCGCCAGCGAGGTCGACGACGACGAGCCCGCGCCGGAGCGGCGGCGGCTCGAGCCGTGACCGAGCCCGCGTTCACCTTCACGTTCCACGACACCGCCCACGACCTCCACGGGACGGTGCGGTCGGGCATGACCCTGCTGTTCGAGCGGGGGCAGCCGGCGACGCTGGCCGAGGAGGCACGCGTCGACGGCATCCGCGCCACGGTCGGTGACCGGATCGCGCTCGACTTCGACCCCGTGTCGGAGGAGGCCGACCTGGGCGGGACGATCGCCCGCGTGGGCCGCGTGCAGGGCCAGGTCGACGGCCGGCGCGTCGAGTGCCTCGGCGTAGTGACCGAGACCGCTTCACCGCCGTCCTGGTCCGAGGTAGACGCGGTGCGCACGCTGGCCTGCGTGTTCGAGCCGGGGCTGGCCGTGCTCGCGCTGGCCCGGCGGCCGCGCGGGGCCAGGGGCCACGGCGACGAGCGCGTCAGGGGCTGGCTGATCCGCGACGGCGCGCCGCTCGCGGTCGAGGACACCCGGATCTCCACGGTCTACGACGGCGACGGCCGCCAGCGCACGGCCGGGCTGGAGCTGTGGCTTCCGGGTGAGGACTTCCCGCGCCGCGTCTCGGGCGCGGCGCGAGCGGGCGCGTCGCTCACGCTCGAGGGGCTGCGCGTGCACGCCGCGGTCTTCGGCTGGCGGATGGAGGGCCGCGACGGCGTCGGCGCCTACGACATCATCGTGCGCGACGAGCCCGCGACCGCCGCATGACCCGCGCGGTCGTCTGCGACTTCGGCGGAGTGCTGACCACGCCGCTGATCGAGTCGTTCCTCGAGTACCAGAAGCAGTCGGGCATCCCGTTCGAGGACATCGTCGGCGCGATGGGGCAGCTGACGGAGCGAACCGGCAAGAACCCGCTGCACGAGCTGGAGAAAGGCGCGATCACCGAGGACGAGTTCCTCACGTCGATCGAGCAGGAGATGGGCGGCGGCGTGTCGCTGCGCGAGCTGCACCAGGTCTACTTCGACCACCTGCGGCCGAACGAGGAGATGATCGCGTTCGTCCGCTCCTTGCGTGTGGAGCGCGGCCTCCAATCCGCGCTGTTGACGAACAACGTGCGCGAGTGGGAGCCGAAGTGGCGGTCGATGCTGCCCGAGATCGACGAGATCTTCGAGGTCGTCGTCGACTCGGCTTTCGTCGGCATGCGCAAGCCTGACCCGAGGATCTACGAGCTGACCGTCGAGCTCCTGGGCGGCGCCATACGCCTCGAGGACTGCGTCTTCATCGACGACATCGAGGTCAACTGCGAGGCCGCTCGCTCGCTGGGGATGGCGGCCGTGCAGTTCCGGTCCAACGAACAGGCGATCGCCGAGGTGCAGACGCTGCTCGACGGCGGATAGGGTTCTCGCGCTGATGCCTCGCGTGGACCCGGACAAGACGCTCGGAGCGCTGCTCGGACACTCGGTGGGCGAGATGCTCGGGCGCGGGCCGGGCGACGCCGCGGCCGGCACGCAGATGGCGTTCCGGCTGGCGGACTCGCTCATCGCGCGCGGCGGCTTCGACCCGGACGACGTGCTGAGCGCGTACGTCTCCTGGTACGGCACGCAGCCCGAGGGCCTCGATCCCGCGACCGCCGAGGTGCTGCGCCGCATCTCCGCCGGCGCCGACTCGTACGCCGCCACGTCGATCGTCGCCCAGTCGGGCGGCGGGAGCGTCGCGCTCACCCGGTCGCTGCCGATCGCGATCGGGTTTGCCGGTCACGACGAGGGCCTGCGCGACGCGACGACCGCCGACGCGGCGCTGACCGACTGGGACCCGCTGGCCGGCAAGGCGGCGCTGCTGCTGAACCAGTCCGTGTCGCTGCTCGTCACGGGCGGGCCGCGCGCGCTCAGCGACTCCCTGCAGGACCCGCTGGACATCGACGACCGGCTGCAGGACGTGGTGCTGCCGGCGATCGGCGGCGTGCGGCGGATCGCCGAGGACGTCGCGCCGCGCGAGCCGCATTCGGTCGTCACGCCGATAGCGGTCGCGTTCGCGGCCTACTTCACGTTCGACTCCTTCGAGCAGGCACTGGAGTGGTCGGTCAACGTCGGCGGCGACGCGGCCGCCAACGGCGCGGTGACCGGCGCGCTCCTGGGCGCGCGCTTCGGCGCGACGCACGTGCCGGCGGCGTGGATCGACCGGGTCGAGTCGCGCGCGCAGGTCGAGCGGCTCCACGCCGGGCTGCTGCAGCTCGCGGGCTAGCCGTCGCGCTTCGCCAGTTCGCGCTTGGCAATCTTCCGGAAGCGGCGGATCTTCGGCAGATTCTGCCTCATCCGCACGACCAGCGACCCGGGCGGCAGCTCGAAGCCGCCGACCAGCTTGCGCGGCACGACGGCCCAGCCGTCGCCGTCCTCGACGAGCTCGCCGCGGACGTGGAAGTTGCGCTGCCAGGTGAAGTCCTGGTCGTGGTCGTGGGCCGCCACGCATGCGTGCCCCGGCTGGAGCGGCGCGCCCAGCGGCACCTCGTTCAGCCGCACCAGGCGCTCGTTGCGGTCCACCGCCACCGGCACGCGAATCGAGAACGGGAACCCGTCCGGTGAGACGATCGACAGCACCGCGGTGTCGTAGAGGTCGCCGAAGGTCTCCATCCGCGTGTCCCAGACGGGGTCGCCCGGCGGGCTGTGCGGCGGCGCCGACTCGGCCTCCTCGTCGTGGCCGGAGCGAACCTCCTCCATGTGCGAGTCGAGCAGCTCCGGCTCCTGCGACCAGTCGCCACGCGGCCAGACATAGACGCGCTCGGGCCGCACCTTGATGTAGAGCCGGGTGAAGTACCAGCTGAACCAGCCCTGGAGGAACTTGGGCGGCAGGGCGTCCTTCGTGGCGGGCAGCTTCTCGAGCGCCTCGCGCTGGTAGCGCTCGCGGTTCGCGTCCAGGTCCTCGTCGTCGATGCGCGCGATGCCCTGCACGAGCACCATCGGCGGGTCGTGCATGCCGCTGCCCTTCGGCTCGGAGAAGAGGAGCGCGACCTTCGGGTTGGCCTCCGCGTCGTCGGCCTTCTTCGGGTAGCCGAGGCCGGTCGTGACGTCGATGCACTCGCCGCCGGCGCGGTAGTACGGCGTCACCGGCCAGGTGATCGGCTGCCCCTTTCCGTCGATCGTCGTGAACTCGGTCGTGATGAACGACTCGAACACCTGCTTGACGGAGTCCGGGAGCAAGGCAGTCACGCCGTGAAATCAACCACTTTGCGCGGGCGCGTTCAACACACGCGCGGGTCCCAGAGGCCGCGCTCGTTCTCGCGGGCCTTGCGCTGCGCCTTGCGGAAGCGATCCGCGTAGTCGACGTTCGGCGGGATCGTCAGCACCTGGGCGTAGCCGCGCTCGACCAGCATCAGGTTGAAGAAGTGTCCGTCGCGCAGCCAGACGTAGGCGAGCGCCCGACCGTAGCGGTCCCGCGATTCGACGCCGAGCCGGTAGCGGACGTTGGTGCCCGGCGGAAGGACGCGCTCCGTGAACGCGCTGGCCGCGCGCCCGTAGCACTCGACGCCACCGTAGACCTCGGGCGTGTCCACGCCGATCAGGCGGACCCTGCCGATGCCGGACAGGCGCAGCGTGTCGCCGTCGGTGTTCTTGGTGACCGTCGCGGTGCGTGTGCCCGCCACCGCCGCGCCGGTGGGCTCGGCGGTCGGATCCGCGGCGCAGCCAGCCAGGCCGAGCGCCGCGGCGAGTGCTGCCGCGCGGAGGAAAAGCATTGGACGGACGAGCGTAGGCCGACATCCGGTCGGCGTGAACCCGCCCGCCCAGCGCGCTCAGCCGACAGAGGAGGTAGTCGGCTCCGGCTCGCTGCTCGGCGCGGCATGGCCGAGGAGACTGGCCAGGAGGATGCTGCCCTCGTAGAGCACGAGCAGCGGGATCGTCTCGATGATCATCGTCACGGGGTCGACGCCGGGTAGCAGGGCCGCGAGGACCGTGCAGCCGAGGTACGCGTAGCGCCGCTTCGCCCGCAGTTGCTGCGGCGTCACGACGCCGAGCCGAGTCAGGGCCAGTACGCCGACCGGCACCTGGAACAGCACACCCACCGAGGCCATCGTCATCGCGGCGAAGCCGTAGTAGTCCCGTGCACGCAGCTCGGTCTGGAACTCGTCGGCGTTGAAGTTCAACAGGAACTGCAGCGCCGCCGGGATGACCACGTAGTAGGCGAAGACTGCCCCCGCCACGAACAGCGCCGGCACGACCGCGACCAGCGGGGCCACCACGCGCTTCTCCTTCTTGCTGAACGCCGGGATGACGAACGCGTAGACCTGGTACAGCAGCACCGGCAGCGTGAGGATCAGCGCGGCGTACGCCGACAGCGTGAACGTGGTCGTGAATGCCTCGGCCGGGCTCAGCGTGATCGGCTGCTTGCCGTCGAGCGGCCGGTTCATCACCTCGAGCACGAGGTCGTTGCGCCAGAAGCACAGCCCCAGCGCCACGCCGAACGCCGTCGCCGAGACGATCAGGCGCGAGCGGAGCTCGTCGAGATGGTCGACGAGCTCCACCTGCTCCTCGTGATCGACGCGGCGGATCTTCTTCCGCAGCGCCATGGGTCAGGCCGCCGCGGCGGTCCGCTCGCGGTGCTCCTCGTGCAGCTCACCGTCAGTGGCCGCGGTCAGCGCGGGCGCCTTCTCGTCGTCGTGGTCGTCGCGGCTGTCGCCGGTGACCGCGGTCTTGAACTCGCGCATCCCCTTGCCCAGCGAACGGCCCATGTCGGGCAGCTTCTTCGGGCCCAGGATGATCAGCGCGACGATCAGCACGAGGCCCAGTTCGAGTGGTCCGATGTTCGGCATGTCGGTTCTTCTCCTTTGGTCAGAGGAGTCTGCGCCGCGAACCGGTCCGGTGGATCAGGGCGTGCACCCGGCTGGCGCACGTTCGCTGGGCGTCTGCCGCCGCGACGGTTGCGCCGTCAGCGCTCGACCGGCAGTCCGGCGGCGCGCCAGGCCTGGAAGCCGCCGACCAGGTCCGTTGCGTTCTCGTAGCCGAGCTCCTGCGCGATCGCGGCCGCCAGGCTCGACGCGTAGCCCTCGTTGCAGACCAGGATGACGCGGCGGTCGAGGTCAGCGCTGAGCTCGGGGTCGGGCTGCTCGGAGTCGGGATCGAGCCGCCACTCGAGCACGTTGCGCGGGTGGTGGACCGCGCCGGGGATCAGGCCGTCCTGCGCGCGCTGGTTGTCGGAGCGGATGTCGACGAGCACCGCGCCCTCGCGCTCGAGGGCGTCTCGGGCCTGCTCGGGGTCGACCCTGTCCAGGTGCTCACGGGCCTCCTGGAGCAGGTCGTCGATCTTCTTGCGGCGGCGTTCGGGCACGCCGCCGGTTATAGCGGGCGCGTATCGGCGGCTAGTTGTCCGAGCCGAGGCGGTCCCAGCAGTACAGCTCGACTGCTTCCGCGGCGAGCTCGATCGTCCGCGCCTCGGAGAGCCAGGGCAGAACCGCTGCCAGTGCCTGCTCCTCAGAGGCGCCGGCCTCGAACGCCTCGTCGCCGCGGAAGCCGGCCGCGATCTTCAGCGCCTCGCGCCGGTGCTCGCCCAGGCCGGGGAACGCCTTGAGCAGGAACTCCTTGTTCGCCACCGGCTGGCCCACCTCGAGCGACGCGTGCCATGCCGCCAGCATCGACAGGTCGTCGTCGTCCAGGTCGTCGATCGCCTTCGCGTAGTGGGTCTCGAGCTCGTCGTCCGGAATCTCCTCGACCCACGCGCGCGTGACCTCGCCGAGCAGCTGGCGGCGAGCTTCGCGACCGACAGACTCGGCCACGACACGGATCGCTTCCTTTGGCTCGATGAAGCAGAGGGGCATTCGGGTGCGCTCTCCCTTGGACTCTGGCCCCGGGTATGGGCCAACTCACGTCAAGGTACGTGCGCCCCCAGACGGAAAAACGGCGCTGCTACTCCGGCGCGGGCTGCGCGCCGCCCTCGAGACGCGCGATCAGTTCGTCGAGCTTCAGCTCGCGCAGTCCCTGCCCCACCGCGTCGAGCTCGCCCGCGGCGTACTCGATCAGCGTGCGGCCCTCCGTGCACAGCTCGAGCGTCTCGCGCAGGCCGGCCTCGTTCGAGTCGAGCCGGGCGATGATCTGCTCGAGCCGGTCGACGGCGGACTCGTAGGTGGTGGTCTCAATCGCGGCCATCGGGCCTCCCCTCTCCGTCTTCGTCGACGTGCGCCGCCACGGCGCCGTCGGCCATCAGAACCTGGAACGCGCCGGCCGCCCGTAGCGCGCCGGCGCCGGCGATCGGATCGCCGTCGTGCGTGGCGACGACCGCGTAACCGCGCTCGAGCGTGCGCTGCGGGTCGTGCGCGTCGAGCGACGTGCGGCTGACCTTCAGCGCCTGCGCACGGCGCTCGGCGAGCGTGCGCGCTGCCCGATCGAGGTCGCCGATGCGGCCGGCGAGAACGGTCCGCTCACGGTCGGCGTTCGTACGCGCGGCATCGAGCTTGCGGTCGAGGACCGTCGCGGCGATCCGCCGTTGCCACTGCGCCCGCACGTCGATGCCCCGCCGCGACGCGGCGCGCATCTCGCGCGCCTTCTGGTGCAGCTGGACGAGGTGCCGGTCCAGCTGCGCGCGCGGCGCCCGCGAGTGCGAGGCCAGCTCGCGCGCCCGCCGCACCACAGCCGTCCGCCCGGACTGGTCGATGCGCCGGGCCGCGGCCACGAGCGGCGCGCGGCGGTCGACCGCCGTCCGTCCGCGCTCGTCGACGCGAGCCGCGGCGGTGAGCAGCTGAGCGCGAGCGACTGCGCAGTCGACGCCGACCGCCGCTTCGGCAGCGTGCGTCGGCGTGGAGCAGCACACCGCGCTGACGTCGTCGATCAGAGTGCGGTCGACGTCGTGGCCGACCGCGCTGATCACCGGGACGGGCAGCAGGGCGACGGTGCGGCAGAGCGCCTCGTCGCAGAAGGCCCAGAGGTCGGCGATCGACCCGCCGCCGCGCGTGACGACGATCGCCTCGACGTCGCCGAGCGCGGCCAGGTCGCGGATCTGCGCGGCGATCGCGGGCGCCGCGCGGCGGTCCTGCACGGGCGCGTAGCCCCAGACGATCGTACCCCGCCAGGAGCGGCGCTCGAGCGCGGCCACGAAGTCGCGGCGCG
>Ga0126307_10003120_pt1 | contig 11262 bp, 10 predicted proteins | sample Plot28_FD_89955 | JGI IMG/M metagenome (GOLD analysis project Ga0126307, IMG submission 89955) | Serpentine soil microbial communities from UC McLaughlin Reserve, CA, USA - Plot28 | ecosystem: Environmental > Terrestrial > Soil > Grasslands | place: USA: UC McLaughlin Reserve, Lake County...
ACGTCTTCGTCGCCGCGACGCTCTGCTCTTTGCCCGCGTGGAGGGGAAAGTGGATCTCGGCGGCCCGGGCCAGCGAAGATCCCTCGTCGTTCGTGATGGCGAGGGTGCTCGCCCCGAGCTCCCTGGTCCTGCCGACCGTTTCCAGGATGTCTTTGCTCTCTCCCGACTGGCTTATGCCCACCACGAGGACACCGTCGAGGTTCATGCGTCCTTCATAAAGGGTGAAGGTCGAGGGAGACGCGAGGGCCGTGGGTACCCCGAGGAGAACTTCGAAGAGGTATTTCGCGTAGAGGGCGGCGTTGTCCGAGGTGCCTCGGGCGGCGAGCATTACGAAGCGGAAGCCTCTGGTTCGCAGGACGTGGGCCGCGCTGACCACTCTCCCCCACTCCTCCTCGAGGATGGTGGCCAGGACCTCTGGTTGCTCGTGGATCTCGTTGTACATATGGCTCTTCAAGGCATCATCTCCTTGTTTCGATCGGAGGATCGTCGCAGGCTGGCCACGATCCTTGCTTCCCTAGCGCGGCGTCACCGCCGTAAGAACTTCGAGGGTGTTCGTTTTCCCATTCGTAGAGTGTCTCTCCGGCCACGATGGTCTCGAGCACGGTGCCCTCCGCGTCCAGGAGCACGAAGTCCGCATCACAACCGACGGCGATCTGCCCTTTGCCGTCCAGGTTCAGTGCTGCCGCAGGAGTCTCGGCAGCCATGCGCACGGCCTTGGCAGGGGAGATGCCCAGGAACCTGATGGCGTTTCGTACGGCCTCGTCCATGGTGAGCGCGCTCCCCGCGAGAGTCCCATCGGGAAGCCGGACCGCACCATCTTCCAGGTGGACCTTGCGGCGCCCTAACTCGTAGTCGCCCGGCGGCATTCCCGCGGCCTGCATGGCGTCCGTGACCAGGATCAGGCCCTCAGAGCCCTTGGCCCGGTGAGCGAGACGAAGCGCTGCCTCATGAACGTGCACCCCGTCTGCGATGATGCCGACTTTCACACGGTCGTCCGTAAGAAGAGCACCTACGGTGCCGGGTTCCCTGTGAGCCAGCGGTCTCATCGCGTTGTACAGGTGAGTACCCACGCTCAGGCCGGCGTCCACGGCACGCGTAACCTCTTCGCAGGTAGCGTCCGTGTGCCCGGCGCTGGCGACGGCGCCCTCCTCCAGCAGAAGCTCGATCGCCTCCAGAGAGTTCGGAAGCTCGGGCGCCAGAGTCATGATCCTCACCTTCCCCGAACGGAGAAGCTCTCTCAAAAAACCTAGATCTATAGGCCGCAGGTGGGCTGGGTCGTGCGCCCCTTTGCGGTCCGGGGCGAGGAACGGTCCTTCGAGATGTGCACCCAGAACGCGGGCACCGTTTTCTACCGCACCTTCTTCAAGGGCGTCGAAGAACTCCTCGTAGCGCTCGGTCGGGGAAGAGATCAGGGTAGGCAAGAACGAGGTTACCCCTGTGGTTGGTAGCCTGGTGACCAAGGTCTTGATCGCGTCCGGGTCCGGTCCAATGTCCGCACCGAACGCACCGTTGATCTGCAAATCTATAAAGCCCGGACAGAGCAGCCCGACGAACTCCCGACGTTCTTCGGGGAGGTCTCCGGATCGCGGGTCTCGCAGCAGAGCGTCGATCTTTCCGTCCTGGATCACGACCGCCGCCCGGGTTGGTCCCGTCGTGGTGAGGACCTCCCCGACCATCGCGTAGGGCTCGGTCATTGCATCTTCCTCCCAGCTAGGTCTTCAGGGAAGCGATGAGGTCAACCTCCACCGGCGCTCCACCGGGTAGGGATTGGACCCCGATCGCAGCCCGGGCGTGGACGCCGGGGAAGATCTCTCGCAACAGGTCGCTCGCCCCGTCGATGATCGCCGGTTGCTCCTCGAACCCCTCGCTTGCCGCCACGTAGCCGTTTACCTTCAGGATGCCATCCACGCGCCGCAGGTCGCCGCACACCGCCTCAAGCTCCGCCACGCAGTTCAGGGCGGCCGGGCGAGCCGCAGCGTATCCCTCCTCGACGCCAAGGTCGGTTCCCACCCTGCCGCGGTAAGCCGGGACGCCATCGCGCGTCGGCGTCTGTCCCGAGGCGAACACGAGGCTGCCGAAGGTCTTTCCCGGAGCGTACGAACCGGTCGGACGGGGACACGGAGGCAGCTCTATTCCGGAGGCCTTCATGCGTTCGTAAGGATCGCTCACGCGTTTACCTCCTCAGAGACTCGGGCGGCCATCGAATCGAGCAAGATCGAGGAGATGGCTTCTACACCTGTCCAGATGACCCCCTCGTCTATGTCGAAGCAGCGATGGTGCAGGGGGAAGGCGTCCCTCCCCAACGGGGCGCAGCCCAGCTTCACATACAGCGCCGGCACCGTTTCGAGGTAGTGGGCGAAGTCGTCGGCGGTCATCGGCACGTCGGTCAAAACACATACTCTGTCGCTCCCCAGTGTTTCCAGGAGGACTTCCAGCGCCTGCTCGTAGAGCTTCGGGTCGTTGACCACCGGCGGGAAAGAGTCCGAGACGTTCAAGCGCACGGAGCACTCTGTCTCGCTAGAGATTCCCTCGGCCACCCGCCGCATACTCTGGAGCAAGCGCTCCCGGCGCTCCCCGCCGAGGCTGCGCAGGGTTCCGGAGAGCTCGACGAGATCCGCGACCACACTTTGTGACGCACCGCCGTGGATCGTCCCAACGTTGATGGCGGCGGGTTCTCCGGGCGGGACCTTTCGTCCGAGGAGCGCCTTGAGCTGGATGACCAGCGAGCCAGCCGCGAAGATGGCGTCCTTACCCTTGTGAGGTTCCCCGGCGTGAGACGACTCCCCACGTACTTCGGCTATGAAGGAATCGGCGGCTGCCATGGTCACGCCCGGCTGCAGCCCCACCGTGCCCGCCGGCAGCTCCGGCCAGACGTGGAGGCCGAATATCGCCTCGACCTCCGGGCTCTCCAACGCCCCTGCTTTGATGACCTCAGCGGCTCCACTCTTCTCCCCGGCCGGCACCTCCTCGCCCGGCTGGAAGATGACCCTGAGCGTCCCCGGCAGGATAGCCCTGAGCGGCTCCAGAACGCGCAGCAGGCCGTAGGCGATCGTCATGTGAGCGTCGTGCCCGCAAGCGTGCATCACTCCGTCCCGCCGGGAAGCGTAGGGGAGGTCCTTCGCGTCCCGGATGGGCAGCGCGTCCATGTCCGCCCGGAGGGCTATGGTTGGACCGGGCTGCTCACCGCGCAGGTCCGCTAGCAGGCCGGTTCCCGCGACTCCGGTCTGCACGGAGAGCCCCAGGGGACGGAGCAGTTCTTCGACGGTCTCAGCGGTACGGTGCTCCTCGAAGCGCAGCTCCGGTTCCCTGTGAAAATTGCGCCGGATCTCGATCAACTCCGGCTCCAAGTTACTGCGTACCCGCGCCAGCTCCTCCCGCAAAGTTCTTTGCAGCTCGCTCATCGCAGTATCGACCTCGGTGGCAGCATGGTTGAGAAGGCTTCTATGGCCTGATCTATGTGTTCCTGTCCTCCCTCTAGCGGGAAGATCCCGTGACCGGGCAGCAGGCTCGTCACGTTTAGACCTCTGAGACCAGCCACTGACTCTTGCAGGGCCAGCAGGTCCGAACCGGGGGCCACGATCAGGCTGATCCTGCCGCCCGCGAAAACCGTGTCCCCCGCGAAGAGTGCCACTCCTTCTTCGGTGTCGACGAGAAAGCAAACCGAGCCTGCGCTGTGACCCGGCGTCGGGATCACCGTCAGCTCCAGATCCCCACACTGGAGCCTCTCGTCTCCCCGCAGGACGACGTCCACCTTGCAGGCACGCAGCCGGTAGTCCTCGGGGTAATAACCGTTCCGCCGGGCGATCGAGAGCCCGAGAGCTTCCTCGTCGGCGTTCTCCAGAGCCTCTCGCTCCAGCTCTGACAGGTAGACTCGTACCCCTAGTCTCTCGGCCAGGGACGCCGCGCCTCCGGCGTGGTCGGCGTGGGCGTGTGTCAGGAGGATGTGCTTGATCTGCCCGGGCTCGTATCCCAGAGACCGCACGTTATCCAGGATCCTGTCCTCGCCCGCACCGGCACCCGCGTCTACCAGAGCCAGCTCTTCGCCTCCGGAGAGGAGGTAGACGTTGGGGTCCAGGGCGTGCGAGATACCGAGCCCGGTAGCGCCGCCGCCGACCACCGAGATCCGCTCCGTCAAACGCACCCCGCTCATCCGGATCTCCCCGCCTCCGGTAGCAGGACGACCTCGTCTTCCTGGGACGAGCGGACTATAGCCTCCGCGAGGTGAACCGCCACAGCTCCGGTCTCTGGAGGCACAACGTGAGATTGCTTGCCGGTACGTACGCACTCGAGAAAGTGGGAGAGCTCCTCGCGCAGGGCGCCGGAGACACGTCCGTGGACCTCGGGCCAGAGCCCGGTATCCGGCGTTCGAACTGCGGAGTCACCCCACAAGGAGAGACCGTGGGCCATGAGGTCCACCTTCCCAACCTGCAAGGTGCCGACGACTTCGAGCTGCGCGTCTATGGTACCCCACAGGTCTAGCGGTCCCGCGGGCGGTCCCGCGAGGGTTATGGGGGCCGCATCCGGGACGAGCCAGGTGCTCTGGAGGACGGCGAGCGCGCCGTCTTCGGCGGTGAGGGTCGCCACCAGCGTGTTGGGCACGCCGTCGCCCGTCGAGTGGGCCTGTGCGTAGACCCTCCGTACGGGAGAAGGCAGGTACCACAGAGCAAGGTCGAGGTCGTGGATCATGGATTCGAAGACCGGATGCACCCGGCTGCCGAAGCCCGCGAACCAGGACCGAGAGAAGCTGCGCTTGGCCTGAACCAGACTCACGCGCCCGAACCTCCCGGCGTCGAGCTCGCGGCGCAGGATAGCGTAGCGGGCGTCGAAGCGTGAGATGTTTCCCACTACGACAGGCAGACCGGTGTCGCGTGATGTCCTGGCCACCGCTTCGGCCTCGTCGCCGTTCGTGGCGAGGGGCTTCTCCACGAACACAGCCTTTCCGTGCTCCAGGCACAACATCGCCTGGCTGCCGTGCGCGGGTTCGTCTGTCACGACGTCCACGGCGTCCAGATCCTCCGAACCCAGCATGGCTTCGAGATCTGAATAGAGCGCCCTGACACCGTATTCCTTCCCGCACCTCTCGAGCGTGGGTCCATCCACCTCGCACAGGGCGCTCACCTCGCACCCCGGCAGCTCGGAGAGGATTCGGGCGTGGAGCCGGCCGAACCTTCCCAGGCCCACCACGCCAACCCTGACCTCCCTCATCTTCGTGCCTCCAGTGCCGTCCCGAGCGCTTCGACGTCTCCAGGTTCCACGGCTGGGGCTTCGTCAGTCGTCCCGACCGCGGAATGCATGGCGCCGGGATCCTTCAATCCGTGTCCCGTGAGGACAATCACCGCTGTCTCTCCTTCGCGTATTAACTTCTGGTCGGCAAGCTTTCGGTAGGCGGCGACTGCCACGGCGGCGCCCGGTTCCACGAGCAGTCCCTCCGATCTGGCAAGATCGATGGTGGCCTTGCGAGTTTGTTCCTCGGAGACGGCGATCGCCTTTCCTCCGCTCTCGCGCACCACGGAGAGTGTCCGGGTCCCATCTTCGGGGTAACCCCGCAGGGGGTCAGCGATCGAGGAAGCCGCGGTCTTGACAGAATGCTCCCACTCGCGGACTTCTTTCGCCCCGGATTCGAAGGCGCGCACCACGGGCGCGCAGCCCGCCGCCTGGACCGCCACCATCCGCGGGCCGGAGACCCCCAGCTCCTCGAACCCCTTATAGATGGCTGCGAGGAGCGGGCCCGCCCCCACGGGCACCAGCACCCAGTCAGGGACCCTCACTTTGAGCTGCTCGAAGAGCTCGAAGGCCACTGTCTTGTCGCCTTCGAGCATGTAGGGGTTAACGTAGGTGGACGTCAGGTTGGCCCAGCCGTAGTTCTCCGCCACAGCCCGCGCCAATTCGTACGCGTCGCTGTAGTTGCCCCTCACGCGGACGATCCGGGCCCCGACGGCCTCGATCTGGAACATCTTGGCCGCGGGCGTAGTCTCTGGCACCACGCACACCGCTGGGAGACCGGCCCGGGCCGCGTAGGCCGCAACCGCCACGCCCGTATTGCCTGTGGAGGCGCAGAGAAGGCCAGAGAGGCCCAGTTCCCTGGCTACGGTCGCGGCGACGGCCACCGGACGGTCTTTGAAGGAGCCCGTCGGGTTCACGGTTTCGTTCTTCAGCAGCAACCCTCCGGAGGGATCAAGCCGCCGGGCTTCGAGCAGGGGCGTGTCCCCCTCGCCGAGCGTCACGGGGTCCGCGGTGACCGGAAGGAAGCGCCGGTAGCGCCAGATCCCCTGATCGCCCGTACCGTACGAGGGCTCGTAAGTTCCCGCGTAGGCGACGATCAGGGAAGAGCCACACGCCGGGCAAGCGTAGAGGTTGGAGATCTCGCCGCGCCAGGAGCAGCGGTGGCAGGCCAGGCTTGCCTCTACGGTGGTTCCCTGTCTCGCCACACCCACTACTACTTCTCTGCGCCCGCGGTCAGACCCTCGACGAAGTACCGGCCGATGAAGGCGAACACTACGATGACCGGCACGGCTGTGGCCACAGCCGCGGCGGTGAGGATACCCCAGTCGATGTTGTACTGCTGGATGAAGGCTCCCAGACCCACGGGCAGCGTCTTTTTCCCCTCGTCCACGATGAAAGCCGAGGCGAACATGTATTCCGTCCAGGACCACACGAACGAGAAGATGGCCGCCGCCGCGATGCCCGGCGCGGTGAGCGGAAGGACGATGGAGAAGAGAATGCGCATCCTCCCGGCGCCGTCGATGGCCGCCGCCTCCTCAATCCCCGCCGGTATCGCTCCGAAGAAGCCCCGCATTAGCCAGACGCTGAAGGGCGCGGTAAAGGTGACGTTGACGATCACCAGGCTCAGGAGGTTATTGATGAGTCCCACCTTGCCCATCAGCTGATAGAGCGGGATGAGCAGCACCACACCAGGGAAGACGTAGGTAATGATGAGCGCCAGGTACAGGGGTCTGCGACCGGGGTACCTGGTGCGATAGACGCTGTAGGCGGCGAGCAGCGCCAGGGTGATGGAAACCACCATGCTGCTAACGGCGACGATCGCGCTGTTCGCCAGGTACGTAAAGTACTGGGCCGCCTGTTGCAGGTCCCGATAGTTGTCCAGGGTCAGGGTGTCGAAGTTGATTCCAATGCCCTGCTGGATCAGCTCGCTGTTAGGGCGGAACGAGGCGAGAAAAACCCAGAGGAAGGGCACGATCACGATGCCCAGAACCACGACAACCACGGCGTACCGAAAACCCTGTCGGACGGCGTACCCCATGCTAGAACACCTCCGTATCAGACTCGCCGGCCGGCACGAACATGATGTAGAGCACCGAGAAGATCAGGAGGAACGCGCACAGCAGGACGGAGATGGCGCTGGCCTCCCCCATGGCGAACCCGTTGAAGGCCCTGTCGTAAATCATGACAGGCAGGGTTTGTGTGGCCCCGGAGGGCCCTCCCTGGGTCAGCAACCAGATCACGTCGAAGATATTGAACGCCCACAAGGTCCCTATGAGACCTACCACGTAGAGCACCGGTTGCAGCTGGGGCATGGTGATGTTGAAGAAGCGTTGGGTGGCGTTGGCCCCATCGACCTTGGCCGCCTCGTATAACTCGCCGGGTATGCTCTGAAGGCCCGCCAGGATGAGCAGGGCGAGGAACGGGAACCACCGCCACGCGTTGATCATGATCACCGTGGGCAAAGCCCACTTCGGCGAGCCCAGGAAGTCTATCGGGGTCTCCGAGATGCCCAGAGTGGTGACGAAGAAGTTCGCGATCCCGTAGCTCGCATTGAGCATCCAGCGCCAGAGGATGGCGATGACGATTGTCGGGATGATCCACGAGAGGATGATCCAGGTCCGCGCGAAGCGCCGACCCCGGAAGGCCTGGTTCAGCGCGAGTGCCGTCGCGAAGGCCAGGACGGTCTGCACCACGGCCCCGCCTACCGCCCAGATAAGGCTCCGCCCAAAAGCGGATCTGAACTCGGCATCTCCGAGCACCGTGGCGTAGTTCTCGAAGCCGATAAAGTCGGCCTCCGTGCCGATGATTCCGGCGTCGGTGAAGCCGACGTAGACCGCGTAGATCAGGGGTATCGCTATCGTGATCACGAGCCAGAGCACGAGCGGCCCCACGAGCAGGTAGCCGAAGGGCGCGCTCCCCGTTCTGGCATCGTGCAAGAATGCCCGAAAAGATGTCTGTCTAGCTTTCAAAGCAGCTGACCTCCTGGCGCCCCCGGCCCGTACGTTTGCAGGGCCGGGGAGCGCTTACTGCGTAACTAACTCGCCGCGGACTGCATCTCCTGCTGCCCCCACGCGACAGCGGCCTCGGGAGAGTCGCCCTCGACGATGGCCTTCTGCACGACCTGGGAGAGCAGGTTCTCGGCCGAGATCTGGCCGATTCCCTGCGGGATCTTGTCCCGGGTGAACCCGAACAGGTAGCCGTACTTGGACTGCTCGACCATCAGGTTGACGGCCTCGGGGTACTTGGAGAGTACCTCGGAATCCTTCCAGGCCGGGGAGGCGCCGTCCTGCGTCACGGGCAGGAAGAGTCCGGGCTCACCGAGCAAGAGGTCCGCGTAGTTCTTCGGCTCCAGGACGAACTTCAGGAACTCCTTGGCCGCCTCCTTCTTCTCTTCCTCGTCGGTGAGGAGCATGGCCGCGTTCGAGTAGTAGATGCTCCCCCGCTCGCCGTCCGGCGGCCAGGGCACAGGCGCGACACCCAGGTCGCTGGCGGGCCGGCCGGACTCCTCCTCGAACGGACCGAGGAACTGACCCTTCTCGATGGCCATGGCGAGCGTGCCGTTGTTGAAAGCCGCTTGCGGCTCGGCCCACGTCCAGGAGTTGCTGCCCGGCGGGGAGAACCGGGAGAGGTCGTTGTAGAACGCGAGTGTATCGACGTTGTTCGGGGTGTCGAACGTCACGCTCCCGTCCTCGGCGAAGAGCTCCTTGCCGCCGTTGGTGATCATGAACGTGTAGAACTCCTGGTCGGTGTAGAGGTGCTTGCTCGAGGTGATACCGATACCGTACTTGTCGCCGCTAGTGAGCTTCTCGGAGTACTCGCCCAGTTCGTCCCAGTCCTTCGGAGGGCTCTCGGGATCCAGACCAGCAGCCTCGAACATGTCCTTGCGGTACCAGAGCATCTGGATCATGCCGAATAGCGGCACCGCCCAGGTGTCTCCCTCGTACCTGTAGGGCTGTATGGCGTTCTCCAGGAATGGATGCGAGGAGTTGATCTCCTCGACGATGTCCGCAACCGGCTGGACTGCCCCGGTCTGCTTGATAGCCACGGTGAAGTCCGGGATGGTGAACTGGAGGTCCGGCTGGCTCCCCGCCTGGATGGCGGAGGTCGTCTTCTGGTAGGCGTCCTCCCAGTTCTGCACCTGCTGTCTGACCTGGAACTGGTCCTGGGATTTGTTGAAGGCGTCTATGACCTTCTGGAACTGCTGGACCCTATTCGGCGGCTGCTCTTGGTGCCACAGGGTGAGCTGGACCTTACCGCCCGCACCTTCTTCGCCCCCGCCGCCGCAACCGGCGACCCCCAGCAGGACTGCACCGGCAAGGCCGGCGCCACCGATCTTCAGGAACTCCCGGCGGCTCATCCCGCCGAGCATCCGCGCGTCCACTACGTTTCTCTTGGTCACAGTTTTTACTCCTTTCCCGCTTGCGCCTGTCGGTCTCGCGCCGAGCTGTATCCGAACTCCTCCAGGAACTCCTTCGCTTCGACGACAACCCGGTCGAAGTCTGCCAGTCCCAGGCCGGCGGGCTCGCCCACCCCTATGTTTCCTCCGACCTGCCATCCCTCCCACTCGACGCTGCAGTAACCGGTGAAGCCGATCTCCTCCAGAGCCTCGCGGACCTCGGCGAAGTCGACCAGCCCGCCGCCCATCCAGGTATGGTTGGTCTGCGCGATGGATGGCAGCCCGATCTCGTCCTTCACGTGCACGAGGTCTATGAGGTCGCCGAGCTCCCTTATGGCCTCTTTGACCCCCACAAAAGGCTTCACGGTAGTGTAGAAAGTCCCGGTGTCCACCGTCGCCCTAACGTTATCGCGCCCCACCTCCTCGATGAGCCGCAACAGGAGCGGCACCCGGTTCACGATGCTGCCCTGCAGCAGCTCGATGCTCACGTTCACGCCCTTGTCGGCGGCGTAGGCCGCGACCTCGTCCACTGCTCCCACGGCCTGAGCCCAGGCATCTTTGCGGCTGAGCAATATGTTCAGCGGCGGGTCGTAGTAGCCGTCGCCGAGGAGGGTGCACACCGAGCTTGCGCCGAGATCCGCGGCGGCGTCCACGGCCTGCTTGAAACTCGCTATCCCGCGCTCCCGGTCGAAGTGGCGCGGCGAGACGAACGTCGAGTGCGCCCCGATGTAGCCGAAGTCCAATCCCAGCTCACGTAGTTTGGCAGGAAACTCCTCGACGAACCTCGGGTAGTCCTCCTCCAGGATCTTCGGGAAGATCACGTCTATGCCGTCGTAGCCGCTCTCGGCTATTCTTTCCGCGCACCATACAAGCGGTTTGTCCCCCCATGAATTCCAGGCCGGTCCGGCCGCCTCCAACCTTCCCCAGGGCATGTTGGGCCAGACCTCGAATGTCAACTTCACGCTTCCGCCTCCTTATCCCTCCCGGCAACCCACCGAATAGCCTGATTCCAGAACCGGGCGTAGTGAGGCCACCGCACGAAGTCGCTACCCCAGTGCGGGGCGCAATCCGAGGTTATGGTCATCACGCGTCCGGAACCGTACTCACCGACGGCGAGGAAGGGATCCCCGTCCTCGCCGATCCGGCCCAGTAATTGCCCGCCGTTCTGGATCTCCCCTGCCCGGTTGTAGCCCATGAAGATGGGTGTCTCGCTCCAGTCGATCCCGGCGGTCACCGGGTGACCGTCGTCGATGTCGAAGATGGGCGCGCCCTCTGGAGCTTCGATGCGGTCGTCAGGCAGGGGCAGGATCTCCAGCGGCAGGACCATCGCCACCGGGGTCCCGTACCACCGGCCTTTCCCGTAGTGGCCCTGGAAGGTAAAGTAACCCCCGCAATAGACGAGACCGCCGCCGGACTCGACGTAGCGTGCGATCTCCTTGAGGCGATTCGGTCCCATGGGCACCTGGTAACGGCGCTCGCCGGGATAGGTCACGAGGGTGTCGTGACCTATGTCGCTGAGTATCACAACGTCGTACTCGCGCAGAGCCTCGGCGGTCTCAGGGAAGTCCGAGTACGCGACATGCGACGGCATACGCACCACCTCGACGCCGTCTCCCTCGAGCGCGGACTGCAGGTGAGTCCCC
>Ga0126307_10003123_pt1 | contig 11260 bp, 12 predicted proteins | sample Plot28_FD_89955 | JGI IMG/M metagenome (GOLD analysis project Ga0126307, IMG submission 89955) | Serpentine soil microbial communities from UC McLaughlin Reserve, CA, USA - Plot28 | ecosystem: Environmental > Terrestrial > Soil > Grasslands | place: USA: UC McLaughlin Reserve, Lake County...
CTCGGGAGGACGTCGACCGCGAAGGTCCCGTCCACCGGAGCCCGCGCAAAGAGCGCGAGCCCGGCCGCGGCGAGCAGGAGCCCTGTCGCCAGAGGTGACCTGAGGCCGAAGCGCATCACCAGCTTCGCCGACAGGCCGAGGGAGAATGCGCCCATGATCAGGTTGGCCGGCAGGAAGGCGAGCCCCACCTTCAGCGGGCTGTAGCCGAGCACCTTCTGGAGGTAGAGGGCGGACATGAAGAACCACGAGAACATGGCCGCCGCCCAGAGGACGCCAACGACGTTCGCCGTCGCGACGTTGCGCAGCCTGAAGATCCCGAGTGGCACGAGCGGGGCGCTGACCCGCGACTCGATTCCGAGGAAGAGCGCCATCAGCACCGCAGCGGCGGCGAGGAGGCCGAGCGTCTGCCCCGACGTCCACCCCCTGTCGTTGCCGTTCACGATCGCGTAGACGGCCAGCATGAGCGAGACCGTCACGGTGACGGCACCCGCAACATCGAGGCGCCCGGCCGCAGCCGTGCCCCGGTCGGCCGGCAGCAACCTCAGACAGAGCGCGTAGACGACGGCCCCGATCGGGACGTTGACAAGGAAGATCCAGTGCCAGCTCAGGAGGTCGGTCAGGATCCCGCCGAGCAGCACGCCGATGCTGCCGCCGCCGGCCATGACGAAGCCGAAGACGCCCATCGCCTTGGCACGGTCCGCCGGCTCGGTGAACAGGTTCATGATCAACGAGAGCGCGACTGCAGACACGACGGCTCCGCCTAGCCCCTGGACTGCCCGCGCCCCGACCAGGAGACCCTGCGTCGTCGACAGGCCGCAGGCGATCGAGGCGGCGGTGAAGAAGGCGATTCCGATCAGGAACAGCCGCCGGTGGCCGAAGAGATCGCCGAGCCGGCCGCCCAGCAGGAGGAAGCCGCCGAACGTCAGCAGGTAGGCGTTCACGACCCAGGCGAGCGACGGCCCCGAGAACCCGAGATCGGCCTGAATCGAGGGGAGCGCGACGTTCACGATCGTCGAGTCGAGCACGATCATCAGATCGCCCGCGCAGAGCACGAGCAGGGCAAACCAGCGGGTACGACGGTCAAGGGTCATGAGTCAGCTCCGGTCGAGTCGGTCAGGTTAGTCGTTGGACCGCGCTGCTCCACAGAACTCATCGGTGGCCGGCTCCGATGAGTTTCGAGGCACCGATCCGTCTGTCGTCGTACATGGCCGCGCCTCGCCCGAGCACGATCGTCTGCGACGTCGGCGCGCTCGCTCCCGACGCGGCCGCCGTCGAGGTTCTCGCGCGACTTCAGCTCGCCGCGCGCCGAATCGGGCTTGAGATCCGGCTGTGCCGAGCCTCGAGCGAGCTGCGCGACCTGCTCGTCTTCTGCGGTCTCGACGACGTGCTACGAGTCGAGGTGAGCGGGCAGGCCGAAGAGCGGGAAGATCGTCTCGGTGCCCAGGAAGAAGGTCAGCTCGACGATCCGGCCGTCTGAGATCTCGAGCACCTGCAGCGCCCAGGGGTCGTAACCCCTGCCGCTCTCGCTCGGCTTGTACTGGCCGAAGGCGGGCGAGCCGTTCGCGGTCGTCGTCGGGATCACGCGCGATCCGCGACAGGCTGCGCCCGGCCCGAGCCACCAGGTGAAGATGTCCTCGCGGCCGCTCAGCCAGAGGTCGAACGGCGGCATCGACTGGGTCGCGTCCTCGTGGATCAGAGAGGTGAGCGCCTCCATGTCGTAACGCTCGAACGCCTCGACGTACCGGGCCAGAAGCTCGCGATCGGGCCCTTCGAGCGACGGTGCCGAATCGGTCGCGCTGAGGTCACTTGCCTCGAGCGTGGCTCGCGCGCGCTGGAGCGCGCTGTTCACCGAGGCGACGCTCGTCTCGAGCAGCTCCGCGACCTCGGCAGCCTTCCAACGGAGCACTTCGCAGAGGATCAGCACGGCGCGCTGGCGGGGCGGAAGATGCTGCAGCGCGGCCACGAATGCGAGCCGAATCGTCTCCCGCGACTCGGCCACTTCCGCCGGATCGTCCGGCAGCGGCTCGATCCACGTGACCTCGGGGAGCGTGTTCAGGTTGGCCTCGATGGGCTCGCGGGCAGGCCCGAGGTCCATCGGGCGCGCCCTGCGCTCCCGCCCGTTCAACAGGTCGAGGCAGACGTTCGTCGCGATGCGGTAGAGCCAGGAGCGCAGCGAGGAACGGCCTTCGAAGCGATCGATGCTCTTCCACGCTCGCAGGAGCGTTTCCTGGACGGCATCCTCGGCCTCGAAGGGCGAGCCGAGCATTCGATAGCAATACGCGGTCAGCTCGCGGCGATGCTGCTCGAGCTCAGCGAACGCGGGCGCGACGGTGAGCGGTGATCCTTCCACGACGGCCATCCTAGTGACAGCTACGACGGCGGCCGCCGGTTAAATTCATCGCTCCGCAGAGCGGTTGATGCTGCCGGCGTAGGATTCTCACCATGACGGGACGGAATTCCTGCTAGTAGCGGGGTTTCCGCGATGCAAGCGCCTGAACGGCGTCCTCGAGATGGTCGTAGACAGCATCCGCCACGTAGACGGTCCAGGGGTGCGGCGGCGTGCCGGCGGTGTAAGCGATGACGGGCTTCCCGATGGTGTGCGCGTGCCAGGCCTCCATCGCGGTCCCTTCGTCCGGAGACGTGAACGCAGCGAGCACCGCGTCGCAGGATTCGATCTCCAGCAGGTCGCCCGTGACGATCTCCGCCTCCTTGCCCTCGGTGCGACCTCTGTAGTCTCGCCGCATCGGGTCGACCGCCTCCCAGCCGATCTCGCCCACCAGAGCATTCGCGCGCCGGCGGTACTCATCGGCATACGGCGGCCCGGCGAGGTAGACCTTCATGCCCCTAGAGTACGAGCCGTGAGCGATGCCTCGCCCTCGAACGAGTTCGTCGCGCTCGGCCGTGCGGGCTCAGATCATTACGCAGGCCTCGAGACCTTCCCGAATCCGGGTGTAGCGCAGGTCGAGATGACGAGCGACGAGCTCGTCGCCGTCTGCCCGATCACCGGCCAGCCCGACCTCTACGTCGCCGTCATCGAGTACTCGCCCGATGCTCTCTGCCTCGAGTCGAAGTCCCTCAAGCTGTACCTGAATCGTTACCGGGACGAGGGCCACTTTTGCGAGGCGCTCGCAGTCAAGATCCGCGACGACGTCGCTCGCGCGCTCGAGCTCTCTGAGGACTCGGTCCGGGTAAGCCTCGAGCAAAAGGCGCGCGGCGGGATCACGATCACAGCAACGACGTAAATCGGGGGCAGGGTTGGAACCTGCCGCCTCCCGGTTATAAGGGCAGCTGGGGAGCAAATCCGGGAGGGAGCCGACATGAGCACCACCGTCATCATCCTGATCGTCGTCGCGGTAATCGTGGTGCTGGCAATTGCGGGATTCGTGGTGTCACGACAGCGTGGACGGCAGCTCGAGGAGAAGCGAGTCGAGGCTCGCGAGCATCGGGAGGAGGCGAAGACCAGAGCCCGGAAGGCGGAGCAGGCGCGGCTTGAAGCCGAGGAGCAGGCGGAACGCGCACGAAAGGAGCAGGCCGCTGCGGAGGAACACCGCCGGCAGGCAGACGAAGTCGACCCGGACGCCGAGGAGCGATCGGCGCAGTGAACGCCACGACCGAAATCGCAAGGGCGCGCAATCAGGTCGAGAACGCCCCTTGGCTGAACGCGCTCGCGCGGGTCGGCCTGGTTGCGAAAGGCGTTTCGTACGCCCTGGTGGGAGTCCTCGCGATCAAGCTCGCTCTCGACAGCGGCGGCAAGGCGACGAGTCGCCAGGGCGCCCTGCACACGCTTGCGCAGGAATCCTTCGGGAAGTTCCTGCTCATCGTTCTCGCCTTCGGCTTCGCTGCCTATGCCATCTGGCGCTTCGCGCAGGCCTTCTTCGACAAGAACAACGAGGGCGACGGCGCGAAGGGCCTGGCCAAGCGCGCGGGGTACTTCGGTCGTGGGGCGATCTACGCGGGTCTCACCTACTCGACGATCAAGATCATCTCCGGCTCAGGGGAGCAGTCACAGAATCAAAAGGCGCACAAGACGGCGGCGACCGTTCTGTCCTGGCCGGCCGGCAAGTGGATCGTCGGCGCCGCCGGCCTCGTGTTGATCGGCGTCGGGCTCTGGAACGGCTACCGCGCTCTCGGAAAGAAGTTCCTCAAGAACTGGAAGACCGAACGGATGAGCTCAGCTGTAGAACGCTGGGGGACGCGTTCGGGAGTGGTCGGGCTCTCCGCGCGGATGGTGGTGTTCACGCTGATCGGGATTTTCGTCGTCAAGGCCGCCTACGACTACAACCCCCGCGAGGCGATTGGACTCGACGGCGCGCTGCAGAAGCTCGCGAGCCAGAGCTATGGCTCGTGGCTGCTCGGAGTCGTCGCGGCGGGGCTCCTGGCCTACGCAGTCTTCTGCTTCTTCGAGGCGCGCTACCGAGAGGTCTGATCAGCCGGCACGGTGGTCGGCGGCCACGACCCGGCGGCTCTCGTCGGTGAGGCTGGGAGCACCGGCTGCTCAATACTCGTCGTGACGACGCAGAGGGAAGTCCGCGTCACGTCCGTCCGGCACTTGGTCGAGCAGTTGCGCGTAGAACGGAGCGAGCAGGAAGCGATCGGGTGCGGTGCGCGAATAGGTGTGGTAGACGATGCCGTCCTCGAGCGCGAACACGTTCCAGCCCGGCGACTCCGCCAGCCCATGCACCAGATCGGTGCCGACGTTGTCGGCCCAGTCGCTGAGCCAGTCGTCGGCCTCCGCGACCATTTTTGCGAGCTCGCCCGTCGCCATCTGCTCCTCCGTGAAGGCGAAATCGAAGTCGAAGTTGAAGTCACTTCCGTATGACGACACGTACGGGAAAATCCAGCCCATCCGGCGCTTGTAGGCCTGCAGCTTCTCGATTGGCGCGCGCGAGATCGCCATCAAGGTGACATCGCGGTTGCTCAGGTGAACGAGGGCCCCGTCGAAGTGATCCGCGAGCCCGCTGCAACCTGGGCACGCTGCCTCGTACGTCGGCCCGAACATGAGGTGGTAGATGAGGAGTTGCGACCGACCGTCGAACAGCTCGGGAAGGGTCTTCTGCCCTCCCTCGGTAGCGAAGGTGTATTCCTTCTCGACAGGTACCCACGGCAGCTCCTGTCGCTGCTTCGCCAGCTCTTCGTCGAGCTTCCCGAGCTCCTGCTCCCGCTCGAGCAGCTGCTCGCGGGCAGCCGACCATTCCTGCCGTGTCCCGACCTCGTGTTCGGGCATCGCGCTCGCCTCCTCTGCTGGTGTTTCAGGGTAGACAGTCAGCAGCCTGGATGCTCATCGGTCGCCGCCAAGAAGCCGTGGCGGTTGGCCACGAACGTAGACAACTGCGAAAGGCGCCGTTTGCAGTAGCGGGGAGCGAGTGTTCCGACGAGGCAATCGAATGGGTAGCGACCTCTAGCGGTGCGAGTCGCCGGCGAGCGCGTCGGACGCGCGGAAGCGCTCTCCGAGGACCCGGCCGAGGTCGAGCACGAAGCGGACCGCGAGCCGCGGGTGCGTGAGTCGCAGTCGCTGGAAGGCGGTCTGCGTGAGCACGAGCGCCTCGGCCTCATCGAGCGCGACCACGCTCGCCGAGCGCGGGCGACCGTCGAAGAACGCGACCTCGCCGAAGAGGTCCCCCGGCTCGAGGATGCGCACGCGGCGCGTCCTGCCCTCGGTTGGCACGACCACCTCGAACGATCCCCGGGAGATGATGAAGAAGCTGCGGTCGACCTCTCCCTCATGAACGGCGAACTCCCCCGGCGCGTACAGCCTTGCCTGCGTGTACGCGAGGACGACCGCAAGATCGGCCTCGTGGAGGTCGGCGAGGAATCCGCGATATGAAGCCTCGTTGTCGGACCGGATCATGGGGCGGCGGCCGCGCCTGACAGCATCACGTTTTGAACGACTCCGTACGCCTCTTGCCACGCGGCGGTGTATTCAGGCTTCCACTTGTCGCCGGCCACTTCGGTCATCGCGGCGATGAGAATTTCCCCTACGACGGGGTAGTGCGCGGGCTGCGCGCCGTACTCGGCGTGACGTGCCCCGAGGTCCTCCAGGTCGGGGACGATGTCGTCGAGGTCACGGAGCGATTCGCGGAGGACGACCAGCATGTTCAACAGCGCCTGCCGCTGCCGTTCCATGTCGACGTTCGCGAACAGCGGCTTCACCGCCGGCGCCGCTTCGAACAGCCGGTCGTAGAAGGTTCGAATCAACTCGTCTCCTTGCGGGGCGACGAGATCGAAGCTCTCTTCCAGCGTCTCCACCTCGAGTGCCATTGCAACCCCCTTTTCGCTTCGCGGAATAGCCCTAGCGGGCGAGTGTTTCACCCTCCACCGCCCGGGACAAGGCATCCCACTTGCCGTGTTCGAGGGCGTCGAGATCGGAACCGAGCTCGAGCCGCGTTTCGACGGCCGCCGTGACGTCGTCGAAGAGCTGAGGGCTTCCGAGGATGATGGCGCCGGTCAACCGCCCGTCCTCGAGGATGAGCTTCCGGTAGTTGCGCGTGCCGTACGCGCTGACGACGACCGTCCGCGACTCGCCGCCGCGCGCGTCGACCACGCCGATCGACAGCAGATCGATGCCGGGGACCTTCAGCCTCGCGGGAGGTGTCGCGAGCCCATAGGCGGCCTCGCCGCCGACCACGTTCGCGGCGGCGACCTGTGCCTGCTCGACGGAGGCCGGCCAGAGACCGTAACGACGACCGTCGTGATCCGCGACATCGCCGACCGCGAAGATGTGCGGATCCGACGTACGCATGCCGTCGTCGACCGTGATCCCGACGCCGACGTCGAGGCCGGCGGCTTGGGCGAGCTCGGCATTCGGCAGGATGCCCGTCGTGACAAGACAGAGCTCGGCCTCGATCGCGCTACCTTCGATCAACTCGACCGCTGTGACCCGATCGTCGGCGAGCACGCGCTGCGCCTCCGTCTGCGGAAGCAATTCGATGCCGAGGTCGTGCAGCATCTCCCACAGCAGCGCGCCCGCCTGCTCGTCGAGTTGCCGGCTGAGCGGCCACGCGCCGCGGTCCAGCACGAGCACGCGGACGTCGAGCTGCGCGATGTTGTACGCGGCCTCGAGGCCGAGGAGGCCGGCGCCGATGACTACGGCCGTCCGGCAGCGCCAGCGGCGAACGTGCTGCTGGATCTGAACCGCGTCATCGATCGTTCGCAGCACGAAACTCCCGTCGGAACCGAACCCGTCGATCGGCGGCACGAGCGGCCGGGCACCCGTCGCTATCACGAGCCTGTCATACGGAAGTCGCTCCCCGTCGGCGATTTCGACTTCCCGGTTCGTGCGGTCGATCGCCGTAGCGGCAACTCCCCGCCGGAAGTCGACGCGGCGCGATTGGGCCCAGTCTCGTCGGTTGAGATAGAGACTGTCGATTGACGCCGATTCGGAGACGAGCCGGGTGATCGCCATCCGGTTGTAGAAGTCGTACGGCTCCTCCCCCACGAGCGTCAGCTCGGCGTCAGGCAGCGCGCGCCGTAGCTCCTCAGCGGCGGTCACGCCCGCGACGCCCGCGCCGACGACCACGACGCGGCGGATTGCCTGCCGGAGAGCGTGGTCGGCACTGACGACGAGCGGCGGTTTCCCGTCCGCGTCCGACGCGGTAGGCCCCTCGAGTCCGGGCCGCGGGTCGATGACGACTGGACCCTGAACTCGCGAGACGCACGCCATCCTGCAGCCGGCGCCGAGACCCAGCCGCTCCAGCGTACGCCGTTCGGCCGAGCGCATCGGCGACAGGTTCTCCTCGCCCTCCAGGACACGCACCGGGTCGGAGCCACACATCCCCATCCGGCAGCCCGACTCGATCGGCACCTGGCTCGCTTCGGCGATGTCGAGCAGCTTCTCGCCGACCTTCGCCAGCACGGTCGGACCGGGTTGGAACCCGACGGAGATCTCGCCGGAATGGACGACTCCGGCAACGCGTAGAAGGTCGTTGTCCGCGTGTGACGGCGCGGGTGCGTCGTCTGCCATCGTGGGCCGACCCTAAAACGGCGTCCCTACCGCTTGCAAATCGTCTATGCAAGTGAGTCTGAACGACAAACTTTTTCTGAGTGGCTTTTGCAGAGCCCTTTTGACGGACTCGAACGGTCGCCCCCTCCTCATGCAGGGTTCGACGCTTGCAGAAGGCTCGCAGGACTCTCGTCGGGCCTCAGGCTTCGGATTTCGCCGGCGCCGCGATCGCTTCGAGCCGCTCGAGACTGGCGGCCGGCCACAAGGCTTTCATGTCGTAGTAGACCTCGAACGCCGGCACTGAGTCCGGGAGCGTGATCCAGCTCAGCTTGGACCTGGTGAAGATATGAACGTCGGGCGTGACTCCCGAGGGCTGATCGAGCGTACCGCCGCGAACGAACCGCACCTCGGGGCGTCCGTACTCGCTGAAGACTGCCACCTGACAGGTCGGGCATCGGTAGATCCGCTGTTTGCTGCCGTCGTCGCGAGCCACGTCGATCGGCTGCGGGACGCCCGCGAGCAGCTCCACGCGCTCGGCTTCGATCAGCAGGTTGATGACGAAGGCGCTTCCGGTCTGGCGCTGACAGTTCAGGCAATGACAGCAATGCGTGAAGAGCGGATCGGACGTAAGCCGGTAGCGAACCGCTCCGCAGGCACAACCACCCATACGTGGGACGCTCATGATTCCCTCCTCGAGGAGAAGGCGCTGAGTGTGGACAGTACCCGCGTTTCCGCGGCCTATTTGGATCGTGCTGGCTCGGCCCGGATGTGTGTCTCGATCCGGCTGTGTCGTTAGCCGCTGGAGACGAGTAACGAGGACTGACGAAGGTGCCGGCGTGGCACGATCCTGTTCGTGACTCGCGCGCACGTCCGTCCTGCCCGCCCCGCCGGCTGGTTCCCGAGGGAACGCTGACGAATGGCGCCTAGCCCCTCGCGTTACGACGCCATCGTGATCGGTGCCGGGCACAACGGGCTTGTGACCGCGTGCTACCTCGCGCGCGCCGGGCTGCGCGTGCTCGTCCTTGAGCGGCGCTACGTCGTCGGCGGCGCCTGCGTCACGGAGGAGACGTTCCCCGGCTTCAAGGTCTCCACCGCCGCCTACGTCAACAGCCTCTTCCAGACGGCGATCGTCCGCGATCTGAAGCTGGCCGCCTACGGCTACGAGGTTCTCGCCCGAGACCCCTCCTCGTTCACACCGCTCCCCGACGGGCGCTCGCTGCTGATGGGCCCAGACGCCGACCTGACCTGCAAGGAAATCGGCAAGTTCAGCGTGCGCGATGCCGAACGCTATTCGCGGTACGAGGCGATGCTCGAGCGGGTGGCGGCGGTGGTCGAGCCCACGCTCACGAGGTCAGCACCCGATCTACGAAGGCCAGGAATCGGCGATCTTCGGGCGCTGCTCTCGCTGGGCCGCGCCTTCCGGCGGCTGGGTGACGGTGCGGGCGAGGCGGTGGAGATCCTCACCGGTGCCGCGCGCCCGATCCTCGACCGCTGGTTCGAATCCGAGGAGCTCAAGGGGACGCTGGCAACCGACGCGATCATCGGCGCGATGGCGAGCCCATCGATGCCGGGTACCGCCTACGTGCTCTTCCATCACGTCATGGGCGAGGGAGGCGGCGCAAGAGGCGTGTGGGGGTACATGCGCGGCGGCATGGGCGGGATCACGCAGGCGTTGGCCGCGGCCGCGCGCGACTTCGGCGCCGACATCCGCTGCGACGCCGAGGTAGTCCGCATCCTCATGCGCGACGGCAAGGCCGTCGGCGTCGCTCTGGCCGGCGGCGACGAGTTCTACGCTCCCGTCGTGGTCAGCAACGCCGACGCCCACGTGACGTTCCTGACTCTGCTCGACCGAGAGGTACTTCCCCAGGCGTTCGTGGCCGACGTCGAGCGGATCAGCTATGCCAGCGCCTCGCTGAAGATCAACGTCGCTCTGGCCGAGCTACCGAGCTTCCGGGCAATGCCGGGGACGGAGCCCGGGCCCCAGCATCGCGGCACGATCCACATCTGTCCCGACCAGGACTACATCGAGCGCGCGTTTGACGACGCCAAGTACGGGCGCCCGTCTGTGGAGCCTGTGCTCGAGTGCACGATTCCCTCGGTGGTCGACCCGACGGTCGCGCCGCCCGGCCGGCATCTGATGTCGATGTTCGTGCAGTACGCGCCGTACGAGCTTCGCGACGGCTCCTGGGACGACCAGCGCGACACCTTCGCTGATCGCTGCTTCGATCTGTTGGACGAGTACGCACCCAACTTCAAGCGCTCGGTGTTGGACCGCCAGGTCCTGACGCCCGTCGACCTCGAGCGCGTTTTCAACCTCACCGGCGGCAACATCTTCCAAGGAGCGATGACTCCCGGTCAGCTCTTCGCCTTCCGACCGGTGCCCGGCTACGCCCGCTACCGGACGCCCGTACGCGGTCTCTACCTATGCGGCGCTGCTGCCCACCCGGGCGGCGGCGTGATGGGCACGCCCGGCCTCAACGCCGCCCGCGAGATCTTGGGTAAGCGCCGCTTGCGTGCACTCGGCGCCAGCCGGCGCGCGAAGCGGCGAGGCACCTGACTCGCCGAGGCCTGGCAGCACGTCTTTGAGTGGCGAACCCGAGCGCACGCCCCGTTCGACCGACCCTTTCTGAGGTCCCGTTTCTCCGTGTTATGAAAGGGTCACTTGACTGGCTCCGCAAAAAGGAGTTCAGATCAAGCCCGGCTTAGTTCGACTTGGCCGCGACGAACCGCTTGACGAAGTCGAGCGCGGTCTGCGCGACCTCCTGCCAGCCGTGGTCGATGGTCAGCGAGTGGCTGCGGTTGGGCATCTTCTTGATCTCGGTGACGCTCGGGTTGCGCTTCTGCCGCTTGTAAGAGGCGTTGGCGATCGCCCAGGGAACCGTGTGGTCTGCCTCCCCGTCGAGGATCAGCAGCGGGCCCCGATCGGGGTTCTTCACGTCGACCTTCGACTCGGTCCACGGGTTGAGGTTGGCGTTGCCCATCTGGGCCAGGGCAATCCCCGACCCCGCGACGTGGTAGGTGTCGTACAGGCGCTTCGCCTCGTCCTCATCGAGTGCGTTCGTCCAGCCGTATTTGAACTGGTCGAAGGTAAGCGTGATGGCGCGGCCTCGATACCGGGGGTTCAACAGGAAAGGCCCGCTCGCCCTGAGCGTGGAGAAGGGCAACGGTAGGACGCCGCGAAAGACGCCCGGGTCGATTGCAACCGTGGCTGCCGAGAGCCCACGGCCGGCGAGCATCTGGGCGAACAATCCGCCGGTCGAGTGCCCCATCACGGCGGGCTTCTTCTCGAGCTTGCCGATCACGTCGGCCGTGTGGTCGGCA
>Ga0126307_10003124_pt1 | contig 11257 bp, 13 predicted proteins | sample Plot28_FD_89955 | JGI IMG/M metagenome (GOLD analysis project Ga0126307, IMG submission 89955) | Serpentine soil microbial communities from UC McLaughlin Reserve, CA, USA - Plot28 | ecosystem: Environmental > Terrestrial > Soil > Grasslands | place: USA: UC McLaughlin Reserve, Lake County...
GCTGATGACCGACCGCAGGTTCCCCGTGCCCGTCATCGGGCTCGTCCACGTCCGCAACCGGATAACGCAGCACCGGCCGCTGCGCATCGGCGAGCCGCTGGACCTCACGGTCCGCGCCGAAGGCCTCGAGAAGACCGAGCGCGGGACGCAGTTCGACCTCGTCGCCGAGGCGCACGCCGGCGGCGAGCTCGCATGGCGCGACGTCAGCACCTATCTGCGGCGCTCCGGCAAGGGCGGCGCCTCGAAGCGCGGCGGCGCCGGCGACCGCCTGCCCGAGCGCGCGCGGTGGCAGGTCGACGGCCGCATCGGCCGCCGCTACGCCGCCGTCTCCGGCGACCGCAACCCGATCCACGTCAGCCGCCTCGGGGCCAAGGCCTTCGGGCTGAAGGGCCCGATCGCCCACGGCATGTGGCTCAAGGCGCGCTGCCTCGCCGCGCTCGAGGACCGCCTGCCCGAGGCCTTCAGCGTCGACGTCGCGTTCAAGCTCCCGCTCTTCCTCGGCTCGACCGTCGTCTTCGGCGAGGAGGGCGAGCGCTTCGCCGTGCACGACGCGAAGTCGGGCAAGCCGCATCTCACCGGGGAGATCGCGCCTCCGTAAGATCCGTGGCATGGCCACGCAGGGCACGAGGCTCGAGCCCGACATCAAGGACTCGATCCTCGACACCGTGGGGGAGACGCCGCTCATCCGGCTGAGCCGCATCGGGGCGGGCCTCACGCCGCAGATCGTCGCGAAGGTCGAGTACTTCAATCCCGGCGGGTCGATCAAGGACCGGGTCGCGATGCGGCTCGTGGACGCGGCGGAGCGCGACGGCCGGCTGCGGCCGGGCGGCACGATCATCGAGCCGACGTCGGGCAACACCGGCACCGGCCTCGCCATCGCCGCGCGGCTGAAGGGCTATCGCGTGATCGCGGTGATGCCCGACAAGATGTCGCGCGAGAAGATCGACCTCCTGCGCGCCTACGGCGCCGAGGTCGTGGTCACGCCGACCGACGTCGCGCCGGAGTCGCCGCAGTCCTACTACCGCGTCGCCGACCGGCTCACCCAGGAGATCCCGGGCGCCTTCCAGCCCAACCAGTACAAGAATGCCGCGAACCCGGAGACGCACTACCTCACGACCGGCCCGGAGCTGTGGCGCCAGTCGGGGGGGCGCATGACGCACTTCGTGTGCGGCGTCGGCACCGGCGGCACGATCACCGGGTGCGCGCGCTACCTGCGCGAGCAGAACCCGGACATCGAGGTCATCGGCGCCGACCCGGTCGGCTCGATCTACTCCAACGACGAGGTGCACCCTTACCTCGTCGAGGGCGTGGGCGAGGACTTCTGGCCGCAGACGTACGACCCCTCGGTGGTCGACCGCTACGTCACCGTCTCCGACCAGGACTCGTTCCTGACGACGCGCCGGCTCGCCGCCGAGGAGGGGCTGCTCGTCGGCGGCTCGTGCGGCCTGGCGGTGTACGCGGCGCTGCAGGTCGCGAAGGAGCTGCGCGACCCCGAGGCGATGGTCGCGGTCGTGCTGCCCGACGGCGGTCGCGCGTACCTCTCGAAGATCTTCAACGACGCGTGGATGGCCCAGTACGGGTTCCTCACGCGCGCGAGCGACCGCACGGTGGGCGACGTCCTGCGCGACAAGACCCAGGCCGGGGAGATCCCGCCGTTCGTGATCGTGCAGACGCACCAGCGCGTGCGCGACGCCATCTCGCTCCTGCACGAGCACCGCGTCTCGCAGCTGCCGGTCGTCTCGAGCTCGGACGCGAACGCGGTGGTCGGATCGGTCGGCGAGCGGGGGCTGCTCAAGCGCGCCATGGAGAACCCCGCGCTGATGAGCACCGAGATCGTCGACGTCATGGAGCCGCCGTTCCCGGCGGTGGCGACGACCGACCCGGTGCGCGAGGCGGTCGAGCTGCTCTCGGGCGAGGACCGCCAGGCGCTGATCGTCACCGAGGACGGCAAGCCGGTGGGGATCGTGACGCGCGCCGACCTGCTCGAGTCGCTGGTGTCGTGAGCGAGCGGCGCTTCGCGACGCGTGCGGTGCACGCCGGGATGGAGCCCGACCCATCCTACGGCGGCGTCGTGCCGGCGATCCACCAGGCGTCGACCTACGTGCAGCGCGCACCCGGAGAGGTCGTCGAGGACTACGACTACTCGCGCGCGGCGAACCCCACCCGGCGGGCGCTCGAGGCCGCGCTCGGCGAGCTGGAGGGCGGTTACGGCACGGCCTTCGCGTCGGGCATGGCGGCCGAGCACGCGCTGCTGACGGCCGTCACCGCCGCGGGCGCGCACGTAGTGCTGCCCGACGACCTCTATGGCGGCACCTACCGGCTCGTCGACAAGATCCTCGCGCGCTTCGGCGTCGCATACACGATGGTCGACCAGACCGACCTGGACGCGGTCGAGGCGGCCGTGCGCGACGAGACGCGGATGATCTGGGTCGAGACGCCGACGAACCCCAACCTGCGCGAGGTCGACATCGAGGGCATCGTGGCGCGCAAGCGCGGCGCGCTCGTGGCGGTCGACAACACCTTCGCCACGCCGGTCTACCAGCGCCCGCTGGAGCTGGGCGCCGACGCCGCCGTGCACTCGACGACGAAGTACCTGGGCGGGCACTCCGACGCGATCGGCGGCGCCGTCGTGGTCCGCGACGACCAGCTCCACGGGGCCCTGCGCTTCGTGCAGCTCTCGGGCGGGGCGATCCCGGGGCCGCTCGACTGCTTCCTCGTGCACCGCGGACTGCGGACGCTGCACCTGCGCATGCGCGCGCACACGGAGAGCGCCCGCGCGGTGAGCGAGTTCCTGCGCTCGGTGCCGGGCGTGAGCGACGTGCGCTGGCCGGGCTTCGCGGGAATGGTCTGCTTCCGGCATCCGGATGCGGCCCGCATCGCGGCGGCGACGGAGGTCTTCGCGCTCGCCGAGTCGCTCGGCGGCGTGGAGTCGCTGATCGAGGTGCCGCAGGCCATGACGCACCAGTCCGTCGAGGGGTCGCCGGCGGCGGTCGCGCCCGACCTCGTGCGGCTGTCGTGCGGCGTCGAGGACCCGGAGGATCTGGTCGAGGACCTCGCCGCCGCGGTACGGGCGCTCGCGCCCGCGTGACTCAAGCCGCTCGCGCGGCGGCCGATGCTCTCCGGTATGCGCATGCTCCGCGCGCTCGTCGCCGCGCTCGCGGCCCTGGCGGTCGCGGCGCCGGCGGCGGGCGCCTATCCCCAGCTCCCGTTCCCGTTCCCGGCGGTCGCCGGGAACCCCGCCGACTCGCTGCTGCAGCGGCCGATCGAGCCGCCGGTCTACGACCGCGCGCGCCGCTGCACGCCGCGCAAGGCCCGGCCAGGCGTGGTCGCGATGACGATGTGGCTGCAGGCCAACGTGCGCGGGGCCTTCTGGGGCTCCTACCGCTGCGAGCGCTGGGGCGAGGACTCGGCCTCGCTGCACGCGGAGAACCGCGCGATCGACTGGCACCTCGACGTCGCCACGCGCGCCGACCGCCGCACCGCGCTGGGGCTGATCCGGCTGCTGCTGGCCCCGGACGCGCTCGGCAACCCGGAGGCGCTCGCGCGGCGCATGGGCGTGCAGGAGCTGATCTGGGATTGCGGGTATTGGGGAGCCGGGATGCAGACCTTCCGGCCCTACGGCGCCTGCTACAAGCCCGACGGCCGGCCGCGCCGGCGCGTGGACCGCACGACCGCGCACATGGACCACGTCCACATCGGCATGTCGAGGGACGGCGCGATGGCGCGCACGTCCTTCTGGACGGGCTGATGCGCCGCGGCGCGGTCGCGCTCCTCGCGCTCGCCGCGGCCGGGTGCGGCGCCGATCCGCAGCCCGAGCCTCCGCGGCCGGAGCCGCCGCACGCCGCGGTGGCGCCGTCGCCCGAGCCGGCGGACCTGCCGCCGCTGCCCGACGACCTGGAGCCGAAGGTGGTCGAGCCGGTGGCCGGCGGCGGCGCGGCCGTGGCCGCCCCCGCGCCGGCGCGCGACAGGACCAAGCTGCGCCCGGCGAAGCGCACGCGGCCGCGCGCCGTGTCCTCGAGCACGGGCTCGCGCGCGCTGAGCCGCGCGACCGCGCTGCCCAACGGCGTCGCGCTGCCCCCGCTCGAGGCCCCCGAGGAGGTCAAGCAGATCATCGAGGCCGGCAACGCGATCGCCCGCACGCCGTACAAGTGGGGCGGCGGGCACGGCAAGTGGCTCGACTCCGGCTACGACTGCTCGGGCTCGGTGTCGTTCGCGCTGGCCGCCGCCGGCCTGATCTCCGGGCCGGAGAGCTCGGGCCAGCTGATGTCGTGGGGGCAGCCCGGGCCCGGCAAGTGGGTGACGATCTACACCCACTCCGGCCACGTCTTCATGGTCGTGGCCGGCATCCGCTTCGACACGTCGGGCGCGGCCGAGACCGGCTCGCGCTGGCAGCCGGCGATGCGCTCCACCGCGGGCTTCGTGGCCCGTCACCCCGCCGGCCTGTAGCGCTTGGGGTCCGCACCCCATGGTCCACGGGCGCCGGCGCGCCGATCATGTGCATGCAGCGTGGTGTGACTTCCCTGAAGGCAACTGGCCCTGTGCCCCGCTCCCACAATCACCCGCTCGACCGCGACGCCGGACCGCCGCCTGAGGTCCTGGCCGAGGTTGAAGCCGCGTGGGAGCGGGCTCAGGAGCCCCTCCTCGACGGACTCGAGCTGCACTTCGCCCACGACGAGACGCTGGGGCGCGCGTGGGGCGAGCTGCGGCGGCCGGACGGCCAGGTCGTGGCGCGGCTGAGCGCGCAGGCCGGGCTGGCGCTCGCCTGCGGCGACGCCGCGCTCGTCGTGTGAGCCGGCGGCCGCGCGGGCAAGACTGCTCGCATGGCCATCAAACCGAAGGACCTCCTCGACAGCGTCGTGGACCTGGGCGGGAAGGCCGTGTCGCGCGGCACCGAGCTCGCCGGCCGTCGCTTCCGCCGCGACGACGACGACGAGACTCAGTCGCCTCCGAGCACGCCGGGCACCCCGGCGGCGCGCTCGACGCCGGCGACCGCCCGCGGCCGCGCGGCGACGAAGACCGGCCGCGCCACGAGCGGCACGACGGCGACACAGCGCAAGCGCACCGCCGCGGCCGCCACGGGCACCGCGACGCGCCCGAAGCCCAAGCGACCGGCCGCGAAGCGCACGAGCGCCGCGCCGGACTCCGTCGGCGCGCCGAAGCCGGGCACCGCGGCGAGCCCCAAGTCCGCCACGGCCCCGACCCGCTCGCGCGCGAAGCCGGGCACGCGGGCGAGCGCGTCCAAGCCGGCCGCCACGCCGACCCGCGCGCGCCCGCCCAAGGCCGCCACGCCGCCGGCGACCGCGGCCCCGCCGCCCGAGCCCGCGTCGCCCGAGTCGACGGGCCGCACGTCCAAGGCGACGAGCCCGCGGCCGACGAAGGCGCGCGCCCCCAAGGCGACGCCGCCCGCGTCGCCCGAGCCGGCGACGACCGGCGCGGCCGACCCGCTCACCGCGCCGCCGAAGCCGCTGACGCCGCCCGCCGGCGCCGCGGGGCCGGTGCCGCCCGCGGGCGAGGCCAAGCCGGAGGAGTGAGCTGAAGCGCAGCGCCGCGGAGACCGCGGCGATCGCGCGCGCGAAGGCGCGCCTGGACCGGCTCGACTTCTATCACGAGCCGGTCCGGGTGGGCCGCGTGCGGATCCTCCACACGCCGTGGCTCTTCCGCATCCCCGGCTTCCGTCGCTTCTCCGGTTACGAGGCCGGCCCGCTCATCCTCATCCGCCGCCCGCTGGCGGAGACGTCGGACGACCTGATCGTCCACGAGCTCTGCCACGTCTGGCAGGACCAGCACCGGCGGCTGCGGATGTGGCTCTCCTACCTCTACCAGGGCTACCGCGACAACCCTCACGAGGTGGAGGCGCGGGACGCCGTGGCTCGCACCGCGAACAGCCAGCTCATGAACAGGTAGTTCGCGCCGAAGGTGAACGGCAGGACGACGGTCTTGCCGAGCAGGTAGTGGCCGTCGAAGAGCTCCGTCGCCGCGCCGACGGCCGCGGACGCGGCGCTGATGGCGAGCACCTGGTAGATCGCGTACAGGCTGAACAGCCGGTGGTCGAAGTGGCGCTCGGACTCGAAGATGTGCCGCGCGGAGACGAGGAAGACGAAGGTCACCCCGGTCGCCGCGGAGATCAGGTTCGCCCAGCCGGCGTCCAGCCCGCTCTCGCACAGCGCGGTGTAGACGGCGTAGTCGAGGCAGAGCCCCGCGCCCGAGACACCGGCGAACTTCACGATCTTCACGAAGTGGTCCCGCAAGGGGCGTGCAGGATAGAGCCGCCGCGATGGCACCATGGCGGGGTGCCCGAGGACGTCCACGCCGAGGCCATCGCCACCGTGCGCGCCTTCGCCGCCGCCTCCGGGGCGCAGCGAGTGGTCCTCCTCCTCGACCTGGGCGGCGACCGCCCGACGTCCATGATCGACCTCGGCGCCGACGGCTCGCTCGAGCTCACCCGCGACGGCGCGACGACGACGCTCGCCGCCGGCGCGCCCGCCGGAGCGCCGCCGCGCACGCTCCCGCCGCTCAGCGCGGTGCCGGCCACGGCGATGACGCTGGACCCCGACACCGGCGAGCTCGCCGCTCCGCTCGGCGTGGTCGCCCACCTCGGCGACGCCGTCCTCGCGCTCGCCCGCGCCTTCGGCGGCCGCAGCGTCGCCACCGCCGACTTCGCCACCCGCGACCCCGATGTCCCGCTCACGATCGCGGCCCGCGAGGGCGAGCCGCTCGTCCTCGCCGCGGGCGACCGCCGCTTCCTGCTGCCAACTTGAGCGGTGGCGGTCCGGTGCTCTCGCGCGTGACCAGCTGCCATGGCGCCAGGTGCACGAGGTCGTCCGCGGCGAGCTCACCGCGAGTGGCGGCGATCAGCAGCCGCGCGCACGTCCGTCCCTGGTCGTGCAGCGATTGGCCGACCGTGGTCAGGGCGGGATCGCTGCCACGAGCGCTGGGCGAGTCGTCCCAGCCGACCACCGACAGGTCGTGCGGGACGCGGAGCTCGAGCTCGTGCGCGCCCGCGAGCGCGCCGACGGCGAGCTCGTCGCTCATGGCGAGCAGCGCGGTGGGGCGTGGCCTCGCCTGCAGCAGCGCGAGCGCGGCGCGGCGGCCCTCGTCCCGGTTGTTGACCGCGACTTCGTAGACGTCGAGCGCGATGGCGGAGCCGGCGGCCGCCTGATAGCCGGCCAGGCGCTCGCGCGTGACGCGGTAGCCGGGTCGGCCGGCGCCGCCGGGGTCGCGGCGCCGCGCGCGCCGCGAGGGGCCGAAGGGGAACGACACGACGGCCAGCGAGCGGTGCCCGAGTTGCAGGAGGTGATCGGACGCGGCCCGGGCGGCGGCGCGATCGTCGATGCCCACGAACGGAACCCCGTCGAGGCGCGGGCCGCCGTGGGTGACGAGCGGGATGTTGCGTTCGCGGGCCAGGCGCAGGAGCGGGTGCCGAGCGGGCAGCGACCACACGACGAGGCCGTCGACGATGGCGTTGGCGACGAGGGACTCGCCTTCTTGCGCGTCGGCGTCGAGCGCGGCGATGAGCTGGAGCACGGTGTTGTCCCTTGCCGTGCCTTCCGCCAGCCCGCGGAGGAACTCGACGGCGCCGGGGTCCTGGAAGACGTAGGTGAGCGCCTCGCCGAACAGCAGCCCGATGCTGCCGGCCCGACCTCGGCGCAGGCTGCGCGCCGCCGGGTTCGGTCCCGGGTAGCCGAGCTCGCGTGCGGCTTCGAGGATTCGCTCCCGGAGGGCGACGCTGAGCTTGTGAGGCCGGTTGTAGGCGTTGGACACGGTCGTCGGCGAGACGCCCACCGCCCTGGCGATGGTCACGACCGTGACGCTGCCTTCGTCTCGCGGAGCTGGCATGGTTTATCGTTTTACCAAGGTGTAACGATTAACCGCATGACTACGACGACGATGCATCCGCAGCGCGAGCGACCCGGGATTGGGTTCCGCCGCGATCGCCTGACCTGGATCGCGTACACGCTGGTCGCCTGGTTCGCCTACCTGCAGGCGGCGCCGGGGCTGGTGACCGCCCACCTGCGCGACGAGCTCGACCTGAGCTACTCGATCGGCGGGCTGCACGTCGCGGCGTTCGCCGGCGGGAGCATGGTCGCCGGCATGATGTCCGCGCGGCTCGAGCGCGCGCTCGGCCGGCGCGTGTTGTTCTGGTCGGCCGCCGTGCTCATGGGCACGGGGGCGATCGGTTTGACGGCGGGTCGCGTCGCGGAGGCGACCATCGGCTCGCTGCTCGTGATGGGCGTCGGCGGCGGCCTGCTGCTCGTGACGATCCAGGCCGCGCTCGCCGACCACCACGGCGAGCGCCGCGCGGTCGCGCTGGCCGAGGCCAACCTCGCGGCCAGCATCGCGTACGTCCTGCTGATCGGCATGCTCTCGCTGACGGCGGCGCTGGATGCGGGCTGGCGGGTCGCGCTGCTGGCGTCACTCGCGGTCCCGCTGCTCGCGTGGTCGAGCAACCGGCGGCTCGCGATCGACGCGCCGTCTGCGTCTCGGGTGGCGCAGGGCCGCCTCCCCGGCCCGTTCTGGATCGCGGCCGCGATGCTCTTCTGGACGACCGCGGCGGAGTGGTGCATCACCGCCTGGGGCGCGACCTTCGTCGAAGACAGCGCCGGCGTGTCGACGGACACCGCGGTCGCGTTGATGGCCGGCTACTTCGGCGGCGTGGTGGCCGGGCGCACGCTCGGCAGCCGGCTGGCGCGCCGGCACGATCCGGCGCGGCTCCTCGCCCTCGCGCTGGTCGTCAGCGCCGCGGGGTTCGCGGTCCTGTGGCCGTCGACGGCGCCCGCGCAGGGGCTGATCGGCCTGTCGCTGCTCGGTATCGGGCTCGGCAACCTGTTCCCGATGGGACTCTCGGTCGTCGTCGCGCTCGCGCCGCAGCGGTCGGCGCTGGCGAGCGGACGGGCGGTCGCCATGTCGGCGTCCGCCGTGCTCCTCGCGCCCCTCGCGGTCGGGACGCTGGCCGACGCGACGTCGCTGACGGCCGCGCTCGCCGTCGTGCCGGTCATGCTCGTCCTCGCGGCGGCGTGCCTGACGCTCGTGCGCGGCGCCCGCCGGGCGTAGGGTCGGCTGAGCCCTCGCACTTCGACCGGGGATCCTCCGAGGGAAGGTGCGTTGTGCTCGCACGGTTCCGGCCCCGCCTGACGTACGCGAACGTGATGGCGACGATCGCGGTCGTCCTGGCGCTGGGCACGGGCGGCGCCTACGCCGCCGACACGATCGGCAGCTCCGACGTCATCGACGACTCACTGCTGTCGCAGGACATCAAGAACGGCCGAGTGGCGCGCGTCGACATGGCGAACGACTCGGTCATCGCTCGCACGGTGCTCGACCAGACGCTGACCGGCGTGGACATCCTCGATCGGTCGATCGAGGGCGACGACCTCGTCAACTCCACCATCCAATCGCACCACGTCCGCGACGACGAGCTGCTGGGCGCGGACATCAGCGAACCCTCTCTGAGGGTGGACGAGATGGGCTGCCAAGCCGGAAAGGTCACCGGCTTCGCTCGCGTCAAGGGCGCTTCGGTTTCATCCGTCTACACCGACTCGGCCGACGCGGTCGACCGGACGAACAACTGCGCGCTCGACAACGTGCCCAACAACGTCACGGTGAGACGCCTCCACCGGTGTCTACTTCGTGCGCTTCGAGTCGAACCCGTCGGACCTCGCGGTGGCCGTCTCCAATAGCGACCTTCTGACACCGGGCAGCTCCGCATCGACAGCATCGTCTCGGTCGCCAAGGTCGACTGCGGCACGTGCGGCGACATGGGATCGTTCAGGGTCGAGGTCGAGGACGTCACCGCGTCGGGCACCGGCACCATCGAGGTCGACGGATGGTTCACGCTCTCGCTCATGTGTAGCGGGGAGCGTTCGGCCTGTTAGCGGTTAGGTCGCGCTGGCACGGCCTGCACTACCGGCGCTCGGCGCGAGCCGCCCTGTGGCTGCTGGTCGTGGCCCTCGTGGGCTGCGGCGAGCGTGGCGAGCCGCCGCTCGCGACGCGCCTGCAGCGGACCCTCGACCGCGAGCGAGCCGCGCAGCACATCCCGGGCGTCGCCGCCGCGGTGGTCGCCGGCGGGCGCGTCGCCTGGGTGGGCGCCAGCGGGTTGGCGGACGTGCGCCCGCGAGTGCCGGTGCACCCGGCCACGCGGTTCGCCATCGCGAGCGTCACCAAGCCGTTCGTCGCCGGCCTGGTCGTGCAGCTCGCCCCGGCGGCGTCCTCGGCCTGGACGACCCGCTCAGCCGCTGGGTCCCGGAGTTCCCGGGCGCCCGGCGGATCACGCTGCGCCAACTGCTCGACCACACTTCAGGCCTCGACGACTACGTCACCGACGGGCGTTTCATGGCCGCCGAGCGGCGTCGCGGTCCGGAGTCCGAATGGGCGCCGAGGCAGCTTCTTCGCTATGTCCCGTCGCCGCTGGCCGCGCCCGGCGAGCGCTGGAACTACGCCAACGCCAACTACCTGCTGCTCGGAGTGGTGATCGAGCGGGCGACACACCGGCGCATCGGCCCCAGCTGCCCGATGCGTTCGTCTTCCAGCCGCAGGAGCGCCCGGCCGGCGACGTAGCGGTCGGCTACTTCGACGGGCGCCCGACCCGCAACGACCCGTTCGTCCCCAGCCGCGAGACCGCGAGCAGCGCGTGGGCGTCGGGCAACCTGCTCGCGAGCGCCGGCGACCTCGCGTGCATCGGCGACGCCCCGCTGCGCGCAGCGCGCCGCCGAGGGATGACGTGCTGGGTGAAGGCGAGCGTGAGGCACGTGGTCGGGAGGATGCTCGCCTCCTCGCGATCGCAGCAGCGGTCCCGTACAAACGCACAATTGCCCACGTGAACCCTGAGGCGTGGGAGCCAGGCGGCGGGAGCTCGCCGTGGTCGGCGCGCTCAGGCCAGGCTGACGGTGTCGTCCTTGCAGACTGTGCCCGTCGCCTGCGCGACGGCGTAGACCCCGGCGCAAGGGTAGAGCGCACCGGCGACGTCGATCCTGTTGTGGCGGGCGAGGGCCTTGAGGACTTGGGGATCCCTCGGAAGGTCCTCCTGCGGAAGGCCCGGCATGCAGCAACGAGGATCTGGCAGGGAAACGCCGAGCCGTACGTCGTCGCCGATCGCGAGCGTGCGACCGAGCCACCCGTTCTCCACGAATCCACGCTCGGAGGTATCGACGATCACGTTCATGCGGAACCGGCGGACATCGAAGCGGCTCTGTGGTTCGAGGTCTCCCAGCTGGTCCAGGGTCGACGTGGTGAGGACGCTGAGCGGGTAGAGGTCAAAGAA
>Ga0126307_10003125_pt1 | contig 11252 bp, 12 predicted proteins | sample Plot28_FD_89955 | JGI IMG/M metagenome (GOLD analysis project Ga0126307, IMG submission 89955) | Serpentine soil microbial communities from UC McLaughlin Reserve, CA, USA - Plot28 | ecosystem: Environmental > Terrestrial > Soil > Grasslands | place: USA: UC McLaughlin Reserve, Lake County...
GTATTGCTGGGCGAAACCCCGGCGGGAGCCACCGGCCAGCTGTTCTGCCTCTACGGCGCCGATGGCACGCCCATCGCAATTTCCATCAGCAAACAGGCCGCCATGGCAAATGCCATTGCCAATGAGCTGCTGCCCATGACCGTGCACTGACGCTATTCAGGCCGCATGCGGCGTGCTGGCCGCCGGCTCCGTGAGGATTGCATAAAGCCCTGCCGCGTCCTCGGTGCCCCTGAGCTTGTTGACGATCTGCGCATCGCGGAATACCCGCGATACCCTGGCAAGAGCCATCAAGTGATCACCCCCGGCACCCTCTGGCGACAGCAGCAGAAAAACCAGGTCCACCGGCTGCTCATCATCCGACTCAAAATCGATGGGGGCGACCAGCCTGGCAAAGAAACCATGGATGCGGTCGAGCCCTGCGAACTTCTCGTGCGGAATAGCCGTGCCTTGCAGTCCTGTCGACAATAGGCGCTCCCGCTGTAGCACCTTCTCAAAAATGGCACGCGCATCGATCCCAGTGCGTTTCGCCGCGTGATGCGCGAGCTCCTGCAAAAGCTGTTTCTTGTTGGCCGCCTTGAGCGCCGGCAAGACATTCTTGGTCTGGATAATCTCGGAGAGTTGCATGGTCAATTCGTCCATCGCTTGACAACAGCCGCGCCACGCGGCGCATACCTTCAGCCTGCGTTTTTGTCGCCGGCTGCAAGATCGATCCAGCCTATGTTGCCGTCGTCTCGCCGGTAGATCAGGCCGAGCGAGCCGCTCTTGGAGTCGCGAAACAACAGAAACGCCGAGTTCGAAATATCGAATTGCATGGCCGCTTCCCCTGCGCTGAGTTCCGGCACCTGGTGCAGCGCCTCTGCGACAATTACCGGATTTAGGTCGCTCGGTTCCTCTTCATCCCGTTCATGTGTTGCCGCCTGGATGATGAGGCTCTTTATTTCCGACGAGCGAGCCGGTTTGCCGCGATGGTTATGATGGTTCCGGAGGCGCTGCTTATAGCGCCTGAGCCGTTTTTCCAGATGGCCGGCTGCGACGTCGAAGGCCATCCTGGCATCTCCTTCCACGCCATGGGCCTGCAGCACGATGCCCGTTGCGAGATGCAAAGTGCAGTCGCTGCGGAATTGCGACCGCTGTTTCTCAACTATGACACGCGCGCGCACCGTGCCGTCGAAGTAGCGCGCCACATCGCCGCTGAGCCGGTCTTCTACATGCTGTCGCAAGGCATCCCCAACCGAAATGTTCTTGCCCGTTACCTGAATCTGCATGATCTCGAATCAACTTGATTCCGCGCCCGCTCCGCCGCGGCTTCACTTCTCAACTTTGGAACAATTGACTTTCTGCGACCTATGAAGATCGGGCGATCCGCATGGTGCTGGTTGCCGTTCAACGGGCGCGGACCCTAGTGAGGGGGGTAGGGGAAGTCAATCGAATTATGCCCGGCTTCCTGGTGCCGCTGGAAAGCTCTCTAGCCGCGGAGCTGCTTCTCGCGACGTCGCCGCACCGACGACGGAATGCCCATGGTTTCCCGGTATTTGGCCACGGTGCGCCGCGCGATCTCGATTCCTGCTTCCTTCAGCACCGCCACGATCACGTCATCGGAGAGCACCTGCTTTTCCCGAACGATCATTTCCTTGATTTTGTGCCGGACCGATTCTGCTGAATGGGGATCGTCTCCATGAGCGGTCGCGCCGATCGCCGTGGTGAAGAAATATTTCAACTCAAAGATACCCCGAGGCGTGGCCATGAACTTGTTGGACGTCACTCGGCTCACCGTCGATTCATGCATCCCGATGGCCTCGGCGACCGTCCTCAGGGTGAGGGGCCGCATCGCCTTCACGCCATGAACGAGAAAGCCGTCCTGCTGGCGCACAATTTCCTGTGCAACCTTGAGAATGGTCCGGGCGCGCTGGTCGAGACTTTTAACCAGCCACTGCGCCGTGGTAAGGCATTCGCTCAGATAGAGCTTGTCTTGCTCCCGCGCACCAGTACGGCTCACCGTGGCGTAATATTGTTTATTAACCAGCACTCGCGGCAGCGTATCGCTGTTTAGTTCGACAAGCCAGCTTCCATCCGGCGCCTCCTTCACGCTCACGTCCGGTATGACTGCTTGCACAACAAGCTGGCCGAACGCCGCCCCCGGTTTTGGATTGAGGCGGGTGACTTCCGCTGCCATGTCTTTGATGTCTTCCGCGCTTACCCCGCACAGGCGCTGCAGCGCCGCATAGTTCCGCCGTGCCAAAAGCTCGAGATTTTCGATAAAGCAGGCCATGGCAGGGTCGAGCCGCCCCGCTTCCTTGAGTTGCAGCTCTAGGCACTCCTTGAGATTGCGCGCGAACACCCCTGGGGGATCGAAGCCCTGCAGAACATTGAGCACTCGCTCAGCCTGTGCGAGCGGTGCGCCAAGTCCCTCCGCTATGTCGGAGAGCTCCTGGGTGAGATACCCCGCTTCATCCACCGTCCCGATGAGATAGGCACCGATCAGCCGGTCGTCCGGCTTGTCGAGGGTCAGATTGAGCTGCTCGGTGAGATGCTCTTGCAGGGTTGCCTCGCGCGAAAGGCTGCTGTCGAAATCAAAATCATCCGTGCTGGAGAAGGAGCCCCCCTGGCGCGATCCGAGGCTGGTCCAGCCGGAATCGCTTTGCCCAGGGACCAGCTTCTCTTCGCTGCGTTGCCCGCCAGTGCTCTCGAACTGCTGCTGGCTTTCCTCCCCGTGCCTTCCGAAGTTTTCCGACGCTTCTGCCGCTTTTTGCTGCGGGCTTTCTGTCTCGCTTGATGGCGGTTGCTGCTCCCCGCTCTCCTCCCGTTCGAGAAGCGGATTGCGCTCAAGCTCCGCATCGACGAATGCCTGGAGCTCGAAACTCGACATCTGCAGGAGCTTGATCGCCTGCTGCAGCTGCGGCGTCATCACCAGCCCCTGTGACTGCCGCAATTCGAGTTTCGGGATCATCGCCATGGCTGATTGTCAGCAGACCTGCAATTCTCGCATGCGTCCGGCATTGGGCGCTATGACACTAAAGACTGAATTCTTCGCCCAGATAGAGCCGCCGGACTTCGGGATTTTCAACGATCTCCTGCGGATTGCCTTCCATCAGTACCCGGCCTTCATGAATGATGAGCGCGCGATCGACGAGCTCGAGGGTTTCGCGCACGTTGTGATCCGTAATAAGCACCCCGATGCCCCGAGAGGTGAGCTGTCGAACCAGCTGGCGTATATCGACGATTGCAATTGGATCAATCCCTGCGAAGGGCTCGTCGAGGAGCAGAAAATCGGGCTCTGCCGCGAGCGATCGCGCGATTTCAACGCGCCGGCGTTCGCCGCCAGATAGCGCCACAGCTGGCGAATTCCTAAGGTGGGTAAGTGAAAACTCATGCAACAGACCACGCAACTTACGTTCGCGCTGTGCTCTGTCGCTTTCCGTCAGCTCCAGAACCGCGCGCAGATTCTCATCGACCGTGAGCCCTCTGAAAATCGAGGCCTCTTGGGGGAGATAGCCGATCCCATGCCTCGCCCGCTGATACATGGGCAGGCGAGTCATGTCTTCCCCGTTGAGCGTGATCGTTCCCATATCGGCAGCGAGCAGCCCCGTGATCATGTAGAACACGGTTGTCTTTCCCGCGCCGTTGGGGCCGAGCAATCCCACGGCTTCTCCGCGGCTGACCTGCAGGCTCACCCCCCGTACCACCGGACGGCCCTTGAAGCTCTTGCCCAGATTGAAGGCCACGAGCCCGTCCGGTCCCCGAGAGTCATCCGCGTGTCCGCGCAGTTTCGCCGGCCTTTTCAGCGGGCTCTTCGCACGGCTCGCGGCTCTCGGTGCCTTGACGCTGGTATAGGTTTTGTCCAAGCCAAACCGCTCCGGCTATTACCACTCAATTGAATTAATAATGCGTGAAGCGGCCGCCATCAGTTGCTTGAACTCTTCGGCACGAAACTGCCTTTCACCCGCCCGCCCGTCATCGAGCTTGTCTTGGCCTTGAGATCGGCAGTGAGCTTGAACCCCTTTACGACCGTATCGCCCTCCTTCACCACCACATTGCCGGTCACGGTCAGAAGATTCCCCGCGACATCGAGAATTGCCCGATCCCCCGTGATCACCTGCCGCGCCGTGGTGATTTGCACATTGCCCTTTGCGTCGATGATCGTCACGTCTGACCGCTTCGAACCGTCGCCCTGGACCACCTCGGCGTAATTCACCACCATTAAATCGCTGTTCAACTTGGTACCGGTTCGCACCGCGCTCACATTGCCGGTGAATACCGCTTTCTTCTCTGCCTCCAGCACCTCCATGCTGTCCGCCTCGACCTCGACGTTTTGCTGGCCCTTTACTGCCCCGGCGATTGCTACCGTATCCACGGTTTGCGATATGGCTTCGCCGCAGCCGGCCATGGCAAAGGCAAGGAAAATAGAGCCCGGCAGGCCGAATTCTCTCAACCACGCCCATCTTGTCATTGCGGTGATCCTTTGCTCGATTCTGCCCCGAATCTTGCCTTCACCCTATTGAAGAACAGAATACGGGCCCCGTCATCTTCGATTTCCATGCCGTTTGCCTGGATGACACCGCGGGGATGGACCACTTTGACGGGTACTTCGCTTCGCAGCCGGTGCCGGTCGATATCCACCCGCGCCTCCGCCATCCTTGCATCGAAGCTGCCTGTCGAGCTGATCCTGACATCGCCCTTAAGATCGATGGTCTTGCGGTTGGCATCGTAAACGGCGGCATTGGATTTGATCGCGATCTGCTGGCCGGACTTGTGCCTGACCTCCGCATCGACCGATTGCAGCCTCACCTTGCTTGCGTCATTCTCATCCTGCACGGCATTGCGCGCGCTGATCGAAAACGGCTGATCACTCCTGTCGAAGCCGGTAAAGCGTGAATCAGTGACGGTAATTTCCTCGTTCGGTGCCGCTGGCGAAGTGTTTCCGACGGCTTCACCGCCGGCAGCCGGCAAGGGCTTCGGCACGAGTGAGCTGAATGTTCCCGCCTGATAGGCGAGAAGTCCCATCATGGCGAGTGCAATGGCACTGAACAGCCATCCGAGGACACGGGTGAGTCTTAGATTTGAAACGCCGCGGTTCCGGCGTTCAATGTGCGAATACATCCTCTTCCGTCCAACCGGCGAGATCGAGCCTTACCCTGACCGGGACAAATTCGAAACAGGCTTTCGCCAGATCCACTCGTCCTTCTCGCTGCAGCATTTGGTCGAATCGCGCCTTGATCTCGTGAAGATATATCACGTCTAGCGCCGCATATTGCTTTTGCGCATCCGAGAGGATCGGTGCTCCCCAATCCGAGCTCTGTTGTTGCTTGGAGAGATCGATGCCCAGCATTTCCTTGACAATGTCCTTGAGCCCATGCTTGTCGGTATAGGTCCGCGACAGCTTGGAAGCGATCTTCGTGCAATAGAGCGAGTTCACATCGGCATCCAGATAGTGCTTCAGCATGGCTACGTCGAAGCGGGCATAATGGAATACCTTTAGCGTGTTTCGGTCCTCGAGCATCGCCTTGAGCCGCGGCGCTTGGAACGTGGTCCTGTCGATCTGCACCAGATGGGCGTTGCCGTCGCCGGCGGAGAGCTGAACGAGGCACAGTTGGTCGCGGCGCGGATGGAGGCCCATGGCCTCCGTGTCGATGGCCACCACCGGCCCTAGCTCGACATGGGTTGGAAGATCAGCCTTGTGGACCTTGATTGTCATGCTGACCCCTTGAGTGCGCCGTCCGCGCTATCTTTATGGTGCCCAGAAGAGGACTCGAACCTCCACGCCTCTCGGCGCTAGTACCTGAAACTAGTGCGTCTACCAATTCCGCCATCTGGGCATGGGCGGTTGTTTATGACCCGCTATTTGCAATGTCAACTAAAGCGCTGGGGCTCACTCCTGCAAGGGGCTATGCAATGCCTCCACCCAGGGCTAAATAGCCCCGCATGACCTCACGAGAGAGGCGCCGCAATGGCACCTGCCGTCAACGGTAATTCCCACAAGCTCGTCACCGTTATTGGCGGCTCGGGCTTCCTAGGGCGCCACATCGTGCGCGCGCTGGCCAAGGATGGCTATCGTATCCGCGTGGCCGTGCGGCGTCCCGACCTCGCGGGCCACGTCCAGCCCTTGGGCAGGGTAGGCCAGATCGTGCCCGTGCAGGCCAATGTGCGCTACCCCGATTCCATCGATGCGGCCTGCGCCAGTGCCTATGCGGTGATCAACCTCGTCGGCATTCTCCATCCCGGCGGGTCGCAGACCTTCGACTCTGTCCATGCCCAGGGCGCCGAGGCCGCAGCCCATGCCGCTTTGCGTGCGCGGGCCGCCATCTTTATTCAGATGTCCGCTCTTGGCGCCGATCCAGGCAGTCCTTCCGCCTATGCCCGCACCAAGGCCGAGGGCGAGGTTCGCGCGCGCAGCACCTTTCCTGGCACCATTGTCATTCGTCCTTCGATCGTCTTCGGTCCCGAGGACGCTTTTTTCAATCGCTTCGCCGCAATGGCCAGGATTTCTCCCGTCCTGCCGCTCATCGGTGGCGGCCGCACCCGCTTTCAGCCGGTGTTCGTTGGTGATGTCGCCGACGCAATCGCAAAGCTTCTCGATCGCGGCCTAGCCGATAGCCGCGTTTATGAGTTCGGTGGTCCTGAGATCTACAGCTTCCGTGAACTCATGCGCTTCACCTTGCGCACGGTCATGCGCCGCCGTCTTCTGTTGCCCGTACCCTTCGGAATAGCGGGCATCATGGCTTCCATTCTTCAGCTTTTCCCAGGGTCCTTGCTCACCCAGGATCAGGTGCTGCTTTTACAGCGTGATAATGTCGTGAGCGACCAGGCGGCAAATGAGGGCCGCACCTTGAAAGGCTTGGGGCTCGTGCCGCGCGACATCGAGGCCATCGTACCTTCTTACCTCTACCGATATCGCCGTGCCGGCCAGTTCACCGAGATCGAGCGCCGCCTCGAAAATCTTCTTTCGCGCGGCATAGACACGCTTCGTGGCCGCGACCGCACACCTTAGGCGAAAATCAGGCCGGCATTGATGAGCAGCAGGATAACCACGCCGAGCACGATCCTGTACACCACGAACGGCAAAAGGCTGAACCGCTTGACCGCCGCCATCAGAAACGCAATCGCGGCGAGCGCGAAGAAAAAGGTGAGCGCGCCTGTGAGCACGGCATCACCGGTGATCGGCTCGCCTGCCTCAATGGCTTCCCCGAGAACGAGAACGCCCGCACCGACCATCGCCGGAATACCGAGCAGGAAAGAAAATCGCGCAGCTTCGGGCCGTGTGAACCCCAGAGCGCGTGCCGCGGTAATGGTGATGCCTGATCGGCTCGTGCCCGGGATCAGGGCCAGCGCCTGAGCCACGCCAATGATAAGTGCCGGGCTGAGCCTCATATCTTCCATGCGCCATTTCGACGGTCCGAGCCAGTCCGCCGCCAGCATCAAGAGGCCGAAAACAATTGCGTTCCACGCAACGATTTGGGGGCCGCGGATGGTATCGAGAAACCCTGTCTTTCTAAGGATCAGGCCGAAGGCGATGGCTGGAACGGTGCCGATGGCGATCAGCAGCACCAGCCGGCCGGCATCGGTGACCCGGCCTTTAAACAATTCGATCCCGCCGCGCGCCAACATCAGCACGTCTCGCCAGAAATACACCAATATGGCGACGAGCGAACCCATATGGACCATCACATCTGTCAAAAGCCCTTGGTCGGCCCATCCGGTGAAAACCGGCACGAGGATGAGATGGCCCGAAGAAGAAATCGGCAGAAACTCCGTGATGCCCTGGATGATGGCGAGGACCACTATTTGCTCGATGGGCATCGGGCCGTCTCTTCTGCTGCAGGGAGGCGAATCGCTGGGCCGAATAGGAACCGCAGTTCTATATCCGCTCGCCGGGCGTCTGCAAACCTGCACCGCTCCGATTGCAGCGCAATGCCCGCTGGCGCATTATTGCCGGATTCACGCCGTGCCGCGTTAAGGCCTCTGGATTGGCAAAACATCACACATGCCAAAGCTTTATCATTCGCCTCTCGACCCAGCTTCGCGCCGCATTCGGCTGGCAATGGCGGAATACGGTGTCGACCTGGAGCTGATCGAGGAGCGGCCCGGCCAGCCGAGCGATGCGCTGCAGGAGTTGAACCCCGCCGGCGTAACGCCTGTCCTCATTGAGGATGACCGCAGTGTGGTCAGCGGCGTCGAGGCCCTGGGCGAATATCTCGAGGAGACGCGCTCAAGCCCCAAGACGAGCCTTCTTGGCAGAAGCCCGGCTGAGCGAGCCGAGACCCGCCGCCTTGTCGCCTGGTTCGACCGCAAGTTCCACGCTGAGGTGAGCGATCCGCTCTTGACCGAGAAGCTCACCCGCCGGTTTCTGCCCCGCGAACGCGGCGGCGGCCCGCCGGACATGGCCAAAGTCAGGGCTGCCCAGGCAAATATTAGGCTGCATTTGGACTACATTGCCACCCTGGCCGACGAGCGCAACTGGCTGGCCGGCGCAAATCTCTCCCTTGCCGATTTCGCAGCTGCTGCCCATCTCTCCTGTCTCGATTTCATCGGCGAGGTGCCCTGGAACAGCGCCGGATCGGCCAAAATCTGGTATCAGAGGATCAAGTCGCGGCTGTCTTTCCGGCCGCTGCTGACAGATTATGTGCGCGGCATTGCCCCGCCGCCCAATTACGTGGATCTCGATTTCTGAAGCGATTGTCATGTCTCTCGCGCTCGAATTATGGCTGAAGAACGAAGCAAAGGCGCTTGGCTTCGACAGCTGCGGAATCACCCGCCTCGAGGCCGATCATGAGCTTGGCTATCGGCTCGAGAGCTTTATCGCCGAGCATCGGCACGGCGACATGGACTGGTTGGCATCGACCGCCGAGTGGCGAAAGGCGCCGCGCGCTCTTTGGCCTGAGGCGCGCTCAGCAATGGTGATCGGGCTGAACTATGGCCCAGGAACCGATCCTCTTCATCGCCTGTCGGCGAAAAGCTCCGGCAATATCTCGGTCTATGCCTGGGGTGACGACTACCACGAATTGATCAAAGGCAGATTGAAGACGCTGGCCGGCAAGCTCGCCGCCAAGACCTCGAGCGAGGTCAAGGTATTCGTCGATACCGCACCTCTTATGGAGAAGCCGCTCGCCCGCAAAGCCGGTGTCGGCTGGCAAGGCAAACATACCAATCTCGTGTCCCGAAAATTCGGTTCCTGGCTGTTCCTCGGTGCCATATTAACCACTGCCGAGCTTGCCCCCGATCTCCCGGAGGAAGATCGCTGTGGTTCGTGCCGCGCATGTCTGGACATCTGCCCCACGCAAGCGTTCCCGGCGCCCTATCAGCTCGATGCCCGCCGCTGCATTTCCTATCTCACGATCGAGCACAAGGGCCACATCGATCGCGAATTCCGCGACAAGATCGGCAATCGTATTTACGGCTGCGATGATTGTCTGGCGATCTGCCCGTGGAACAAATTTGCCGAAGCCGCCGGCGAACAGCGACTTGCTGCCCGTGCCGATCTGTTCGCGCCTCCCTTGGCCGAGTTCCTGGTGCTTGACGACGCCGCGTTTCGCAAGAAATTCGCCCGCTCGCCCGTCAAGCGCACCGGGCGCAACCGATTTTTGCGCAACGTCCTCATCGCGGCCGGCAATTCTCGCGAACCTGCCTTGATTCCGCAGATCCTGCCGTGTCTTTCCGATGAATCGCCGCTCGTCCGCGCCATGGCCGTGTGGGCGCTGTCCCGCCTTGGTGCGCCTGATCAGTTCGCCGCATGGCGCCAGCACTTTCAACCGGGCGAAACCGACGCCACGGTGAGGCAGGAATGGCTCGCGGAGCACCGATGAATCGTCTTCTTTGTTTCGGCTTCGGTTTCTGCGCTGGTACTTTGGCCGAGAGGCTCGCCAAGAGCGGCTGGTCGATTACCGGCACGAGCCGAACGGCCGAGGGCTGCGCCGAGATTGCTGCCCGTGGTTTTGCCGCCGCTCGCTTCGATGCCTTGGCTCCAATCGATCCCTCGATCATCGCCGCCCATGGCCACGTCCTTCTCTCCATCCCGCCTGACGAGATCGGCGACCCGGTTCTGCGATTGCATCTCGATCATATCCTGGCCAGCGGGCGGAGTTTTCGCTGGATCGGCTATCTGTCGAGCACCTCCGTTTACGGCGACCGCGGCGGCGGCTGGGTCGATGAGTCCGCCCCGCTCGTCCCTTCATCGGAGCGCGCGGCAAGGCGCGTTCATGCCGAAGAGCAATGGCTCGGCCTCAGCCGCACGCACGGCTTGCCGGTTCACATTTTTCGTCTGGCAGGGATTTATGGTCCGGGTCGCAACCAGCTCCTCTCCATTCGCGCCGGTACCGCTCGAGCCATTGTCAAGCCCGGACAGGTCTTCAGTCGCATCCACGTGGAGGATATTGCCGGCGTGCTGGAGGCCTCGATGGCAATGCCTCGCCCGGGACGCATCTATAACCTGTGCGATAACGAGCCCGCGCCCCCCGAGAATGTCGTGGCCTTTGCCGCGGAGCTCATGTCGGCCCCGCCGCCTCCGCAGGTCGATATCGCCCTGGCGGGACTGAGCCCCATGGCGCTGAGCTTTTATGAGGACTCAAAACGCGTCTGCAACCGGCGAATCAAGGAAGAGCTTGGTTATCGGCTTCTTTATCCGACATACCGCGAGGGCCTTGCCGCTCTGAAGGCGACGCTCTGAGCCAGAGCGCCTGGATTGTTTCGACGATCATCTCTAGGTGGCGCGGCGAGGATAGCCTGTGGTCGCCGCCCTTGATCAGCGTGAAGGTAATGTCATCGCCTTCAAGGTGCTCATAAGCCTTCAGTGAATGCCTCCATGGAACCTCCGGGTCGGCGTCGCCCTGCAGGATGCGCACCGGCACATCGATTTTCGTGCGTTCGTGCAGGATCAGATGGTGCCGCCCGTCTTCGATGAGCTTTCTCGTGATTCTATAGCCATCGCCATAGCGGGACGGCATGAGCCATTCACCCTGCGTTTCGATCGCTCCGCGAGCCTCTTCATCCAAACTCGCCCACAGCAGCGCCTCCGTCATGTCGACGGCGGGTGCGAGCAGCATGAGGCCGCCTATGCGCTCGAGATGGCGGCTTCGCTCGGCGGCAAGCCGGCGGACCAACAGCAGCGCCAGATAGCCGCCCATGCTCGATCCGGCGATGATCATTGGCCTCCGGGCGATCTGCTCGAACGCATGCTGCGCCCCCGCCAGCCAGTCGCTGACTGTTCGTTCGGTGAAGAGGCCTTCGGATAGGCCGTGGCCGGAATAATCGAACCTTAAACA
>Ga0126307_10003126_pt1 | contig 11250 bp, 12 predicted proteins | sample Plot28_FD_89955 | JGI IMG/M metagenome (GOLD analysis project Ga0126307, IMG submission 89955) | Serpentine soil microbial communities from UC McLaughlin Reserve, CA, USA - Plot28 | ecosystem: Environmental > Terrestrial > Soil > Grasslands | place: USA: UC McLaughlin Reserve, Lake County...
ACGCGCGTCCACCGCGAGGCTCACGGCCTCGAGGCAGACGAGATCTACGAGGTCGTCGAGGGCTCGTAGCGGCCGCCCGCCTTTACGCCGGCTCGTCCGGCTTCTCGTACGCCACCTGGAAGGGCGACTTCTACCCGGCGGACGCGAAGCCGGCGGACTTCCTGCGGTTCTACGCGACCAGGCTCAACACGGTCGAGCTCAATTCGACCTTCCGCCGGCTTCCCGCTGAGGACCAGTTCGAGCGCTGGGCCGACCAGACAGCACCCGGATTCAGGTTCGGGGTCACCCTCGCCCGCCGCGCGACGTCGTTCGGCCGCGTGGAGGGAGTGGACGCGGCGGCTCAGTCGATCTCGAAGCTCGGCGACCGGCTCGGCCCGGTACGCATCAAGGTGCTGCAGGCACGGGACGACGGGTTCCTGCGCCTGCTGCTGGACTCCCTGGAGCCGACGATGCGCTGGGCGCTCGACTTCCGCCACGAGTCGTGGCGCGACGACGAGATCCAGGCGCGACTCGACGAGCGCGGAGTCGCGCGGGTCGATGCGGAGGATGGCGGTGCCGACTTCCGCTACCTGCGGCTCCGCAACCCTCCGTACAGCGACGACGACCTCGCCGCCGAGGCGGCGCGGATCGACTCCATGATCGCCGCCGGGCTCGACGTCTTCGCCTACTTCCAGCACGAGGACGAGCCCACCGCTCCGCGCTACGCCGAGCGCCTGCTGGAGCTCGTCAGCGGTCCGTCAGGCGGATGACGAACCGGAGCGCCTGCCAGGTGTCGTCGATGGCGCAGCTCTTGTTGTCGACGAGGCCGGCGTCGAGCCCGGTTTTCTGCACCGAGTCGAACGTGAGGTCAGTCGAGACACCGGAGGCCTTCTTCGGCCAGGCGACCCAAAGCCCGCCCGCCGACGCGAGCCGCCGCGCGAGCGGCGTAAAGGCCCGCGTCAGCTCGCCCTGACGCGTCGCAAAGAGGACGGCGACGTCGAACTCGCCGCGGAGCCTCGCCTTCACGCCGAGATCCTCCGCGAACCCAGGCGGCGCCTTCTGGAGCGCGACGCGCGAGCCCTCCTTGATGCCGAGCTTCTTGGGCAGCGGGGTGGACGAATAGTCCTTGTGCACGCTACGAATTTAGCGAGCGAGGGAAGAAAGTCGCCCGCGCGCGCGTCTAGTGGACATGTACTACAGCCCACACAGCCATCTCGCGATCGCGCGCGCCCGGCATGAGGACATGCTTCGGGACGCGGAGCGCGCCCGGCTCGCCCGCTCGTTCGACGAGGAGAAGCCCGGCATGCTCTCGCACCTTTGGACGCACCTCGCCCGCAAGCGCGAGGCCGATCCGCGGCCCGTAACCGCCTAGCGCACCCGCTCGGCCTCGTAGCCCCACTCGGCGAGGAAGCCGAGGAGCTCGTCGCAATGCTCCTCGTCTCGCGTCGCGAGGGTGAGCTCGACGGCAGTCCCGGTGACCGGCAGGTCCATGCCCTCGCGATGGTGGTCGACCGAGAGGACGTTGACGCGCCGCTCGGCGATGCGAGCCAGAAGCGCGGCGAGAGCGCCAGGACGATCCGAGATCCTCGTTCGCAGGACAAGGAAGCGGCTTGCGCGCGTCAGCCCGTGACGTGCCACCTCGACGAGGAGCGAAGCGTCGATGTTCCCGCCCGAGAGAACTGTGCAGACGGGGCCGTCGCCCTCGACATTCCCCGTCAGGAGGGCGGCCACCGGGGCCGCGCCCGCTCCCTCGACGACGAGCTTCACCCGTTCGAGGAGGAGCACGATCGCGTCCGCGATCTCCGCGTCGGTCACGGTCACGATCGCGTCGAGGCGGTCGGCCAGGATGCTCCTCGTCAGCTCCCCCGGCTGCTTCACGGCGATGCCGTCCGCGATCGTGACCCCGCCTGGCTCGAGCCCGGCGAACGGTGCGCAGTTCGCGGCCTGGACGCCGACCAGGTGGATCTCCGGTCGCAGCTCACTGAGCGCAAGGGCGATGCCGGACGCAAGCCCGCCGCCGCCGATCGGCACCACGAGCGTCTCCACGTCGCCGAGCTGCTCGGCGAGCTCGAGGCCGAGCGTTCCCTGGCCGGCTACGACCGCCTCGTCCTCGAATGCGTGGACGAAGGTCGCCCCGGCCGTCTCGCGTTCGTGCGCTGCCTCCTGCGCTTCGTCGAACCCTTCGCCGGAGAGCAGCACCTCGGCGCCGTAGCTCCGCGTTGCGTCGACCTTGGCCATCGGCGCGTCGAGCGGCATGAACACCGTCGCCGCCACGCCGGCTTCCCGAGCGGCTAGCGCCACCGCCTGGCCATGGTTTCCGGCGCTCGCGGTTACGACGCCTGCCGCCCGCTCCTCATCCGTCATCGTCGCGAGCTTGTTGACCGCGCCGCGGATCTTGAACGAGCCCGTCCTCTGCAGGTTCTCGGCCTTCAGGAAGACCTGGCGGCCGCTGCGGCGGCCGAGCGTTTCGGAGGAGTAGACCGGCGTCTCGCGTGCGAGGCCGTGCATGCGCTCGTGGGCCGCCTGGATCTCAGCGAGTGTCGGGCCTGCCGCCGTCTTCATGAACCTTGAACACCTTCTCCATGATCTCGCGTACCGCCGTCAAGGGATCGAGCTCCCGCCGCTGGACCGCCTCGAGCAGGCGCCGTAGCTCCGGATCATCCCCTACCGCGCCCTCGAGATGCGCCTTTGCCCGCGCGCTTGCGACCGCGAAGACCTCGCCGGCAAGATTCCTTGCGCGCCGCTCCGCGAGCAGGCCCGCTGACTCGAGATGGCTCCGGTGCGCCGAGATCTCGTTCCAGAGTTCCTCAACCCCTTCGCCGCGCACGGCCTCGGTGAGCACGATCGGCGGCTGCCACTCGCGTTCTGTGTCGAGCGCCAGGATCGACCGGACCTCGTTCACCATCGTCTTCGCCGCCGGATGGTCGCGCTTGTTGACTGCGATCACGTCCGGGATCTCCATGATCCCCGCCTTGAGCGCCTGAATCGAGTCCCCGGAGCCGGGCATCAGCACGAGCAGGACGGTGTCGGCGATCGAGATGATCTCCACCTCGCTCTGGCCCGCCCCGACCGTCTCGAGAAAGACGAGATCCTTGCCGGCAGCATCGAGGACGAGCGCCGCCTGCAGGGTCGCCTCGGCGAGACCGCCAAGGTGGCCGCGGGTTCCCATCGAACGGATGAAGACGTCCGGGTCGAGGAAGTGGTCGGCGAGCCTGATCCGGTCGCCGAGGAGCGCGCCTTTGGTGAACGGGCTCGAAGGGTCGACGGAGATGACTCCGACCGATGCGTCCTCGGCGCGCACGTGGCGTACGAGCGCGCTGATGAGGCTCGACTTCCCCACTCCGGGCGGGCCGGTGACGCCGATCCCGTACGAATTGCCGGTGTTCGGGTAGAGCTCGCGGATGAGCTCGTAGGCGAGCGGATCGGAGCTCTCGACCAGCGTGATGGCGCGGGCGAGAGCGCGTCGCTCGCCGGCGCGGACGCCCTCGACGAGCGCTTCGAGAGTCCAGCCGCGGGTCAATCGCGGGCGGGCTCCGGCCCGGACGCGTGCCGCAGGGGGACGCGCCCCGCGTCGGCGTCCACCCGGCGGGCGAGCAGGAAGCCGACGACCGCCGCGATCGCGAGCAGCCCGGCGGCGACAGCCCAAACCGTCCGCGCCCCCGCCCCGTTCGTGAGCGGACCGGCGAGGATCATGCCGAGACCGAGGAACGCGTAGCCGAGGCTCATGACGACGGCGAACGCCCTTCCGCGCAGGCGGTCAGGCGCCCCTCGCTGGACGAGCACCGCGTTCGTGACCACGGCGACGCCGTTCCCCACGCCGGCCGCCACGACGACCACCGCGGCCACCCAGACATTCGGCGCCGCCGCAGCCGCGCCGAAGCCGAGCGCCATGAGCCCGATGGACACGCCGTAGGGCAGGGCCATCCCTCGATGCTCGATCCAGCTCCCGCCGAAGAGGCTGCCGAGCATGAGCCCGACGGCCCCGGCGGCGACGAGGAGGCCGTAGCCGAAGTCGCCGGCATCGAAGACGTTCTTCGCGAGCACGATCTCCGCGACGTTCACGCCCGCAGTCGCAAAGATGGCGATGCTCCATGCGACGATGATCGTCAGGAGCGACTTCGAGCGGAGGGCGAAGGAAAACCCGTCGGCGAGGTCACCCCAGTGGCCGCGGCTTGGCGCGCGCTCGGCCTCCTCGAGGCTCTCCTTGATCCGCACGATGAGAAGCGCGGAGGTGAGGAAGCTGAACGCGTTCACGACATAGGCCGCGTCCGGGCTCGTCGCCGCGACCAGCGCACCGCCCACGAGGGCTCCGATCGCCCACGTGAAGTTGTCGGCGGACTGGAGGAGGCCGTTGGCCTGCGGGAGGTCCTCGTCCGAGACTAGGTTCGGCAATCCCGCGTACACGGCCGGGCGAAACAGACTCGTCGCCACGCCGGCGGCAAAGGCGAGCGCGACGATCTGAGCCGGGCTCGTCGCGAACGGGAGGACGAAGAACACGGCCGCACGGGCGAGGTCGGCGGCGACGAGGATCCAGCGGCGCGAAGCGATGTCGAGGAGCCGGCCGGCGAGGAAGCCGACGATCACGCTCGGCAAAAACTCGACGACGAGGAGCGCGCTGACCCAAGACGCGTTCTCCGTACGGTCGAAGACGTCCACGACGAGCGCGACGAACGCGAGCCACGTGCCGATGCTGGACGCGAGCGTCGCAAAGAAGAGAAGGCGGAATCCTCCTGCCTCCCGCACGAGCCCGAAACGGACCCGGCTGCGGCCCCCTGTCACGGTCCGAACCGTAACAGCGCCGTAAGGGACGGGTAGTCCTAGAAAGAGGTATGCGCGCCCTGGAGCACGCGCTCCAGGGCGGCCGCGAAGAACTCGTTCTCCTCGCGGGTCCCGACCGTGACGCGGATCGCGTCATCCGCGCCGAAGGGGCCTAGTGGGCGCACGATCGCGCCCTCGCGGAGCAGCCGATCGAAGACCGCGCGGGAGTCGTCGCCCGTCTCCACGTAGACGAAGTTCGCGACCGGAGGCAACGCCACATTGAGCCCGAGGCTCGTGCAGGCTTCCTCCAGCCGGCTGCGCTCCTCCGAGGTCTCGCGCCGCCTGCGCGCGATCTCCGTCTCGTTCCCGATGCTCGCGCGAGCAGCGTCTTGGGCCGTCTGATTGATGTCGAACGCATTCCGCACCTTGGCGATCGCCTCGACGACCTCGACCGGGCCGACGCCGTAGCCGACGCGCAGCCCGGCGAGCCCGTAGATCTTCGAGAACGTCCGCAGGACGAGGGCGCGCCGGCCGGTCTTGACGGACTCCTCGATCCCGTCGGGGTAGTCGTCCGACTCGACGTACTCGAAGTACGCCTCGTCGAGGACCGTCAGCACATGCTCGGGCACGCGCGCGAAGTAGGACTCGATCTCGCTGCGGCCGATCATCGTGCCGGTCGGGTTGTTCGGGTTGCAGAGGTAGACGACTTTCGTCCGCGGCCCGATCTCGCCGAGGATCGCGTCGACGTCGTAGCGGTGGTCCGTGAGCGGCACCCGCTTCGCAGTCGCGCCGAGCTTGAGGGCGTCGAGCACGTAGCTCGGGAATGAGGGCCAGCCGCAAACGACCTCGTCGCCGGGGTCGAGCACAGCGATCGAGAGGTACATGATCACCGAGTCGGCTCCCGCGGCGATAGTGACGTTTTCGAAGACGACCCCGTGGCGGTCGGCGAGCGCGGTGCGAAGAAGGTAGGCGCCTCCGTCGGGATAACGGTTCAGCCCTGGCGCACCCCGCTCGATCGCCTCGAGCGCCTCGGGAAACGGGCCGTACTGGCCCTCGTTGGAGGCGAGCTTGACCACGCGCTCGAGGCCGAGCTCGCGCTGCACTTCCTCGACGGGCTTGCCCGGCTCGTAGGGGACGAGGCTCTGAACGGCGGGTCGGATCAGAGGAGTGTCGGCCATTCCCCTAATCTTTTCATGCCGTGGAGATCGGCCTCTTCCCCCTCAACCTCGTGCTGCTCCCGGGCGAGCAGGCGCCGCTGCACATCTTCGAGCCCCGGTACCGCGAGCTGATCGGCGAATGCCTCGAGCAAGGAGGCGAGTTCGGGCTCGTGCTTGCGGACGACGACGGCATGCGCGAGATCGGCTGCCGCGCAGGTGTGATCGAGGTGCTGGAGCAGTTCGACGACGGGCGGCTGAACGTCGTCATCGAGGGCCGCGAGCGGATCCGCATCGCCGAGCTCACCGAGGGGCACACGTACATGACCGCCGAGGTTGAGGACATCGACGACGAGGACGAGGCGCCGACCGAGGACGAGATCGAGGAGTGCCTCGCCGCCTACCAGCGCGTCGTCAGCGCCGCCGAGGCAGACCTCGAGGAGCTCGACTTCGACGCGGACTCGATCGCGTACCAGATCGCTGCGCGCGTCGATTTCGGCACCGAGGTCAAGCAGGGCCTCCTCGAGCTCCGTTCCGAGCGTGAGCGGGTCCTGCGTCTCGCGCCGATGCTCGACCAAGCCGCCGAAGCCGTTCAGCGCGACCGCGAGATCCGCGAGCGCGCCTCCGGTAACGGCCGCGTCGAGCCCGTTTAGAGCTTCTTGACGGCGTGAACGGGCCGGCCCGCGGCTTCCCATGCGTAGTACGAGGCGCTCGGGCCGAATTCAGTCTCGTAGACCACGACGCGCGGGTTCCGCCCCACCTCTTTGGCGCGCTGGGCGTGCCTGAGCAGGTTCGGGTCGTCGCGACGCTCCCAGACGAGGATTAGATGCGCCGCCGTCATGTAGTGCGCGACGAACGGGCACCCCTCGGCGGGGCAGGGGAAGGGATCTGTGGCGACGCAAAACCAGCCGGCGTGGTCGCCGCTCGTGTCGTCGGTCCAGAGCTCCTCCTCGGCCTCGAGGCCGACGTCTTCCTCGAGAACGGTGCCGCGCTCGAGGTCGTAGCTCGTCACAGGTCCTTCTCCATGAGGATCGCGTCCACATAGCCGCCGCGCCGCCGGAAGTGGCCTTGGCGCGTGCCCACCCGCCGGTAGCCGATCCGGTCGTACAGGGAGAGTGCGGCCTCGTTGTGCGGGAAGACGTGGAGCTCGATCTTGCGGACCCCGACCGCGCGCGCCCAGTTCTCGGCGCTCGCCATCAGGGCGCGTCCGATGCCGCGCCGGCGATAGCCGTCCGCGACCATGAGCCCGACGTCGGCGACGTGCTCGCTGGCCGTGTGGCTTTCCCTTCCGATGGAGAGGCGACCGACGATCTCGCCCTCGAGCTCGGCCACGAGCACCGCTGCGTACTTGTGCCTTCGGATCGCCTTGAGGTAGCGACGTTCCTCGGCGACGCTGCGCCAGCCCCCGTCGGCGATGAGCCAGCCGCCCTCCTCCGAGCCGACGGCCTCGGCCAGGCGTACGAGCGCGCCGGCATCGCCCGGCTCTGCACTGCGGACGACCGCCGTCACTCGACGACCGCCCCCGCGCCTCCTCGTCTCGGATCGCCGGCGGCCTCGAGCTCCCCGCTCGCGCCGAGCCCCACTGCGGAGGCACCGCCGAAGTAGAGGTTGCGGCCGCTCCAGCGAGCCACCTTGTAGCCCGCGGACTCGAGCTCGTCAGCCGTCTCCGGCTCGATCCCTCCCTCGAGCTGGAGCGCGTCGCCCTCCAGATGAACACGCGGGGCCTCGATCGCTTCCCGGACCGTGAGGCCGTGGTCGAGCACGTTGACGACGAACTGCAGGATGGCGGCACGTAGGCGGATCGACCCGGCGCTTCCGATCACGAGGCGCGGCCGCCCGTCCTCGAGGACGATCGAGGGCGCCATCATGCTCGTGAGCCGGTTGCCGGGCGAGGCTTCGCGGCCGCCCGGGTTGAGGTCCTCCTCCCCGAGCATGTTGTTCATGTGGATCCCGGTTCCGGGCACTATCACGCCGGATCCGCAGCCCGTCGAGGCCGAGAGCGACGCGGCGTTCCCGCGCGCGTCGACGACGCTGATGTGCGTCGTGGAGGGAAGCCCGGCCGACTCGGGGGCGAACTGCCGCACCCGCTTCCGCGCCCGCCGGGCGGCGGCGGCAAGGTTCTCCTCGGCGAGCAGGCGCCGCGGCAGGCCTCCGCGGCTAAGGCCGCTGAGAAAGCCGGGCCCGCGCGCGAGCTGGGCTTCCCGCATGACCTCTGCGAGAGCCGCGATCGCCTGCGGGCTTCCCGGCTCGCCCGCTTCGCCGAGCCGGCCGAGCACACTCAGCGCGTAGGCGATCAGGAGGCCGCCCGCGGAGGGCGGCGGATTGGTGACGAATTCCCAGCGGCGGTAGGGCACCCGCACCGGGCGTCGGCGAATCACGCGGTAACTCTCGAGATCGCTCGGGGTCAGAGAACCGCCGCGCTCCTGCACGGCCGCGCCGATCGCGCGGCCGAGATCACCGCGGTAGAAACCATCCGGCCCCTCGGCGGCCAGGCGGTCGAGCGTGTCTGCGAGACCCGGCATGCGCAGGCGTTCGCCGGGTTGCTGCGGCCCCTTGCCTCCATAGATCTGCCTGCCCTCGGCCTCCGCGCGGAGGATCGGGTCGAGGATCCGGTGGAGAAATCCTTGCTGCGGGTTGACCTCGACGCCCTCGCGGGCCAGCCGCGCCGCCGGCGCGATCAGGTCGGCCCAGGGCATGCGCGCGTACGCGGCGTGGGCCGCGCCGAGCCCCGCCACCGAGCCGGGGACGGCACACGAGGCCGCGCCGATCAGAAAGACCTGCTGCATCCCCGGCTCGAACTCGACGTCGACCGCCTCCATCCGCCCCCGCCCCCCCCGCGGAAGGTCACGTCCGGGAATGGCGACGAAGAAGTCGAGCAGTCTGTCGGTGTTGTCCGACGCGCGGTGGACGAGCATGAAGCCGCCCGCCCCCGGCCCGGTCAGCGGGCTCTCGGCCACCCAGGAGACGAACGCCGCCGCGATGCAGGCATCGACCGCATTGCCCCCCTCGGCGAGGATCTCCGCGCCCGTCTGCGCGGTGAGCGGATGCCCGGCCGCGACTGCGCCTTTCATGCGCAGAGGGTACCCCTAACCCTCGGCCGGTTTACAGGTCGCGCAGGAAGCTCGGCGGCTCGAGCGTGTCCTCGGGCTCGGTGAGCTGCGCCGGCCCGCGCGGGCTCGGCGAGCTGAGCCCCGGCCGCCCTCCCAGCCCGGTGGCGATCACCGTCACCCAGATCTGGCCGGCGAGGCGCTCGTCGATGGTGGCGCCGAAGATGATGTTCGTCTCCTCCGTCGCCGCCTCGCGCACGACCTCCGCGGCCTCGTTGACCTCGAGCAGCGTGAGGTCGTCCCCGCCTGCGATCGAAAGAAGAATGCCTCTCGCGCCGACGATCTCGGTGTCGATGAGGGGCGAGCGCAGCGCCCGCTCGGCTGCCTCGCGCGCGCGGGTCTCCCCCGTCGCGAAGCCGATGCCCATGATCGCAGAGCCGGCGTCGCTCATGATCGTCCGTACGTCCGCGAAGTCGAGGTTGATGAGGCCGGGCATCGTGATGAGGTCGCAGATGCCCTGCACGCCCTGGCGCAGGACGTCGTCGGCGATCCGGAACGCGTCGAGCATCGACGTCGAGCGCTCGAGCACCTCGAGCAGCCGGTCGTTCGGGATGACGATGACGGTGTCGCAGACCTCGCGGAGCTCGTGCACGCCTTTCTCGGCCTGCGAGCGGCGGCGTGATCCCTCAAAGCGGAACGGAAGCGTGACGATCCCGACCGACAGCGCCCCGACCTCACGGGCGATCCGCGCCACGACCGGGGCGGCGCCGGTGCCGGTTCCCCCGCCCTCGCCGGCGGTGACGAAGACCATGTCCGACCCGCGGAGGACGTGCTTGATCTGGTCGTAGGCCTCCTCGGCGGCCTCGCGGCCGATGCTCGGGTCGGAGCCCGAGCCCAGGCCCTGCGTCAGCTCGCGACCGATGTGGAGCTTGATCGGCGCCTCACATGTCCGGAGTTGCTGGATGTCGGTGTTGACCGCGATGAACTCGACCTGCGAGATGCCGGCCTCGATCATGCGATTGACCGCGTTCAGACCTCCGCCACCAACGCCCACGACACGGATGACTGCGAGGTAGGCGGCTGACTCCGGGCGCGGCGCGCGGTCGATGCGCGGCGCCGGCTCGGCCATTCGGGACGCCGGGGCCGGCTCGTAGCTCCGCTCGGCGGGCGCCGGGGAGACCGGCTGCGGTGCGGGCTCGGAGCGTGCGGGCTCAGACGGAGGAGCGACTGGCTCTGCGACCGTCGCCTCCGAGGAGCTCGTCGCCGGCTCCCGCTCGGGCTGCCGCTCGACCTCGGCGGGAGGCGCAGGCGGTGCCGACTGCTCCGGTGCTGCATGCTCGACTGTCGGCGCGTCGGCCGACTCCTGGCCTACGCGCTCGCGCTCGGCCTGGCGTTGCGCGGCCTCGGTCGCCTTGAAGAGCTCGGCAAGTGGGCCCTCACGCATGCTCGCGCGGCGTCGCGCCATTGAGCACCTCCTTCGCGAGGTCACGGTAGGCCTTGGCGGCCGGGCCGGACGAGTCGTACTTCAGCACCGAGCTGCCCTCGACGGGCGCTTCGGCGTAGCGAACGGTCTTTTTGATGCGTGTCTCGAAGACGAGATCTCCGAAATTCTCCTTCAGCATCTCCACCGCCTCGCGGCTGTGCAAGGTGCGGGAGTCGTACATCGTCGGAAGGATGCCCTTGATCTCGACGACGGGATTCAGGTTCTCCCGGATCATGCTGAGCGTGCTCTCGAGCTGGACGAGACCGCGAAGCGATAGGTACTCGCACTGGACGGGGACGATCACGCCGTCCGACGCGGTGAGCGCATTGATCGTCAGGAGACCGAGGGACGGCGGCGTGTCGATCAGGATGTAGTCGTAGCGGTTCCTGACCGGGAGCAGTGCCTTTTGCAGGGCTCGTTCGCGCCCGATCATGCTCGAGAGCGCCATCTCCGCGCCGGCAAGGTCGATGGACGAGACGGCGACATCGACCTCCGCCCGGTGAATGATCTCCTCGACCGGCATCGAGTGGACGAGGACGTCGTACATCGACCGCTCGACCTGATCCGGATCCATGCCCTGGGACATGGTCAGGTTGCCCTGCGGATCGAGGTCGACGAGGAGCACCTCGAAGCCCTGTTCCTTGAACGCGACCCCGAGGTTCAGCGTGGTGGTCGTCTTCGCCACGCCACCCTTTTGATTAGCGAAGGCGATGACCTGGCCCAGCGTTGCTCCTTTAGAAGTGGGCGTCCGCTTGCGCGGACGCGGAAGAATGCCCGAAAGCCCCATGAGGGGTCGTGTTTCGTGTCACGGTAGCACAATCCTTCTCGG
>Ga0126307_10003127_pt1 | contig 11250 bp, 12 predicted proteins | sample Plot28_FD_89955 | JGI IMG/M metagenome (GOLD analysis project Ga0126307, IMG submission 89955) | Serpentine soil microbial communities from UC McLaughlin Reserve, CA, USA - Plot28 | ecosystem: Environmental > Terrestrial > Soil > Grasslands | place: USA: UC McLaughlin Reserve, Lake County...
CCGCCGGAGCATGCGGTGAGTGTCAGACCTGCGACGAGGGCAACCACGGCGAAGCGTCGGATCTTCATGGCGACAGACGTTACCTGCGATTCGGATCGGGCTGAGGAACTGCGGCAAGCAATCGCCGCGTGTAATCCTGTTGCGGATTGGCGAACACCTGGTCGCCGTCACCCTGTTCGACGATCTTGCCCTTGTACATCACGGCGACCCGGTGGGCGAGATGTTTGACGACGGAAAGGTCATGCGACACGAACAGATAGGACAGGCCAAACTGCTCTTGCAGATCCAGCAGCAGGTTGATGATGCCGGCCTGGATCGACACGTCGAGTGCCGACACCGGTTCGTCGAGAGCGAGGATCTTCGGCTGCAGTGCCAGTGCCCGTGCGATGCCGATGCGCTGCTTCTGCCCACCGGAGAACTCGGCCGGATACCGGCTGGCGTCCTCCCGGCGCAGCCCCACTATGCCTAACAACTCAGCCACTCGCTCGTCGGTGCGAGACTTGTCAAAACCATTGGCCTGCAGCGGCTCCGCTAAGACTTCAAAGACAGGAAGTCGCGGATCCAGCGACGCGACCGGATCCTGGAAGACCACCTGCAGATCGCCTCGCAACGCGCGTCGGGAACGGCGGTCAAGCGCGGCGACGTCGGCGCCGAGCACCTCGATCGAACCGGCCTGCGGTGCGGACAGATCCAGAATCTGGTGCAGTGTCGTTGACTTGCCGGACCCGGATTCGCCGACGATGCCGAGCGTGCGGCCCTGCTGCAGCTCAAAGCTGACGCCGTCGACCGCCCGCACCTCGCCAACCTGCCGCCGAAACACCACGCCCTTGGTCAGCTTGTAAGTCTTCGCCAAATCACGCACCCGAAGCACTGCCGGTGCGGCGGCGTCGCGCGCCGCGGCAGGTGGTTCGGTGGAGACGCCGTAGATTTCCGCCGCGGTCCGCCCGGCCACGTGTTCGGTGCGGATGCAGGCCGCCCGATGCGCGGGGGTGATCTCGATCAGCGCAGGCTCAGCGGCACGGCAGTCGGCGATAGCCAGCGGGCAGCGCGGCGCGAACGGGCAGCCCGGCGGCGGCGCCGCCATCGACGGCGGCGCCCCAGCGATCGGTACCAGCCGCGCGCCCTGCGGGGCGTCCAGCCGCGGCACCGAACCGAGTAGCCCTGCGGTGTACGGCATTCGGCGGTCTCGGTACAGCACGTCGACGTCGGCCGTTTCGACTGCGCGGCCCGCGTACATCACCAATGCGCGGTCCGCGAATTCGGCGACCACTCCCAGATCGTGAGTGATGATCAATACGCCCGCGCCGGTGACGTCGCGCGCGGTCTTGAGCACCTCGAGGATCTGCGCCTGCACCGTGACATCAAGGGCGGTGGTCGGCTCGTCGCAGATGATCAGGTCCGGGTCGTTGGCGATGGCGATGGCGATCACCACGCGTTGGCGTTCCCCGCCGGAGAGTTCGTGCGGGAAGGAGCGGGCCCGGCGCTCAGGCTGGGCGATGCCGACCAATTCGAGTAACTCGATGGCGCGGGTGCGAGCGGCTTGCTTGCCCATCTCTCGGTGATGAATCTCCAGGGCCTCGGCAATCTGGTCACCAACCGTGTACACAGGTGTGAGCGCCGACATCGGGTCCTGGAACACGGTGCCGATCGCCTTGCCGCGGATTCGCGACATATGGTTGTCCGACAAGCCCAGCAATTCGTCGCCGTTCAGCCGGATCGATCCCGACACTTCGGCGTATTCCGGCAGCAGCCCGATGATCGCCATCGCACTGGCCGACTTGCCCGAACCGGATTCACCGACAAGCGCGACGACCTCACCGGCCGCGACATCAAAGTCCATGCCGCGCACCGCCTTTACCCGCTCGGTTTCGGTCGGGAAGGTCACGGCCAGGTCTGTCACCGAGAGCAGGCTCACTTGCGGGCCTTCCGCAGCGGCCGGGCACTGGGATCCAGCGCGTCGCGCAGCCCGTCGCCGACGAGGTTGGCGCACAAGATGATCAGCACGAGCACGCCTGCGGGGAACAGGAATACCCACGGGAAGGTCGTCACCGACTTCGTGCCGTCGGCGATCAGTGTGCCAAGCGACACGTCGGGCGGTCGGATGCCGAAACCCAGGAAGCTCAACCCTGTTTCGGCGAGCACCGCAAGACCGACGTTCAGTGCGGTGTCGATGATGATGATCGATGCGACATTCGGCACGATGTGGCGCACGATGACCCGCCAGTTGCGCACGCCCATATAACGTGCGGCGGCGACGAATTCGCGTTCGCGCAGACTCATCGTCATGCCGCGCACGATGCGGGAGCTGATCATCCAGCTGAATGCGGCGAGCAGGACGATCAGCCAAACGATGTTGCCCCTGGTGCGCTGTACGACGATCGTGATCAGCAGAAAACTCGGCACCACGAGCGTGAGGTCGACGATCCACATCAGTGTGCGGTCGCGCCAGCCGCCGAAGTAGCCGGCGATGGTGCCCACCGTCGCGGCGATGATGGTCGAGATGAACGCCACACAGACGCCGATCAGCATGGATTTCTGCATGCCGCGTAGGGTTTGGGCGAGCAGGTCCTGGCCCAGGGCGTTGGTGCCGAACCAGTGGTCGGTGCTCGGCGGCTGCTGCAGCGCGTAGAAGTCGAGATCGGTGTAGCTGTAGGGGAGTAGCGGCGGCAGCGCGTAGCAGGCGATGAACAGCACCACCAGCAGCACCAGCGAGACCACGCCCGGCTTGTTGCGCAGGAATCGGCGTCGCACCAGCGCGCGCCGTGAGGCGAACCGGGCCACGTCGACGCCCGACTTGGCGGTGGTCGCGGTCTCTGTGGTGATGGGTTCGCTCATTGCACGCGAACCCTGGGGTCGAGCGCCGCGTAGATGATGTCGGACAACAGCCCCGCGAAAAGGATCGTCACGCCGGAAAAGAGCGTGATCGCGGTGACGATGTTGGTGTCTTGGGTCGCGACGCCGTGAATGAACCACTCGCCGACGCCGTGCCAGCCGAAGATCTTCTCGGTGAACACCGCGCCGGTAAACAGACCGGCGACGCTGTAGGCGAAGAGGGTGGCCATCGGGATCAGCGCTGTGCGCAGGCCGTGTTTGAACAGTGCGCGGCGCCGGGTCAGTCCCTTCGCGCGTGCGGTGCGGATGAAATCCTGGCCGAGCACGTCGAGCATGGCGTTGCGTTGATACCGGCTGTAGCCCGCAATGGCGCCCAGCGCCAGTGTGAACGTTGGCAGCACAAGATGCTGCAGCCGATCGACCAACTGGTTCCAGGCTCCGCCGACCGCGTCGGGCGAGGTCTCGCCGGTGTACTCGAACAGTTGCACGCCGAGCACCGAATTGACTTGCAGCGCACCGAGAATCAAGAGGTTCGCGATCACGAACACAGGCGTGCTGATCACCAACAGGGACAACACCGTGATGACGCGATCGGAGACGCGGTACTGCCGGATCGCCCCCCATGCGCCGACCACGACACCGACCACTGTGCCTACGACTGAGCCGATGATGAGCAGTCGCAGGCTGACGCCGATGCGCCGCCACAGTTCGTCCGACACTGGTTGCCCGCCGATGGTGGTGCCGAAGTCGCCGTGCACAACGCCCGTCACCCAACGGCCGTAGCGGAGAGGAATTGGCTTGTCGAGGTCCAGGTCGGCGGCCTTGGCGTCGATCACGGTCTGCGGCGGCCGCGGATTGCGCTGCAGCAGGCTGTCGAGTGGCTCGAACTGGAGCGACGCCAAGGAAAAGGTCAGGAACGAGGCCAATGCCAGCAGCACGAGGTAGTTCAGCAGCCGCCCCGCGAGGAAGCGCGTCATTGGCGACGTCCCTCGGCGACTTGCATGACGCACAGGGTATGAGATGGGTCCAGCCGCAGCCCGAACTTGTCGCTTTGGCGTGGCTAGATAATTCGCACCGCCGCTTAAGCCCGCTTCCAGTTTGGCCGCGTTGACTGATCTTCACCTGCAGGTTTACCCATCGCGCCGGCATTGCGGCGGCATGGATTTACGCCAGGAAGGTGAGGTGTTCGCAGTATGAATTGTCCTAAGCGCAACAACGTGAAACTGCTTGCCGCGGTGATCGGCGGCAGCGGCGTCATTGCCATGGGCGCGCTGTCCGTGGCCGTCATCCAGGAACACGCAGGCGAGGACTCCGCGGCCAAGTCGACGACCATGACCATCGGCTCGACCAGTACCGAGACGACGCCGCCCACGGTGGAGGCGACCACGATGGCCGCGCCGGCGCTGAAGGGCCCGGCCGCCCTGCCGACCGAAGAGCAGGGGCCCGCGGCGCCATAGTTAACCGCATTGATTTCCACCGGTGAACCTGGTCACAATGTTCACCCAGGCAGTTCGCATCTGTGATCCAGGGTTTTCACAGATTCATTTCATTCACTGACTCCGACCTGCACGTTTGTCGATCCACCCCACCAATGGGGGGACCGGCTCATGGCAAGAAACGGAGCAAATGCAGTGAACACAACCAAGCGAACCAACGTGAAGATCCTGGCGGCGATCATCGGCGGCAGCGCCGTCGTGGCGATGGGGGCGCTGACCATGGCGATCAGCCCGGAACAGGCCACACCTGCGTCGATCACGAGCTCCGGCATGACGGTCGGTGCCACCACCACCCAGACAACGCCGGCGGCCGTACCCGAAACCACGATGGCGGTGCCAGCCGTCAAGGCGACCCCGTTTGGCGGCTCCGGCTCCTAGGCCGGAACGTTTCACCTCCGACCGCATCGGTTACCCAAAGGGCACGGAGGGGTCGATGCTGATCCCTCCGTGAACTGTTCGAGGCGCCGTCACGTGCGATGGGGACGGCTGACCTAGGACCGAATGGAGTGGTCAGAGGTGAAATCGAAACAGTTGAAGGTCTTGTCGGCCACCGCAGGCGCGGCGGCTGTGGTGGCAATGGGCGCCATCACGGTGACCCTGAGCGAAGTCAGCATGGCGCCGAGCCCCGGAGCCAGCTCCTCCAGGCCCGGTGACGACGTCTGAAGTCACGACCGGTGAAACCATCACCGAAACTGTGGCTCCGGAGGCGCCAGAGACACCTGCGGTTGTGCCGCCGATCACAACAACGCCGTCGGAAATCCCACCGACGGCGGAGCAGCACTAATCCAGTACACGGGTCTGAATGGAGATGTGTGAATGAAGTCGAAGCAGCTCAAGCTCGCAGCAGCAGGTATCGGGGCCGGCGCCGCGGTCGCCATGGGCGCACTGGGCGTAGCGTTCGCAGGCTCGCCGGATAGTGCGGGCATCATGAGCGAGGGCGTCGAGATCACGTTCGGTGAGACCACGACGGAAGAGGTCGGGGTCACCGAACTGGCGACCACGTTCGTCACCCCGCCGGTGACCGCCGAAAAGCCGGACGGCTTCGACATCGGCGGATAACGCCTAGTTCCGGTGCGGCGATGGTCCGCCGGTTCCTAGAGATCCGCCCTGCGGCGGATTGCCGATACTGGTAGCGGTCGCGGTCTGACCGTTGCGGGTCGCGCGCCACGACGACCTGAGTCGTTGGCGGTCGGGCGTAGCTGTGCGTCTACTCAGCGTCGGTTACTTTTCCGCGGCTTCACAGCGGGCTCATAGATAAGGCACAGTCTGGACCTATGGGCGCCGCGAATAATAAGCTCGTGTCCAGTCCCAGCGCATTCACCGTCAACGAGAACGAGCCGGCCCGCGTGGTCATGTGGCGCGCCGACGGAACGCCCATCCACGTGCTGGTCGTCGACGACGAACCGGTGCTGGCCGAACTGGTGTCGATGGCGCTGCGATACGAGGGCTGGGAGATCGCGACAGCAGGCGACGGTGCTTCGGCCATCGCGTTGGCGCGCGAGACCCCGCCCGACGTCGTTGTGCTCGACGTGATGCTGCCGGACATGAGCGGGCTGGATGTCCTTCACAAGCTGCGCGAGCAGATCCAGGCCTGCCGCTGCTGCTGCTGACCGCGAAGGATTCCGTCGAAGATCGCATCGCGGGGCTGACCGCCGGCGGCGACGACTACGTCACCAAGCCGTTCAGCCTCGAAGAGGTGGTGCTGCGGCTGCGCGCGCTGCTGCGGCGCACCGGGGTGACAAGCGAAACCGGCGGCGCCAAGATCATCGTCGGCGATCTGGTGCTCGACGAGGACAGCCACGAAGTCACCCGCGGCGGCGATCTCATCTCTCTGACTGCGACGGAATTCGAGCTGCTGCGGTTCATGATGCGCAACTCCAAACGCGTGCTGAGCAAGGCGCAGATCCTCGATCGGGTGTGGAGCTATGACTTCGGCGGGCGGTCGAACATTGTTGAGCTGTACGTGTCGTATCTGCGCAAGAAGATCGACATCGGGCGAGAGCCGATGATTCACACCTTGCGCGGCGCGGGATATGTCCTCAAGCCCCCGCGCTGACGCCGGCCGCAACCGCCGCTTCCGCTCCCCGCGGAGCTGGTCGCTGCGGGCTCGGTTGCTGGCTACCCAGATCGTTCTGCTTGCGTTGGTGTGTGCGGCGATCGGTGTGGGTACCGAGCTTGCGCTGCAACGTTTCTTGATGAACCAGCTCGATGACAGGCTGGCCGAGACCGGTCGCCGGTCTGTCGGTCTGTTCGAATTCGGGCCGCCACCGCCGCCGGGAATGGGTCCGATGCCGGGTTACCCAGGCCCGCCCGGGTTTCCGCGACGCATCATAATTCGCGACGACTTCGGTCCTGGCCCCGCATTCCTCAACGCACCGGGACAGGCGGCACGCACCGTCGGGGCAGTGGTCAAGCGTGGCACGCTCGTCGACGCGGGCATCATCACCGCCGACGGCACACAATCAGAGATCAGCACCACCGCGGCGCAACAACTGGCTGCCGTCCCACCGAACGACAAACCGACCACGATGCAGCTCGATGGGCTCGGCAGCTACCGCGTCACTGCGATGCACGCGCGGGGCCCGGGCGACACCATCGTCACAGGTCTGCCAACCTCGGACGTCGATGACACGCAGTTCACAGTGCTCGTCATCTTCGGTGTGGTGGGAGCGATCGCGCTGATCGGTGGCACGACGGCGGGCATCGTGATCATCCGCCGCCAACTCGCCCCGCTGTCAAGGGTTTCCGAAGCGGCCCGGCAAGTGGCCGACCTCGAGCTCGACCGCGGCGAGGTGCGGTTGCCCACGCCGATCGTCAAGGTCGACACGACCAGTGCGGACACGGAGATCGGGCAGCTCGGCTCGGCGCTGAACCGCATGCTGGACCGCATCGCGGGCGCATTGTCAGCGCGCCACGCCAGCGAGACGCGGGTACGCCAGTTCGTCGCCGACGCCAGCCACGAACTGCGCACGCCGCTGGCCGCCATTCGCGGCTATACCGAACTGGCACAACGTAAACGAGACGACCTTCCCGATGACGTCGCGCACGCGATGAGCCGCGTCGAATCCGAAACCGAACGGATGACGCACCTCGTCGAGGACATGCTGCTGTTGGCGCGGCTGGATACCGGGCGGCCCTTGGTACGCGAGCAGGTCGACCTGTCCCGGCTCATCGTCGACGCCGTGAGCGACGCCCACATTGCGGGCCCCGAGCATCAGTGGATGCTCGATCTGCCGGACGAACCCGTCGTCGTCGTCGGCGACGAAGCCCGTCTGCATCAGGTGCTCGCCAATCTGCTCGCGAACGCCACGACCCACACGCCGCCCGGCACGTCGGTCACCACCTCGTTGGTCGTCGACGACGCCGGCGGCGTGGTGCTGACGGTCGCGGACGACGGCCCAGGGATACCGGCATGGTTGCAGCCGGAGATCTTCGAGCGGTTTGCCCGCGGTGATTCGTCGCGCTCGCGGCGCGGCGGCAGCACGGGGCTGGGACTGGCGATCGTCGCGGCCGTCGTCAGGGCCCACCACGGCACCATCGACGTGCACAGCGTGTCGGGCAAGACAGAGTTCGTGGTGAAGCTTCCTGCCAATTCACAAGCGACTCACAGCGCATCCAAACCCCGCGCCTAGCGCGCCGGGACGGTGCTGGCGCTGACGCCGGTCGCGGCGTTGATCTTCCGGTTCAACAATCCCGACGCCCTGCTGGTGCTGCTGCTAGTCGCGGCGGCGTACTGCGTGCAGCGTGCGTGTGAAAAAGACAGCAGCCATTGGTGGTTGATCGCTGCCGGCGTTCTGGTCGGTTTCGGTTTCCTGGCCAAGATGTTGCAGGCGCTGCTGGTGCTGCCCGGTTTCGCCGCGGCCTACCTGATAGCGGGGCACCGACGGGTGCGACGCCGGGTCGTCGACTTGCTTGCCGCCGCCGCGGCCCTTGTGGTGTCCGGCGGCTGGTACCTGTTGCTCGTAGAGCTGTGGGCCGCAGCCGCGCGCCCCTACATCGGCGGCTCGCAACACGACAGCATCATCGAATTGGCATTGGGATACAACGGTTTCGGCCGACTGACCGGTGACGAGCCTGGTGGACTCGGCAACATGAACTTCGACGTCGGCTGGGGCCGGCTGTTCCGCACCTCCATGGGTCTGGACATCGCGTGGCTGCTGCCCGCCGCGGTGATCTGCCTGGCGGCGGGATTCGTCATCACCTGGCGCGCACCACGGACGGATGCGACACGCGCGGCGTTGATTCTGTGGGGCGGCTGGCTGGCCGTCACCGGTGTCGTGTTCAGCTTCGCCAACGGCATCGTGCATCCGTACTACACCGTCGCGCTCGCGCCGGCGATCGGGGCGTTAATCGGCATCGGCGCAATACTGTTGTGGCACAACCGTTCCTACATCCGTTCGGCGACCGCGCTGTCAGCCACTGTCCTGATCACCATCATCCTCGCGGCGGTTCTCCTGTCCCGGCACAGCGACTGGATGCCGTGGCTGCGCGCGACCGTGGCGGTAGGGGGAGTAGGAGCGGCCGCGCTGCTGCTGGTCGCCGGGCGGCTGACGCTGCCCGTCGCCCGTGCGGTGGCGGTGCTGGCTGTTGCGGTGTGCTTGGCAGCGCCGGCCGCATATGCCGTCGCGACCGCGGCGACACCACACAGCGGCGCGATCCCGTCCGTCGGCCCGGCACGCCACGGCTTCGGAGGGTTCACAGGCCCCAGCGGGCTGCTTGATTCGCCGAGTCCCGGCCCTGCGCTGTCAGCAACGCTTGCGGCCGATGCGCGCGACTTCACCTGGGCCGCGGCGGTCGTCGGCTCGAACAACGCGGCGGGCTACCAATTGGCCAGTGGCGCACCGGTGATGGCTGTCGGCGGCTTCAACGGCACCGACCCGTCGCCGACGCTCGAGGAGTTCCGGGGATACGTCGCCGATCGACAGATCCACTACTTCGTCCGCGGCAAGATGATGCTCGGGCACTGGGGCGGGCACACCTCCGGGAGCCGTGAATCCGCCGACATTGCCGACTGGGTAGAGACTCACTACACCTCGGTGACGGTCGACAACGTGGTCATTTACGACCTCACGCAGCCGCCGAACGATTCATAGCGCAGGCATAGCTTCAGCCAACGGGGTACACACGCTGGCGCTCAACCATGGTTGTCATGACAGACATCGCCCTCGCAGCCGACACCGGCCTGGGCCACCGAGTCCACTTCGAATCACGGCCGAACGCCGCCCTTGCTGCCCGCGCCGCAGGGGTGCCCGTGCTCGACGTGGTGGTGCCGGTGTACAACGAGCAGGCCGCGCTTGCCGATTCGGTCCACCGGCTGCATCGCCACCTTCAGGACAACTTTCCGTTCCCGGCACGCATCACGATCGCCGACAACGCCAGCGTCGACGAGACACCCACGGTCGCAGCGGAACTCGCCGCCGAACTGACCGATGTCCGGGTCGTGCGGCTGGAGGAGAAGGGTCGTGGCCGTGCGCTGCACGCGGTGTGGTCCACCTCGGACGCGCCAGTGCTGGCCTACATGGACGTCGACCTGTCCACCGACCTGGCGGCGCTCGCCCCGCTGGTCGCTCCGCTCATCTCCGGACACTCGGACTTGGCGATCGGCACCCGGCTGGGCCGCGGCGCGCGCGTTGTCCGCGGGCCGAAGCGGGAGATCATCTCGCGGTGCTACAACCTGATCCTGAAATCGGCACTGGACGCCGGGTTTTCCGACGCACAGTGCGGCTTCAAGGCGATACGCGCCGACGTCGCCGAGCGCCTGCTGCCGCACGTCGCCGACACCGGATGGTTCTTCGACACCGAACTGTTGGTGCTCGCGGACCGCAGCGGTCTGCGCATCCACGAAGTACCGGTGGATTGGGTGGACGACCCAGACAGCCGCGTCGACATCGTCGCCACCGCGACCGCCGACCTGAAGGGCATTGGACGAATGCTACGCGGTTTTGCAGACGGCTCGATTCCGGTGAACACCATTGCCGCGCAGTTGAGTTCGTCGCGACTGACCGCCGCGCCCGGCTCGCTGTTTCGGCAGGTAGTTCGGTTCGGCGCCGTCGGCGTCGCATCAACAGCGGCGTTCGTGGTGCTGTTCATCCTCATGCAGGAATGGACGGGCGCACAGGTGGCGAACCTGATCGCGTTGCTGCTCACCGCGATCGGCAACACGGCCGCCAACCGGCGGTTCACGTTCGGGATCGGTGGGCGCGCCAACGCGACCCGTCACCACTTCGAGGGTCTCGTCGTGTTCGGGATCGCGCTGACGATCACCAGCGGCGCGCTCGCCGGCCTGCACCTCGTGGTGGCCCAACCGCACCACTTTCTCGAACTCGCGGTCTTGGTGATCGCCAGCTTGGTGGCCACCGCCATGCGCTTTGTCCTTCTCCGGGGCTGGGTGTTTCACCCGGGCCGGTCGCACTAGCTCGATCCCACAACAAAGGAATCTATTGATGACGATCACCGCACACATGCCGCAGCAGATGACGGCGGCACCGCTCGATGCGCCACGACGAGAAGCTCAGCCGCGCTGGGTGCGCCCCGCAGTGCTGGCACTGCTCGCCACGACCGCCGTGTTGTACCTGTGGGGGCTGGGCTCGTCCGGCTGGGCCAACAACTACTACGCGGCCGCGGCGCAGGCCGGCACGCAGGATTGGAAGGCGTGGCTGTTCGGGTCGCTGGATGCAGGCAATGCGATCACCGTGGACAAGCCACCCGCGGCGCTGTGGGTCATGGCCTTGTTCGGGCGGTTGTTCGGCTACAACGAGTTCACGATGCTGCTGCCGCAGGCGCTGATGGGCGTCGCTGCCGTCGCACTGCTGTTCGCGGCCGTGCGGCGCACCAGCGGACCGGCTGCGGGTCTGATCGCCGGTGCTGTCTTGGCGGTCACCCCGGTGGCGGCGCTGATGTTCCGGTTCAACAACCCCGACGC
>Ga0126307_10003128_pt1 | contig 11250 bp, 9 predicted proteins | sample Plot28_FD_89955 | JGI IMG/M metagenome (GOLD analysis project Ga0126307, IMG submission 89955) | Serpentine soil microbial communities from UC McLaughlin Reserve, CA, USA - Plot28 | ecosystem: Environmental > Terrestrial > Soil > Grasslands | place: USA: UC McLaughlin Reserve, Lake County...
CTCGACGGCGGCGGCGCGCTCGAGCAGCGCCGGGTCGCCGGCCGCGCGCTCCAGCGCGGCCACGGGCGCCTCCTGGAGCAGCCGCACCGGGTTGTGCAGGCTGCGGCGCCAGCGGTCGGGATCGACGGAGGCGAACAGCTCAGGGCCGCCGGGCAGCCACGACCAGCGGTAGTTGTAGGCGAGGCGGGCGAGGACGGCGAGCGGCTCGGGCAGCCGGGTGGCCAGCGCGGAGGCCGCCCGGTCGAGGTCCGGGAGGCGGGTGGTCATCGCGCGGCGATGATAGAAGCGTCATTCCGCCAGCGCGGACGCCGGCGCAGGGCACCGGCGGCTCAGCTTCTCCGGGGCCGGTGGACCGAGGCGCCGCCACGGCTCGGCCCTGAAGTTGACGGGCGAGATAGCGCCCGTCGCGGGGCCGAGGGTGACGGTGTCGCGAAAGACGCTCAGGCGATAGGTGAACTGCTCGCCGGGCTTGTTCTGGGCGCCGTTGGGCGCCTGCCCGCCGCCGTCGGCGAAGCGCCACGTGGCCTTGGATCCGTCGACCGTGTAGGTGCCATAGCCCCATGTGCACGACGTCGCGTTCTCCTGCGTGATCGCGAAGCGGCCGCGGTCGAACACGAACACCCAGTGGCCCCAGTTCTCGTCGAGGTACTCGGGCGCCGCCGCGCTGCGGCGGGTCTCCATCTCCCACGTGCCGTCGAGCCGCGTCCGGGCCGGGGCGCGCGGCGACGCGTCGCCGGCGCACGCGGGCAGGGCGGCGGCGGGCTCCGCCATCTGGCGCTTGAGGCCGGCGATCGACTCGAGCGCGGCGCGCGTGGCCGGATCGTGCCCGAGGTCACGGTAGACCGGCTCGACCGCGGAGCGCAGGCGTCGCAGATCGGCCGCGGTCGCCACGTCGAACGTCATGCGCCCGCGGCGGCAGACGTTGCCGGCGACCTCGGCGTCGGTGCGGCGGTGCAGCGCCGCGATGCGCGGCACCGCCGAGCCGGCGGCCGCGCGGAGGACCCGGCGCTCGTCGTCGGTGAGGCCGTCGAACGCGTCCGCGTTCGCGAAGACGACGAACGGCCGCGGCCACAGGTCGACGTTGGCCGCCACGTGCGACCCGGCGACGTCATAGCCGCCGGCGTCGAGGGCCATCATGCTCGTCTCGAGCCCCGCGAGGCCCGCCTCGTCACGCGTGACGGACAGCGGCACCGCCTGCGCGCCCAGCGCCCGCAGCGTCGCCTGGGCCACGGGCGACTGCTGCTCGCCGATCGCGGCGCCGCGGAAGTCGCCCGGGGCGAGCAGTCGGCCCTTCAGCCCCACGGGACGGCGTATCGGACCCGGCAGGATCCCGAGGCCGGCGAGCCCGAGTGGCCGCAGCTCGTCGAGCATGGGACGGGTGAGCTCACCGGCGAGCACGCGCTCCTCGAGCGCGTAGCTGTCGATCAGCAACGGCGCGTGGAGGGCGCGCACGCTGCCGGCGAAGGCGCGGCTGCCCGCGAGCCCGAGGTCGGCCCGCCCACGCCGGACGTCGGCGATCGCGGCCGCCTCGAAGTCGGTCGCGCCCAGGTGCGGCGAGGCGACGACGCGGATCCGTAGGTCGCCGCCCGACAGCCGCGCGACCTCGTCGGCGAAGACGGTGACCTCCTGGCGGTCGCCGATGGGGTTCATCAGCGTGAGCACGCGTGTCTCGTCCGCCGCGCCGCCGACGCGGCTGGCGCCGCCGCAGCCGCTGACCACGAGCGCGAGGACGGCGATGGAGCGGCGGCTGAACATGGGCGGAGCGTATGGGCGGCCGCCGGGGTGTGCCAATGGTGCCCGCCCCCGCGACCCGGCCCGAGGACGAGGGACGTCCCTTGAGCGTGCAGGGGACTGCACGATGGCGCCGCGCCCAGCCCGGCGGTTGGCTGGCCGCATGACCAGATCTCACCCCATCACCATCGCCGCCGTCGTCCTCGGCGCGCTCGCCCTGGCGCCGGCCGCGTCTGCCGCGGATCTCAACCCGCCGCCGCCCGACTTCTACACGTGCAAGGCCACGGGCGCTCACACGATCTGCCGCGCGACCGTGCGCTTCCACGAGGACCCGTCTGTCACCGACGTCGCGTGCCCGGGGTTCGCGATCACCGACCAGGGCGACGTCATGCAGCGGTTCACGCGGCGCTATGACGCGGACGGCAACTTCGTCAAGCGGATCCGGCACGAGACGTGGACGAACGCGTTCTGGAGCAACCCGCTGAACGGCAACACCGTCCCCTACACGCAGCGCACGATCGTCGTCGACCGCGCCACCGTGCCGGGTGACCTGGACTCGATCGTCGAGACCCAGACCGGCCAGAGCACGTTCACCGACCCCGTCACGCACGGGAAGGTGATGAAGCAGGCCGGCCGCACCGTCACCGCCCCGGACGGCACGCTGCTGTCCGAGTCCGGCCAGCAGTGGACCGTCGACCTGTTCGTCCTCGGCGACAGCAGCGTGCTCGACGGCGTCTGCGCAGCCCTGGCGCGCTAGCCGCCGGGCTGGGACGATGGCGCCGATGCCCTGGACCGTCCTGATCGTGGATGACCACCAGGGGTTCCGGCAGGGCGCGCGCGCACTGCTCGAGGCCGACGGCTTCGACGTCCTCGGCGAGGCCGCGGACGGCGAGTCGGCAGTCGAGCAGGCCCGCCGCCTGCGGCCCCAGGTCGTGCTGCTGGACGTCCAGCTCCCCGGCGCCGACGGGTTCACGATCGCGGAGCGGCTGGCCGCCGAGCCGGCCGCTCCCGCCGTGGTGCTCGTCTCGAGTCGCGGGCGGCAGGCCTACCGCGCGAAGCTCGAGGCGACGCCGGCCCAGGGGTTCATCACCAAGGAGGAGTTTTCCGGAGCGTGCCTGAGCTCGCTGCTGCGCTGACCGCGCCGGGGGCGGGCATCGACGTCCTCACCGGCCTCGTGGTCGCCGGTGCGGGCGCGGCGGCTCTCGCCCGCGGGCGAGGGCCGCTGCTGCTCGTGGCGGGCGCGGCGTGGCTCGCGGGCGACGTGTGGGACGGGCTCCTGTACGCGCACCGCGGGCCGCTCGCGCACCTGCTGCTCGGCCGCTCTCCGCTGACCGCGCTCACCTATGTCGACGGGCTCGTGCCGCCGGTCGCCCGCTCGCCGTGGCCGACGCTCGTCCTGGCGGCCGCCATCATCGTCGCCACCGCCCGCCGCGGGCGCCCCTCCGCGGTCGCCGCCGCCGTCGCGGTCGCCGGCGCGCTCGCCTGCGAGGCGATCGGCGAGATCGCCGGCGGCGACACCTCGGCGCTCGCGGCGTGGTGGTACGACGCGGCGGTCGCCACGGCCGCGGTCGGCTTCGCCCTGGCCGCCCGCCCGCGCCCGCACGAGGCGGTCGCCGCCGATCTCGTGATCGACCTCGCCGCCGAGCCGCAGGCCCTGCGCGCGGCGCTCGCGCGCGCGGTCGGGGACCCGACCCTCGACGTCGCCTATCGCGTCGGCGACGCGTGGGTCGACGAGACGGGCCGCCCGGTGCGGCTGCCCGTCTCCGGCGAGCAGCGAGCGGTTCGCGTGATCGACGACCTCGCCGCGCTCGTCCACGACCCCGCGGCGCTGCGCGACGACGCGCTCGCGCGCTCGGTCGATTCCGCGCTCCGGCTGGCGCTGGTCAACGTCCGGCTGCAGGCCGACGTGGCGGCGCGGCTGCGCGAGCTCGAGCTCTCGCGGCGGCGGCTCGTCGAGGCCGGTGCGGACGAGCGCCGCCGGTTGCGCGAGCAGCTGCGGGCGGGCGCCGAACGCCATCTCGTCGCGGCGGATGCGGCGCTGGCGACGGCTCCGGAGCTGCGTGCCGAGCTCGAGGCCGCCCGCACCGACCTCGGTCGCTTCGCCCGCGGCATCCACCCGCGGGCGCTGACCGAGCGGGGCCTGGACGCCGCGCTGGGCGAGCTGGCCGACCAGTCGTCCGGGGCGGTCGAGCTCACGCTCGCCGCCGGGCGCTTCGGCGCCGCGCAGGAGACCGTGGCCTACTTCGTCTGCTCGGAGGCGCTCGCCAACGTCGCCAAGTACGCCCCGGGGGCGCGCGTGCGAGTGGCCGTGACGGCCGGCGCCGACCGCCTCCGGGTGCTCGTCGCCGACGACGGGCCCGGAGGCGCCGACCCCGACCGCGGCTCCGGTCTGAGCGGCCTGGCCGACCGCGTCGAGGCGCTCGGCGGGCGGCTCGACGTGGTCAGCCCGCGCGGCCGCGGCACGCGGCTCGTCGTGGAGCTGCCGCTCGCGGCGCGTGGGCCGAGCCACCTGACACCACGGCCGGCGCCCGACCCCGTCTACGCCGAGGCGACGAGATGAGGACGCGCGCGCTCTGCGTGGCGGCGTACGGCCTCTGCGCGGCCGCGACCGTCGGCATCGCGCGCTCGGCGCCCGGCCTCTCGCTGGCCGGCGACTCCCCCGCGGCGCTGGCGGCGCAGATCGCCGCCGCCGGGCTGCCCGTCGGCGCGGTCCTGCTCGCATGGCGGCCGGTGTTCGGACCGCTGCTCGTCGCGGCGGCATGCGGGTGGCTCGCCGCCGAGTGGAGCTCGCCGGCGGCCGGCGTCCTGTTCACGCCGGGGCTCGTCGTGTATGCGGTCTGGCCCGCGCTGCTCGCGGCCGCCGCGCTGCGGGGGCTCGACGAGCGGCCGCTCGGGCGCCTCGGCTGGAGCGTCGTCGGCGCCGGCGCCATCGCGACGACCGGCCTGCTCGGTGCCGCCTCGGCCCTCGTCTTCGATCCGGCGGCGCAGGGCTGCGCCGCCTGCCCCGCCAACCGTCTGCTGATCGCCGGCGCGCCCGGGCTCGCGGACGGCCTCGGGCGCGCCGGGCTCGTCGTCAGCGTCGTCTGGGCGGCCGGCTTCTGCGTCGTCGCGGCCGCGCGGCTGGCGGTCGCCTCGCCCGCGCGGCGGCGCCTGGGCGCGCCGGTGCTCGCGCCGGCGGCGCTCGCCGTCGCGCTGTTCGGTGCCGACGCCGCGCATGCCCTCGAACGCGGCTTCCTCGCCGCCGACCCGACCGATCGGGCGCTGCGCGCCGCCGAGGCCGTCGCCCTGGCGCTCGTCGCCGCCGGGGTCGCGCTCGACCGGCTGCGCCTGCGCCGGATGCGCGCGCGCGTCGCGCAGCTGGTGCTCGACGTCGGGGCGTCGCCGGCGCCGGGCGAGCTGCGCGCGCGCCTCGCCGACACCCTGGGCGACCCGGCGCTGACGCTGCTGCACCCCGCCGGCCGCGGATGGATGGACGAGACGGGGGCCGCCGCCGGGCTGACGCCCGGCCCTGACCAGGCCGTCACCCTCCTGCGCGCGGCCGGGGAGGACGTGCTCGCGGTGGTTCACCGGCGCGGGCTGCTCGACGACCCGCAGCTGGTCGGCGAGCTCGCCACGACGGCGCGCCTGGCGATCGAGCACGAGCGGCTCCAGGCCGCACACCGCGCCCGGCTCGCCGAGCTGCGCGCCTCACGCCGGCGGATCGTCGCCGCCGCGGACCGCGAGCGCCGCGCGCTCGAGCGCGACCTGCACGACGGCGCGCAGCAGCGCCTCGTCACGCTCGGGCTGTCGATCCGCCTGGCGCGGCGCCGCGGGCAAGGCGACGACGCTCGCCTCGCCGCCGCCGAGGAGCACGTCCGCGCGGCGGTCGTCGAGCTGCGCGACGTCGCGCACGGGCTGTTCCCGACGGTCCTCGCCGACGAGGGGGTCGGGGCGGCGATCGACGTCCTCACCGAGCAGTCGCCGCGGCTCGTGGCCGGCCGCCTGCCAGAAAAGCGCTTCCCCGACACCGTCGAGTCGGCCGCCTACTTCGCCACGCTCGAAGCGCTCCGGCTGACCGACGGCGAGGTCAGCGTCGAGGCCGTGGCGCACGACGGGCGCCTGCGGCTGACGATCGCCGCCGCCGGTGCGCTCGACGGCGCGCTCACGCGGATCCAGGATCGCGTCGGCGCCGCCGGCGGGACCGTGCACGTCCGTCCCGGCGAGCTGTGCCTGGAGATGCCGTGCGGGTCGTGATCGCCGACGACGAGACGCTGCTGCGAGACGGGCTCGCGCGGCTGCTCGAAGACGCCGGGTTCGAGGTCGCGGGCCGCTGCGGCGACGCGGACGCCCTGCTCCGGATGGTCGAGGCGCGGCGGCCCGACGTCGCCATCGTCGACATCCGGATGCCGCCGGGACATGGCGACGACGGGCTGCTCGCCGCGCAGGAGATCCGCCGCCGCCATCCCGAGACGGGCGTCCTCGTGCTGTCGCACCACCTCGAGTCGCGCTACGCGGCGCGGCTGCTCGAGGAGGTGCCCGAGGGCGCGGGCTACCTGCTCAAGGAGCGGGTCTCCGACGTCGCGGTCCTCGTCGACGCGGTGAGGCGCATCGCCGAGGGCGAGTGCGTGATCGACCCGACGATCGTGTCGCGCCTGGTGGCGCGCAAGCGCGAGCACGGGCCGCTCGACGAGCTGACAGCCCGCGAGCGCGACGTCCTCGCGCTCGTCGCCGAGGGCCATTCCAACACCGCCATCGGCGAGCGGCTGTACCTCTCGCGCAAGACGATCGAGACCTACATCACGCAGATCTTCGCCAAGCTCGGCCTGCGCGAGGCGCCCGAGCACCACCGGCGCGTGCTCGCCGTGCTCACGTTCCTGCGGTCACGCTGACCTCGACATCGGCGCAGCCGCGGACGCCGGCCATCCGGCGGGACTCGTCCTCGAGGTCCTCGGGGGTGAACGGCGCCAGGCGCTCGACGGTCAGCGTGAGCTTCGCGCCCTTCTTCGCGGCCCGCCACAGCCCGACGAGCTCGGCGCCGGCGAGCACGGCGCCGGGGTTGCCGAGCATGCGCCACATGCGGTGGCGGACGCTCTCGTCGGGCACGAAACGCTCGCGGTCGCGCTGCGCGAGATAGGGGTCGAGCCCCGGGACGAGCCGCACGCCCGCCGAGCTGGGCGGGTGCTCGAGGCGCTCCGCGTCGGCGGCGAGGATCCACGCGCGCTTGCCCTCGAGGCTCACCTCCGCCAGCTCGGCCTCGACGCGCTGCCACAGGCCCCTGGCGTGGTCGGTCCCGATGCCGGCCCAGCTGCCGAGCATCTGGCGCGTCGCCGGCCCGTACGCGCGCAAGAAGCGGCGGACGAGCTCCGCGCCGGCGTCCTCGGCCGGCGGCGCCTCGGGCGGGCGACCGAACACCGCGCTGCGGCCGCGGCGGCCGGTGACGGCGAGCACGCCGTTCAGCCCGGTCGCCCGCCAGAGCTCCGGGTGCACGTGGTGGCTGCCGCAGTTGCGGCACCACCACAGCAGCTCAGGCTCGAGCCGCTCCCGCAGCGCCTGGTGGAAGGCGTCGCGCTCGAGCTCGCGGCCGTCGAGCGCGTCGGCGACCGCGGCGGTCGCACGCTCGAGCAGCTCGGTCGGCGCGACGTCCGGGTGCGCCTTCGCCGCCGTGCGCAGCAGCGCGGCGGCGGCCTTCTCGTCGGGCGGGCGCAGCGCGGCGGTGAAGACCGCCAGGTCGGCGACGGGCACGAGGAACGGCGCGCCGCGCATGCCGTAGACCGTCACCAGCCCGTCGGGCCCCTCGTCGCTCCGCGCGGCCAGGGAGATGACCGCGCTTCCCGGCGGCGTGTCCTGGAGCCCGGTCGAAGCGGCGGCGGTCCGCGCGTCGACGCGGTGGTCGAGATGGTGCCCGGCAAAGCGGAAGGCGAGCGCCTGCCGGCGGTCGGCGTTCACCGCCGGCGCCGGTACCAGTTCGGCGACGTGTTCGGGGGCGGGACCAGCGGCTCCGGCGTCCGCGCCACCAGCACGCTCGCCTCTTGATCCTCCACGTGGCGGGCGAGCGCCTCGCCGAACTCGTCCGAGAGGCCGTCGACGGTCTCGGCGCGGATGCCGAACGCCGCGGCGAGCGCCGCGAAGTCGGGCGTCGACAGGTCGACGCCGAAGCGCTCGACGTCGGTGACGTCCTGGTCGTAGCGCAGCATGCCGTAGCCGCCGTCGTCGACGATCACGGCCGTGAGCGGGATGCGCTCCTGCGCGACCGTGGCCAGCTCGCCGCAGGCGTACAGGAAACCGCCGTCGCCGGAGATCGAGACGACGGGGCCGCGGCCGGCGAGGCCGGCGCCGACCGCGGCCGGGAACGCGTAGCCGAGCGTCCCCCAGCCGAGCGGCACCTGCAGGCGCCGGGGCGCGGCGGGGGTGTGGAAGCCGGCGAGCCAGTACCCCGGGATGCACATGTCGACTACGAGCACGCTCTCGTCGGGCACGGCGAAGCGGATGGCGTCGAGGAAGCGCAGCGCGCGGTCGTCGAGCGCGCGGCAGGCCTCGGCGCGCACGTCGCGGAGGCGCTCGAGCGTGCCCGTCCGCGGCGCGACCGTGTCGGCGAGCCGTGCGCACGTCTCGTCGGCCGGCCAGTCGACCACGAGGTCGGCGCGATAGTTCTTCGTCGCGTCCGCCGGGTCGACGTTGAGCGCGAGCAGGTGCGGCGGCTGGGGCTGCGCGAAGTTCTGCGTCTGCACGCCATCGAGATCGGAGCCGACCGCGACGACGAGGTCGGCTTCGTCCCACAGCCGGCCGACCGGCTCGACATGTGGCGGCATGCCGACGCGGCACGGGTGGGACGCCGGAAGGACGCCGGCCGCGCCGTACGTGGTGACGACCGGCGCCTTGAGCCGGTCGGCGAGGCGCGCGAGCCCGTCGCCCGGCAGCGAGCCGGAGCCGGCCCAGATCAGCGGCCGCTCCGACGCGTCGATCAACCGCGTCGCCTCGTCGAACGGGCGGCTTTGCAGGTCGGACGCGAAGGCCACCTGCGGCGGGTCGCCGACCTCCTGCGCGAGGACGTCCGTCGGCACCTCGAGGTACGCCGGCCGCGCCGGCGCGCTGACCGGCGCCTTGACCGCCCACGCCGCGGCCTCAGGCAGGTCGTCGGCACTCGTCGCCCGGTGCACGGACTTCACGACCGGCGCGAACATGGCGGCCTGGTCGGTCGTCTCGTGGAGCACGCCGCGGTACGCGCCGGGGCGCCTCAGCGTCGCCGGGATGTCGGTGGCGATGACCAGCACCGGCGAGCGCGAGGCCCAGGCCTCGCCGAGCGCGCCGAGCGTGTTGGCGGCGCCTGGCCCTGTCGTGGTCAGCGCCACGCCCAGCCGCCCGGTCGCACGTGCGTAGCCGTCGGCGGCGTACACCGCGGCCTGCTCGTGCCGCACGCCGACGAGCCGGATCGGCGACTCGCGCAGCGCCTCCCAGAGGGCGAGGTTGTGCACCCCGGGGAGCCCGAAGCACACCTCGACCCCCTCGGCCTCGAGGAGCCCGACGATGGTCTGCGCGCCGCTCGCCACGACGCGCATCCTGTCAGCGCGGGCGCCTGCGCGAGGCGAGCTGGCGGCGGACCTGCTCGATCCGCGCCTGGCCCTCGGGCGAGCGCGCCCAGCGACCGGCCTGCATCGCCATCCGACGGCCCTGAGGGGAGCGGGCGAAGCGGGCGACCTGAGTCATAAGCGATTTCATGATGCGAACGTAGCTTCCCGCCCTGAACGGTCCCTCAACCTTGACGTGTCACCGCGCCGGCGTCGCCCTCAACCTTGACAAAGTTGTGTCAGGGTTCCGCTACACTGGCCGCGGATGGACGCGCTGACGATCCACGAGGCTGCGGAGACGACCGGCTGGTCGTCGCGGATGCTGCGCTACGTGGAGCGGGTCGGGCTCGTCGAGCCGGCGCGCTCGGCCTCCGGCTACCGGCTCTACGGGCCGGCCGAGCTGCAGCGGCTGCGCACCCTGCGCGAGCTGCTCGAGGGCCACGAGATCGGCCTCTCGGACGTCGCCTTCGCGCACCGGCTGCGCAACGACCCGGAGCTGCGGCGGGCGACCGACGCCTGGCTCGACGCCCGGGCGGAGCGCCCTGCTGACGTCCCCGCGGCCGACTGGCTGCGCTGGGAGCAGGAGAAGCACCAGAAGCTGTTGGCCCTGACTTAGAGGAGAGCCCCTTGACCGCTGTGACCACGGCCACCGACTACAAGGTCGCCGACATCTCGCTTGCCGACTACGGCCGCAAGGAGATCCAGCTCGCCGAGCACGAGATGCCCGGCCTGATGGCCACCCGCCGCGAGTACGCCGACGCGCAGCCGCTCAAGGGTGCGCGCATCACCGGCTCGCTGCACATGACGATCCAGACCGCGGTGCTGATCGAGACGCTCGTCGCGCTCGGCGCGGAGGTCCGCTGGGCGTCGTGCAACATCTTCTCCACGCAGGACCACGCGGCCGCCGCGATCGCCAAGGCCGGCATCCCGGTCTTCGCCTGGAAGGGCGAGACGCTCGAGGAGTACTGGTGGTGCACCGAGCAGGCGCTCGCGTGGGCGGACGGCCAGGGCCCCAACATGATCCTCGACGACGGCGGCGACGCCACGCTGCTCGTCCACAAGGGCGTCGAGTTCGAGCGCGCCGGCGCCGTGCCGGATCCGGCGACCGCGGACTCCGACGAGTTCCGGATCATCCTCGAGACGCTCCAGCGCTCGCTGGCCGCCGACCCGCAGCGCTGGACGCGGATCGCCACGGGCATCAAGGGCGTGACCGAGGAGACCACGACCGGCGTGCACCGGCTCTACCAGATGCAGGAGACGGGTCAGCTGCTGTTCCCGGCCATCAACGTCAACGACTCGGTGACGAAGTCGAAGTTCGACAACCTCTACGGCTGCCGCCACTCGCTGGTCGACGGCATCAACCGCGCGACCGACGTGATGCTCGCCGGCAAGGTCACCGTGATCTGCGGCTACGGCGACGTCGGCAAGGGCTGCGCGGAGGCGCTGCGCGGCCAGGGCGCCCGCGTCATCGTCACGGAGGTCGACCCCATCTGCGCGCTTCAGGCGGCGATGGAGGGCTTCCAGGTGCTCACGCTCGAGGACGTCGTCGAGACCGCCGACGTCTTCATCACCGCGACCGGCAACAAGGACATCATCACCGCCGAGCACATGGCGCGGATGAAGCACCAGGCGATCGTCGGCAACATCGGCCACTTCGACAACGAGATCGACATGGCCGGCCTGGCGCGCCGGGGCGACGTGCAGCGCATCAACATCAAGCCGCAGGTCGACGAGTGGGTCTTCTCCGACGGCCACTCCGTGATCGTGCTCTCCGAGGGCCGGCTGCTGAACCTCGGCAATGCCACGGGGCACCCGAGCTTCGTGATGTCGAACTCGTTCACGAACCAGACCATCGCCCAGATGGAGCTCTTCACGCGCAACGACGAGTACGAGAAGCGCGTGTACGTGCTGCCCAAGCACCTGGACGAGAAGGTCGCCCGGCTGCACCTCGACGCGCTCGGCGTGAAGCTCACGC
>Ga0126307_10003129_pt1 | contig 11250 bp, 8 predicted proteins | sample Plot28_FD_89955 | JGI IMG/M metagenome (GOLD analysis project Ga0126307, IMG submission 89955) | Serpentine soil microbial communities from UC McLaughlin Reserve, CA, USA - Plot28 | ecosystem: Environmental > Terrestrial > Soil > Grasslands | place: USA: UC McLaughlin Reserve, Lake County...
CGAGTTGAGCGACCGCTTCGGCGACGACGGGCTGGTCGGGCTCGCGTCGGTGGCCGCCCCGGACGGTCCGGAGTGGACGATTGAGCTGGTGGCCGTTTCGTGCCGGGCCTGTGGACGCGGCGCCCTTCCGATCCTGGTGACCGGGGTCGCCCGCCGCGCCCGGGCGGCCGGCGCGACCCGGCTGTCCGTCTGGTGCCGGTTGACCGACCGCAACGTGCCGGTCCGGCTCGGGCTGCGTCGGGCCGGCTTCGCCGCGACGAGCCGCAACGGCGGGACGGCGACCTTCAGCCGTGACCTCGGCGACGAGCCGGGGTATCCGGACTGGGTCGCCGTCGACGACCGCCTGTCGCCGCGGCCCGGAGTGCCGGCGTGAGCGAGGTGCGGCGGATCCTCGTCGCCGTCCTCGGCGACCCGGCCGCCGCGAACCTCCCCGACGACACCCCGCTGCTGTCCGGGGGGCTCGGACTCGAGTCGGCGACCGTGGTCCGGCTGCTCGCGGCCGTCCACGCCGAGACGGGCGTGGACGTCGCCGACGAGGACCTCGACCTCGACAGCCTCGCCACGATCGGCTCGCTGGACGCGTACGTCGCCGGACGCGCGGTCCGGCCGGCCGGGAATCCCGTGCCCGGCCGGCGGGTTGGCCGGCGCATGCGGATCGGATTCGTGGGTGCCGGGAACGTCGGCGGCACGCTCGCAGGGCTGCTGGCCGCGGCCGGGCACGATGTGGTGGTGAGCAACTCCCGGGGGCCGGAAACCCTGGCCGGGCTGGTCCGACGACTCGGCCCGAAGGCCCGGGCCGCCACGACGACCGAGGCGGCGGAGGCGGGCGACGTGGTGGTCGTCGCCGTCCCGGTCGGCGCGTACCCGGAACTGCCGGCCGAACCGTTCGCCGGGAAGATCGTTGTGGACGCCGGCAACTACTACCCGCGGCGCGACGGGCGGATCGCGGAGCTGGACTCCGGGCGGATGACCTCCGCCGGCCTGCTCGCCGACCGCCTCCCCGCTGCCCGCGTGCTCAAGGCGTTCAACACGATCAACTCGGGGCGCTTGCGCGAGCGCTGCGACCCCACCGCACCCGCGCGCGACCGGCTCGCCATCCCGATGGCCGGCGACGACGCCGCGGCGAAGGCCGTGCTCACCGACCTCATCGACCAGATCGGCCTCACCGCGGTGGATGCCGGTTCGCTCGCCGAGAGCTGGCGGCAGGAACCGGGGAGCCCGGTCTATGGGGCCGAGGTCGATGCCGACCAGGCGACGGCCCTGCTGGCGCAGGCGCGCCGGTGACCGTCGCCTACCGGGCGACGGTCCGCTACCTGGAGGTCGACCAGCAGGGCGTGGTCTTCAACGCCTGGTATCTGGCCTATCTCGACGAGGCGATGACCGCGTACCTGATCTTGCGTGGGGTTCCTTACCCGGCGCTGACCGGGAGCGGAGTGGACGTGCAGCTCGTGCACACGGAGCTGGACTGGCGGGGCGCCGCGCGGTTCGGGGACGAGCTCGCAGTCGACGTGCGTGCCGACGCGCTGGGGCGGACGAGCTTCAGGCTCGCATTCGAGATCCGCCGGGGCGACGAGGTGATCGTGACCGCGCGGACGGTGTACGTGGTGGTCGCGGTCGACGGCTCCGGAAAGCGGGAGCTGCCGGACTTCCTGCGCGCCGCGCTGGCGGAGTCCTGACCGAGCGACGTCCTCACGGTCGATCGGGACGAACCGCCAGCTCCTGCCCGGCGCCCGCACCCAGCTCCGCGGCGGCGCTGCCGCCGTTGACGGCGACCGCGACGTGCCCGGCCGAGTCGACGAGGACGACCAGCGCGCCGGCCGGGACATCGGCGAAGGTGCGGCCGATCCGGGCCGGGCGCCAGGTGTCTCCTCCGTGCACCGTCGCCCTCGTACCCAGGTGGAGACCGGCGCCGTCGAGGTCCGCCGCGGTCGCGGCCAGCTGCAGGGTGCCGAAGCTGTCGACCGTCAGCACCTCGGCGCGCAGGCCGTACGGTCCCGCCTGGACGGTCGGGGCCGGCAGGCGGAGCAGGTCGTCGGCCGGGACGGGCGGGCCCAGCTGGCCGGGCTCGACACCGCGAGCCAGGTGGGCGGCCGCCGGCGCGAAGACATCTCGGCCATGGAACGTGGCCGACACCTCACGGAGCCGGAACGCCGGCGCTGTCAGCTCGTACACCCCGACCACGCCGCCGAGCGCGTCGGCGGCCGGGAGCAGCAGGCCGTTGTCCGGCCCCACCAGCGTGCCCCGTTGCGTGGCCACCGCGATGCCGCGCCGCGTGGTGCCGACACCGGGATCGACGACCGCCAGGTGGACGGCGGGCGGCAGCCAGGGCGCGGTCTGCGCGAGCACGATCGAGCCGCGCCGGACGTCCTGCGGCGGCACCTGGTGGGTGACGTCGACGACCACCGCGGACGGCGCGATCGTCGCGATCACACCCTTGCAGACCGCGACGAACCCGTCCACGGTGCCGTAGTCGGTGGTGAAGGAGATCCAGCCGAATCCCGTGGTCACCGCCGGGACCGTAGCGGGGTGCACCATGGGAACGATGACCGGCATGTCGTCCCTGTTCTGGCAGGGGTCCCTCTTCGACGAGCCGGCGTCGCCGAGCCCGGACCTCGGCTTCGACCGGCTCGTCCGGCACCGGCTGGACGAGCGGTCCTGGCTGGACGAGGTGTCCGGCTGGGTGCCCGACCACAGCGACGTCTTCGACCTGCTGCTCGCGGAGGCGCCCTGGCGGCAGCGTGAGCGGTGGATGTACGAGAAGACGGTGCTGGAGCCGCGAATGGTCGCCGGCTGGTCGGGTGAGACGCTTGCGCAGCTTCCGGCGCGGCTGGAGGAGATGCGGACGGCGCTGTCGGCGTACTACGGCGTCGAGTTCGACTCGGTGCTGGTCAACCTCTACCGCGACGGGCGCGACGGCGTGGCCTGGCACGGCGACACCGTGCGCAAGACGTTGCACGACCCGATCGTCGCGACGGTGTCGCTGGGCGAGCGGCGACGCTTCCTGCTGCGGCCGGGGACGTCGGGCCCGGCGAGGCGCACCTTTACTCCCGGCGGCGGGGACCTCCTGGTGATGGGCGGCGCGTGCCAGCACGAGTGGCAGCACACCGTGCCGAAGGTGGCGCGGGCCGGAGCGCGGATGAGCGTGACCCTGCGGCACTCCCAGGAGGGGCCCTGGGCGGTCCGCCCGAGGACGGTCCGAGGGCGGCCGCTGAAACCGGCGTGAAGCCGCGATGAAGGCGGGGGCCGGCACGCTCGCGGCATGACATTCGAATCGGGCAGGCCGGCCATCCTGGCGTCCGGCCTGCGCAAGTCCTTCGGCGACCATCTGGTGCTGGACGGCGTCGACCTGCGGGTCGAGGAGGCGACGGTCTACGCGCTGCTCGGCCCGAACGGAGCCGGCAAGACGACGGCCGTCCAGATCCTGTCGACGCTGATCCATGCCGACGGGGGCGAGGTACGGGTCGCCGGCCACGATCCGGCACAGCATCCCGATGCTGTGCGCGCGGCGATCGGCGTGACGGGGCAGTTCTCGGCGGTCGACAACCTGCTCACCGGCGAGGAGAACCTGGCCCTGATGGCCGACCTGCATCACCTGGACCGGGCGGAGGGCCGGCGGCGGGCCGCGGAGCTGCTCGCGCGGTTCGACCTTGCCGACGTGGCGAGGAAGCCGGCCAGCACGTACTCCGGCGGCATGCGCCGGAAGCTCGACCTGGCGATGAGCCTGGTCGGCGACCCGCGCATCGTCTTCCTCGACGAGCCGACCACCGGCCTGGACCCGCGCAGCCGGCGCACGGTGTGGGAGATCGTCCGCCGCCTCGTCGCCGACGGCGTCACGATCTTCCTCACCACCCAGTACCTGGAGGAGGCGGACCAGCTCGCCGACCGGATCGCGGTCCTCGACCGAGGCACGCTCGTCGCCGAGGGCACGGCCGACGAGCTCAAGCGCCGGGTGCCCGGCGGGCACGTCCAGCTCCGGTTCGCCGACTCGTACGCCCTCGACGCCGCCGCACGCGCCCTCGGCGAGGTGGCGCGCGACGACGACTCGCTCACGCTGCAGGTGCCGAGCGATGGCGGGTTGCGGTCGCTGCGGGCGCTGCTCGACCGGCTCGACGCCGCCGCCGTCGAGGTCGACGAGCTGTCCGTGCACACGCCGGACCTCGACGACGTCTTCCTCGCCCTCACCGGCCGCACCGACGTCCTGGAGGAGATCGCCCGATGACCACCCTGTCTCTCGCGTTGACCGACTCGGCGACGATGCTGCGCCGCAACCTCCGGCACGCGCTGCGCTATCCGGCGCTGACCCTGTCCGTCGCCGGCCTGCCGGTCGTCTTCCTGCTGCTGTTCGTGTACGTCCTCGGCGGCACGCTGGGCGACGGCATCGGCGGCGGCTCCGGCGGCCGCACGACCTACGTCAACTACGTCGTGCCGGGCATCTTGATGATCGCGCTGGCGGCCTCGCCCACCGGCACGGCGATCTCGGTCGCCATGGACATGACGGAGGGCATCATCGCCCGCTTCCGCACGATGGCCATCGCACGCGTGTCGGTGCTGACCGGCCACGTGGTGGGAAGTCTCATCCAGACGACGATCGGTCTCGCGGTGGTCACGGGCGTCGCGCTGCTGGTCGGCTTCCGGCCCACCGCCACGCCGCTCGAGTGGGTCGCGGTGACCGCGTTCATGGTCATGATCACCTTCGCGCTCACCTGGCTGGCCGTCGCGCTCGGCCTCGTGGCGCCGAACCCGGAGGCGGCGAGCAACATACCGTTGCCGCTGACGTTCCTGCCGTTCCTCGGCAGCGGCTTCGTGCCGACCGAGTCGATGCCGGCCGTGCTGCGCGCCTTCGCCGAGTGGCAGCCCTTCACACCGTTCACCGAGACCGTACGGGGGCTGCTGATGGGAACCCCGATCGGCGACAGCGCCGCCGTCTCGGTCGCCTGGTGCGCCGGCATCTGGCTGGTCGGGTACCTGTGGGCAAGGAAGCTGTACAACCGCGACCCGGTGCGCTAGCGCCGGTCGCGCACGGCGGCCCCGGCACCGGCCAGCAGCTCGTCTGGACCGAGGTCGGCGTACGACGACACCGCGTCGTCGTACGCCGACCGGTCGGCGCGCTCGGCGGCGGCCCGGGCGCGCCCGGCCGACATCGTCGGCTGGAACTGCCGGAGGTACCCGAGGCGCACCGCCAGCGCGATCATCCGCACCGCGGACCGCCTGACCGTCTCGTCGCCCGTACGCCCACCGCGGTCGAGGTCCGCCATGCCGAGCGCGAGCAGGAGCGCCCCGCAGAGGGGAAGGCCGGCGAGGTACATCGGCTGGTCCGAGCTCTCGAGGAATGCGGACAGCCCGGCCTCGACGTCCCGCACCGCCCACTCGACGGCGTCGCCCCGGCCGTGCTGCATGTGGGCGACGACGGCGGCGGCCTTGACCTCCAGCGCCCACGGTTCCAGGCCGGGCTCGACGCGAGCGTCCGGGATGCTGGTGCTCGCCATCAGCTCGACGGCCCGCCGCCAGTGGGCCAGCCCGGCCTCGACCTCGCCACGTGCCAGCAGCAGCTCCCCCCGCACCGCGAGGTCGAACGAGCGGCTACCGAACGTCTCGTCCGCCACACCGGCGCCCGCCGACTCCAGCCAGTGCTCGGCCGCGTCCAGGTCGCCGACCTGCATGCAAGCGAGCACCATCGCCCAGCGGATCCCGAGGACGTCCGGCCAGCTCTCCAGCTTCTCCTGCACCGCCAGGGCCGCCCGAAGCTGACGCACGGCCTCCGCGCCCTGGTCGGCGTACATGTACAGCTCGGCCAGCCGGCCGCTGGCGACGATCCGCATCACCGGGAACTCCGGCCGGTCGAACGCCTCGAGCATCCGCCCGGCGGCCCTCAGCGCCGCGTCCGGATCGCCCGCGTTCTGCAGGAAGAAGCTCATGACGCCGCTGGCGGCGCCGGCGATCAGCGGCTGCTGGCTGTCGCACAGCGCGGCGAGCGCGGACAGACCCTCGGGGACCGCGCTCAGGACGGCGGCGGCGGCGCGCAGCGGGGTGTCCGCCGGCGCCGGGGGGAGCCGGCGCAGCACGACAAGCGAGCGGCCTGCGCGCGGGTTGGATATCGTCAGGTCGTAGGCGGTGGACAGCGCGGCGGCGGTGCGGGTGACCTCGACGGAGTCGGGTGCCGGCCGGTAGTGCGACAGGACCCAGGCGGTCTCCCCGCCGAGCATCGTCATCCGGCCGTAGTTGGACTCGACCATCCACAGCGACGCGAGTACGGCCGCGACGGCCGCGACGGTGGGGCCGTCCCGCCTGGCGAGGCCGTACCGCAGCGCCTGCGCGAGGTTGTCCTGCTCGGCCCGGATCCGTTCGAGCGCCGGTGCCGGGTCCGCCCCGAAGAGCGAGTCGTGGTCCGCGATCCCGAAGGCCCGGGCCCAGGCGAGGAACCGGTCGACCACGGGCCCGGCCTGGCCGGTGGCTTCCCGTCGCGCGCCGGCGAACTCGCGCACCGCCTCCAGCATCCCGAACCGGACTCCGGACGGGGTGTCGACCGCCTTGAGCAGCGACTGGTCGACGAGGTGCTCCAGCACGACCAGGACGTCGTCGTCGAGCACCTGTCCCGCGGCTCCCGCGGTGAAGCCGGCCGGAAAGACGGACAGCGCTGACATGGCGACCTGCCCGGCCCGATCGAGGAGGTTCCAGCTCCAGTCGACCACGGCCTGCAGGGTCTGGTGCCGCTCCGGCGCCTCGCGCGGGCCGCCGCGGAGCAGGGCGAACCGGTCCTCCAGCCCACGGGTGATCTCTGCGACCGTCATGACCCGGACCCGGGCCGCCGCCAGCTCCACCGCCAGCGGCAGCCCGTCCAGGTGCCGGCACAGCTCCAGCACCGCGTCGCCCCGCAGCTCGACGCCGGGGCGGGCGGCCCTGGCACGCTGGCCGAACAGCTCGACGGACGTCGGCAGGTCGAGCTGGGGCAGCAGATAGACCGACTCGGAGGACAGGCCCAGCGGGGCGCGGCTGGTGGCGAGCACCCGCAGGTCGCGCGTCCTGGACACCACTGTGTGGACCAGCGCGGCGACACCGCGCACGACGTGCTCACAGTTGTCCAGCACCAGCAGCGCGGGACCGGGACCGAGGGCGTCCACTATGCCGGTGGGAAGGTCGACCGAGGCGCCGGGGCGCCGGCCCTCGCCGACGCCCAGGGCGGACGCGACTTCGCCGGCTACGTCGCCGTCGCCCGCGACGCCGGCGAGCGGCACGAAGTGCACGCTCCGCTGCTCCGCCCGGCGGCTGACCGCATGCGCGAGCCGGGTCTTGCCCAGACCGCCGGGCCCGACGATCGAGACCACGCGGGAGGCGCGCAGCAGGCCCGCGACCGCGGCGAGGTCGTCGTCGCGGCCGAGCAGCTGGTTCGGCTCGTGCTGCACCCCACGCCGTACCGGAGGTGCCGCGGCCTGCAGCAGCTGCCGGTGGACGGCCTGCAGCGCGTCGCCCGGATCCGTGCCGAGCTCGTCGCGCAGGAAGCGCCGGTACGTTTCGTATCTGGCCAGCGCGGCCGACGGGCCGAGGGTGGCCGCCTCCGCGCGCAGCAGCTCCACAAGCACTTCCTCGTCCCGCGGCAGGTCCCGTGCCGCCTCGGCCAGCGTTCGATCGCCTGGGCGTGCCGGCCCAGCCGGGACAGCGCGAGTCCGCGGGCCCGCACCAGCGTCCGGTACGTCGCCGCTCGCTCCCGCCGCAGCTGGGACACCGGATCGTCGAGGTCGGCCTCCCCGCCGGCCGCCCCGTCCCACAGCGCCAGGCCGGCCTCGGCGTGCGCGAGAGCGTCCGCGTGGCGCCCGGCCGCGGACTCGCGGGCGCTCGCCGACGCGCTGGCCAGGACGGCGGCGGCGTCGACCTCGTCCTCGGTCAGCGCGAGCCGGTATCCGGTCGGCGTTCGGGCGATGACGTCGGCACCCAGCTGTGCGCGGGCGCGGGAGACGAGGATCTGCAGCGCCTTCGCCGGGTTGTCCGGGCGCTCGTCCGGCCAGAGCCCGTCGATCAGGCGGCCGGTGCCGATGCCCGAGCGCACGTCGCCGGCGAGCAGCGCGAGCAGGTTGCGCAGGCCGGGACCGCTGATCTCGCGGCCGCGGTATGCCACCCGCGGCAGCAGGACCAGCTCGACGGCCACCAGTGCAGGTTAGTCAGCGAGACGCTGCGGCCCGGCAGCGTCGCCACGCTCAGTCCACGGGCGCGGGTTCGAACGTCGCAGCAGCGGTGTTGAAGATCCGCCTGCTCTCCGGAGTGCCCCACAGGCTCTCCGGGGTGGACCAGTAGATCGCGTGTGCGCGGCGCGGGCTGATGAGGATGTTGCGGTCGAGCACGTGGGTGGAGCCGAGCCGGAACTCCCAGTCCGCGGTCTCCCAACCCCTGTCCTGGCCGTAGTTCACCCGCCGGATCCCCAGGTTGGTGTAGCCGGTGTGGGTCCGGCTGAACTGCCGCTCGTAGCTGACCCAGTTGTCGTACGGGTCCGCCTGTGGGCTGTCGGAGGTGTCGATGCGCAGGAAGCGCCCGGAGGTGGGGTCGTCGAAGTCGACCAGGGTGCCGTTGCGACTCGGCCGCCAGCCGGCGGGGACGGCGAGGGAGAAGCCGTCCCGTGGGTCGGTGTAGCGGGTGAAGCCGGCCGGGATGGTGGGCCGCGTCGCGCCGGGCGTCGCGGTGGCGCGCGCCGTCGTGGCCGTCGTTGCGGATGCGCCAGCTGTCGGGCTCGCGGGCGGAGGCGACCCGCCGTTCGCTTGGGACGTTCCGGGTGCGCCGGAGGCGGCGGGTGCGCCGGTCGGGCTCGCCGGCGCGGTGGTCGGGGCGGCGGCGCGTTCGGGGTCATCGAATGCCCGGGGGAGCAGGATCGCGGCGGCGGAGGCCGCGGCGAGGAGCGCCACGGCGGCGGCGACGGCACGTCCCCGGCGCCGCGGCGGGAGTGCGGTCGGCTCAGCGTCCCTAGGCGGTGCCGGGCGGATCGGTGCCGGGCGGATCGGTGCCGGCCGGATGGTGGTCTTCCGAGCGGCGACTTCCGCCGCCGGCGAGGCGGGGCCGGCCGCCGTCGGCGCCGCCGCCCTGCTTTCGAGAGTTGCGGGCTCGATCGTCTGCGGAGCTTCCGTACGAAGCCGAGCCGCCTCCGCTGCATCGGGCTCGCTGGCGATCGCCGCAACGTCGGCCGAGGTCGCGCCGCCCTCCGGAGCCGGCCTCGGCCGAGCCGCGTCCTCCCGACGGACGCCCACTTCCTCCGCGCGAGTTGCCTGCTGTGGAGCGGCGCTCGTCTCGTCGGGGCGAGTTGCCTGCTGTGGCGCGGCGCTCGTCTCCTCGGGCCGAGTTGCCTGCTGCGGAAGGACGCTCCCCTCCGCCGGGGCAGCCGTCTGCCGCGGCGACACGACTGCCTCCTCCGAGCGAGCCGCCTCCTGCGGACGTACGACCACCTGATCGCCCGCGACCGCCGCCACGGCGGCGCCTGCGACGGCGCTCGCCGCCCCACGCCGAGCCGTCGCCGTCTCCGCATCCGGGCTTTCTTCGGACGCGGTCGTCCTGACGGGAGGAGGCGGCTCGGCGGTCGCGGCCTCGTCGTCGACGGCCGCCGTGTCCGGCGGAGCCGCCGCATAAGATGCCGCGACGGCGGGAGGAACCGCAGCCGGCGGTGTACCGGCCGGGGCATGGGTGGGCGGAACCTCCAGGGTCCGAGCCGGCTCGACCGGCACGGCACGCTCCGGCTCCTGCTCCGGTCCGCGGGGTAGCGGCACCGTTCCGGGTGCGGTGACCGGCCGCCCGCGCAGCGCTCCCTGCAGCATCCTGCGGGTCGTGTCGGCGTCGAGGCGGTACGCGGGCTCCTTGACGAGCAGCCCGTCGATCACCGGTCGCAGCAGTCCCGCCTTCCGAGGCGGCTCCGGCTCGTCCATCACGACCGCAGCCAGCGTGGGCAGTGGCCCGTTTCGCTCGAACGGCGGATGCCCCTCGACCGCGGTGTACATCGTCGCCCCGAGCGACCACAGGTCGGAGGCGAGTCCGGGTAGCGTGTGGCCGCGCGCCCGCTCGGGGGCGAGGTAGTTCGGGGAGCCGACCAGCAGGCCCGCCGTCGTGAGCGTCTCGTCCCCGACGTGCCGGGCGATGCCGAAGTCGGTCAGGACGACGCGGCCGTCGTCGGCGAGCAGCACGTTCGCCGGCTTGACGTCCCGGTGCTGGACCCCCGCCGCGTGGGCGGTGACGAGCGCGTCGAGGATCCGCAGCCCGATCCCCGCGACCTCTGCCGGCGGGAGCCCGCCGCTGGTGCGGATGACCTGCTCGAGGCTCTGCGACGGCACCAGCTCCATGACGATCCACGGCCGGCCGTCGTGCTCGACCACGTCGTACACCGTCACGATCGCGGGGTGCCGCAGCTGCGCGGCCGCCCGTGCCTCCCGCAGGGTGCGCCGCCGCAGCACCTCCCGCGCCTCCTCGTCGAGGCCGGGCGGCAGCAGCACCTCCTTGACGGCGACCGGCCGGTCGAGCGTCAGATCGTGGGCTCTCCAGACCGTGCCCATGCCGCCGCTCGCCAGCGGCGCCACCAGGCGGTAGCGCCCGATGAGCTGGATCCCACCCACCGCCGGCCTCACTTCGCCGCCGGGGAGAACGTTCGGGTGAAGACGTCGAAGACCTGCCGGTCCGCCGCCCAGGTGCGATCGGGCGCCGAGAAGTAGAGCGCGTAGCCGCGGGCCGGGCTGCATACGACGTTGCGGATCACCACGTGCTGGCGGCCCTGTCCCGCGGGTGCCCACACGTACTCCCAGTCGGCTGTGGGCCAGCCGCGGTACGGCACCGAGGAGATGCGCTTGAGCTCGTAGCCGGGCAGCTGGGAGGCGAGTGTGTCCGAGCGGGCCAACCAGTCCTCATAGGGGTCGGTGCGGGGGTTGGGAGCCTGGTCGACGCGCAGGAAGCGGGTCGACCCGGGCTCGCGGAAGTCGACGAGGCTACCGTCACGGCGTACGGCCCAGCCCGCGGGGATGGCGATCGAGAAGCCGGTCGGGTCCCGATGCAGGGTGTACCCGGGCGGTGGTGCCGCGGCCGGCTCCGGGCTCGACATGGAGTCCGCGCGGCCAGTCGGCTGGGGTGGTGACGACACCACGGGCGGCTCGGTGGCACCAATGTTCTGGGCCGGCTCATCGCGGCCGACGAGGAATGCGATGAGCAGCGCGGCTGCCGCGGCTAGGACGAGGAGCGCGATCGCCAGGAGCGACCGGCGGCGGGAAGGCGCCTCGACCGCCGTGGCTCCTGCCG
>Ga0126307_10003130_pt1 | contig 11249 bp, 11 predicted proteins | sample Plot28_FD_89955 | JGI IMG/M metagenome (GOLD analysis project Ga0126307, IMG submission 89955) | Serpentine soil microbial communities from UC McLaughlin Reserve, CA, USA - Plot28 | ecosystem: Environmental > Terrestrial > Soil > Grasslands | place: USA: UC McLaughlin Reserve, Lake County...
CAACTGCTATGCGGCCGCGCGGAGACGAGCGAAACGGTGTGTTCATCCTCACGCCCTCACGCAACATCTTTCGTCCGATCAGGAGCGCGCGATCACCCAAAGAGCGCGAATCTAATGCTTTCGCGAATGAAGTGGGTAGAAAATTGGGTAGGAAGTCGGTCCGCGCGTCTGCTGACCGGTAAACGAAAGGCCCTGTTCACAGGGCCTTTCTCAGTAGCGGGGGCAGGATTTGAACCTGCGACCTCCGGGTTATGAGCCCGGCGAGCTACCTGGCTGCTCCACCCCGCGTCGCGGCGGCGAGTATAGCACCGTCCCCCCCGCTCCCCCCGAGTGCGCGGCGGACGCCGGAGGCCGCGAGCAAGCCGATTCCGAGCACGACGACGCCCGCGACGGCGTCGATCACGAAGTGGTTTCCGGTCACGATGATCGTCAGCACGACGAGCAGCGGATAGACGATGCCTGCGATGCGGGTGATGAGCCTCCGCCCGTAGCGCACGAGGCCGACTCCGACGCCCACCGCCCAGCCGGCGTGGAGGCTCGGAACGGCGGCGACCGGGTTGGTGAGCGCTTCGCGCGACGGCGACCCGATGTCGATCCCCGAGAAGGTGTTCAACGTGTCGACGAGGCCCATGTCGGCGAGCCGCGGCGGCGCGGTCGGGAAGCCCCAGTGGATGAAGATCGAGAGGATCGTGGCGGCGAGAAAGCCGTCCCGGAAGCTGCGGAACGCCGGCTGCGAGCGGTGATAGATCCAGAAGAAGAAGATGCCCGTCAACACGAAGTGGCCGACGAAGTAGAACGCGTTGAGCGCCTCGATCAAGCTTGGCCGCGGCAGGAACGCCTGCTGGAGCGCCGGCTCCCACGCGACGCGTAGCGCGCGCTCGAGCTCCCTGATCCGCTCGGCGTTGGCGAACGCCGCCGACCAGTCGGGCTTGATCGCGTAGCGCGCCAGCTCGTAGAGCAGCCCGGAGCCGACGACGACGGCGATCTGGGTCGTGCCGTAGCGGCGCTGTACGACGCTGGCCACCTTGCCCATCGGGGCGATTCTACGACCCATTGTTAGCATCGGGTAGATAACGCTCTTTCTCGTCGCGCTCTTCTTCTCCCTCCTCCTCGTCGCCGCGACGGCGGCGTTCGCAGTCGTCCGCTTCCTCGAGCTGTTCCGCACGGCGCGGACGACGAGCCGCGAGTTCGGCCCGGCCGTCGAGCAGGTCGCGCTCGCCGCCGAGCGCACGTCGACAAAGGCAGAGGCGCTCGGGTCGGGAAGCGAGCGCCTCACCCGCAGCCTGGCGCGCCTCGAGGAGAGCCGCGCACGCCTGAACATCCTCCTCCACGCGTACGCCGAGGCGCGTGCCTCGCTCGCCGCAGTCGTCTTCATCCCACGTAAGTGATACGCGTCGCGGCGGTCGACCTCGGGACGCACTCCACTCGCCTCCTCATCGCCGACGTCGCCGACAGGCGCGTCGACGAGGTCGAGCGCGCGCTGACGATCACGCGGCTCGGCGAGGGCGTGGACGAGCGGCGCCGGCTGCTCCCGCTCCCGATCGCGCGCGTGCGCAACTGCCTGACCGACTATCGCCGCCGCGCCGACGCGCTCGGCGCCGAGCGCGTCCTCGCAATCGGGACGAGCGCGTTACGCGACGCCGACAACGGCGAGGCGTTCCTCGGCGAGATCGAATGGAGCTACGGCTTCGACACGAGGCTGCTCTCGGGCGACGACGAGGCGAGCCTTACGTTCCGCGGGGTCGCTGCGGATCGCGAGCTTGCCGCGGCGACGCTGGTCGTCGACATCGGCGGAGGATCGACGGAGCTCGTCCTCGGCGGCCCGGACGGCGTGGCGTTCCAGGAAAGCCTCGACCTCGGCTGCGTCCGCCTCACCGAGCGTTTCCTTCCGAGCGACCCACCGACCGGTGAGGAGCTCGACGCGTGCGCGGCCGCGGCGCGTTCGCTGCTCGGCGAGCGAGTTCCCGACGACGTGCGGTCAGCTCCAGCGTCGGCGATCGGCGTGGCGGGCACGGTCACGACGCTCGCCGCGCTCGACCTCGAGCTCGACGCGTACGACCCCGAGCGTGTTCACCGGCATCGGATGACGGCAGACGCCGTCGAGCGCCAGATGGCCAGGCTCGCCGCGCTGCCGCTCGCCGAGCGGCGAAAGGTTCCGGCGCTCGAGCCGGAGCGCGCGCCCGTGATCGTGGCAGGCGGCGTCATCCTCGCGGAAGCCCTCCGGCACTTCGGCCTCCCGGGCCTCGAGGCGAGCGAGCGCGACATCCTCCACGGCGCCGCCCTCGCTGCCGCCGAGCTGCCGCCGCGCGAGGAAGGCGCTGCCCCGCCCGGCGCCTACACCTGCTGTTAGCTGTTTCAGACCCTGTCTGAGGCGCCGACTCGGCGGCGCCGACCCTCAGGGTGGCGGGCTTGGCCCGCGCGTTCTCGCAAGGACCGGTCGACACCACCAGGGTTGCGCCAAACGCGTCTAAGAATCGTCGGCCGGAGGCGGCGCGTCCTCGAACAGGCGGCGCTGGACGGCGGCGCGCGACAGGACGCCGACGAGCCGTCCGTCCTCCGTTACCGGCACGCGCTCGAGATCCCTGTCCTCGAGCGCGCGGAACGCATCCTCGAGCGGCTGCGCGGCATCGAGGACGAACAGCGGGGGCTCCGCGATCTCGCCCAGGCGCGTGCTCGCCGGACTCCGACCCACGGCCACGACGTCGCGGACGAGGGTCTTGCGCGTCACCACGCCGACGAGGCGGCCGTCGTCGCAGACCAGCACCGCGCGCACCTCGGCGTCCGAGAGCGCGACGCCGGCCTCCTGCGCGCTCGCCGACGCCTCGAGCATCAAGGGCTCCGGCACCATCGCGTCGCGGACGAGGCTCATCGGCTTCCCAAGGCTCCGGCTACGGGTACAGCCCGCGCGCCTCGAGCGCGGCCGCGACCTCCCGGATGCCCGTCACGAGCGCCGCGCTCCGGAGGCTGATGCCTCGTTCCTCGGCGAGCTCCCAGACGCGGTTGAACGCGTCGCCGAGCTTCTCGGCAAGACGCGAGCGCGTCTCTTCGCGCGTCCAGAAGAAGCGGCCGAGATCCTGGACCCACTCGAAGTACGAGACCGTCACGCCGCCCGCGTTCGTCAGCACGTCAGGGAGCACGACGATGCCACGCTCGCTGAGGATCGCGTCGGCCTCGACAGACGTGGGGCCGTTCGCGCCTTCGGCGACGATCCGCGCCTCGACGCGCGGGGCGTTGTCGGCCGTGATCTGATCCTCGCGCGCCGCGAGGACGAGGATGTCGCACGGCAGCTCGAGCAGCTCGGCGTTCGTGACGTGGTCGGCGTCGGGGTAGCCCGCCAGCGACGCGTGCTCGCCCAGCCACCCACGCAGGGCGTCAAGCTCGAGACCGCCCTCGGCGTGGACCCCGCCGCTCACGTCGGAGACGGCCACCACGAGCGCACCCGCCTCGACGAGCTCATGCGCCGCCACGCTGCCGACGTTCCCGAAGCCCTGCACCACGCAGCGTGAGCCGGCGAGGTCCATGCCCAGCCGGCGGCACGCGCGGTCGACAATCATCACGACACCTGCCCCGGTGGCCTCGTGGCGCAGCACCGAGCCGCCGATCGAGATCGGCTTGCCGGTGACGATCTCAGGCACGGCGTAGCCGACCTGCATCGAGTACGTGTCCATCACCCAGGCCATCGTCTGCTCGTTGGTGGCCATGTCCGGCGCGGGGATGTCCTCCTGCGGGCCGATCAGGGATGCGAGCTCGACCGTATAGCGGCGGGTCAGGCGCTCGATCTCGCGCAGGGAGAGCTCTTTGGGATTGCAGCGGACTCCACCTTTCGCGCCGCCGTAGGGAAGGCGCAGCAGGGCGCATTTCCACGTCATCCAGGTGGCGAGCGCCGCACACTCGCCCAGCGTCACCTCGGCGTCGTAGCGCATCCCACCCTTGGTCGGGCCGAGGACGGTCGAGTGCTGGACGCGGTAGCCCGGCAGGACCAGGACGCTGCCGTCGTCGAGCCGAATCGGCACGCTGACGATGACCGCCCGCTCGGGATTGCGCAGACGAGCGGTGACGACGTCGGACACGGCCGCATGCGGGAGCGCCTGCTCGAACTGCGTGACGGCTTGGCGGTAGAGCGGCGTCTCCCACTCGAGCGGCAACTCGGCCGTCGGCGGCTCCTCGATCCTCGCCACGAGAGGAGTCTAGGCGAGCGCCGATCCAGCCCAATCCGGGCTTACAATGCGTGCGCCGGCCGGGGTGGCGAAATCGGCATACGCGCTCGACTTAAAATCGGGTGGCCTGCGGGCCGTGAGGGTTCGATCCCCTCCCCCGGCACCTCGCCTGCGGCAGGCGCGACGCTCGCTATGGCGCTTTGCGCCAGGTGCGAACAGGTGCGATGCTCAGGCCATGAACCGTCCGCAGAACGAGTGGTCGTGGCGGCCGTGGACGTGGACGGCCAATGAACGGATCTGGATCTTCTCCGCGATCCTCGTGGCCCTGTTCATCTTCGGCGCCGTCCTCAGCGCCATCGGTTAGGTCGTCGAGCCGCCCAGGCTCCAACAGCGCTCGCGCCGCGGCTACCGCAGCACCGCTTGCGACTGCACCACCCGCGCGACGAGGTCGCCTCCGGCGTCGAGCACGTCGGTCTCGACCACGACCACGCTGCGTCCGACCCGCAGCGGCCGAGCCACGGCCTCGATATGCCCCTCGCGCACGGCGCGAAGGAAGCTCGTGCTCGACGAGATCGTCGCAGTGCCGCTCGCGCCCTCCGGCAGGTTGAGGAACGCGCACGTACCGGCGACGCCGTCGGCAAGGCCCATGATCGCGCCGCCGTGCAGCACTCCTCCGGCCGTGCAGAGCTCCGGCGCCCAGGCGAGTCGCGCGCGCACCTCATCAGCGGTGCCGCCGACGAGCTGGGCGCCGAGCATCTTGCCGAACGGCATCGCCGCGTGCCACGCGTCGTTGTCGAACGCGAGCTCGCCGGCCACGAGCGGCGAGGATAGTCGCCCGCCGCGCGACCACGGGACGTTAGGCCAGGAAGTAGATCAGCAGGATGACCAGGATGACGAGGACGATCGCGCCGGGGATGTACATGTGGTCTCCTTCGTTGGGGGCAGACGTCTCGACGTAAACGACGTCTACACGCCGACGGTTACGCACGGAACGTGCCGGCTACCGACCGTTCCGTGAAAACACGACGTGTCGACCGGTCAGTGCAGACGCGCGATCGGCAGAGCCCGTCGCGCTGAGATCGGCGCCGCCGAGTCGGCGCCTATTGGCCGGGAGCGAGCGCAGTGCGCGGGTACTGCTCGGGACCGCGGAACCCGTAGGTGTTCGCGAAGGCGTCGAACGCCTTCTCGTCGAATCCGGAGCAGGTCGCGAGGTGGCCCTCCTGGTTCGAGACCTCAGCCGTCTGCAGGTTGACGTCCGCGCTCCAGGCCGCCATCGCGACCTTCGAGCCGAGTGCCGGCAGCGGCGCGATCACGAGGCCGTTGGGATCCTTTTGCCACCACGTCCGCAGGGCATCCACGTCCTGCTGGGACACGCCTCCGCCGTACTGGATGACGACCCCACCGTGCTCGAGGTCGTGCACGAGCCGGAACTGCTCCACGGGCTGGTCGTAGAAGTTGAACGGCGCGGGAACGGGGAAGTGTGGCCCGCTCGTCGGCGGGAAGGTGCTGTACCTGAACCCCTTCGGCAGCTGGTTCAGGTGGTCGCGCCATGGCTGGCCGTTCTTCATCATCACCGGCACGTTGCGCAGGGTGCAGCCGGCGGCCTCGAGCGTCTGCGGCGTGGACGACGAGCCCCCGCCCAAGAGCACTAAGGCCCCGGCTGCGGCAGCCGCGACGAGCGCCGCCGCGACCCCGATAGCGATCCACAGCGTGCGACGCCCGCCGCGCGCGTCTGTGCGAACCCTTGGGGCCTGAATCGTTGTCCGCGTACCCGGCGCTTGGACGCGGCGGGGCGGCGCAGGAGTGCGCGATTTCTTCGCCACGTCCCGGGCGATGCTAGCAACGCGATCCGCGGATCTGTCCGACGCCCTCCCTATGGTTTGTCGGTCCATGGTCGTGCTGTCGTTGTTGGTCGGAATCGCCGTCGGCGCCGTCGCCGCGTGGCTCGTCGTCCGCTCCCGCGCCGCCGCGGCAGCGGCGGCGCTCGACGCTGAGCTTCGCCTCGAGCGCGAGGGGGCGAACGAGCGTGCAGCCGCCGTCGAGCAGGCCCGCAGCGGGCTCGAAAACGCGTTCAAGGCGCTTTCGGCGGACGCGCTCCGGACCAACAACGAGTCGTTTCTGCAGCTCGCCCGAGCGCAGCTGGAGCAGGTCCAACAGCGGGGCGCCAACGACCTCGAGCAGCGGCAAAAGGAGGTCGAGCGCCTCGTCACGCCGATCAAGGAGTCGCTCGAGCGGGTCGACGCGCAGGTCCGGGCGGTCGAGCGCGCACGGCAGGAGTCGTTCGGAGCGCTCACACAGCAGCTGACGTCTGTTGCGCAGAGCCAGGAGCGGCTTCGCGCTGAGACGAGCAACCTCGTGACCGCCCTGCGGGCGCCGCACGTACGCGGCCGCTGGGGCGAGGTGCAGCTCAAGAATGTCGTCGAGGCGACCGGGATGGTGCAGCACTGCGACTTCGAGCTGCAGTCGTCGACCCGCGACGCCGACGGCTCGCTGCTCCGGCCCGATCTCGTCGTCCGGCTGCCCGGAGGCAAGCGCGTCGTCGTCGACGCGAAGGTTCCGTTGGCGGCGTACCTCGACGCGTGTGAGGCGCAGGACGGCGACGTGCGCTCGCAGCGGCTCGTCGACCACGCGCGGCAGGTGCGCGACCACGTCGGAAAGCTCGCTGCGAAGGCGTACTGGCGGCAGTTCGAGCCCACGCCTGACTTCGTGATCATGTTCCTACCCGACGAGACGTTCCTCCGGGCCGCGCAGGAGCACGACGCGATGCTGACCGAGGACGCGTGGCGGATGGGCGTCGTCCCCGCCTCCCCGACCAACCTCTTCGCCCTGCTGCGCACCATGGCAGCCATCTGGCAGCAGGAGACAGTGGCGCGCAGCGCGCGTGAGGTGCACGCGCTCGGACAGGAGCTGTACGAGCGGCTCGGGACGATGGGCAAGCACGTCGCCAAGGTCGGCCGCAGCCTCGAAGGCGCCGTGGCGGCCTACAACGAGGCGGTCGGGTCGCTCGAGTCGCGCGTGCTCGTGACCGCGCGGAAGTTCGAGAGCCACGGGATCGTCGGCGAGCTCGCCGACGTCCAGCCGGTCGAGCGGCAGCCGCGCGCGCTCCAGGCGCTCGAGCTCACGGTCGACGGCGAGGACGAGGCACCCGTCATGCCGCGGGCTCTCGACGCAGCTTAAGACTCGGTCCGAGACTCGCCGACCACGACGCCCTCCCACGGGTGGAGCAGGAGTGGTTCCCCCACCTCTTCTCCCTCCCGCTCCCGCCGCGTCGCGAGAGCGATCCGGCCCACCGCGACGTCGATCCGCGCCTCACGCTCGCTGAGGTTCAGCGCGACTGTGAGCTCGCCTCCCCGGCGCCAGGCCCAGACCCCGTCCGGCGCGCGCAGCGGCTCGTAATCACCGCGCCTGAGCGCCGGGTGCGAGCGACGCAACGCGATCGCGTCGCGGCAGAAGTGGAGCGTCGAGCCGGCGTCGTCGCGCTCCGCGGCGACGTTGCGCGTCGCCGCGTCACCGATCGGGAGCCACGCGCGCTTGGGGCTTCGCGTGAAGCCGGCGCCGGGGCTGCCCTCCCACTGCATCGGCGTTCGGCCCTGGTCCCGCCCGCGTGACGGATCGCCGCGGAGAGCAACCGGGTCGAGCGCGCAGTCAGCCGGAATGTCGACGTTCGCCATCCCGATCTCGTCGCCGTAGTAGAGGACGGGCGTACCGCGCAGCGTGAGCAGCATCAGTAGGACGCAACGGATCTGGCGTTCGTGGTCGGCGCACCAACGCGTCGCGAAGCGTCCGGCGTCGTGGTTGGACGCGGTCCAGACCGGCCAGGCGCCATTCGGGAGCGTCGCCTCCGTGGCCTCGACGATCGACGCCAGCTCGGTCGAGAGCGAGGCCGCGTTCACGAAGAGAAAGTTGAATGCGAGGTGGAGTTCGTCGTCGCGCCCGTAGAACTGCGCGAGCGTGGCGAGGTCGTGGACGTAGGTCTCGCCGAGCAGCAGCCGCCGAGGCTCGTACCCGTCGGCGAGCCGCCGCCAGCGCCGAAAGACGTCGTGCACGCCCGGCTGGTTGGCGGTGAAGCGCTCGTGCTGGCCGAGTTCTCGGATCCACGGGGGATCGTCCGGCGCGGCGGGCGGATTGTCACGCAGCTCCCAATCCTTAACGATCTTGTGCGCGACGTCGATGCGAACACCCGCGACGCCGCGGTCGAACCAGAAGCCGAGGATGCGGTCGAACTCGTCCCGCACCTCGTCGCTCCACCAGTTCAGGTCGGGCTGCTCCGGAAGGAAGGCGTGATGGTAGTACTGGCCGCTCGCGTCGTCGAGCGTCCAAGCGGGGCCGCCGCCGAAGACGCTCACCCAGTTGTTCGGCGGCGAGCCGTCAGACGCCGGCTCGGCCCAGACGTACCAGGAGCGTCGGGGACTTTGGCGACTCGCGCGGGACTCGACGAACCAGGGATGCCGGTCGCTCGTGTGGTTCGGAACGAGATCGAGCAGTACGCGGAGCTCGCGACGTCCGGCCTCGACGACCAGCCGATCGAGGTCGTCGAGCGTCCCGAGCTCGGGGTGCACGCCGTAGTAGTCGGCGACGTCGTAGCCCCAGTCGGCGTTCGGCGAGGGGAACGTCGGGCTGAGCCAGATCGCGTCGATGCCGAGCCAGGCGAGATGGTCGAGCCTCGACGTGATCCCGGGGAGGTCACCCACGCCGTCGCCGTCCGAGTCCGCGAAGGATCGCGGATAGATGTGGTAGAGCACGGCCTCGCGCCACCAGTGGGCGTCCGGCGATATCGGGCGCTCTGCGCTCAGTAGCGGAGAAGCGCCGCGATGTTCTCGACCGGACCGAGCTCGAGATGGTGCCGAACGGCCCACACGCTGCCGCCGTGCGCAAGCGTCTGGTGGACCGCGAGATCGAGACCCTCGCTCCTCGGCTCCATCTGCGTTCCGTCGAGGGGGCAGCTTCCCGGCGAGCTGGCGGCGCGCCCACACGAAGGGCACTGCCACGCCTCGCGATCGGCACCGTCCTGGAAGAGCAGGAGCTCGATCCGCCCGTCGGACGCCGCTTCGAGCGTCTCGCTCCAGCCGGCCGCCGCGCGGCCGTTCCGGCCGGCCTCCTCCTGCCAGCGCGCGATCAGCTCCTGCTCGCGACGAGACTGCCAGTCCTCGAGGATCGGCAGCGCCTTCTCGACCAAGTCCGGCGCGGCCGCGTGCGCCTCCGCAGACGCCCATCCGGCGAGCGCCGCGCGCGTCTCCTGTGCCAGCAGGTCGTCGAACTCGGCCCGCGTCTCCTCGGTCGCGACGACGACGACAGGTGGGCCCTGAGAGCGCCGCCAGCGCCGGTTGAGCTCGTCGGCGACCCGGCGGAGATGATCGGCCACCTGCGCCTCGATGTGCCGCTGGTAGCGCGCCTGCGACCAGCCGCCCTGGTCGTGGCGCCCCGGCATCTCCTCGCTGAGGTCGGCGACCTCGTGGAGCCTGCCGCCGCGCATGCGGTAAAGGTCACCCCGTTCGCGGCTGACGAAGGCGACGATCGCCCCCTCGCCGCCCGTGATCAACGGAATGAGCGGCGCGACGTAGAAGTCGCGGGCGACCTTGACGTCGTCACCCGTCGCGCCGGCCAGCGGAAGCGCGGTCCAGAAGTTGTCGAGCCCGGCGCTGAAGACGGCCAGCCCGTGGGCGCCGTCGCGGTCGAACTCGTCGTCGAAGTAGCGGCGGACGCGCTCCAAGTCGCCCTTCAGCGCCTCGCGCTGCTCGTGCGTCAGCTCCCCCCGGGCGGCCGCGGCCTTGCGCTCGGCGTCGTGCAGCAGCGAGTTGAACCGCGTATCGGCCTCGGCGGCGGTCGGCGTCACGCTCGGGTCGAGACCGACATAGAAGCTGAGCGCGAGCCCCTTCTCGGCCCGGAAGCGCGCGAGTCCGCGCAGGGTCTCCCATCCGACGATCGCTGCCATGCCGCCTCCCTTGCCGCGGACGCGTGATTCTAAGCCTGTGCCGGATCCTGACGTGTTCACGCTCGGTCATGGGACGCGACCGGTGAGCGAGCTGGTCGCGACGCTGCGCGAAGTGAGCATCAGGACGCTCGTCGACGTCCGTCGCTTTCCCGGCTCGCGCCGCAATCGACAGTTCGGCCGCGAACGCCTGGCGGCCGCGGTCGAGGAGGAAGGCATTGGCTATCGGCACGAGCCCGAGCTCGGCGGCCGACGCCGCGACGAGCCCGGCGAAGAGCGCTTCGGCTGCATCCGGGTCGTTGCGTTCCGCAGCTATGCCGCGCGCATGACGACGCCGGCGTGGCAGTCCGCGCTCGCTTCGGCCCTCGACGCCCCGAGCCCGCAGTGCTTCCTCTGCGCGGAGACCGCATGGATCCGCTGCCATCGCCGGCTCATCGCGGACCTGTTGACCGCACGGGGCCTCGAGGTCCTGCACTTGCTCGGCCCCGGCAGCTCCGAGTCCCATCGGCTCTGGGACGTGGCGGAGATCCGCCGGAAGCGTCTGTACCTTTGCGGGGAGATCGTCGCCTGACGGCGGGGGCGGAACGAACCAGCCGCCCGTTTTCGTTTAATAAGTAGAGGCCGAACAGGCCGACGTTCGTGTTTGGAGGCATTTGTGAGCGAAGTACGTGACGTGATCATCATCGGCGGCGGCCCGGCCGGGTTCACCGCCGCGCTCTACGCAGCGCGCGCGAACCTGCATCCCTTCGTGATCGAGGGCTTCCAGTGGGGCGGTCAGCTGATGATCACTAGTGACGTCGAGAACTACCCCGGGTACGCGGACGGCGTGCTCGGGCCGGACATGATGCAGGACTTCCGGCGCCAGGCCGAGCGCTTCGGCGCCGAGTTCCTGACGGACGACGTGACGCGCGTCGACTTCTCCGAGCGCCCGTTCCGTGTGTGGGTCGGCGACGAGGAGCACCGGGCGCGGAGCGTGATCGTCGCGACGGGCGCGAACGCACGCCAACTCGGGCTGCCGTCGGAGACGGCTCTCCAGGGCCGCGGCGTGTCCTACTGCGCCGTCTGCGACGCGGCCTTCTTCAAGGAGCGCGAGGTCGTCGTGGTCGGCGGTGGCGACTCGGCCATGGAGGAAGCGATCTTCCTGGCCAAGTTCGCCACCAAGG
>Ga0126307_10003132_pt1 | contig 11247 bp, 8 predicted proteins | sample Plot28_FD_89955 | JGI IMG/M metagenome (GOLD analysis project Ga0126307, IMG submission 89955) | Serpentine soil microbial communities from UC McLaughlin Reserve, CA, USA - Plot28 | ecosystem: Environmental > Terrestrial > Soil > Grasslands | place: USA: UC McLaughlin Reserve, Lake County...
ACGCCCACGTGGCGTGGTCACAGCCCGACGACCAATTCCAGGATCCACTGACGAGGTAGCCGCCGTCGACGACCGTGCCCGCGCCCATCGGCGCGTAGGACGACGAGATGCGCACCGAGGGATCCTCGCCCCACACCTCTTGCTGGGCCTGCTGGTCGAACAGCGCGAGGTGCCAGTTGTGCACGCCGATGATCGAGCTGACCCAGCCGGTGGAACCGCAGGCCGTCGCGATGCGGCGGACCGCTTCGTAGAACACCGTCGGGTCGCACTGCAGGCCGCCCCACTGCTCGGGCTGGAGCAGCTTGAAGAAGCCGACCTCGTCGAGTTCGGTCACCGTCTCGTCGGGCAACCTACGGAGATCCTCCGTCGCCTGGGCCCGCTTGCTGATCAGCGGCAACAGGTCGTCGATGCCGGCTAGGACCGACTGCACCGCACCCTGTTCAATGGACGTCACTGGTTTGCCTCCCGAGAATACGAGCTTAGACAGAGATTAGAACACGTTACGATTTGTGTCGAGCAGGGTATTCCTGCGGCAGCTTTACCTGCAGACATGCATTTCTGTAACCTGTTCTAGTTATCACCGACAGGAAGGCTAGGGCAGTGACGGACGAGCCGCTCGGTAGCCACGTGCTGGAGTTGCAAGTGGCCGTCGTCGTCGAGGAGACCGACGACGCGCGCTCGCTCGTGTTCACCGTTCCCGACGGCGCCGATATCCCAGCCGACCGGCTGCGGTACTCCCCGGGGCAATTCCTGACCCTGCGGGTGCCCAGCGACCGCACCGGATCGGTCGCCCGCTGCTACTCGCTGTGCAGTTCGCCGTTCACCGGCGATCCGATGACCGTGACGGTCAAGCGCACGGACGACGGATACGCGTCGAACTGGTTGTGCGACCACGCCCATGCAGGAATGAAGATCCACGCGCTCGCCCCGTCGGGCACCTTCGTGCCCAAGACGCTTGACACCGATTTCCTGCTGCTGGCGGCGGGTAGCGGCATCACGCCGATGATGGCGATCTGCAAGTCGGCGCTCGCGGAGGGCAGCGGGCAGGTAGTGCTGATCTACGCCAACCGCGACGAGAACTCGGTGATCTTCGGGAGCGCGCTGCGCGAACTGGCGGCCAAGTACCCCGACCGGCTCACCGTGGTGCACTGGCTGGAGACCGTGCAGGGACTGCCGAGTGCGGCCGCACTGGCCGGCCTGGCTGCGCCGTACATCGGCCGCGACGCCTACATCTGCGGGCCGGGACCGTTCATGGCGGCGGCCGAGGAAGCGCTGAAGAACTCGGGCGCACCCGCCGACAAGATCCACATCGAGGTGTTCAAGTCGTTGGAGTCCGACCCGTTCGCTGCGGTCGTCATCGAGGAGGATGACAGCGACGAGGGTCCTGCCACGGCGATCGTCACACTCGACGGCGAACGCCACGAGGTGCGCTGGCCGCGCAGCGCCAAACTGCTCGACGTGCTGCTCGACAAGGGGCTCGACGCGCCGTTCTCCTGTCGCGAGGGCCATTGCGGCGCGTGCGCGGTACTGAAGAAGAGCGGCGACGTCGACATGGAAGTCAACGACGTGCTCGAGCAGCAGGACCTCGATGAGGGTCTGATCCTTGGCTGCCAGGCCCGGCCGCGATCCGATTCGGTAGAAGTCACCTACGACGAGTAACCCTGCGATTAGCATGTCGCAGCACCGAGGGGAGCACCGATGAAACGGTTGAGCAGTCTTGTCGGGTCATTGTTGGCGGGGCTGACGATGGCCGTCGCGCTTTGGATGCCAGCCGTCTCGTCGGCCGCGGCCGATGACGACGGCAGGTTGTTCCCGTTGCCGGACGGCACGGATTTGGAGATGCGTGTCACGCTCAACTGTCCGCTGCCCGACATGCAGTGCTACTTCACGACGCAAGCCCAACGGCGCAGGGGCGACGCCGTCGAAGGCTTCCCGTCCGACCTTTGGGCACGACAGACGACCACGCTCCGCTCGATGAACGAGCTCAACTACCTGGAGACACAGGTCGTCGCCCAGAACACGCGGGTCTTCAAGGCCGGCGGCACACGCGAGATCACCACGATCTACTTCGGCGGCGGCCCGCCCGAGAAGTACTTCATCAGCGGCCAGATCCAACCCACCCACTGGCAGACCGGCCAGCCGCTGCTCGAGGCCGACGTGATCGCCTGCGCCCACATCCAGGTCGTCTACGCCGGCGTGAACATCACCTCACCGGACGCCTGCGCGCAGACCACCTTTAGTTAGCGGGGCAGCCCCAGCAGGCGCTCGCCGGCGAGCGTGAGCAGGATCTGCTCGGTGCCGCCCGCGATCGTCAGGCACCGGGTGTTGAGGAAGTCGTGCACGGGCTGGTTCTCGACGACGCCCGCGCCATCGGACAGCTCCATCCGGAACTCCGACAGCGACTGCCGGTACCGCACGCCAATCAGCTTGCGCGCGCTGGATTCTGCGCCAGGGTCCTGACCGCCGAGCGCCAGTTGGGCGATGCGCTGATCCAGCAGCGAGCCGACCTGAGCCGATCGGATCAGCTCGCCAAGCCGCTCCTGCTCGGACGGGTCGAGTTCGGCGGTGGTGACCTGGCGCAGGAGCTCTTCCATCGGGTTACCCAGCGCGGTGCCATGCGCCATCGCGACCCGCTCATTGGCCAGCGTGGTGCGTGCCAGCCGCCACCCGTCGTTGACCTCGCCGACGACCATCTCGTCGGGCACGAACACGTCGTCGAAGAACACCTCGTTGAACAAGTCGTCGCCGGTGATTTCGCGAAGCGGCCGGATGTCGATGCCCGGCGTTTTCATGTCGACAAGGAAGTAGGTGATGCCTTTATGTTTTGGAGCGCTGAGGTCCGTTCTCGCAAGGCACACGCCCCACTGCGCCCAGTCCGCCCGCGATGTCCACACCTTCTGCCCGGTCAGCCGCCAACCACCCTCTACACGAACGGCTTTGGTACGCAGTGACGCCAGATCTGAACCGGCGCCGGGCTCGCTGAACAGCTGGCACCAGAACAGTTCACCGCGCAGGGTTGCGGGTACGAACCGCTCGATCTGTTCGGGGCTTCCGTGTTCGAGGATCGTCGGGACGGCCCACCAGCCGATGACGAGGTCCGGCCGATCCACACCGGCCGCCGCCAACTCCTGATCGATCAGCAACTGCTCGGCCGGCGACGCTTCCCTACCCCACGGCCGCGGCCAATGCGGTGCCAGCAGCCCCGCCTCGGCCAAGGCGATCTGACGCTTCTCGACAGGCTGTGCAGCGACTTCGGCTACCGCGCTTGATATTTCCGGCCGCAGGTGCGCGACGGAGTCCAGGTCAATGTGAAGATCGCGCCGCACCCCGGCTTGCGTCAACCCCGCGATCCGACGCAGCCAGCGCTCACCACCGCCGAGGAAACACGAAATGCCATATGCGCGACGCAGATACAGATGGGCGTCGTGCTCCCAAGTGATGCCGATGCCGCCGAGCACCTGAATGCAGTCCTTGGCGTTGGCCTTGGCTGCCCAGATTCCGGTGGCGGCCGCGGTGGCAGCGGCAATCGGCAGCTGCTGATCGTCGGAGTCGCCGGCGGCGCGGGCAGCATCGGCGGCGGCCACCGCTGCCTGCTTGGACCGCAGCAGCATCTCGGCGCACATGTGCTTGATCGCCTGGAAGCTGCCGATCGGCTTGCCGAACTGCTCGCGCACCTTCGCGTACTCGGTCGCGGTCTCCAGCGCCCAGCGGGAAACACCCGCGGCCTCGGCGGCCAGTACCGTCGCAGCGACGTCTACTCCGCGTTGCGCGCCAACTTCGAGCACCTCGGCCGGTGCGGAATCGAACGTCACGCGCGCGAGCGGCCGGGAGAAATCGGTGGCCTTCAGTGATTCCACGGTGACGCCGCCGGCGCCGGCATCGACAAGCAGCCATTGATCACCGGCAAGTAGAAGCAGAACCGCGGTCTTGTCGGCGCCGAGGACGTAGTCCGCAGAACCCGATACCCGTCCGTCGGCGTAGCGCGCGTCCGCCGACAACGCGACACCTGCGGTGCGCTCGCCTGACGCCAAGGACTCGAGTAGCTCGGCATGCGAGCCACCAATGAGCAGCGTCGCCAGCGACGTGGTGGCGACAGGGCCGGGCACCAACGCGGCGGCGGCCTCCTCGACCATCGCGCACAGATCTTCGACGGTGCCGTCGGCGCCACCGTGTTCCTCGGGCAGCGCGACACCGAAGGTGCCCAACTGCGCCAACCCGGTGTAGGGCGCCCGCCACGCGTCGGGCTGGCCCTGCTCCACCTCGCGTGCAGCCGCGATTGCACCCGAGCCGGCGGCCCAGCTACGGACCAGTTCGCGTGCGGCAAACTGCTCGGAAGTGCTGGTCTCCGAGGAAGAGACTGCCACGAGGACTCCTACCGTTTGGGTCAGAAGGCGATGCTTCTCACTAGAACGTGTTCTAATAGTGCCAGCGTTCGACCGTCAAGTCGACCGCCATTAGAGCAGCACACGTTGTGTCGCAACGGGCGCGGAGGTAAGAAATCACAGATCGGCATGCGTATCGTTTTTACCGAGAGCGCAAGATGAAGGAGCTGCCCGCGGCATGTACGGCCTGTCCCAGCCAGCACAACAAAACCCGTCTTCGGGATCTGAATCGCGACCACGGCAGGTAATGAACGTGGCCGTATTGGCGGAATCCGAGCTCGGGTCCGAGGCCCAGCGTGAGCGCCGCAAGCGCATCCTGGACGCCACCCTGGCCATCGCCTCCAAGGGCGGTTACGAGGCCGTTCAGATGCGCGCCGTCGCTGAACGCGCCGATGTCGCAGTAGGCACGCTGTACCGGTACTTCCCGTCGAAGGTGCACCTGCTGGTGTCGGCCCTCGGCCGCGAGTTCGAGCGCATCGACGCCAAGACCGACCGCGCGACGTTGTCCGGCGGCACGCCGTATCAGCGACTCAGCCTGATGGTGGGCAAGCTGAACCGGGCGATGCAGCGCAATCCGCTGCTGACCGAGGCCATGACACGTGCGTTCGTGTTCGCCGACGCTTCGGCCGCCGGTGAGGTTGATCACGTCGGCAAGCTGATGGACTCGATGTTCGCTCGCGCCATGAGTGACGGCGAGCCGACCGAGGACCAGTACCACATTGCGCGCGTGATCTCGGATGTCTGGCTGTCCAACCTACTGGCCTGGCTGACGCGGCGGGCGTCGGCGACCGACGTCAGCAAGCGGCTGGATCTTGCCGTCCGACTACTCATCGGGGACGGGGAGCACCCTAAGATTTAACGGGTGGCATCGGAGCCGTCTGATCTGCCCGTCGAACTGAGGCGCGCCCTGGGCACCGTTGCGCGGGTGCCCCGGCTGCTGGTGGCGTGCGACTACGACGGCACCATGGCGCCGATCGTCGCCAACCCCGATGACGCGCGCCCGCTGGCCGAGTCCGCGGCGGCGCTGCGCGAGCTGGCCGCCCTCCCGTCGACAGCGGCTGCACTGATCTCCGGTCGGGCGCTGCGCGATCTGGCGACCCTGTCGCGGATGCCCGCCGAAGTCCATCTGGTTGGCAGCCACGGCTCCGAGTTCGACACCGGCTTCGTACACGCGATCGATGATGCGGCCAAGGCGCTGCTCGGCAAGATCAAGGACGCATTGAGCGCCATCGCCGCCGAATACGCCGGCGTCGCCGTTGAGATCAAACCGGCCAGCGTCGCGATGCACATACGCAACGCCGATCCCGCCGATGGCCAAGAGGCGCTGAACAAGGCGCACGCCGCCGCTCAGCACTGGGACGCCCAGATCACCGAGGGCAAGGCGGTGCTCGAGTTCGCGGTCATCCAGACCGACAAGGGGCAGGCTCTCGACATCGTGCGGCACCAGCAGGGTGCGTCGGCGGCGGTGTTCATCGGAGATGACGTCACGGACGAGAAGGCGTTTCGCCGGCTGCATGGTCCCGACATCGGCATCAAAGTGGGCGACGGCGACACCCTGGCCGAATACCGCATCGAGTCGCCCCAGGAGGTGGCAGCCGCGCTGGAGTGTCTGCTCGAGGCGCGTCGCACCTGGCTGTTGGGTGGCCACAGCACACCGATCGAGCGGCTGACGATGTTGTCGAACTCCCGCACAGTGGCACTGCTGACGCCCGAGGCCGATGTGGTCTGGATGTGTCACCCGCAGGCCGATTCAGCGGCGCTGTTCTCCCGGCTGCTCGGCGACGCAACCGGGGGCCACTTCGCGATCGGTCCGCAGCGTGAGGCACTGCCGCTCAGCCAGCGCTACGTCACTGGCACGATGACCGTCGAAACCCGTTGGGCCAGCCTGTTAGTCACCGACTATCTATCGCACGACGTCGGCGCGGGCCGGACTGATCTGATTCGCGTGATCAGTGGGCAGGCCAAGGCGGTGGTTGAGTTCGCGCCGCGGCCCGAGTTCGCCCAGACGCCGGTTCATCTCAGTGTCGACGAGGGCGGGGTGCGGGTGTTCGGCACCAATGAACCGATGGTGTTGCGGTCACCCGGCGTGGAATGGGAAGTCGTGCCCGATGGGATCCATCAGACCGCCAGGGCCGTCATCGATTCCGCCGACGGGCCATGTGTGCTGGAACTGCGTTGCGGCACCGAGGACTTGGCGGAGAGCCCGGTATACGAAGATGCGCGGCGCCAACGCGCGGAGAATTACTGGAGCAACTGGGTCGCCACGCTGACGCTGCCATCGCTGAAACCGGAGCTGATGAAGCGGTCGGCGCTGACGCTACGCGGGCTGGTGCATGCCGACACCGGCGCGATAATGGCTGCGGCCACCACATCGCTGCCGGAGGAAATCGGCGGCGTGCGCAACTGGGATTACCGCTACTGCTGGATCCGCGATGCCGCCATGACCGCCTCGGCGCTTGTGTCGCTGGGTTCGATCGCCGAGGCCGAGGGATACCTGAATTGGCTACACGGCGTGATCGAGACGATGCACGGACCCGAGCGGCTGCATCCGCTCTACGCGTTGTCCGGCGCGATCTTGGGACCCGAGGCGGTGATCGACTCGCTGCCCGGCTACGCCGGTTCGCGTCCCGTGCGGGTCGGCAACGCCGCCAATGTCCAAGTGCAACTGGACGTTTTCGGGCCCGTGGTGCAGTTGATCTCGGATCTGTGTCATCGGCGGGTTGCCGACGGAGTGACGGCCGCGTTGACGGATGCGGACTGGAATCTGGTCAGTGAGATGGTGTTTGCCGTCGAAAGCCGTTGGGTGGAGCCAGATCACGGCATCTGGGAGATTCGCGGCAATCCGCGCCACCACGTTTACTCGAAGGTGATGTGCTGGCTGACGGTCGACCGCGCGCTGAAGCTAGCCGCGGAATTCGGCCGCGAGGCACCGCCGGGCTGGGCCGTTCTGCGGGACGCGATTTCGAAGCAGGTACGCGAGCGCGGCTGGAACGACGAAGTGAAATCGTTCACCGCCGCCTACGACGGCACCGACCTCGACGCGGCCACACTGCACATCGGGCTGTCCGGGTTGATCGACCCGTCGGACGAGCGGTTTGCGGCCACCGTGGTCGCGACGGAGGCCGAGTTGCGCAGCGGTGCAACGGTTTATCGCTATCACCGCGACGACGGCCTGCCAGGCATTGAGGGCGGCTTCCATCTCTGCGCGGCGTGGCTGCTTGAGGCGTATCTCCTGATCGATCAGTGCTCGCAGGCCGAGGCGCTGTTTGACCGACTGGTCGCCGCGGCGGGGCCGACGGGGCTGTTGTCCGAGGAGTATGACCCGGTCGCCGAACGTGCGTTGGGCAACCATCCGCAGGCCTACAGCCACATCGGGCTACTGCGCTGCGCGCAACTCCTCGACACCTAGTTCGCCGAAACAGGGGGCACCTCCCGCTTGCGGGGGAGATTCCAGCAGGCCTCTTCTCGTAGTTTTCTGCTGGAATACCGTTTCGGCGAAATTCAGGCGGGCTGGCCCGCCGTGCGGCCGCGCACCACTTCGGTGCCGAGCACGTCGATGACCGGCAGCCCGTCCCGCGGCGGGTTGTGCAGCAGTCGTCCGGCGCGGCGGCCCTTCTCCATGCTCGGCTGCACGACGGTGGTCAGGCCACGCCGCAGTGCCTCTGGAATGCCATCGAATCCGGTCACCGTCATCTGGCCCGGCACGTAGACGCCCCTGGCGCGCAGGTAGTCCATCGCCGACAGCGCGAGCACATCGGCCGTACACATCAGCGCCGTGATCCTCGGGTTCGCGGCCAGCGCCACCTCGGCGGCCGCACCACCCGACGTCGGCAGGTGTTCGTAGCTCTCGATCACGGTCAGCGACTCGGGGTCCAGCCCGGCAGCGGTCAGCGCGTCGTAGACACCGTGGATGCGCTCACGCTGCACATGAAAGTGCGGCGTCTGTACCCGTTCAGGATCGGCCACCGCCGGCCGCGGTCCGCCGCGCGGCCAGTCGCGGCCCAGCCGCATGGTGAGCAAGCCGATCTCCCGATGACCCAGTCCCACAACATATTCCGCAAGCCGCACCATCGCGCCGTAATCGTCAATGCCAACCCGTGACGTGCCAGGAACGTCCTTGGGCTGGTCGACGACCACCACCGGCAGATGCCGCTGTTGAACGACGGACAGGTACGGGTCGTCGTCGGAAGCCGAGTAGACGACGAAGCCGTCGACACCCGCCGCGAGCACGGCCGCCGATCCATCGCTCACGCTGCGGTTCGGACCGATCGCCACCAGCAGCAGACCTTGTCCCGCCACCTCGCACGATTCGGCAAGCCCGGCAACGAAATCCAGCGCGGCCGGGTCGGAGAACGAATAGTTCAGCGGCTCAGTGATCATCAGCCCGACCGCGCCGGCCTTACGGGTGCGCAGTGAGCGAGCGACCGGGTCGGGTCCCGGATATCCCAACCGTTTGGCAGTGGCCAGCACGCGCTCGCGCAGGTCGGCCGACAGCTGGTCCGGCCGGTTGTACGCATTGGAGATGGTCGTTCGCGAAACCTTGAGCTCGGCCGCCAACGAGGCCAGGGTCGCACGCCGCCTGGGCGCGGGACTCCTCGACATGCTCCACGACGTTAGCGGATCGATTTGGTTATTCAGGGTCGCCGTGCGCTAGAGTTATTGGAAACGGTTTTCATTTGTATTAGGGAGTGCGGAATGCGCGCGATCAGGACGGCGGCAGCGGTGGCGATGAGCATCGGGCTGGTGGCCGGCATTACCAGCTGCACCCAGCAGGGCTCGAACGGTCACCAACAGGGCGCGACGGTCGTTGCGTCCACCGATGTGTGGGGCAGCGTCGCCAGCGCCATCACCGGCGACCACGCCGCCGTGAAGTCCATCGTCAACAGCGCGGTCGACGATCCACATTCCTTCGAAGCCTCCCCCGCCGACGCTGCCGAGATCACCGACGCGTCACTCATGGTGTACAACGGCGGCGGCTACGACCACTGGGTCGACGACGTGCTCTCCGGCCACCCCGGCGTCAACACCGTCAACGCCTACTCGCTGCTGCCCGGCACGGTCGCACAACCCGCCAACGAACACGTCTTCTACGACCCCGCCACCGCCAACGCCGTCGCCACCCAGATCGCCGACCGGCTAGCGCAGTCAGATGCCGCGCACGCCGACGCCTACCGCGCCAATGCAGCGGAGTTCGCCAAGCGAGCCGACGAGATCCTGCAAATCGAGCGCGCGATCGGCAAAGCGCACCCAGGCGCATACGTGGTGGCGACCGAACCCGTCGCGCACTATCTGCTGGCCAACGCCGGGATCACCGACAAGACCCCTGAAGGTTTCAGCAGCGCGGTAGAAGAGGACGCAGACCCGGCGCCCGCCGATCTGGCGGCAATGCTCGACCTGATCAACACCCAACAGGTGTCCGCGCTTCTGTTCAACCCGCAGACCCAGACCGCCGTCACCAAGCAGATCCAGGACGCCGCCCAGCGCGCATCGATTCCGGTCGTGACGGTGACCGAGACCCTGCCCGAAGACACCGATTATCTGACCTGGCAGCGCCAGACGGCGCAGCAGTTGGCGAGCCAGTTGGATAAGGCCCCGGCGACAAACCGATAATCAATACTTGTGCCCGCTGACGACGTCGCCGAACTGATCGGCGCCCGGCTGGCATTCGACGACCGCGTGCTCTGGGACCACCTCGACCTGACCGTGCGCGCCGGCGAGTTCGTCGCCGTGCTCGGCCCGAACGGCACCGGCAAGACCTCACTGCTCAAGGTGCTGCTCGGGCAACTGCCACTGAGCGCAGGAACCGCGACCATCGCCGGCCGACGAGTCGAGGCGGGCAGCGAGCGCATCGGCTATGTCCCCCAGCACCGCTCGGTGGACCGTGGGCTGTCGCTTCGGGGTAGCGACCTCGTCGGGCTCGGCTACGACGGTCACCGCTGGGGTGTGACGAGCCTGCGTGAGCGGTCGGCCAAACGCGGAGCCGTGCAGCAGGCGCTGCAGCAAGTCAACGGAATGCACCTGGGCAGCGTGCCCGTCGGCGTGATGTCCGGCGGCGAGATGCAGCGCATCCGAATCGCCCAGGCGCTGGCCACCGATCCGGTGCTGCTGCTGTGCGACGAGCCACTGCTGAACCTCGATCCTGCCAACGCCCGGCTGGTGTCGGCGCTGATCGACCAGCGCCGTCGCGAGGCCGACACCGCGGTGCTGTTCGTCACCCACGAAGTCAATCCCGTTCTGCCATACGTGGATCGGGTTCTGTATCTGGTCGACGGCCGATTCCGGGTCGGCACCGTGGAAGAAGTGATGACGTCGGCGACGCTGTCGGAGCTGTACCGCGCCGACATCCAGGTGGTCAAGGTCGGCGGCCGCTACGTCGTCGTCGGCCAAGAGGACCACTCAGGTCACGCGAGCGGCCACGAACATGAGTGAGCGGCTCACCGAGCTACTGGCCAACCTATTCTCGTTCGACATCACCGCCGACCTGCTGCGCCGCGACTTCGTGCAGCAGGCGCTGCTGGCCGCCGCGCTGCTTGCCCTGCTCTCCGGTCTCATCGGGCCGCTCATCGTGATGCGGCAGATGTCGTTCGCGGTGCACGGATCGTCCGAATTGTCGCTCACCGGTGCGGCTTTCGCGCTGTTGGCCGGTTTCAACGTCGGGATCGGCTCACTGGTGGGATGTGCCTTGGCGGCGGTGCTGTTCGGCTTCTTGGGACAGCGTGCGCGCGAACGGGATTCGGCAATCGGCGTGGTACTGGCGTTCGGGCTGGGGCTTGCGGTGTTGTTCATCCACCTCTACCCGGGTCGCACCGGCACCAGTTTCGCGCTGCTGACCGGGCAGATCGTCGGGGTGGGCTATTCGGGACTG
>Ga0126307_10003133_pt1 | contig 11243 bp, 9 predicted proteins | sample Plot28_FD_89955 | JGI IMG/M metagenome (GOLD analysis project Ga0126307, IMG submission 89955) | Serpentine soil microbial communities from UC McLaughlin Reserve, CA, USA - Plot28 | ecosystem: Environmental > Terrestrial > Soil > Grasslands | place: USA: UC McLaughlin Reserve, Lake County...
CCACGCTTGCTCACGCCGCGCGGCATTGCCACTCTGACCTCGTCCCCAAAATCGAATACGTTCAACTCGGCCCATCTCCCCTCAGTAACTGCACCAAGTATAGCCAACAGCCAGCGGCCGGCCTCAGGCGCCGCGTTCGTCTCGAGCAACAGATGAGCCGGCGGACCAAACCTCGGCGTAGATCTCCGCGAGCTGGGCCTGCGCGCCGATCGGAAGCGCATCGAACCGGGTCCTGGCTTCCTCGGGCAGCGCTAGCCGAAGCGCCCAGACCTGGCGAGCCTGGATTCGATTCATGGCATCGCCGTCCATGGGTGGAGCACTCCAGCGCCGGCACGCCTCCGTGATCTCGGCGTCATCCAGCGGCAGGAGGCGCTCGACGACGTAACGAACTCCCTCATCCCCATCGGCATTCACGGGCCGTACTGCGTGTATTCGAGACGGCAGCGGGATCAGTGGCGCGTGCCGCGTCGTCGCTGCCTCCGATTGAGGCTGCCTCGTCAATGCGACCCCAGAAAAGATAAGCCCGATGCCGAGAGTCATCGGCAGGTAGAGGTATTCGGGCCTCCCGAAGCGGGTCAGTGTCCCGCCGAAAGCGACGACGATCGTCCCAACGGCGATTAGCATGCATCCGGCCGCTCGCCGACCCGAACCGCCAGCTGCCCGCAGCTTCCATGCCGAGTAGAGAGCGCCACCGGCAAGCACAAGCGTGCCCCCGGCATTGAGCGTCGCGGCAAGTACAACGAGGAACGGACTGCGCTCCAGCGCCTGCCAGCCCGCTGTCGGCACTCGCGCCGAGTCGATCGGCGCACTCCAGACCGCCGTTGCGGAGATGGCGACGATCAACAATGAGATGCCGGGTGTGATTGCAGGCATGCGCCCTGGCCGCAAGAGATAGAGCTCTCCCAGCGCGAGCACCCCGACCACCAGCACAGCACCGGTGAGGTAGTAGGCCCGTGCCAGGATTGGACTCCAACCGGTCGCGGAGCCGATGACCTCGCACGCGGCGGCAACCATAAAGAGGAGGAAAGCGCCGGCCCAGATCGCGCGCTCCGGTCTGGGTCGTCTCAGTGCATCCCAGCCGACGATCGCGGCACAAATCGCCGCAATCACCGCTGCCGCCGCGGGAAGCGCGATCACCGGACGCCAGACGAGGCGTAATCTGCAATCATGCTGGCGAGTCTACCGCCGGGACAGAGGAGGCGACGATGCTATTCATGATCATCGAGCGATTCAAACCGGGCGCAGTCCCCGAGATTTATCGCCGCTTGCGAGACCAGGGACGGTCCATGCCGGAGGGGCTGACCTACGAGGGAAGCTGGATCGAAGCGGGGTTCGGCCGGTGCTTTCAGCTGATGGCCTGCGACGATGCGCGCCTTCTTCAGGAGTGGGTATTGAGCTGGGGAGATCTCTTCGAGGCCGAAATCGTCCCGGTCGTGCCGTCGGCGGAGACGCGCGAAGTCGTCAGCCCGTTTCTTCAGATACGTGATTCCTGAACATCCGGGTGGAAAAGGTTTAGGACTGGCGTCGGCATTCTGGCGTCGGATGCTCGTTATGAAAGGTTGCAAAGATTGTAAAGGCTACGAGAGGCAGCGGCGACCAGAGGCGGTGGTTAATAAGCTATTCCGGCCATCATCTTGATCATGGACGAGTTGAGGCTCGATCGGCGGTACCCCAGGCAGGATTCGAACCTGCGACCTGCCGCTTAGAAGGCGGATGCTCTGTCCCCTGAGCTACTGGGGCACGTGTCTCAGCAGAAGTATAAAGGCTGTGACCAGCGGGCTTGGTCGCGTCAACCAGGGCTCACCGTGACCGCGGACAAGACTGCGCGAGCCTCGGCCACCGCCCGCTCTTCGGGAAGGGCGCGTCCCTCCTCCCATGCCGCCAGGTAGGCGCTCTCTCCAAGCCGTTGTCGCTGGTCGGTGAGGATCCGCTCCTGAATGACGTCGACGCTGGGACGCAGGTCCCGCTGCATCGACTGCTGGATCGCGGCAGCCGCGCCGAACAGCCTGACGGCTTGAGCCGCGTCTCCCTTCGCAGCGGCCAGGTTGCCAGCGCCGAGAAGTGCCCAACTGATGCGGTCGCGTGCCTCGAGGTCCATCGCCAAGGAGAGAGACTCGGCATAGAGCTTCGCCGCCCCGGCGGCGTCGCCACTCAGCGCCGTCATGTAACCTGCGTCGCCCGTCGCGTCCATGACCGATGCGACATCGCCCAGGACCCGGAATCGGTCGCTCGCTTCCTTGAGCCGCGCCGAGGCCTGGGCATAGTCTCCCTGCGCAAACGCCAGCGTCCCGCACAGACCAATGACGTCCGCGATGCTGCGCGGATTCCCACTGCGGTCCGCGACGGCGCGGCTCTCTTTCAGCAATGATTCAGCCTCGTCGAACTCACCGAGATCGATGGACACGCTGGCCAGATTGCGCAGGAGACGTGCTTCGCCAATCAGATCGTCAGCCTCTCTGAACAAGTCAAGCGCCTCTCGGTAGAGCGTGCGCGTTTCCTCGAGGCGCCCCAACCGATGGTTGAAAGAGCCGGCCGCGGCAATCGCCCGCGCCCGGGTGCGCGGTGAAACTCCAGCGACGGGTCGCTCCAGGAACGCCGTGAGCCAACGGCTCCCCTCCCGAAAGGGCGCCCGCCTAAGCCAAAAGAATCGCATGGCCACTGACAGTCGCAATCCCTCTTCGATCCGGTTTTGGTCCAGGAACCAGTTCAGGGCAGCAGTGATATTTGGCCCGTCGGCAGCAAGGCGCTCGAGCCACTCCACCTGATTCGCGCGGATCATCTCTGGCTCCGCCGCTTCGGCGAAGGCGAGATAGAACCCCGCATGCCGCTCCCGCATCGCGGCATCTTCAGCGGCATCGCTTAGCCGGTCGATAGCATATTCCCGGATCGTCCCGAGCATGCGGAACCGAGGCTCGGATTCCGTCTCATCCAGGCGCGCGAGGCTCATTTCGACCAGCGAGGTGAGTCCTCCCAGGACGTCGAGATTCCCCTCGGGATTAGCGACAGCCTCGGCCGCCTCCATCGTCCACCCACCGACGAAGACACCCAACCTGCGGAAGAGCTGACACTCGTCCACCGCCAGCAGGTCATAACTCCAGGCAATCGTGTCCCGCAGCGTCCTCTGCCGTTCCGGAGCATCACGCCGACCCCCTGTGAGCAGCGGGAGCCGTCGTTCCAACCGGCTCAACATGGCCGCGGGAGGCAGAACCTTGATTCTCGCGGCTGCCAGCTCGATCGCCAGCGGCAGCCCGTCGAGCCGAGCGCAGATTTCGGCGACGAGGGGAGCGAGCGCCTCGGTAAGTTCGAAATCCGGCCGTACCGCCCTGGCGCGGTCGACGAAGAGCGCGACCGCCTCGTTTGCCGCCAGCGCGGCGGCGTTTGTCCGTTGCCTGTCATCGGGGAGGTTGAGTGTCGGGACCAGGTATTCATGCTCGCCCTGGACCCGTAGCGGGGCACGGCTCGTAACCAGCAGCTCGACCTCCGACCCACCCAACAGGTCGGCGACGACTGCAGCTGAGCCAAGCAGGTGCTCGAAATTATCCAGAATCAGCAGGGTCTCCCGCTCGGCGAGCAAAGCATGGATCTGATTGACCAGCGCCTCCGCATTCACTTCGCGCAGGCCGAGTGCCGTGCCAATAGCGGGCAGGACCCGAGCTGGATCTCGCAACGGCGAGAGATCGACGAAAACGGCGCCTCCGGCGAACGAGGACGCCAATCGCTCTCCCACCTGGATAGCCAGCCTCGTCTTACCAATCCCACCCGGTCCGGTGAGGGTGACCAGATGGACGTTTGGAGCTGCAACCAGCTCCGCGATAGCCGAAATCTGCTCCTCCCGGCCGAGAAATGGGGTCAAGGAAGCTGGGAAGTGCCGTGTTCGCTGATCGGAGGCTGCCGGGAGATCGACGTCCTGCGACAGGTCCGGATGGATGAGAACAAAGACGCGTTCGGCTCGCTTCAAGTCGCGCAACCGCATCTCGCCGAGTTCCTGAAGACTGCCTCCCGATGGCAAGCCATCCTGTGCCAATTGCTCCACGGCCTCGGTCAGCAGGATCTGCCCGCCTCGCGCCATCCCGAGCAGACGCGCCAGACGGTTGAGTGGAGCGGCGAGGTAGTCCCCCTCGCGCGGTTCGGCTTCACCGGCGTGGATCGCCATACACGCGCGCAGCGGTCCCAGCTTCTCAGGACAGGGCTCTGCCAGAAGTGCGCGCTGGGCCGCCAGGGCGGCGGAGAGAGCGGCTGGAGCCGTGGGAAAGGCAGACTGCGTTCCATCGCCGACCGTCTTGAAGAGGACTCCGCCATGAGCGCCGACGGCTTCCCGCAATAACGAGACGTGTCGCGCGAGCGCCGACATCATGGCAGCCCCGTCGCGTTCCCAGAGGGCGCTGCTGTTTTCTACGTCGGTGAAGAGAAAAGCGACGGTGCCACGTGGCATCTCGGACATCGTCAGTCTCCGCGGTTCAGCGCAATGGCGGGCTCAGGCAGATTGTCGCATGTGAAGCGCGGGACTCGGCAGCTCGCACCAGGTTGACACGTCGGTCGGACCCCTCGGCGCGACTCAGACCGCTCCTCTAGGATCGCCTGCTTGCGCCAGAAACCAATGTGCCATTTTGTCCGCCCGGTCGATCCAGACATCCCCGAGATCAATGGCGTAGTCGAGCAGCCACGCCAACGTTCGCGACGGTCCCGGTCTTCCGGAGACGAATGGATGAAGGGTCAGGCACATCATTCCACCCTCGTCGCGCAATACATCGAGGTCATCTCGCCACACTTCGAATGCATGCCGGGGCGGCAGCACCTGATCGACAAAGAGCGTGTAGTCGTCGAACCAGCGTGAAGGAGGGAGCTGCACCAACGGCGGGAGCGCGTTGTCCGGTTGAATGAGGTACGGGAGATCTCCGCCGGGTTCGTCCATGACCCAGAGCAGTCCCAGCTCCTGCGCCATCCGGTGCGTCGATTCGTCGTAGCGCCAACTCGCCGTCTTGTGTCCGATTGGAGTCGTTCCGGAGATGCGCTTTAGCACCTCCCGTGATCGTTCCATATCAGCACGTTGTTCGCCAGGGGTCATGCGGTTGTATGGACGGTGATCCCAGGAATGAAGCGCGATTTCGTGGCCCGCCGCGACCGCGGCGCGCACATGCAGCGGGTGGTCCTCCGCGGCGCGGCCGACCCAGCAGAAGGTCGCCAGGGTTTCCCGATCAGCCAGTACCGCGAGCAAGCGCTCAGTTCCCCGCGGGTCATAGGCAGTTTGCGACACCCAATACATGTCGTCTGGCCGGAAGTTGGCTTCACCGTACCGACCATCGACGTCGATCGTTACCGAGAGGGCGCAGCGGTAACCCGTTGGCCAACGATCTGGCACCACCGGACCCGGATCAACCACCCTCGCCAGTTCCCCGGTCCACCAGATCCGCGACCGCCGCGGCGAGTCCCGCCACTTCCTCCTCAGTGTTCCACCAGCCAATCGAGGCTCGGGCCGAGACCGTGCACGGCGCAGTCTCAACGTAGCGGATGGTGTAACCGCGCTCGTAAAGCTGGGAGGTTACGTCTTGTGGCGACAGCCCCGCGATCGTGAAATTGACCAACCCCGCCATGGGCTCGCTGGGTGTGGCGACTTTGACCCCATCGATACTGGTCAACCGGCGTCGGAACTCAGCGCCAAGAGTGGCGATGCGGTCAAAGGCCCAGGCTAAATCGACCTCGTCGCGCAGCCAGCGCAGGGCAGCCTCCTGAGCCGCCACCGCCGGACTGTAGAACTCGCCGATCTCGTAGCGCATCGCGCCCTGGGCGGGGATGAAATAGCCGCTCGGCTCGAACTGCCCGTAGCGGGCGAACGTCGGCGCGATATCGGCAAAGCTATCGCGACGGACGTAGAGTAGGCCAGTTGCTTCCGGACCGCACAGCCACTTCTGACCGGCCATCGCATAGGCGTCGACGTTGAGAGCGTGCAAGTCCACCGGCACCTGCCCTGCCGACTGTGCTCCGTCAACGACAACCATTACCTCATGCTGCCGAGCGAGTTCACTGATTTCGCGCAGAGGAAGCACGGCGCCCGTTGACCAGAGGACGTGCGAGACGGCGATGACTCGCGTTCGCGAGGTGATTCGGCTCCCCAGCGCCTCAACCACTCCGGACGAACCGTCGCCAATATCCGCGTACCGGGTGACGACACCAAATCGGCGGGCGAGCAGGGCAAGCGGTAACAGGAGCCCCGGGTGCTCCTCGAATGTGGTAATGATCTCGTCACCAGGGTTCCAGGTCATCCCCATGAGCGCGGTGCCGAGTCCCTCCGTGGCACTGTGAGTAAGGGCGATTTCGTCGCCGTCGGCACCAAAGATCGCCGCCGCCATGGCCGCGAAACGACGGTTGCGGTCTCGATTATCGGTGTAGGCGCCAGGAACGATTCTCCCCTGCTCGAGTTCACGGCGGGCGACCGCGTCGGCGGCTTCATAGGCGACGATCGGTATCGGGCCGTTCGAACCCGTATTGAAGTACCCGGTGGTCTGCACCGCTGGCAGCTGCGCTCGCAGCGCGTCAACTTTCGCATCCGTTGCCGTTCCGATTGCCATGTTGCGGTCGATCTCCTCGATGTCTGCCTACCGCCGGTCTGCCGCGGCCAGCGCACGATCCAGGTCGCCAAGGATGTCCGCGACGTCCTCGATTCCGACGGACAGCCGCACCAGGCCGTCCGAGATGCCGATCTTTGCCCGCTCTTCCGCCGGGACCGCCCGGTGCGAAGAAATGGTGGGATAGAGCACCAGACTGTAGACGTCGCCGAGCGTCGTCGCCGGCACGATGAGCTGCAACGCCTCGAAGAAGCGAAAGATATCGTCTCGCCCGGCGTCGTGGACCTCGAACGAAATCATGCCACCGCGCTCGGTCCGGTTGAACATCGATTCAGCGGCGCCGAGGTCCCGCAGTCCGGGGTAATTGACTCGCGCCACTCGGGAGTCACTCACGAGCCAGGTCGCAACCGCCCGCGCGTTGTCGCTCTGCTGCTTCATGCGCAGGGGCAGCGTCTTTAGCCCGCGCAGCGTCAGCCACGACTCGAACGGGCCGGCGACGGAACCGATTAGCTTGTTGATCTCCCGCAGGGCGCTGCCGCGCTCGGCCGTGGTCGCTATGACGCCGCCGGTGACATCGCCATGCCCGCCTAGATACTTGGTGGTCGAATGGATGACCGAATCGACCCCGAGGGCCGCTGGAGTGACCAACCACGGCGTGGCGAACGTGTTGTCGACGGCGACCCGCGCGTCGTGGCGATGCGCCAGCGTCGTGACCTCCCGCAGATCGGCGACCCGTAACAGCGGATTCGAGATCGTCTCCGCGTAAACAAGCGCCGGACGCGACGTGCTCAGCGCCTGCTCCAGGGCCGCGAGATCCAGGAGATCGACGAAGATCGTCTCGATCCCCAGGCTCGGCAGCAGCCGGTTGAGAATAGCGTAGGTTGCACCGTAGACGTCCGGCGCCGCGACGATGCGCTGCCCCGCGCGGACGTCGAGGAGCATCGCCGCGTAGACCGCCCCCATCCCGGATGCGAATGCGACCGCATCTTCCGTCCCTTCCAGAGACGCAATGGCCGACTCCAGAGCGCTCGTCGTCGGGTTGGCATAGCGCGTGTATACGTATCCTTGACGCTCGTTTCCAAATACTGCGTCGAGCGTGTCGGTGTCGTCATAGACAAACGCGGTGGCCGGGTAGATTGGGGTAGCAGTTGGAGTAAAGTCGGGGCGCGGTCCGCGCTCGCCGGCGTGGACAGCGCGGCTGGCGAACCCGAGGTCAGCGACCTCGGGCTTCCCCGCGCTCGTTTCGGACGATATCAAAACGGGGCTCCTGACCTGAGTGGCGACCGTCGTAACAAGCTGGGAGTCTAGGATTCGACCAGTTGAGCGTCAACGACGAGCCGGTGTTCGCGGGTGGATTGGGGATGAGTGAGATGCCAGACGCAACAGAGAATCAGTTCCTTGGCGCACTCCTCGGCATGGCCATCGGCGACGCCCTCGGCGCACCCGTGAGCGGGATGGATCGGACCGAGATCGCCGCACGGTTCGGGACGATCGACCGATTTCTGGGACGCGCTCAACCGGGCGCCGAAGAGATTCATCCAGGCGAGTTCACCGATGAGACTGAGATCGCTCTCTGCATCGTGGAATCGATGACCGCGAATCGCGGCGATCTCGACCTCGACACTGCCGGGGTACGGATGCTCCATCTAGCCGCGGGACCGTCCCGGCGCTGGATGCATCCGGCGACTGCGGCCGCCCTCGACGTGGCGGCCGACACGCTGGAATTCTCCGTGCCACTCCACGAGGATGGTCCCGCCACCGGGGATGTCGCGGCGCGGGGAGTTCCGGTCGGGCTTGTGCATGCCGTGGGGCGATTCGACGCTGCTCGTCTTCGCGCCGATGCCGAAGCTGTCGTGCGTCTGACCCACGGCGGACCCGCCGCGTTCAACGCCGCGACCGCGATCGCCTACCTGGTCCGCCTGGCTGCAACCGGCAAGCCACGTGAGACCTGGGCGAGAGAAACCGCGGAGTTCCTTGGCGGCGGGGAGCTCGCCGAGCGCTTGACAGAACTAGACCAACTCGCGGCGAACACCACCTTGCCGGACGTTCTGGATTGGACCGGAACAGGTCTGGACGCCATCGAGTCGGTACCGGCGGCCTTCGCTGCGGCGATGACCGAGCCCGTCTTTGAAAACGCGGTCTTTGCCGCCGTCAACGCCGGAGGCGCGGCCGACACGGTTGGCGCCCTGACCGGCGCTGTTGCCGGCGCGGCTGGAGGCGCATCTGGCATTCCGCAAGACTTGATCGACGGTCTCGAAGGGCGGATCTACGTCTCGCTCGCCGCGCCCTGGTTCCACAAAGCCGCCCGCCAACGCGCGGGACATCTGATCGATCTCCGCCCGGTGCATGGCCCTCGACCCGACATGCCACCGAGACAGTAAATGGGTGACTCTACCGTTTCTTCTCTTTTTGGTGCTGACTATTACGCTTGGCCCTCGGCTCGTCATTCTTCTTGCGCTTGCGGCGCGCTGTCGCCGCTGGCGTTTCGATCGCTCTGGCTGCCCGAGGTCTAGGGCAAAAGACGACGAACTCACGATTTTCTCTACCGCGTGAGAACGCGGCCTTGACTCGGTACCCTTCCCTCTCAATAGTCCCATCGCACGTGACACGGTCCAACCACTGAAACCGATCATTGCCGGCATCCGCGACCTCTTCGGTCGGCAATCCCGATACGAACGAATACGATTCGCCGGGTCCCAATGCGAATTGGGGTGTCGTGAGGTCGACGCCGAGGACAGCATCCTCTATCGCCTCAATTCGCGTCAGCACCACATCGACGTCATCGTGATTCGTCGCCCGCACAATTTCGATCGGAACCATCTGGGCTCCGGCCAATTCACCGTCGCCATTTGCCTCCGAGAATCGAAGTTCCAGCCTGAGCCGTGGACGGCTGTGACCCTTATGGTCGCGGTCCGATTTAGAGCCGCGCTTGGTGTCCAGTCGCGTCTTTCGTTCGATACGCCGCGTTTTCTCACGAGCTCGGACTTCCGCGAGGTGCGCTTGCCGATCGGCCCGAGGATCGGTGGAGGGTGTGGTTGAGGCTGTCTCCATCAGCCCGCGGACCTCTTCTACCGCCGTCTCGCCGAACGGTGAGATCAGCGTGGTACCGGTCGAGACCATCCCACCGTCGCCGGGCACACAGAGGCCATAGCTTGTATTGATGGCTGAAGTCACGCAGGTGAGGCCATCGCAGCAGCGGGAAACAAGGGTGCAGACGGCGCCTAATTCAGCGCAGGCCGCGGTCCCGAGCTGAAATGCCGTCGCATCCCGTTGACTGAGCATGGCCAGCAAGGCGCTTGTCCCGGTCACCAGGCGCCGGCGATTCAAGGTCTTCGCAAACTCGCGGGCTAGCCGGGCAAACCTGGCGGCGTCCATGACCGTTCCTACTCCGGGGAGTACCGGCTACCTCACCTCTTGCGTCGGGTTTGCGCATTGTACTGCTCGGCTGGCGGCCTGTCTCCATCTCTTGCGCTGGGAGGCGTACAGATCTGATGCGTCCTAGACCAGCAGTGACCCGGACTAGACAGCTCAATTCAGTAGACTGCTCCATCAGCCGAGACGAGGCCCCGCGTCGTCTCGCCGCACTGGCGGCAAAGCCGACATGGGGCCTCTTCGTGTTGCTGTGAGGCTACGGTGTCGGCGTTGCGGCGGCCATGGTCTGGTGGACGACTGTGACGACCCAGGCCACCGCCTCCTCGGTGCCGTCGTTGCGGGCCTCGCCCGCGATGGCCGGCGGGAAAAGGGCAGAGTCACCCTCGCGCAGAGTGAACTCGGTATCCGGGGCCACGGCTTCCGGTTCCGTCGGCATCGGCGTGCCGGCGCCGCCGGCGCGCGCTACCGTCATCTCAGCGTCGACCCGGAACGTCGCCGCACCAGAGGCAATGTAAACCAGGATTGCAGATGGATCGTTCGGGTCAAATGGCACGCTCGCGCCCGGATCGAGGGTGACGCGCCCAAACCCAAGATCGGTCGTACCCGGCGCCAGGAGGTCCATCGAGCCGGACGCCAGCGCCCGAAACGTTCCCGCATCCGAATCAGCGACTGTCTGCTCGGAAGCAGGCGTGGCGTCTTGAGCACGCGCGACCGGATGGAGCATACCCCCGACCCCAGCGGCCACGGCCAACAGGATGACTAACGCCCTCGACATTCCCCGGCGCATGAATTGCTCCTCTCATCGTACCGCGCGGTAAGCCTGGCGAAGAAACACCAGGCTGAACGTTGCGGTGCAAGTTCAATGCCGCAGATGGCGGAAGCCGCTTACGCGGCCACATCGATCCGACCTCGGGCGCGGTCACGTCCGGTTAGGCTAGCTCGACCTCGTCCCTTGCAGCGGGAACCAAGGGACATCGTAGGAGGCCGACCAAGCTAGTGCCATCTACCCCTACGCAGTGCGGCACATGATCGCGGTACCCGTTACGGCGGTCCGAGCCCGAGGTAGAGGACCGGTTCCGGATATGGATCCGGATCACCATCGAACCCGTAGTCCGAGTTCTGAGGCCGCGAGAATTCGGTCAAGAGCCAGGCACGGACATCAGCCGGTGTGCCGGGGCCGGGACCGTTGGCGATGTAGAGCGCGACCGCTCCCGTGACGTGCGGGGTCGCCATGCTCGTCCCGTCAAGCGATTGGTACTTGCCATTGCGCCAGGTCGAGCGGATGCACACGCCGGGCGCGGCGATGTC
>Ga0126307_10003134_pt1 | contig 11243 bp, 10 predicted proteins | sample Plot28_FD_89955 | JGI IMG/M metagenome (GOLD analysis project Ga0126307, IMG submission 89955) | Serpentine soil microbial communities from UC McLaughlin Reserve, CA, USA - Plot28 | ecosystem: Environmental > Terrestrial > Soil > Grasslands | place: USA: UC McLaughlin Reserve, Lake County...
CAAACTTTCTCAGGGGGCGCGGTAATTTTTTGACCAGGGTCGGCGCGGCAATGATCTGCTCCTCGCGCGCCGCCTGCGGGTTCTCATAGATATCTATTACTTCCAAATCGTAGTCGTTCGGGAAATGCTCCTCACATATTTTCTTCAAGTTGTAAACAGCTTTCAAAGATGAAGCCGATGAACCGGTCACATACAATCGCAAGATGTATTTGGCTCGTTTTAGTGCTCCACCTTTCAGTGCCTCTTCAGAAGCTTCCGTGGAGTTGCGAAGTTTTGTTAAGGGACGATCTTTGCCATTGCTTTTTTCGTTGTCACTTTTTAGCTTCGTCATTTAACACACACTTTCTTTACTTAACGCGGCTGGATATCGAGATCAGCTCGATACCGCGATCGGTCAGCACAAATTCGCGCACCTGGTTCGAGTGTGCAATTCCGCGCGCCTTCAGAATGTAAAGTCCGCGATTTCGTTCACCATTGGATTCAATGTTTTTGACCAGCAACCATGCATCCATTAGCGACGAGACGCCGACTTCCGAGTCGTCGGCATAAGTTCCGGTTGAGGTCAAACTGGTAAACATCCCGGTAATCTGCCGCATCTTCAGGAAATCTATCAACCGCGTCAGCATTGATTTCGTCTCGATTTCATCGCCGACCGCCAGGAAATTAGTAATCGGATCGACAACAACGACCGACGGCTCAAATTCACTGATCGTTTTATGAATCAGCGCGAGGTGTACTTCCAGTCCCCACGCGGAAGGCCGTGCGTTCTGAAACTTCAACAACCCCTTCTTTACAAACTTCTCGAGATCGATCCCGACCGAGCGCATGTTGCGAATGATCTGGTCCTGCGACTCTTCGAACGCAAAGTAAAGAGCTTTCTCACCGCGCGCGCAGGCTGCCTCGATGAAGTGTGCGCCCAGTGTGCTCTTTCCTGTTCCCGCTATTCCTGAAACCAGTATCGAACTGGCGCGGTAGAAGCCTCGTCCGTTAAGCATCGTGTCGAGATGAGGAATGCCGGACGAGACGTATTCCGTCGGAGCCTTGTGAGACAAACCGAGCGAGGTGATCGGTAAAACCGAAAAGCCTTTCTCGTCGATCAGAAAGGGATACTCGTTTGTGCCGTGCGAGGTGCCACGATACTTCACGATCCGCATTCGTCGGGTCGAAATCTGATTTTGCACCCGATTGTCGAGAAGAATCACGCAATCGGCGACGTACTCTTCCAGACCGTAGCGAGTCAACCTGCCCTCGCCGCGTTCGCAGGTAATCAGCGCCGTCACCCCTTTTTCCTTCAGCCAGCGAAAGAGGCGCCGGAGTTCAGCACGGATAATGGCTTCGTTGGGCAGCGCGGAGAAGAGTGCTTCGAGAGTATCGAGAACGATGCGCTTTGCTCCGATCGAGTCGATGGCATAACCGAGCCTGATGAACAGTCCTTCGAGATTGTATTCTCCGGTCTCTTCGATTTCGGAGCGCTCGATGAAAACGTAGTCGAGCACCAGCTTTTTGTCTGCAATCAGTTGGTTGATATCAAAGCCGAGCGAGGCGACGTTTGTAGCCAGCTCTTCGCCTGTTTCTTCGAAAGAGATGAACACGCCGGGCTCGTCAAACATCGTCGCGCCACGGACGAGAAACTCCATGGCGAACAGGGTCTTACCGGCGCCGGTGCTGCCGCAGATCAGCGCCGGGCGGCCCGCTGGCAAACCTCCTCGGGTGATTTCGTCAAAACCGGGGATTCCAGTGCGTTCTTTCTTGAGACTTTCCAAAGGTTTGTGACGGTTACGATGGTTCTGTCTGATCACTCAGGCTCCTCCAAGGCACACACAGACTGGGGATGATTTTGACTGCAGAACCAGGGGAACAGGGGAACAAATTTATACCATATCTGGGTTTTCGAGAGATAGACCCCAGATTTTCGCGGATGTGCGTCCCATCCTTGCTTTAAAAGGTAACACTCGTTACACTCCAGTTTCGTTACGTATGACTGACAAGACTCGAACAACAAAGCCCGAGTGGATCCTGCTGATTCACCAGTTACCGCCCAAGCCAACAAATCTGCGCGTGCGCATCTGGCGCAAGCTGCACAAGCTCGGAGCGGTGGCAATCAAAAACTCCATCTACGTGCTACCCGCAACCGAAAAGTCCCACGAAGACTTTCAATGGTTGAAGCAGGAGATCGAGTCGGCCGGAGGTGAAGCGTCGGTTTTCAGCGCCGCTTCAGTTGAGGGTGCGACAGATCAAGAGATTATCGCTGCATTTCGTAAAGCACGTGATGAGGAGTTCGCCGTGATTGCAGCGGAATTCGACGGGTTGACGGGAGCAATCCGGGAACACTCTCGCGGCAAGCACTTATCCGCCGGCAGACTGTCGGCACACGAGAGTGAGATCGACAAGTTACATCGCGAGTTAGAACGCATCACTGGCAATGACTTCTTTACCGCCACAGGACGTACGGCCGCCTTCGCTGCTTTCGAGCGATGTCAAAAGGAGCTTCGAGAGGCCCAGGGACGCAAAGCAAAACCATCTCCTTCCCAAACCGCGGATGGGAAGCTCGATGTCGCAAAGTATCAAGGGCGGCGTTGGGTCACACGCCGAAATCTCCACATCGACCGGCTGGCCTCCGCCTGGCTAATCAAACAATTTATCGATAAGCGTCCGCGGTTTTACTTCGTTGCCGAAGGGGAAACCGTCGAAAACGCAATTCCCTTCGACATGTTTGGAGCTGAGTTCACCCATCGCGGAGAAGACTGCACCTTCGAAACGATGCTGAAGCGGTTTGGACTCGCCGAAAACGACGGACTGCGCGAAATTGCTGAGATCGTTCACGACATCGATTTGAAAGACGACAAGTTTCACCGTCTCGAGGCCGTGGGACTGAATTCAATTATTGATGGACTCAGTAAGGTCTTGCGGGACGATCGCAAGTTACTACAACAAACGGGCGTCGTCTTTGACGGGCTTCACGCGCTGCTGAGCAAGGATGCTGTGACGCCGCAAAGCAAGACAAAACGAAATGGAAAGCACTCCAAAAAGTAGCCCTGCGGCACAAGACTACGATGCTCAAATGCCGTCGTGGCGAGAGGTCTTTCTCTACTTTCTCACCCTGGGTTTCATCAACATTGGTGGTCCAGTTGCACAGATCACGATGATGTACAACCATATGGTAGAGCGACGTCACTGGCTCTCGGACGATCGATTCGTGAGGATTATGGCCTTCTGTCACATGTTGCCTGGCCCGGAGGCGTTGCAGTTAGCCATTTACGTTGGTTACTTGAAAAAGAGGTTGGTCGGAGGAATCCTTGCCGGTCTGACGTTCATTCTGCCCGGCGCGGCAATAATGATCGCGCTGAGTTGGATGTATGTTGTTTACAGTGGTCTGCCGCAAGTCAACAACACTCTCTACATTTTGAAACCTGCCGTCCTTGGCATTATCGCAGCCGGCATTCTTAAACTCGGTCGCGCATCGATCAGGAACTTTTTTCTCACATTCCTTCTGATAGCCTCAATTGTCGGAATTAAGTTCGCCGGGGTCAATTTCCTGTTAATCCTGCTGTTGGCGGGGCTGCTTAATCTGTTGGTGGTGGAGGGATGGCCCAGACGGCGCAGTGCAAGGGCTCCGTTGAAGGCAATGTCGGCCGTACTGATTTTATTGTTTCCGTTTACAGAGTCTCGTTGGTTTCAGATGAGCTGGTTATTTTTGAAAATCGGCCTGTTCAGTTTTGGCGGCGCTTACGCATCGGTTGCGTTTCTTGAGCACGGGGCGGTCGAACAGCATCAATGGTTGACAAGCAGCCAACTACTCGATGGTGTTGCTCTGAGTGTGGCGACACCTGGTCCATTCATGCTGTTCAGTACCTTTGTGGGATTTCTTGCTGGCGGAGTCAGGGGCGCGATAATTGCAACCTTCTTTGTTTTTCTGCCCTCGTTTGTATTTGTCCTTGCGGGCGCACGTTACGACGAGAAGGTTCGCGACAACCGCTTCGCCCAGGCTTTCCTTGCCGGCGCAAGCGCGGCTGTTGTCGGTGTGATCATTGTCGTATCGCTCGAACTCCTTCCAGCCGCGTTGTTGGACGTACCAACCATCGTCATTGCGTTGAGTTCTTTTCTGGTCATCACAGTATTGAAGGTTGACGTAGCTAAAGTCGCGTTGGGAGCTATGACCGGCGGTGTCTTGTATGCGGTAGCGAAAGGACTGTAAACGAGATGAAGAATCGAAGCGGACACGAAAGAGTGCTGTTGATTAGTAACTCAACTCTGTACGGCAGCGGCTATCTCGATCACGCTGAAAGCGAAATTCAAAGCTTCTTACGGGGCGTGCGAAGCGTTCTCTTTATTCCGTACGCTTTATACGACCGCGATGCGTACGCTTCAATGGCCCAAAAACGATTCGAGAGAATGGGGTACGAGCTTGGGTCTATCCACACAGCAGGCGATCCGCGGCAAGCAGTGAACAATGCAGAATCAATCTTCATTGGCGGCGGCAACACATTCCGGTTGCTGAAAGCGCTCTACGATAATGACGTGCTCGACGCCATCCGTCAGCGAGTGAATGACGGAATGCCTTACATCGGATCGAGCGCCGGTTCGAACGTGGCTGGTCCAACTATCAAGACCACGAAAGACATGCCCATCGTCCAGCCGCCATCATTTGACGCACTCGGATTGGTGCCGTTTCAAATCAGCCCGCACTTTCTCGATCCTGACCCGAACTCAACGCACATGGGAGAAACTCAGGAAGAGCGAATCCTCCAATTTCTCGAAGAGAATGACACCACCGTGGCCGGACTTCGCGAAGGGGCGATGGTGTTGTCAGAAAATGGTTCTTACACCTTGAAGGGATCGTCAGGCGCACGAATCTTTCGCAAAGGACGGGAACCAGTTGAACTTAGGCCAGGAGACAATCTGGATCACCTGTTTCAATAGAAGGCGAATCAATGAACCCTGACGGAACATTGCTGCTCACCGGTCGAGACATCGCCACCTTGCTCACGATCGAGGAATGTATGGACGCAGTTGAGCATGCCTTTAAGCTGCACGGCGAACGCAGGACTCAACCTCCTGGCATCATGGGGATTCATGCTGCTGATGGCGGATTTCATATCAAGGCCGGCCTGCTTGATCTCGATCGTTCCTACTTTGCCGCAAAGATCAACGCAAACTTTCCCGGTAATCCAAAGCGGAACGGGCTGCCGACAATTCAGGGTATGGTTCTCTTATGTGACAGCGAAAATGGATACCCGCTTGCGTTGATGGATTCGATCGAGATCACAACTCAACGCACGGGGGCCGCAACTGGTGTAGCCGCAAAATATCTAGCACGCACAGATTCTAAAACCCTAATGGTATGTGGCTGTGGTAATCAGGGACGCATTTCTGCACGGGCGCTGTCGAAGGTGTTGCCGATTGAAAAGGTCTTTGCCTTTGACACCGACCGAACGCAGGCTGAACGCTTGAGGAATGATCTTGCGCCAGAACTGGGAATTAGAATCGAGGTTACCGACAGTCTTGAAACTGCGCTTAAGCAAAGTGATATTTGCGTCACCTGCACTCCATCAAAACAATCATTCTTGAAGGAGGAGTTCATCGCACCGGGTACGTTCATCGCCGCCGTTGGCGCTGACAATCCTGAGAAGCAAGAACTTGAACCGAGTATTCTCAGCCGAAATAAGGTTGTTGCCGATCTAGTTGAACAGTGCGCCACAATCGGAGAACTCCATCACGCTCTTAATGCGAATTTGATGACCCGCGATGACGTGTACGCTGAACTTGGCGAGGTGGTAGCAGGCATTAAGCCAGGCCGCGCCTCAGCCGAAGAAATCATCGTCTTCGATTCAACGGGAATGGCGTTGCAGGACGTGGTTACTTCGGCTTTGGTCTATGAAAAAGCAAAACTGCAAGGCGCCGGTACAACAATCGAGTTGAGCAGTTAATCGTCCGGATTTGTTTGCAGGATATGTACGAACACGCGTATCACATGGATTACGGCGCGGCTGCCGCGAATACGTCGATGCCTTCATGCAAATGCCCTTCGTCAACTACAAGCGCGTTTGATCCGCGTTCATCTGCGAAATCCGCGACCTAAAGTGCGATGCCCCAGGGACCGTCGCCAGCTTTGACGGTTCCAATTACCTTGTTTGTGGTGGTGTCGATGACGGTGACGTCGTTCGAGATACCATTCGCTGTGTAAAGCTTGCGCCCGTCGGGGGTTAAGGCGATGCCCCAGGGGCGTTGGCCGACGGGAATCAGGGTGAGCAAGGTTAGTTGTTCGCCGTCGATCACAGCCACGCTGTTGCCACGCCCGGTCGCGACATACACGCGTTTCCCGTCCGCCGATACGACCACGCCTTTCGGTTTCAGTTGTGATGGGCCATCGCCGCGCGGCAGTTCGATCGTCTTGATGACTGAATGATCTCTGGTATCGACCACCGATACGACGTTTCCATTCTCGGCAGTCACGTAGGCGCGAGCGCTATCCGGAGTAAACGCCGCTTCACGCGGCCGGGCGCCGACCAGAAACTGCTTCACTACCTGACCGTTCTGCGTGTCGATCACACTCACGCTGCTACTGGTTTCCGACGTGATGTAAACCCAACGCCCGTCAGGACTTATCGCTGCGCCTTCTGGTTCGAGACCCACTGGCATCGTGTTAATGACACGATTCGCTTTTACATCGGTGATTGACGCGGTGCCGGCGTCTTCGTTTGCGATGTAGAGACGTGTCGCGTTGTCGTCGATGACGAAGTTCTCGGGATCGGTGCCGGATTCATGCTTTGCGACGATATTGCCGCTGAGATCGAGTTCAGCGATTGTGTCTTCGTCCTGCGATTGGTTACTCGGATAACTGATGGCGACCCAGATCCGTTTCCTGTCAGGACTCAAACGAATCCCACGCAAGCGACCACCGACTTTGATCGTCGAGAAGACCTGGTCTGTTTTTGTATCGATCACGGTGATCGTGCCGTCGCGTTCGTTAGTGACGAATGCCAGCGGGCCTGAGGATTTCGAAGTACACCCTGCGACTAAAAAAAGACTTAACCACAAAGGCGCTAAGGCACTAATTTCTATAACCTTGTGCCTTAGTGCCTTGGCGGTTAATGTTTTTCTCGCATCTCTCATGACGGACTGCTGCGTTGTCATCCAAGCCCCCGCAATTCGATTTCTCGCCGTTCCGCACGCAAATCCGATTCACGGAGCCAACCGGCAAAGAGCGCTAGTCCCGCGATCAAGTAAACCAGACCTGCGGGAATCCACATGATCAGGCCACCGAGTTGTTGGTCTTCGAGTGGGGTTAGTCCCCACGAGCTCGTGAGACCAGCGTACGACGGATACCAGACTGATCCGGCGACAGTGATGAGCGCGCCGAGCACGCCGCTATGAACTGAAGTCGTGAAGAGATAGAGCACGGCGGCGCCGTAACCCATGGCGCCCTGTCGTCCGTGAATGAGTGCCCACCAAAACAACAGCGCCGAGATAAAGAACGACAGGTGCTGTGCTGTGTGTATGGCTTCATAACGCAGCACTGCTTCGAACAACACGGGAATGTGCCAGATCCACAACGCAATCGCATTGACGAGCCACGCTACGAACGGGATCGTGAGTGTACGCCAGGCACGATTGATCGCGTCGATCTTTGCGATGTTGCCGAGGCGGCGTGACCAGTTCAACGGCAATGCCCAAAGGAATGCGATCAATGGCCGCCCGAGGACGAGCAGCGGCGCGGCGACGAGCATGAGGATTTCGTGTTGTGTCATGTGCGCGGAGAATAGAACGCGTCCCCAGGCGTGCATCGGTGAGACTAAAGCGACGAATAGCGCCAGCCAGCCGAGTGCGAAACAGAGCGCTTCCCAGGTGCGGATCGATCTTCGCTGGAGACGATGCAATCCGATAACGAAGAGCAGCGCTGAGATCGCGAGCGAGACTACGACGAGCGGCTCAAAGCTCCAGGCGCGTGCAAGGTCGTGCCAGTTGTGCGGTTGGCCTCTGTGGAGTAGGAGAATTGGTTTCCATCCACAGATTACACAGATTATTTTTTCTGTGTAATCTGTGGATGGATTGCTCAACAGCATCATCGCCGTCACCGTTGACATGGATCGAATAACACCGTCGCAACACCCTGCGCGACGATTACCAACATCGACATTCCGCTACTCAGCAGTCCCAACACCGCGATAAAACGGATGCGCGCCGACAGATCAGTCGATTCGGTGGGCCAGGTGGTGCCCTCTACTCTCCAAATCGCCAACGCAATCAGCGCTGTCGCAACCGTCAACCCGAGCGCCACGATAATCACCGCATACAACGCGATGTTGCGCTGTGCAGAACAAGCCAGGCGCACCAGCACAAAATTGGCCTGCATCTCGATCGCGACGATGACCGGCGCCGCCACCACCAGCAGCCACAACGCCTTTGGAGTTGTCGCCTTGACTTCCTCTTCCATTACTCAGCCCAGTCGCGGTGTGAAATAAATGACCGCGTATAGCACCAGCCAGATCGCCACCACCCAGTACCAGTAAACTGCTACCGTGACGATATCGACGCGGTGCTTCATGTCGAACTCCCGCTTGAAAATCCAGACTGCCAGCAACACCGTTTCCGTGGTCAGTATCATCAGGTGAAGCATGTGCATGCCGAGCATGAACCAGACTACCGAGCCGTAAGCGTTACTGTCCCAACGAAAGTAAACTGCTGCGTATTCAAAGCTGCGCAACACGAGCGACGCGAATCCAACGATTGCACAGATCACCAGCCCGACCTTCGCCCCCTCTCTGTTGCCGCGCCGCGCCGCGAGATCCGAAAACACCATCGGGATGCAGCCCAGTAACAGAAGAATCGTATTCGCAGTGCCGTAACCGAGCTCCGGCAGCGGTCTGAGCGTCGCCGTCAGTTGTGCCACCGGCGGCGGCCACAACGTAAAGTTCTGCCGCAGGTAAAAGTAAGTCGCGATCAGGACGGCAAACATCGACGTCTCGATGGCCAGCAGAAGATTATTTCCCCACCACACCGGATCGTACGTATCGAACTCGTGGCGCGGCAGCTCAGAAATGTCGATGACAGCTCGTGTGCTCATACTTCCTTGGGTTGCAACTCAGGCGCGGGCGAAACTGTTTCCGAGCGCTTGCCTGTTGCGCGCGCGGTCTTGTTTTCGTAATTCGGATCGCCGAAGAACCAGCAAGTAAGCGCCGCTCCCGTAAGAAATGCGCCTACCGGAAACGCCCACGGCGTGAAGATGCCGGGAATGAGCGCGACCGCCGTTCCCAACGCGACCATCACCGGCCAGATCGATGGACCAGGAATGTCGAATCTCAACTCCGGCTGCGCATCCATCACGCTCGTGACGATCGTTTCTCGTTTCGTCGTGCTCAGCCCGCGCACCACGGGTGCATCGGCAGTCGCCTGCCAAATCGGATATCGACCCTGGACCACCGGGATATTGTGAAAGTTGTAAGTCGGCGGCGGCGAAGGGACGCTCCACTCCAACGAGTCAGCCGCCCACGGGTTATCGCCGGCGACAACTCCCGCGCGGCGTGCCCAAAACACGTTGATCACGAACACCGCCACGCCGGCAGCGAGAATAAACGCGCCAATCGACGCGATGAGGTTCAGAGTTCCCCAACCAGTCTCCGGCAAATAGGTGTAGACGCGACGCGGCATGCCGTTGAGTCCGAGTTGATGCATCGGAAAGAAGACGAGATTGAACCCGACGAACATCAACCAGAAATTCCAACGTCCCGCCGACTCGCTCAACATGCGGCCGGTCCACTTCGGAAACCAGTAATAAAACGCGCCGAACAGTGGAAAGACCGAGCCGCCGATCAAAACGTAATGAAGATGCGCCACGACAAAGAACGTATCGTGAATTTGCAGGTCGAGTGGCACCGACGCCAGCATCACGCCGGTCAGGCCACCGAGAACGAAGATCGCGAAAAACCCGAGCACGAAGAGCAAGGGCGTCTTGATGTTCAGCTTGCCGCCCCAGAGCGTCGCAATCCAACAGAAGATTTGTACGCCACTCGGTATCGCTATCATCATGCTCGCCGCGGAGAAGAAGCTCTGGCCCATCTGCGGTATCGGCGTGGCAAACATGTGATGCACCCACAAACCAAAGCCGAGAAATCCCGTCGAGATCAGCGACAACACCAGCGCGAGATAGCCGAAGATCTTCCTGCGCGCGAACGTGATGATGATCGGAGAGATGAATCCGAGCGCGGGAATAAAGATGATATAGACCTCCGGATGTCCGAAGAACCAGAACAGATGTTGATAAAGAATCGCATCGCCACCCTCCGCAGGGTTGAAGAAGTGGGTGTCGATTAGACGATCGCTGGCGAGGAATCCGCTCGCAAGCATCACGGCGGGCATCGCAAAGATGATCATGAACGCGGTGATCACCTGCGCCCAAACAAACAGCGGCAGGCGATTGAGCGTCATGCCAGGCGCACGCATCTTGAATGCGGTGCCGATGACGACGATGGCGCCGACGAGTACGGAGATTTCCGTGAACGTGATCATCTGCGCCCACACATCGACGCGCTTTCCGGGCGAGTAAGCAGGACCTGACAGAGGCACGTACGCGAACCAACCTGCGTCTGGTCCAGTGTTCAGGAAAAACCCGGTGTACAGAAAAATCCCGCCGATCAGATAAATGAAGTAGCCGAAAAGATTTAGTCGGGGGAAAGCGACGTCCCGCGCGCCCACCATGAGCGGCACGAGATAAATTCCCATCGCCGTCACGATCGGGACAGCAAACAGAAACATCATCGTGGTGCCGTGTACCGTGAAGATTTGGTTGTACTGGTCGGGACTGAGAAAGTGATTGTCCGGCCGCGCGAGTTGAATGCGCATCAATGCCGCTTCGATACCGCCGAGGACAAAGAACACAAACGCGGTGACGATGTAGCGCATCGCGATCACTTTGTGATCTGTGTCAGTAAACCAACCACGGATTCCCGTAGGACGCGCCCAGGTGCGCTCGAGCTCCTCCCGCTCGCGCTCCATCGCCGCCACAAGTTCCTCATCTGATATCGTGGTCCTTAATGGCCGCCCTGATTCCCTTTGTGCCTCTTCGTGGCTCAAATCCTTCTTTTCTTCTTCGTGATTCATTTCAAGCTCTGTAAGTAGTCCAACAACGCCTGTAAGTCTGCTTCCGAGAAATTGTTCTGCGGCATCCTGTTGCCTGGTTTCACTGATTGCGAATCCTTGATCCACTGCTCCATGTGTTCGCGCGTATTCGCAAGGGTCGCCGCTCC
>Ga0126307_10003135_pt1 | contig 11243 bp, 9 predicted proteins | sample Plot28_FD_89955 | JGI IMG/M metagenome (GOLD analysis project Ga0126307, IMG submission 89955) | Serpentine soil microbial communities from UC McLaughlin Reserve, CA, USA - Plot28 | ecosystem: Environmental > Terrestrial > Soil > Grasslands | place: USA: UC McLaughlin Reserve, Lake County...
CGACGAGGGGCAGCAGGACGAGCCCCTCCTTGAGGTTGAGCTCCGGGAAGTGGCGGTTGGGGTCGTCGACATCGCCGTGGAACACACGCTGGTACGCCCACAGCAGGTACAGGGCGGCGAGGATCACGCCGGTGGCCGCCACCACGACCCACCAGCGGGCGGTGAGGAACGAGCCGATCAGGACGAGAAATTCACCGATGAATCCGTTGAGCCCCGGTAGGCCGATCGACGACAGCATCACCACGGTCAAGGCGGCGGCAAAGATCGGCGCCACCTTCTGGAGGCCACGCAACTCGGAGATCTGCCGGGTGTGGCGCCGCTCGTAGATCCATCCGACGAGGAAGAAGAGGGCACCGGTGGACACGCCGTGGTTCACCATCTGGATCACACCGCCGGAGATGCTCTCGGTGGTGATCGCGAAAGTGACCAGAATAATGAAGCCGAGGTGGGCCACCGACGAGTAGGCGACGAGCCGTTTGAGGTCGCGTTGCATCGTGGCGCAGATGGCGCCGTAGATGATGCCGATCACCCCGAGCGTGACGAAGAGCGGCGCCCACCAGTGGGAGGCGTCGGGAAAGAGGTAGAGGCCGTAGCGCAGGAACCCATAGGTACCGAGCTTCAGCATGACGCCGGCCAGGATCACCGAGCCGGCCGTCGGCGCGTTGGTATGAGCGTCGGGCAACCACGTGTGCAACGGGAAGAGCGGCACCTTCACGGCGAAGGCGAGGGCGAAGGCGAGGAACAGCCACCGGGTGGTGCTGGCGGCGATGGCCTGATCGCTGGCGATCTGCACCACGTCGAAGGTGAGGACACCGGTCTCGTTGCGGTACAGGAACACCGTGGCCAGGAGGCCGACGAGCATGAAGGCCGAGCCGGCCATGGTGAAGAGGAAGAACTTCACGGCGGCGTACACGCGCTCGCCATGGCCCCAGCCGCCGATGATGAAGTACATCGGCACGAGCACGATCTCGAAGAAGATGAAGAAGAGGAACAGGTCGAGCGACAGGAACGTCCCGAGCACGCCTGCCTCGAGCAGCAGCATCCAGGCCGTGTACGCCTTCAGGTCGTGGCTGGCGTCGGACTGCCCGCCCCAGAACGCCAGCGGGAAGAGCAGACCGGTCAGGACCAAGAGGAACAGCGAGATGCCGTCCACACCCAGGTGCCAGGAGATCCCCCACTCCTCGATCCAGACGTGCTGCGACACGAACTGCATGCCGCCGTCGGACTTGTCGAAGGCGATCAGCAGGTAGACGGTGAGGGCACCGGTGGTGAGGGCGGTCAGGATGCCGACGAGCCGCACGATGTCAGGGCGGCTCTTCGGGAGCAGCGCCACGAGGAGTGCGCCGGCGGCGGGGACGAGGATGATCGACGTCAGCAGCGGGAACGACGACGACTCCATCAGAAGACTCCTCGGCTCACGAACCAGCCGAGCAGCAGCACGGCACCGATGCCGATGCCGAGGGCGTAGTTGCGGACGTAGCCCGACTGCAGGTGCCGAAGGAGGCGGCCGCCGGCTTGTGACCCCTTGCCGATGCCGTTCACGGCTCCGTCGACGACGTGCTCGTCGACCCACAGGACGTCCTCGAAGCTCTCGTAGCCAGGACCGCCCATGAACGCCGACACGGCCTCGTCGTAGTACCAGCCGTGGGCCAAGATCTCGGGCTCGACCGGCTTGATGCGGTGGCGCTCGTAGACGAGGTACGCCAGCGCGATGCCGCCCACGGCGACGAGAGCGGAGACGATGGCGAACACCCACTGGGCCTCGCCCGACAGCGAGAGGTGGTGCTCGGCCTCGCCGACGACCGGCTCGAGCCAGCGCTGCAGGAACTGCAGCTGTTCGGAGAAGGGCAGGTTCAGGAGCCCACCGAACACGGCACCGATCGACAGCACGACGAGCGGCAAGGTCATCAACCAGACCGACTCGTGGGGTGGATGGGCATCAGTGGCGTGGGGATGTCCGGGACCGGGCTCCGTGAGCGTGTTGACGGCGGCACCGACGGCCACTGGCTCGGGCGCCGGCGTGACGGCGTCGGGCGCCGGGCGGGCCTCGTCCCAGCGCGCCTTGCCGAAGAAGACCAGGAACACCTGCCGGCTCATGTAGAAGGCGGTGAGGACGGCGGCCACCTCGCCGACGAACCACAGGACCGGGCTCTTGTCCCACGCGTTGACGAGGATCTCGTCCTTCGACCAGAAGCCGGCGAACGGCGGCACGCCGGCGATGGCCAACCACGCGAGGATGAACGTGATCGCGGTGATCGGCATCACCTTGCGCAGCGCCCCCATGTGGCGCATGTCCTGATCCTCGTGCGGCATGCCGTGGATGACCGAGCCGGCGCCCAGGAACAGCGACGCCTTGAAGAAGGCGTGGGTGATCATGTGGAACACGGCCGCCACGTACGCCCCCGAGCCGACGGCCAGGAACATGTAGCCCAGCTGGCTCACGGTGGAGTACGCCAGCACCTTCTTATGTCCTGCTGGGCCACCGCGATCGTGGCTGCAAAGAGCGCGGTGGCGGCGCCGACGATGGCGATGACGGTGCCCACGTTGGGCACCTCGGCCAGCAGCGGGCTGATGCGGCACATGAGGTACACGCCGGCCGTCACCATCGTGGCGGCGTGGATGAGAGCAGAGACCGGCGTGGGGCCTTCCATGGCGTCGGGCAGCCAGACGTAGAGCGGGAGCTGGGCTGACTTGCCGACGGCGCCGAGGAACAGCAGCAGGCAGATCGCCGTGACCGTCGACGTGGCCAACGTGCTCGACTGCTCGAGCAGGCCCGCGTAGTTGAGGGTGCCGACCGCCTGGAACACCAGGAACATGGCGATCATGAAGCCCCAGTCACCGATGCGGTTGGTGACGAAGGCCTTCTTGCCGGCAGTGGCGGCGGTCTCGCGGGTGAACCAGAACGACACCAGGAGGTACGAGCAGGTGCCGACGCCCTCCCACCCGAGGAAGGTGACGAGGAGGCTGTCGCCCAGCACCAGCATCACCATCGAGAACACGAACAGGTTCAGGTAGATGAAGAACTTCGAGAAGTTCGGGTCCCCGTGCATGTAGCCGATGGCGTACAGGTGGATCAGCGCGCTGATGCCGGTAACGAACAGCAACATGGTGACGGAGAGCGGATCGACCAGGAAGCCGATGTCGACGTGCAGGCTGCCGGACGGCACCCAGGTGAAGAGGGTCTTCACGACCGACCGCTCGTCGGCCTCTTTCGAGAGGAGGTCGAGCCAGATGCCGAGGGTGACGACGAAGGCGGCGGCCGGCATCAAGAAGGCGAACCAGCCGGCCGTGGGCTCGCCCATGCGGCGGCCGGCGAGCGCGAGGACGACGAAGCCCAACAGCGGGAGCGCGGGGATCAACCAGACGACGTCGATCACTGCTATCCCTTCATCATGGCGATGTCGTCGGCGGTGGCGCCGGGCTTGCGCCGGAGGATGGCGACGATGATGGCGAGGCCCACCACGACCTCGGCTGCCGCCACGACCAGCACGAAGAAGACCGCCGTCTGACCGCTGCGATCGTCGAGGGCATGCGAGAACGCCACGAAGCTCAGGTTGACGGCGTTCAGCATCAGCTCGATGCACATGAACATCACCAGCGGGTTGCGCCGCACGAGCAGGCCGACGCCGCCGATGGTGAAGAGGGCGGCGCCGAGCAGCAGGTACCACGTGGGCGTGGGCGCGACGGCCAGCACGCTCACGTGTTCACGTCCTGCTTGTCGCCGGTGTCGACGCGACCCTTGGGGCGGCGGGCCAGCATCACCGTGCCGAGCACGGCGATGACGAGCAGCAACGACGTCAGCTCGAAGGCGAAGACGTAGTCGGAGAAGAGCGACTTGGCGAGAACGTTGATGTCGGGCTCGCCGGTGGCCAGGGCGCCGCTGACGGCCTTCTGGCCGGTGACCCGCCGGCCGCCGGCGGCGAACACGGCCATCACGATGAGCCCGAGCGCCACCACACCGATGGCGGCGGCGATGGGTCGCTGACCCCTCAGCTCGTCGATCTCGAGGTCCTCGGTGCGGTCGACGCCGAGGAGCATGATCACGAACAGCAACAGCACGACGATGGCACCGGCGTAGACGATGACCTGCACCGCCGCTAGGAAGTTGGCGTCCTGGGCGATGAACAGCACGGCGATGCCGAACAGCGTGAGCACCAGGCTGAGGGCGCAGTGCACGGGCTTGGCCCGCAGCACCACCCCGAGGGCACCGGCCAGCACCATGACCGCGCCGACGATGAAGACGACCGCTTCCATCAGCTCTGGCCCTGCTCCGGTGGGCGCACGCCGTAGCCCAGCTCGCCCGACCACGCCACCACGCCCTCGAAGTCGGCGTCACCGGCCGGCGCCGTCGCCCGCATCCATCCTGAGGTGTCGCGGTCGTCGCCGTCGCGCCAGTCCTCCCAGGGGAGCTGACGGGGCTTGCCGCCGTCGTCCACCAGCAGCTCGGCCTTCGTGTAGATGGCGTCGCGGCGGTTGATGAACGAGAACTCGAAGAGCTTCGTCTCGGTGATCGCCTCCGTCGGGCACGCCTCCACGCACAGGTCGCAGTGGATGCAGCGGAGGTAATTGATCTCGTAGACGAAGCCGTAACGCTCGCCGGGGGAAACCGGCTCCTCGGGCACGTTGTCGGCCCCGCGCACGTAGATGCACTGGGCCGGGCACACACCGGCGCACAGCTCGCACCCGATGCACTTCTCCATGCCGTCCTCGTAGCGGTTGAGGACGTGGCGGCCGTGCAGCCGTTCGGGCTTCGGGATCTTCTGGTCCTGCGGGTTCTTGCCGTCGGGTCCCTTCTCGAGGCCACCCGAGTACTGGGTGGTGACCCGCTTGCCGCCGAGGACGTGGATCTGGCGGAGGGTGACGAGGAAGCCTTGGAGGTAGCCCATCAGAACGAGCTCCCTTCGAGTTGGCGGTTCCGGGCGCTCACCTTCAGGGCGAGCAGGAAGACGGCTGACGCCAGCGCGGCCACGACCAGTGCGACGGCCACGACGACGACCCGGTTCCAGTCCTCGTCCTGGGCCACCTTCAGCGCCGTGATCAGCAGCATCCAGCCGAAGGCGACCGGGATGAGGAACTTCCAGCCGAGGTCCATCAGCTGGTCGTAGCGGTACCGGGGCAGCGTGGCCCGCAGCCAGACGTAGGTGAACAGGAAGACGAGCAGCTTGGCCAGCAGCCACAGCGTGCCCTCGATGGCGTTCGGAATGACGGGGATGTCGAACAGGCCGCGCGGACCGCCCAGGAACAGCGTGACGATGATGGTGGACATCACCACGGTGGCCAGGAACTCGGCCAGGTAGTACATCGCGAACCGCATGGAGGAGTACTCGGTCTGGTAGCCGCCGACCAGCTCTTGCTCGGCCTCGGTCAGGTCGAACGGCGGCCGGTTCATCTCCGCCGTCACGGCGATGAAGAACACGATGAAGGGCACCACACCGGTGGCGATGATGTTCCAGTTCCGCAGGCCGTCCTGGCCCACCACGATGCCGTTCGTCGACAGCGTGCCCGACACGACGAGGACGGTGGCGATCGAGAGCCCGAGGGCCGCCTCGTAGCTCACCATCTGGGCCGAGGCGCGCACGGAGCCGAGGAGCGGGTACTTCGAGCCCGACGACCACCCGGCGAGCATGGCGCCATAGACGGCGATGGCGCTCATGGCCAGCATCAGCAGGATGCCGATCGGCGGGTCGGCCACCTGCAGCAAGGTGTCCTCGCCGAACAACGTGACCACGCCGTTGTTGCCGTTCGTGAAGTCGCCACCCACCGGCACGATGGCGAAGATGACGAACACCGGCACCACCGCCAGGTACGGCGCGAGGAGGAAGACGAAGCGGTCGGAGCGCTCCGGGTGGATGTACTCCTTGAAGACCAGCTTCAACCCATCGGCCAGTGTCTGCATGATGCCCCAGGGACCGGCCTTGTTGGGTCCGATGCGGTTCTGGAAGCCGGCGATCACCTTGCGCTCGAACCAGATCATCAAGATGACGGCGACCAGCATCACGACGAAGGCCACGACGACCTTGATGGCGACGATGAGCACGGCCTTCAGCCCGACCCCGGTGAGAACGAGCGGATCAAGGGCCAGCAAGTGAGCGATCACGTGTCACCCCCGCGTCTGGCGCGACCGCCGAGGGAAGCGCCAGCGACGAGGCGGAACCGAACGAGGAGAACCGGAGGGCCGACGAGCGAGGTCATCAGAAGGGCTCCAGGCGAACGTCGTTCACGGGCAGGGTGACGTCGATCAGCTCGCCGAACGAGGCGCCGGGCTGGTTGACGACCAGCCGGGCGATGCCGCGCGGCACGCGACCGTCGGGGCGGGCCGGCAGGACGGCACTGGTGCGGGCGGCGATGACGGTGACCGGCGTGCCCTCGCTCAGCCCGTGGCGATCGGCATCCCACGGGTTCACGGCGACGGCGGCACCGCGCGCCAACCCGGCCAGCGACGGCGAGCGGGCCGTGAAGACGGCGTCGTCGTAGAGCTCACGGTCGACGAGCAACCGGAAGTCGTAGTTGTTGATGACCGGCGGCACGGCCCCCGAATCGGTGACCTCGAACGCCGAGCCGGTACCCGCCACGACCACGCCGTCAGGCGGAGCGCCGGCCAGCGTCTCGTGGATGGCGGACACGGCGGCGATCTCGGCATCGATGGCGTCCACCGACTCGAGGCGGAGGTCCGCCCCGAGGCGCTCGGCCAGCTCGACCGCCACCATCCAGTCCTCCATGGCGGTGCCGGCGGGCGTGACCTTGCGGGCCAGCGGGCTGATGCGCCCTTCGAGGTTCGTGGTGGTGCCCGACTTCTCGGCGAACGTGGCCACGGCCAGCACCACGTCGGCTTGGCGCGACGACTCGCTGAGGAAGGCGTCGAGGGCGACGACCTTGCCCGCACCGGCCAGGCCCCGCGCCGCCAGGTCCCGGTCGGGGAAGTCGGCCAGCGGATCGGCACCGAGGAGCACGAGGCAGGCGATGCGGCCGCTGGCCGCAGCGTCCAGGATGCCGGCGGCATCCATGCCCGCCTGCGCCGGCAGCAGGTTCCACGCTCCCCGCAGCCCGCCGCCGGCGGCGGCGAGGGTGGTGCGCCCGGGAAGCAATCCCGGCGCCAGGCCCATGTCGAGGGCGCCCCGCACGTTCCCGCGCCGCAGCGCCACCAGGAACCGGGTCGAGGGCTGCGCCGCCAGCAGTGCGGCCGCGGCATCGACGGCGAACGCGCTCGATGACGCCAGGTTCGCCCGGCCCACGACGGCGGCGATGCCGCCCCGACCGAACTGCTCACGGACCTCGGCGAGGGTCTCGTCCTCGACGCCCAGCCCGCCGGCGGGACCGCTGCCGGCCAGGGCCCGCACGAGGGCCGCCTGCTCCCCGGGACGATGGCGCAGCGAGCGCCAGGCATAGCGGGTCAGGCCGGTCTCGCGCTCGGACAGCTCGAGGATGCGGATGGTGCGCCGCTCGGCGGCGTCGCGTAGGCGGAGGTAGAGGACCGGCAGCTCCTCCTTGATGTCCGGGCCCATCAACACCACGGTGGTGGCCGCGCCCACCTCGTCGATGGTCGCCGGCGGCAGGCCGAAGAAGCCCTCCGGCGGCAGTCCGTCACCGAGCTGGGCGTCGACGTGGTCGGTGCCGATGACGCCCTTGGCCAGCTTCACCCAGGCGTAGGCGTCCTCGTTGGTGCCACGAGCGCCACCGAGCACGGCCACCGAACCCGGGCCGCCGCCATCGAGGGCGGCGCTGATGGCAGCGGCCGCCGCATCGAGCGCCTCGGACCACGACACCTCGACCAGCTCGTCACCGGCGCTGCCGGGCTTGCGCACCAGCGGCGCACCGAGACGATCCTCGCTGTTGACCGCCTCGAAGTTGAAGCGGCCGCGATCGCACAGCCAGCCCCAGTTGACGGCGTCGTTGTCGACGCCGGCGTAGCGCAGCACCTGATCGCGGCTGGCGTCGATGGTGATGCGGCACCCGACGGAGCAGGTCGTGCATGTGCTCTCGACGGTCTGCAGGTCCCAGGGCCGGGCCTTGAACCGGAACGGCTTGGCCGTCAGGGCACCGACCGGGCAGATCTGCACGGTGTTGCCGCTGAAGTACGACGAGAAGGGCTCGTTCGGGAACGTGAGGATCTGTGTCTGGTTGCCCCGGAACGTGAAGCTGATCAGCGGGTCGCCGGCCACCTCCCCGGCGAAGCGGGTGCACCGGTCGCAGAGGATGCACCGCTCCCGATCGAGGTAGACGAGCTCGCTGATCGGGATGGGCTTGGCGTAGTGGCGCTTCTCCTCCACGAACCGGCTCTCGCCCGGGCCGTGGCTGAGGGTCTGGTCCTGCAGCGGGCATTCGCCGCCCTTGTCGCACACCGGGCAGTCGAGCGGGTGGTTGATGAGGAGGAACTCGAGCACGCCCTCCTGCGCCTTCTTCACCCGCGGGCCGAACGTGTCGACCTTCATGCCGTCGGCCACGTTGGTCATGCACGACACGGCCAGCGCCGGGCCGCGCCCGGTGTCCACGTCGACCAGGCACATGCGGCACATGCCCACCGGCTCCATGCGCTCGTGGTAGCAGAAGCGGGGGATGTAGACGCCGGTCCGCTGGGCGGCGGCGATGAGCAACTCGCCCGGGTTGGCCTCGATGTCACGGCCGTCGATGGTGACCGTGACGGTCGTCTTCTTGGGCGCCTCGGCGGGAGTGTCAGACATGGGCCACCTCGGCGACGTCGACAACGGACCGGCCGTGCTCGATGTAGTGCTCGAACTCGGGGCGGAACAGCGTCAGCGCCGACGCCAGAGGCGCCGTGGCGGAGGGGCCGAGCACACAGATGGTGGTCTGGCGCGGCGGCCAGGTGAGCCCGGGGCTGATGTTGTCGGCCACGTCGAGGAGGAGGTCGAGATCGCTCGGGCGCCCATAGCCGTCGATGATCCGCTTCAGGATCCGCTCGAGCCACGTGGTGCCCTCGCGGCAGGGCGTGCACTTGCCGCAGCTCTCCCGGGCGAAGAAGCGCACCAGCCGCCAGCACGCCTTCACCATGTCGGTGGTGTCGTCCATGATGATGATGGCCCCGGAGCCGAGCATGGAGCCGGCCCGGTCCACGGTGGGCTTGTCGAGCGGCAGGTCGATCTGCTCTTCCGTGAACCACGGCGCCGAGGCGCCACCAGGGATGAACGCCTTGAGGCGCCGGCCGGGGCGCATGCCGTTGCAGTACTCGGGCGCCTCGATGAGCTGCCGGAAGGTGGTGATGCCCTGCACGACCTCGTACACACCGGGCCGGTTCACGTGGCCGGACACGGCGAACATGCGCATGCCCGGTGATGCCTCCGAGCCAATGGCCTTGTAGGCATCGCCGCCGTTCTGCACGATCCACGGCAGGTTCGACAGCGTCTCCACGTTGTTCACGATGGTGGGCTGCATGTACAGGCCCTTGGCCGCCGGGAAGAACGGGGGCTTCAACCGGGGCATGCCCCGGTTGCCCTCGAGGCTCTCGATGAGGCCCGTCTCCTCGCCCACGATGTAGGCGCCCGCTCCCCACGTGAGGGTGATGTCCACGCTGAAGTCGGACCCGAGGATGTTCCTCCCGACCAGGCCGTTGGCGTAGGCGTCGTTGAGGGCCTGGGCCACGCGTTCCTGGGCCAGCGCCATCTCGCCACGGACGTACAGGAAGGCCTGGACGGCGCCGACGGCGTAGCAGCAGATGATGATGCCCTCGATGAGCTGGTGGGGATCCAGCTCCATCAACAGCCGGTCCTTGTACGTACCGGGCTCGCTCTCGTCACCGTTGATCACGACGTAGTACGGCTGGGCGTTGGGAGGCAGGAAGCCCCACTTCACGCCGGCAGGGAAGCCGGCGCCCCCACGGCCGAGGAGGGTGGCGTCCTTCACCTGGGCGGCCACGGCCGCCGGCTCCATCTCGGTGAGCGCCTTGCGCAGCGACACGTAGCCGCCCGTGCGGACGTAGCCGTTGTAGGTGTAGCCGTCGGCCACGTCGAAGCGGCTCGTGAGCATGACGGGACCGGTCGGCACCATGCCCGGGGCCATGATCTGACGGTCGGTCATGAGCGTGCTCCCCGAACTCGTGCACAGCCGCCGAGGGAAGCGCCAGCGACGCCGGGGTCTCCGGCGACACCTCCGGTTTCGCTGGGGTGGAACAGGCGCACGCGGCGCGAGGAGGAAGCGAAGCGGACGACGAGCCCGCTGGAGACACAGTTCATCTGGCGTCCGCCTTCGCTTGTGCGGCGATGCCGGTACCGGCCCACCGCTCGGGCGTCACCTTCTGGCGTACGCGCGCCAACGTGCCGTGCGGTGGGATCTCCGCATCCAGGCGACCGGCGCGCAAGTCGTCGACCAGCCGATCGAAGTCGGCGTTGGACACCTTGTAGCGGAACCGGTAGTTGACCTGGAGCGCCGGCGCCTCGGTGCAGGCGGCGACGCACTCGACGTCCTCGAGGGTGATCATCCCGTCGGGAGTGGTGCCGCCCGCCTTCACGCCCAGTCGCTCCTCGGCGTGCTCGAGCAGGTCCCACGCGCCGACGATCTGGCAGGCGATGTTCGTGCAGATGTTCACGCAGTAGCGCCCGACGGGCTCGAACTTGAACATCTCGTAGAAGCTGGCGGTGCCGTAGACCTCGGCCGGCGTGATGTCCAGGAGCTCGGCGACGTGGGCCATGGCGTCCTCGGCCACGTAGCCATCCTGCTCCTGGGCCAGGTGCAGGAGCGGGATGAGGGCCGAGCGGCTCCGCGGGAAGCGGGCGATGATCTCGCGCGCCGTCGCCAGGTTGACGTCGGTCAGACGGGCCATGCCGTTACCGGTCCACGTCGCCGAGGACGGGGTCGACGGAGGAGATGACGGCGACGGCGTCGGCCACCAGGCTGTTGTGCATCATGTGGGCCAGGCACTGCAGGTTGACGAAGCTCGGACCGCGGATGTGGAGCCGGAAGGGCTTGGCCGAGCCATCCGAGACGAGGTAGCAGCCGAGCTCGCCCCGCGGTCCCTCGATGCCGACGTACACCTCGCCCTCGGGCACCTTGAACCCTTCGGTGAAGATCTTGAAGTGGTGGATGAGCGCTTCCATCGATTCGTCGATGCGGGCACGCGGCGGAGGCGTGACCTTCTTGTCCTGCACTCGATAGTCGCCCGAGGGCATCTTGTCGAGGATCTGGTGCACGATCTTGATCGACTCCCGCACCTCGGCCAGGCGGATGCTGTAGCGGTCGAAGCAGTCGCCGTAGGTGCCGACGATCACGTCGAAGTTGACCTCGTCGTACGCGAG
>Ga0126307_10003136_pt1 | contig 11239 bp, 15 predicted proteins | sample Plot28_FD_89955 | JGI IMG/M metagenome (GOLD analysis project Ga0126307, IMG submission 89955) | Serpentine soil microbial communities from UC McLaughlin Reserve, CA, USA - Plot28 | ecosystem: Environmental > Terrestrial > Soil > Grasslands | place: USA: UC McLaughlin Reserve, Lake County...
CGGGTGGCGCTTACCACGAGCGAAACCGGTGCCGCCCAGGGTCACGCCCTGGTAGAGGGTCACCCGGTCGCCGATCTCCGTGGTCTCGCCGATCACCACCCCGGAGCCGTGGTCGATGAAGAAGTCCGAGCCGATCCGGGCCGCCGGATGGATCTCGACGCCGGTCACGGCGCGGCTCGTATAGGCGATCGTCCGCGGGATCAGCGGGACCTCCGCGTCCCAGAGCGCATGTGCGACGCGGTGGGCCAGCAGGGCCTGCACCCCGGCCCAGCCGGTGAGGATCTCGAGCGTGCCGATGCCGCGAGCCGCGGGATCGCGCTCGCGGGCGGAGGCGACATCGGAGGAGACCTCCTTGACCACTCGTCGGAGCGTGCCTAGTCCGAGCACGCTCCGAAGCTTAGGGAGCGTAGGACCTCAGGACGGGACAAAAAACGGCAGCGACATGTAGCGCTCGCCCGAGTCCGGGACGATCACCACGATCCGCTTGCCGGACATCTCCTCCCGCGCCGCCAGATCGAGCGCCGCCCGGACGGCCGCGCCGGCGGAGATCCCGATCAGTAGACCCTCGCGCTGGGCTGCGGTGCGCGCCGTCTCGAGCGCGTCCTCGTCACTCACCGTGACGATTTCGTCGATCACCTCACGGTCGAGCACCTCGGGGACGAAGCCCGCTCCGATTCCCTGGATCTTGTGCGCGCCGGGCTGGCCGCCCGAGAGCACCGGGGAGGCGGCGGGCTCCACACCGATCACAGTGGTGTCCGGCCGGCGCTCCTTGAGCACCTGGCCCACGCCGGTGATCGTGCCGCCCGTGCCCACGCCCGCGACGAAGGCATCGACCTCACCGTCGAGGTCGCGCCAGATCTCCTCGGCGGTGGTGCGCCGGTGGATCTCGGGATTGGCGGGATTGGAGAACTGCTGCGGGATGAAGCCGTCGTGCTCACTGGCGAGCCGGTTGGCCAGCTCCACGGCCTCGTTCATGCCCCCGAGCGAGGGGGTCTCGTGCACCTCGGCGCCGTAGGTGCGAAGGAGCGCGGTGCGCTCCCGGCTCATCCCCTCCGGGAGGGTGAGGATCAGGCGGTAGTCGCGAGCGGCGGCAACCAGGGCCAGGGCGATGCCGGTGTTCCCGCTGGTCGGCTCGACGATCACCGAGCGCCCGCGCTCGATCAGGCCGTCGCGCTCAGCCGCGTCGATCATCGCGACGCCGATCCGGTCCTTGACCGAGCCGCCCGGATTGAAGAACTCAAGCTTGGCGACGACCTCGCCCGGCAGGTCGGCGGCCAGCCGCGGCAGCGCGACCAGCGGCGTGTTGCCCACGACCGCGGAGCTCTCCGCGCCGACGCGGAGCGTCGTCGTCGTCCCATTCGACCCGGCCATCCGAGAAAACTAGCGTAACCGGGTCAGGTTTCTAGTGATTCCGGTCGCTGCTGGAACGCCGGTGAGGCGACGCGTTGCGATTTGCCTCATCCATCCGACTCGTCGGCGTCGTCGCCCTCATCCTCCAGCTCGGCGACCCGCTCCTCCAGGGAGGTGAGCGCGTCGTTGCGCGCGATCTTGAACGAGATGCCGTCTCTGGTCACGGATGCGCCGGTCGGGCGGTGCGTTGCCGTCACCTCGTAATGGCGCCGGACTTGCTCTACCTCGATATCGATGTCCTGCTTACGGATCCGGCTGATGTCGGCCATGACCATCCTTCCCTGGTGGCTCGATCCTCTCTGGACAGCGAGCCTTCCCCGTGCGAGCGGTCGGAAACTTACCGACGGCTGCGGTCGGGCTGGAAGGAAGCTGGTGGGCGACTACCGGGTCAGGAACAGCCGCTCAGCCGTACTTCTTCTTGCACTTCTTGATCGCGGCCTTCTTCTTCGTCGCGTCGTTGCGGAACTTCTTCTTGGCCTTCTTGACGCACTTCTTGAGCAGTTGCTGCTGGTCGGTCGTCGGCGACTGAACGGCCGGCTCCTCCGGGCAGTAGTTCGGATCTATGCAAACCCCGGACTGGGCGACCCCAGCGGGAGCGGTTCCTCCAAGAAGAAGGGCAGCGGACACGGCGAAGCCTGCGAGGCCTGAGACGAGGCGCTTGCTTCTCACCTATCCAGACTAGACGAATGTTCGGAGCCTTGCCTGGGTGGCGCTGGCGGCGCTAACCCTGCACCTCATCCGGCCGCGGCCCCCGCGGGCCGAACAGCGGGAGGACGTACCAGAGGACGGCGAAGACTGTGCCGGCAAGCACGCCGCTGATGATCGTCAGTACAGGGCTGTAGATGAAGTCGGCGATCAACATCATCGCGCCGGTCATCGCAAGGGCGAGGAAGGTGAGCCCAGCGATCGACATCTTGTTGGACGCCTGGAGGATTCGCTCCTTGTCCTTCTGGCGGAAGCGCAGCCGATGCCACGCCGAGGGGGCGATCAGTAGGGCCGCCGACACACCGGTCAGGGCCATGACGACGAAGAAGAGCGCCCGCTGGAACTCGGTCACTCTCTGGAACCCCTGTGCGAACGGCACGGCGAGCAGGAACGCGAACAGCACCTGGACGCCGGGGAGAGCGACACGCAGCTCGTTGAGCAGCTCGATCAGCTCGCGGCTGACGCGCTCCTTGCGATCCTCCTCGTCGCTGCCGCCGCTCTGGCTCCCTGGCGTGGCCATTCACATCCCTTTTGCCACGTCGTTACACGACCTAACCGGCCTCCTAGTGACCAGGTCGATGAGTTTGATTACGCCGTAGACAGCTCCACCGAGAATCGAGAGTGCGAGCGCCTTCCCGTAGATCCCGCCGATTCCCTGAACCGGCTGGTCTCGCGCACGTTCCGGTCGGATCGCAACAGACCGTGAGGTGTCGCTCACGCCGACGCCTCCGCCTCGTCTCCGGCCTCACCGTGTTTCTCGATGAGCCAGAAGTGCGGGTACTCCTTGACTACCGTCTCGAACTCGGCGACTACGTGGCCTGGCGTCACCGCAAAGCGGTTTCCTTGCGCACGGGTCTCCTTCCATTGCGATCCCGACAGCTTGATGCGCTCATCGCAGTCCACTACCGCGCATTCACACCGAAAGCCGGCGGCCAGCTGACCGGCCTTGATCCATTCAGCCTTGCGCTCGTTGAGGTCCCGGCACCAATCCTCATTGTGGGCAATCCGGTCCTCCCGCGTGACGGAGGCGGGCTTGGGAAGCTCGTTCACTGGCTCAGTGGTGGCGTGGTGCGATCGACTGAGCCGCTGCCCTGATCTGCGTCACCGGACCGCTCCGGTGACTTGTGGGCTTCGCTCGTAAGCACCGGGAGGACTAACGCGAGAACGAGCAGCAGGCCGATGCCAAGGACTATTGCGGCCGTGGCCATCTCAGCGCCGGTTCGCCCTCCCTCAGTAGGGGGCGCCCCTCCGCGTCGAGGTACCGCCGGTGAAAGCGCGGTAAATGACCAGCAAGAGCAAGGCGCCGCCGATGGCGATCAGCCAAGTCCCGATGTCAAAAAACTCATCGAGATCGCCAATGTCGAGTGCACTCGCGATGAAGCCACCCACCAACGCCCCCGCGATCCCGATCAGCGTCGTAACGATCAACCCACCGGGATCGTCACCGGGCAGGATGAGTTTCGCGATGGCGCCGACGAGTAGCCCAAGAATGATCCAGCCGATGATGCCCACGAGCAAGTCCTTTCGCTAGGGGTGTCCGGCCGATTACCCCTGCTCGGTCTGGCCAAAACAAGTGTCTTGCCCCGAGAGATAACTCAGTCGTCGTCAAAGCTAGATGTGGTACATGCCCGCGCCGGCCTTCTCTGCCTCGCGGCGTGAGATATCGGCGATCGAGCTGTCGCGGAAGGTCGCGCGCAGAGCCTCCACCCCCTCCTCCCAGATGCCACCTGCCTCCTTGCCCTCCTGGCCGACGACGCCGTCGAGGGCCTGCACAACCTCCAAGACATTGATCTGGTCAGCGGGACGGGCGAGCGTGTAGCCGCCCTTGGCGCCGCGGTGGCTGACCAAAATCCCGGCCCGGCGCAGGGTCGAAAAGAGCTGCTCCAGGAACTGGACGGGGATGCCGCGCCGCTCGGCCACCTGCCCGATCGGCATCGGTGTGTCGCCCGCGCGTGCCAGCTCGGCCAGCGCGACCACCGCGTAACGTGACTTTGAGGTGACCGAGATCACGACATGGCTTTTACCGCGCCGAGCGGCGGGGCGTTGAACCGGACGCTGCTGCGGGCGGTGGTGCCGCTCGCGCTGATGGGCGTGATCTTCTACTTCTCCGCCCAGCCCGCGGGCGGGCACCACGCCTGGTGGGTGATCGTGTTCCGGAAGCTCGGCCACATCACCGGCTATGCGCTGCTCGCCGCCGCCTGGTGGTGGGCGCTGCGAGATCGGGTCAGGCATCCGCTCGCCTGGGCAGTCGGCATCTCGCTCGCCTACGCCTGCAGCGACGAGCTCCACCAGACGTTCGTACGAGGTCGGGAGGGGACGCCTCGGGATGTGGGCATCGACCTGATCGGAATGGCGATCGCGGCGCTGGCGATCAGCGCACGCCGGCCTTCCCCTGCCGATGGGGGAAGGACCGGCGCGAGAGGAGGAGTTCCTAGATCCAGCCCTGCTCGGTCGCCATGAGGACTGCTTGAGCCCTATCGAGCGCCCCGAGCTTGCCGTAGACGTTGTGCAGATGGCTGCGGACCGTGCTCGCCGAGAGGTCGAGCTCCACGGCGATTTGCTTGTAGACCTTGCCCTCGGCGAGACGCCGGAGGACGTCCAGCTCGCGCGCGGAGAGGGGGCACGGGCCGGTGGCCCGGCGACGTGAGCCCTTTCCCTGGGGAAGCTCGTAGAGGACCATCCGAATCGCGTCCTCGTCCAGCCCGCAGCTTGTCGCCGCCTCGATCAGGTCCTGGGTGGCGACCGGGCAATCCTCGAAGTGGGCGGCGATCATGTCTGCGAGCCGGATCACCGCGGCAATGCCCTCCGCCTGATGGCTGTGGTGGCGCTCGATCGCCTCCGCGATGCGCGCTTGGACTCCCCAGCGGCGTGTGAGGACGCCGCCGACCAGCGCGTGGTCGATACCCAACTCACGCCGCTCCTCGGTGATCCGATCCTCGGGAGTGGCGCCGCGTCGGTCGAAGCGCTCCGCGTAACCGGGGTGGAGCCGGGAGAGCACCGGGCGACCGATGTCGTGGAGGATCGCGGCGAGCGCCAGTTCGTCGCGGTCGCCGATCCCGCTCATCTCCGCGATCTTGTCGGCGGCCCGCTGGACGTCCAAAGCGTGCAGTCGGAAGCGCTCGGGAGCCAGGGCGAGCCGCCCGTCGCCGTTGAAGATGTCGTAGGAGGGCGCCGAGCGGAGGATCGCCTCCACCGCGCCCGGCCCGAGCCGCTCCACGCCGTCGGCGACACTCAGGATGCGCCCGCCTCCCTGCAGCTGGCCCGCGGCGCGAACGACCGCGCAGGTCAGTCCCACGTCCGCCTCGACGACGGCGGCGACCTCGTGCGGCGGGGCGCCGCGGTTCACCTGTTCGAGGGCCTGCTCGCGGCTCTCCTGGAGCGCGGGCTGGCGCTCGGCCTCATCGAAGGCGGCCGCAAGGACGCGGCCTCGACCCTCGCCTCGAACGCCGTTCTGGGTACCGCGGGATGACGTGGCAGGGCTCGCCATGGGGACATCATCGGCACGGCCCGATCGATTGTTTAGCCCATACGTTGAGCTATCGGGAAGCCCCGTCGCCGGCCTCACCGGCCAGCCGCTCCAGGGCCTTCTCGATGCGCTCGATAGAGCGTTCCTTGCCGAGAACGGCCAGGGATTCGAAGATGCCCGGCGAGACGGAGGTCCCGGTGATCGCCACGCGGATCGGCTGGTAGAGCTTGCCGGGCTTCACGTCGCGCTCCGCCAGCACCCGTCCCAGCGCGCTCTCCAGCTCCGCCGGATCGAAGCGCTCGGCCCCCCGGAGAGCCTCGAGGGCGTCGCTGAGGAGGGGCAGGGCGCCGTCCTTCATCACCTTGCGCCACGCCTTCTCGTCGGTTTCCGGCTCCTCGAAGAGGAAACCGATCAGCGGCCAGACCTCATCCAGGGTCTGCGCCTTCTCCTGGGCGATCTCGCAAGCGGCCCGCAACCGCTCGTCCGGCTCCCGCCGGACGTGTCGCGCGACCGCCTCCGTGTAGGCGTCGAGATCCATCTCGCGCATGAAGCGGCCGTTCAGCCAGCGCAGCTTCTGCTCGTCGAAAATTGCGCTCGAGCGGCCGACGTCGGCGATGTCGAAGCGCTCGATCAGCTCCTCCGTGCTCATGATCGTCGTGTCGTCCTGGGTCCCCCAGCCGAGCAGCGCGAGATAGTTGCGGACAGCTGCCGGGAGATAGCCGGCGTCGCGGAGCTCCTGGACGCTGGCGGCGCCGTGCCGCTTGGAGAGCTTCTTGCCGTCCGGCCCGTGCAGCAGCGGAAGATGCGCGTAGCGTGGCGGCGCCACCCCGAGCGACTCCATCACCAAGAGCTGCTTCGGCGTATTGGAGAGGTGATCATCGCCGCGGATCACGTGGGTGATCTCCATGTCCGCGTCGTCCACCGCGACCGCGAAGTTGTAGAGAACCGAGCCGTCGCCCCTGGCGATCACGAAATCGTCCTGTGCCTCATTCGGGAAGCGGACCTCGCCGCGGACCTCGTCGGCGACGATGGTGTCGCTCTCGTCCGGGACCTTGAGGCGAACCGCGGCGCCCGGATCGTCCGTGGGCGTCCCGCGGTAGCCGCGATTGTCGCGTTTCCTCTTCCAATCCGCGACGTCGTCGGAGGTGGCCGAGTCGCGGTACGCGACGCCGGCCTCGAGCAGCTGATCGAGCGCCGCCCGATGGCGCTCTGCGCGCTCGTACTGGCTGATCGGGCCCTCGTCCCAGTCGAGCTCGAGCCAGCGCAGCGCGTCGAGGATCTGCTCTACGTTCTCGGGAGTTGAGCGCTCGCGGTCCGTGTCCTCGATCCGCAACACCAGGTGACCGCTGCGGCCGCGCGCGTAAAGCCAGTTGTACAGTGCCGTCCTCGCTCCCCCGATGTGGAGGGCGCCCGTCGGCGACGGGGCGAAGCGGACGCGGACCGGGACGGATGGATCTGAGGCTTGAGTTGAGCGCACCATGCTGATCGGCGCCCATGTTTCCACAGGGGGTGGGCTCTTCCGGGCGATCGAGCGGGCCGAGGAGCGGCTCTGTGACGCGATCCAGGTCTTCAACCAGAGCCCGCGGATGTGGCGGCCAACGCGCTACTCCGACGACGATTTCACAGCCTTCCGGGTGGCGATGGAGGGATCTCGGGTCGAGGTCATCGCCATCCACTCGATCTACCTGATCAATCCCGCGGCGAAGGACAAGGAGATGCGGAAGAAGTCTCTGGAGTCACTGACACATGCCCTGCGAGTAGGCGACGGGATCGGGGCGATCGGCGTGGTCGTCCACCCGGGAGCCCTCAAAGACGACACCCGCGCCAATGCGCGCAAGCGCGCGATCGCTCTGGTCAAGGAGGCGCTGGCCCGGACCGAGAAGTGTCCGATCATCTATGAGAACACGGCGGGTTCCCTACAGCTCCTTGGCCTGGACTTCGACGAGACCGCTGAGCTGATCGAGGCGACCGGTGGGCCGAAACGCCTTGGACTCTGCATCGACTCCTGCCATCTGCATGCGACCGGATACGACGTCCGGACTCCCGAGGGCGTCGGCGAGCTGGTCGACGAGATCGGCGCCAAGGTCGGCCTCGAGCAGCTCAAGCTGCTCCACGTCAACGACTCCCGCGATGAGCGTGGCTCGAACCGCGACCGCCACATCGCGCTCGGCAAGGGGAAGATCGGGCGCAAGGGAATCCGGGCCTTCCTCGGTGAACCTCGCCTTCAGGGGCTGCCGGCGGTCTTCGAGGGCCCCGGTCTCGAGGGTCACTCCCCCGCGAAGGAGGACATCCAGATCATGCGGCGCCTCTGGCGGGAGGCGACGCGGAAGCGGTGAGCTACGGCTCCCACGTGTAGAGGAAATAGAGCGCGTCGGGGTCTCGGTCGATCAAGCGCGCGTACTGCGTGACCGCCTGTACGTAGAGACCCGAGGGGTTGTAGGCGCGCAGCGCGGGTCCGTAGCGATCCGGCGCGCCGTTGGCGCGCAGCAGGCGGGCGGCGGCGAGGATCGCATCGTGCGGGTCGCGGATGTCGCCTCCGTGGCCGTAGAGCTGCCAGGTGGAGGGGATGAACTGCATGGGGCCCTGCGCGCCGGCGACGCTGTTGTTGACCACGCGCCCGAACTTCGTCTCGACCAGATGGATGGCGGCCAGATAGCCGGCGCCGATCCGGAAACGGCGCTCCGCCTGGTCGTAGAACCCGACGAGATCGGCGAGCGGTGGGCGCTGTCCGAGCTTCAGCTGCTTGTTCGGAGTCCCCGCCGCCAGCCGAAGCAGCGCGCGCCTCGCGGTGTACAGACGGCGGACTTCATTCCGAACCGACCCGCCGAGCAGCGGCAGAACCCGAGCAGCGAGGTTGGGGTGATCCCCGAGGAGGTCGATCTGGTCCTGAAGGATCGCGGCCCGGTCAACGACGTCCGTCGGGGGAGCGCTCGATGGTGGATCCCCCGTCGCGCGCCAGGAGTCGATCGCCTGGCGCAGATCGGCGCCGTTCTGGCTGATCTGATCCGCGACCCGCTGGGGCGAGGTCGCCTCGGCGTCGCCGCAGCCGATGAGGGCGACGACCGCTAACGCGGTGATCGCGAGGATGCCCACCAGTCGTCTTCCGCCACCCTCCACGCTTGGACTGATAGCCGGTCCGGGCGTACGATGCGACGCAGTCCCCGGAGGTGAAATGGCGGCGAACAACGGGCTGACGCTGGAGTTGACCCGGACTCTTCCGGCGACACCGGCGACCGTCTGGCGGGCGATGACGGACGCCGAGGAGCTCACAAGGTGGTGGGGGCCGAAGGGATTCACGGCGCCGCAGGTGGACTTCGATCCACGCGAGGGCGGTAGCTTCCGGATCGCCATGCAGCCGCCCGAGGGCGAGCTCTTCCATCTCCATGGCGAGTTCCGAAAGGTCCTCGCCCCCTCGCTGCTCTCCTACACCTTCGTCTGGGACCCGCCCGACCCAGACGACCGTGAGACGCTCGTCACTCTCGCACTCGAGGACCGAGGCGATCAGACGGGCGTCTCCCTGTCGCAGGGTACGTTCGCCACCGAGGAGCGGCTCGACCTCCACCGCGACGGCTGGAGCGAGGGCCTCGACAAGCTCGAGGAGCTGCTCGGCTGAGGCTCAGTTCAGGCTGTTCCGCAGGTCGAACGCGCGGATCGACTCGGGGTGATCGTCCGGCGCGTCGAAGAAGCGGCGGTTGACGCACTCGTACGCCGGGCCGTCGCCCTCGTAGGCGCGCTCGACCGTGAACTGGCAGTGCGGCAGCGGATCGCCGGTCATCTTGATCCCGCCGAAGCCCTCGCGGGCGCGCTCGGCGAGCAGGAAGAGGTCGAAGTCGATCTCGGCGCTGAAGACCTTGTTCATGCAGCCCATGTAACGGGCGCCGGTTCGCGCGTCCTCGTAGGTGTAGAGGAACTTGCAGCCCATCTCCAGACAACCGGCTGGGTTGACCAACCGGTCGCAGAAGCCGTGACAGCGTCGGCACTCACCGACGCTGCTGCGCTCTTGTGTCTGGCGGGGCACGAGGCGATCAAGTCTAGGACTCGTCGCCGGACGGATGTGGATCTCGAATTCGGCTCGCCCCTTGCGCGAAGGGGCCCTGATCTGCTAGCGCCTGTCGCGTCAGGGGGAGCGATCCTGGCGGGACAGGCGCTCAGCGCGGCGTCGCCGAGGTCGGTCCCGAATACCCTCGAGCAGGGGATCGAGGTCGTGGTCGCAGGAGGCGAAGACGACGACCAGCTTCGCCTCACCCGGAGCGTGCGCCGCCGCGGCGGCCTCCGAGCCGGCGCGTCGCGGATCCTCGGCGCGCGAGTGCCCGACGGCAAACCACCTCTGGTCGCTCCCACTCCCCATGGAAAACAGTCCTCCCGAAGCGCTGATTCTAGGCGCGCTAGGCGGCGCGCGCAGCAGTGCCGAGCAGTGCGTCGAGCTCGGCCTCGAGCGCGGCTGACGGGCGGACCCGGTAATCGCTGCCGAAGCGCAGCCGGCGCGTGCCCTGGCGCGTCTCGATCTCCAGCTCGACCTCGGTATCGCCGGGATTGTGCTGGAAGATCGCCTTGAGCTCGTCGATCAGCGTGGGTCCAAAGTCGGCGGCCTCCACCTTAAGGAGCACCGGGCCGAGGTCGCGCGCGGCTCGGGCTCGGGCGACCTCGTCCTCGCTCGGCTGGAAGAGCTCCACTTCGTGTGCGACCAGCTTGGTCTCGCCTCGTCCCTTGTGATCCAGCCTGCCCCGCACGACGACGATCGCGTCCGGGGCCATGAACTCGCTCGAGGCCTCGTAGGCCTTGCCCATGACGAGCATCTCCACCTGACCCTCGACGTCGTCGAGGGTCGCGAACGACATCAGCGAGCCGTTCTTCGACGTGTGCCGCTTGAACTCCGTGATGATCCCGCCGACCGTCACGAACGAGCCGTCGGGCTTGTCGGCGAGGCTGGAGACCGAGCAATCCACCCGCGCCCGCAGGGCGTCCTTCACCTCCGCGAGCGGGTGCGACGAGAGATAGGTGCCGAGCGTCTCCTTCTCGAGCCGGAGCAGCTCGCGCTGGTCGAACTCGCCGGCGGCGATCGGCGCGTGGTGGTGACGCGTCGGACCTGACTCCTCCGCTCCGCCCCCGAGATCGAAGATCGAGGACTGGCCGAGGCGAGAGTCCTCCTGCGCCTTCTGGCCGAAGGCGGTCGCCGCCGGCAGTGCTTCGAGCATCCCCTTGCGGGAGGCGCTGGTCGAGTCGAGCGCGCCGCATTTGACCAGGCACTCGACCGCCCGCTTGTTGACCGCACGCGTGTCGACGCGCTCGCAGAAGTCCCAGATCGACGCGAACTCGCCGCCCTCCTCGCGGGCGTCGAGGATCGCCTGCACGGCGATGTGGCCCACGTTCTTGACCGCGTCGAGCCCGAAGCGAATGCTGTTTCCGGAGACGACGAAGCCGTGGTCCGACGTGTTGACGTCGGGCGGCAGGACCTCGATCCCCATCTCGTCGCAGCGATTGACGAAGAACGGGACCTTGTCCTTGGTCGACATCACCGTCGAGATCAGAGCCGCCATGTACTCGGCCGGGTAGTTGGCGCGGAGCCAGGCGGTCCGGTAGGAGATCAGGGCGTAGCAGGCGGCGTGCGAGCGGTTGAACGAGTAGTCCGCGGCCGCCTCCATCAGCGCCCAGAGGTCC
>Ga0126307_10003137_pt1 | contig 11238 bp, 11 predicted proteins | sample Plot28_FD_89955 | JGI IMG/M metagenome (GOLD analysis project Ga0126307, IMG submission 89955) | Serpentine soil microbial communities from UC McLaughlin Reserve, CA, USA - Plot28 | ecosystem: Environmental > Terrestrial > Soil > Grasslands | place: USA: UC McLaughlin Reserve, Lake County...
CCGGTCGCTCTTTTTCAGTCGGCGGCGGCCTTCGCCGGGCGGCGCTGCCGGGGCGGCGCGGTGACGCCGTCGGCGAGCCGGCGGGCGGTGACGAGGAACGCGGTGTGGCCGACCATCCGGTGTTCGGGACGCACCGCGAGGCCCACCACGTGCCAGGGCCGGACCAGCGTCTCCCAGGCCGCCGGTTCGGTGAAGCCGTCGTGCTCGCGCAGCGCCTCGACCAGCCGGGACAGCTGCGTCGTCGTGGCCACGTAGCCGACCAGCACACCGCCGGGCACCAGCGCCGCCGAGATCGAGTCCAGGACTTCCCACGGCGCCAGGAGGTCGAGCACGACCCGGTCGGCCGGCTCGTCCGGCGGGTGCTTGGCGACGTCGCCCTCGCGCAGCTCCCAGGCCGGATGCGGGCCGCCGAAGAAGCGCTCCACGTTGCGCCGCGCCACCTCGGCGAAATCCTCGCGACGCTCGTACGAGACGACGCGGCCGGTGTCGCCCACCGCACGCAGCAGCGAGCAGGTCAGCGCGCCCGACCCGGCCCCTGCCTCCACGACGCGCGCCCCGGGAAAGACATCGCCCATCGCGACGATCTGCGCCGCGTCCTTGGGATAGACGACGGCGGCGCCTCGCGGCATGGACAGCACGAAGTCGGCGAGCAGCGGGCGGAGCGCCAGATACGGCGTGTTGGAGGGGCTGGCGGTGACCACGATCCCCTCGGGCCGGCCGATGAGGTCGTCGTGGGCGACCGCGCCGCGGTGGGTGTGGAAAGCCTTGCCGGCCTGCAGGACGACGGTGTGCAGCCGGCCCTTTGGATCGGTCAGCTGGACCGAGTCACCCTCACGGAACGGTCCGGTGGCGCGCTCCGGACCGCGGGTTGCCTCGCTCACGCGGTCGCCCCGAGGCGTGCGGCGCCCTGCAGGATCCGTGCGACGTCGGCCGCGGCGAGCACTCCGACCGTGCCGCCGTCTCGTCCGACCACCAGGTACTCCGAGGCGGGCGTGACCCGGAAGGCCTCCACCACCTCGGGTCCGGACAGCGAGTCCGGCAGCACCAGGCCCGCCTCCAGCGGGCGGGCCACATCGGCGACCGTCGTCCACGGCCGGCGCTCCTGTGGAACCGCCATCACGTGCGCCTCGGAGACCAGCGCGCGCGGGGCGCCGCTCGGGTCGACGACGACGAGTGCACGGACGCCCGTCTCCCACGCCCGGCGCAGCGCCTCCGCGACCGGCAGGTCGGGGGGCACGGTCAGCGTCGGGCGGGCGAGGGCGGCGATATCGATCGAGGGCAGGCGCTCGGTGACCGTCGCCTGGGTGAGGGCCTGTGTCGCGCCGACCCAGATGAACGCGGCGAGCAGGCTGGCGATCAGCACGTTGGCGATGCCGGCCACGCCCTCCGGCCGGAAGACCGAAACGGCGACGATCAGCACGAGCGCGGCGATCGCCCGGCCGCCCCAGGCGGCCGCCCGCGTGCCGGTCAGCCGGTTGCCGGACAGCCGCCACACGGCCGCGCGGACCAGCCGGCCGCCGTCCAGCGGCAGGCCCGGGAGCAGATTGAAGACCGCGACCGCGAGGTTCGCGTAGACGAGCAGGAGCACGATCGTGCGGGCGATCGTGCCCGAGTCGGTCACCGGGACCAGGCAGGCGCTGCCGGCGGCGAGCACCAGGGAGACCAGCGGGCCGGCGACGGCGACCAGGTACTCCTGGCTCGGCTCGGCCGGCTCCTTCTCGATCTCCGACACACCGCCGAGCAGAAAGATCACTACCCGGCGCACCGGCATGCCGAAGGCGAGGCTGACCGCGGTGTGCCCAAGCTCGTGCGCCAGCAGCGAGGCCGCCAGCAGGACCGCAAAGGCGAAGGCGACCGCGTACGCCCCCCCGGTGCTGATGCCGTCGACCGACTCGGCGACGAGCCCGCCGTACGACAGGGTGATCAGCAGCGCGATGAGCAGCCAGGACGGGGACAGGAACATCGGCACGCCGAAGAAGCGGCCAACCGGCAGGCCGCCGGGCGGGGTACGGGCGGGATCTCCGGCGCTACCGCGTGCGCCGCCCGGGGTCGGCGCCGACATGCGGCGATGGTACGGCGGTCGGCTGGGTCGGTGGTCGAGCGGCCGGCCGGGTCGGGAGCCGGCCGGCTTGGCGGGCGGCTGCGTCCCGCGGCCGCTGGGTCCCGCGGCCGCTGGTGGGCCGGCCGTGTGCGCCCGCGGGCCGGCCGGTGCGCGGACGGAGGCGGCATCTCGGCCCGTCGTGACCTACCGTGATCCCATGACCCGCCCCGGCTCCCGCGACGGGCCGGACGACGGGCACGTTCCCGGGCCACCGGCCGGGCGGTACGCGTCCGTCGCGGAGTGGGCAGCCGAGCTCAATGCACGCTCCCGGCGCCCGGGCTCGCCGGAAGTGCGCGGCTCGGGCGGGTCATCGAACGGGCCTGGCGAGGAACCGTGGGCGTGGGAGCGGCTCGAGCCCGAGCCGGACGGGCGCTGGTCGTGGAAACACGGCGACCGTGAACCGGATCCGTACGAGCGCCCCGGCTACGGCGCCAACGGCCACACCGCCGCGGGCCGCCCCGGCCCGCTCTACGACCTCCCGTCGGCGGTCAACGGCTACGCCCCACTCGCCGACCCGCCCCGCGCCGACGGCTACGCAACTCCCGAGGACCGGGCGCGCTCCAACGGCTATTCCCCGCCCGACGGATGGCCGCGCTCCAATGGCCACGCCCCGCCCGCGGATCGGCTGCGGGCCGACGACTACGGCTCGGTGGAGGACGCGCCGCGGGCGGACCGCTACCCCGACCGCGACGGCCGCTTCGAGAACCCACCGCGGGCCGACCGCTACCCCGACCGCGACGGCCGCTTCGACGACCCGCCGCGGACCGACGGCTACGCCCCTCCGGACGATCGGCGGCGTCTCCACGATTATCTGCCGCCCCCCGGTGGGCACGGCCGGCCGGAGAACCCGCCGTCGGCCAACGGCTACGCCCGACGGGAGGACCGGCCGGGTGGCGACGACCATTTCCCACCTGCGGAACGGCGGCGGCCCGACGCCCGCCGCGTCCGGGACGTGCCGGAGTCGGCCGCCGACGCGCTCAGCGGCTGGGACGCGATCCGCTACAGCCCGCCGCCGAGGGAGGAGCGACCGCCGCTGGGCGCTCGCGGCGCGGACGACGAGGAGCGCGGATCCGCCACACCGCGCGCCGCCGCTTACGGCGTGAACGCGCCGACCCGCTGGGGGAGTATCCCCGCCGCCGTCCCGCCCGTCCGTCCCCGCGTCGTCTTTCCCTTCGCCCGCCCCGATCCGCCGAGACTGCCGCGGACGACGGTGCGGCCGGTAGCGCTCCCGGACCGCCGGGCGTCCCGCGACCTCCCGCAGGACCCGCTCGCCGAGAGCACCCAGCTGTTGCGGCGCTTCGTGCCCGCCCAGGAGGTGCTCGACCGGGAGGACCGGGAGCCGGCACCGCTCCGGACCCCGACGCTGCCGCAGCACCCGCCGCGCGCGGTCGTCCGCCGCCGCCGGGTTCGCCGTCGCCTGCTCGAGTGGCCGCTGCTGATCGTCTTCGCGCTCCTGAGCGCGTACCTGATCCGCGCTTACGCGGTCCAGACCTTCTACATCCCGTCCGGTTCCATGCACGAGACGCTGCTGGAGGGCGACCGGGTCCTGGTCAACAAGGTCAGCTTCCACCTGCACGAGGTGAACCGCGGCGACGTCGTGGTGTTCCGCCGCCCGCCGGACTTCCCCGTCGACGACGAGGACCTCATCAAGCGGGTCATAGCGCTGCCCGGCGAGACCGTGCAGGCCCGCGACCGGCAGATTTACGTGGACGGCAAGCCGCTGCAAGAGCCGTACGTGGAGGCCGCCTGCCGCGGCACCGAGAACTTCGCGCCGGTGAAGGTCCCGGTGGGCGACCTGTTCGTGATGGGCGACAACCGGTGCAACTCCAGCGACAGCCGGGTCTTCGGGCCGATCGCCGAGGACCTTGTTGTGGGGCGCGCCTTCGTCCTGGCATGGCCGTTCGACCGGCTGTCCTGGCTCTGAGCGCGCTGTCTGCAATTCCGCGGTCGTCCACAGCGTCGGCGCGGCAGTCCGCGACGGTCGGATCCCGGGGTTAGTGTCACCGGCATGACCAGCGCGGCCCTGGAGGAGCTCGGCTCGGCGCCCGGTCCGGCGCCGCTGCCGATGCCCGTGCTCGGGACGCTGTCGCCGTCGCGGGCGGCGGACTTCAAGACCTGCCCGCTGCTCTACCGCTTCCGCTCCATCGACAAGATCCCGCAGCGGCCGACCCGGGACAAGATGCGCGGGACGCTGGTGCACGCCGTGCTGGATCGGCTCTTCGACCTGCCCGCCGCCGATCGGACGTACGAGGCGGCCGCGGCGCTCGTGGAGCCGGAGTGGCGGCGGCTGCTGGACGAGGAGCCCGAGCTCGCCGAGCTGTTCCGGCGGCCGGAGTCACCGGCCGCAGCGCAGCCGACGCTCGACGGGACCCTCGACGAGGACGACGGTGGGCTGGCCGGCTGGCTCGACTCGGCCCGCAGGATGGTCGCCGGCTACTTCGCGCTGGAGGACCCCAGCCGTCTGGAGCCGGCGGCGCGCGAGCAGCTCGTCGAGACGGCTCTCGCCGGGGCGGGCTCCGGCCTGCTGATGCTCCGGGGGTACGTCGACCGGCTCGACGTCGCGCCCACTGGTGAGCTGCGGGTCGTCGATTACAAGACCGGCAGCATCCCCCGCGAGGCGTACGAGGCGAAGGCGCTCTTCCAGCTGAAGTTCTACGCGCTGGTGCTGTGGCGCACGCGGGGCACCGTCCCCCGCCAGCTGAAGCTGATGTACCTGTCCGACCGCGACACGCTGACCTACCGTCCCGACGCGGTCGAGCTGGAGCGCTTCGAGCGCACGCTCGTGGCCGTCTGGCGGGCCATCGAGCGCGCCGTCATCACCCGCGACTTCCGCGCCAGCCCGAGTCGTCTGTGCGCCTGGTGCGACCACCATGCCCTCTGCCCGGCCTTTGGCGGCACCCCACCCCCCTTCCCCGAGTCCCACGACTTGGTCCCCACCGCTGCGGCCGAGGCTCCCTAGATTTGCGCGGCCGGAGCGCGTCGGTCGATCGGGGGTCAGGGGAGGCGGGCGGCGACGAGGTCCCAGACGGCGGCGGCGAGGGCGGTCTTGGGCCCGGGTGGCACCTCGACCTCGGCCCCGTCGGCGGTCAGGATGACGCCACGGTTGTCCGCCACCTCGAAGGCGAGCTCATCGCCGACGGGATTGACCACGAGCAGGTCGCAGCCCTTGCGGGCGAGCTTCTTGCGGCCGTGCGCCAGCCAGTCGGCGGCATCGTCGCCGGTCTCCGCGGCAAAGCCGACCACGAGCCGGCCCGGGCGGCGGGCGGCGACCAGCTCGGAGAGCACGTCCTCGGTGGGGACCAGTTGGATCGGCGGCGGCCCGTCCTCCTTCTTGATCTTCACGGACTCGGTCGCCGCCGGCTTGAAGTCGGCCACGGCGGCCGCCATCACGACCACTTCGACGTCCTGCGCCGCCGCCGACGCGACGTCCCGAAGCTCTCCGGCGGAGGACACCCGCAGCACCTCGGCGCCGGCCGGGTCGGGCAGCGCGACGTTCGCGGAGACCAGCGTCACCTCGGCGCCGCGGGCCGCTGCGACGAGCGCGAGCGCGTATCCCTGCCGCCCGCTGGAGCGGTTGCCGATGAACCGGACGGGGTCGAGCGCCTCCCGGGTGCCGCCCGCGGTGATCAGCACCCGGCGACCGGCGAGGTCCCGCGGCAGCGCGGTATGCCGCACGAGCAGCAGCCGGGCGAGCGCGGCGAGGTCGGCGGGCTCGGGAAGCCGACCCCGGCCCGTGTCGGGCCCGGTCAGCCGACCGGCGGCCGGGTCGAGGACGACGACGCCGCGCTCGCGCAGCGCGGCGACGTTGGCCCCGGTCGCGGCGTGCTCCCACATCTCGGTGTGCATGGCCGGGGCGAGCAGCACTGGACAGCGCGCGGTCAGCAGGACGTTGGTGAGCAGGTCGTCGGCGAGGCCGTTGGCGGCGCGGGCGAGCAGGTCCGCGGTGGCCGGAGCGACCACGACGAGGTCGGCGTCCCGGCCCAGCCGCACGTGCGGCACCTCGTAGGCGTCTGACCACACACACGTATGCACGGGATGGCCGGACAGGGCCTCCCAGGTGGCGGCGCCGACGAACCGCAGCGCGCCCTCGGTGGGGACCACGCGGACGCCGTGGCCAGACTCTGTCAGCTGCCGCAGCAGCTCGGCCGCCTTGTACGCCGCGATGCCGCCGGCGACGCCGAGCACCACCCGCGGACGGTCCGTCACCCGATCACTCACCGGCTCACCCTACGCAGACGACACGCTGGCGGCGGCCCTTGACGGCCGCCGATCCGTACGTCACCGGCGGGCGGTAGCCGAGCACTCCGGACCTGGCCACTGCGGGGGGTTTCGGGGGGTCGTCCCCCCGGCCAACTTGGCGAGCGGCCCGGCTGCGGAGCGAAGCGGCGCAGCCGGAGCCAGCCGGGAGCCCCGCTCCCTACTCGGCGCCGCTCTCGTGGGTGAGCAGGCCGGAGTTGATCTCGCGCAGCGCGATCGAGAGCGCCTTCTCCTGCGGCTGGGTGTCCACCAGCGGGCCCACGTACTCGAGCAGACCCTCGCCGAGCTGGCTGTAGTACGCGTTGATCTGGCGGGCCCGCTTGGCCGCGTAGATCACCAGCGCGTACTTGGAGCTGGTGCGCTCGAGGAGCTCGTCGATGGGCGGGTTGGTGATCCCCTCGGGGACCGCGACGGTGCCGGACAAAAGGTGCCTACTTCCTGGGACGACTCACCGGGTGCTCTATCAACGTTACCAACTCGTCGGCGGCGCGCTCGACCGAGTCGTTCACCACGGTGACGTCGAACTCCGGCTCGCTGGCGAGCTCGATCCGGGCCTGGTCGAGCCGCTGCCGGATCGCCTCTCCCGGCTCGGTCGCCCGCGCGACGAGGCGGCGCTCGAGCTCGGCGAACGATGGCGGCGCGAGGAAGACGAACTGCGCGTCCGGCACCAGCTTCCGGACCTGCCGCATTCCCTGCAGCTCGATGACCAGGAACGCGGCCCGGCCCTCGGCTAGGCGCCGCACCACCGGCTCTCGGGGCGTGCCGTACAGGTTGCCCGCGTACTCGGCGTGCTCGAGCAGCTCGCCCGCTTCGACCATCTCGGCGAACCGGTCCCGGTCGAGGAAGTGGTACTCGACGCCGTCGGTCTCGTTCGGCCGGGGCGGCCGGGTCGTCACCGACGTCGAGACCCACACCTCGGGGTGGCGACGGCGTACGGCGGCGAGCACGGCGTCCTTGCCGACCCCGGATGGGCCCGACAAGACCGTGAGCCGCACCTCGGCGGGCTCGTCGAGGTCGGGGACGAGCTGCACGGGTCCGAGTATGCGGTCGTCAGGATTCGGCGCCGGCGCCGAACTCCCGCTCGAGCGCGGTGCGCTGCTTGGCACCCAGGCCTCGTACCCGTCTCGTGGGCGAGATCTCCAGTCTCTCCATGATCTTGGCGGCCCGGGCCTTGCCGACGCCGGGCATGGACTCCAGCACGGCCGAGACGCGCATCTTCCCGATCACGTCGTCGGACTCGCCGGCCGAGAGGACCTCGGAGATGGAGGCCCCGTTGCGCTTGAGGCGCTCCTTCACTTCCGCCCGGGCCTTGCGGGCCGCGGCGGCCTTCTCCAGCGCGGCGGCACGCTGCTCCGGGGTGAGGGGCGGCAGGGGCACCTGGGTTCTCCTCGAGGGGCGTGGACGATGAGCGGCAACTTAGCGAGACGCGCCCCCCAGGGGCAACGTCCTGGGCCGTTTGGAGGGCCGATCCGCCCGATCCGGTCATCCGGTACGCGAGGGCAGCGCCCCCGGCCGCGCGCCCAGCTCACCCGCCAGCCGGTCCGCGGCGACGCGCAGCCCGGCGACGGTAGGACCGCCGGCCAGCACCTCGCGGGACGCGGCCGGCAGGACGAGGGGAGGCGCAGCGCCGAAGACCGCGGCGAGGTCGGCCGCGGTGCCGCCTTGCGCGCCGAGTCCGGGCGCCAGCACCGGCCCGCGGACGTCCTCCAGCCGGTGCCCGTGCCGGCCGACGGTGGCGCCCACGACCACCCCGACCGAGCCCACCCAGCCTCGGGTGGCGGTCAGCTCAGCCGCGTTGGCCTCGGCGACCTGGTCGATGATCCGCTGGGCGACGGTGCGACCGTCCGGGCCGGTGGCCAGCTGCACGGACGCACCCTCGGGGTTGGACGTCAGCGCGAGGACGAAGACCCCCGCGCCGTGCGCGTACGCCGAGGCCAGCAGCGGGCGGAGCGAGCCGAAGCCGAGGTACGGGCTCGCGGTCACCGCGTCGGCGAACAGAGGCGACGAGGGATCGGTGTACGCGGCGGCGTACGCCGCGATGGTCGAGCCGATGTCGCCCCGCTTGACGTCGAGCAGTGCGACCGCGCCGGCCTCCCGGATCGCCGTGAGCACCCGCTCGAGCACCGCGATCCCCCGGCTGCCGAACCGCTCGAAGAACGCCGACTGCGGCTTGAGCACTGCCACCCGGTCGGCGAGCGCCTCGACCACGGTCATGGCGAAGCGCTCCAGGCCGGCCGCGTCCTCCGGCAGGCCCCAGTCCCGCAGCAGCGGCAGGTGCGGGTCGATCCCCACCGTCAGCGGCCCCCGCACCTCGACCACGGCAGCGAGCCTCTCCCCGAACCCGCGGGAAGCCGTCACAGCTCCTCCTCCCCCAGCCGCCAGGCGGCGCGGGCCGGCTGGGCCGGGCGGCGCTCGGGCTGGTGCTCGTCCCCCACCTTCGCGCGGTGGGCATAGCCGACGGCGTCGGCGAGCCGGGCGAAGCCGCGCTCGGCGAGCGCGGCGCGCAGCTCGGCGAGCACCCGGGCCGGTGCGGACGGGTCACCGAAGACCGCGGTGCCCACGGAGACGGCTGACGCACCCGCCAGCACGAACTGCAGTGCGTCCAGCCCGGACGTGATCCCGCCTACGCCGAGGATCGGCACGTCGGGCAGCGCGGCGTGCACCTGCCACACGCAGCGAACCGCGACCGGCCGGATGGCCGGCCCGGACAGCCCGCCGGTGACGCCGGCCAGCGCCGGGCGCAGCGTGTCCGGGTCGATCACCATTCCGAGCAGCGTGTTGACCAGCGTGACGCCGTCGGCGCCGGCGGCGACGCAGGACCGGGCCACCTCGACGATGTCGGTCACGTCCGGTGAGAGCTTGGCGAGCACCGGGATCGCCGGAGGCAGCTCGGCCCGGACCGCCGCGATCACCCGGGCGGCGGCCACCGGGTCGCAGGCGAAGACCTGGCCGCGATCTTCGACGTTCGGGCAGGAGATGTTGACCTCGACGGCGACCACGCCCGGGGCGGGACCGACCCGGGAGGCCAGCTCGGCGTACTCCGTGACGCTTCCGCCGGCGATGCTGACCACCGCGCGAGCGCCCCGGTCGGCGAGCCAGGTCAGGTCGTACGCGATGAATGCGTCCACGCCGGGGTTCTGCAGGCCGATCGAGTTGAGCATGCCGCTGGGCGTCTCGGCCATCCGCGGTGTCGGCCGACCGGCGCGCGGGGCAAGCGTCACCGACTTTGTGACCACCGCGCCGAGCTCAGAGACCGGCGAGAAGGGCTCCAGCTCGCGGCCGGCGGCCGCGCAGCCCGACGCGGTCAGCACCGGGTTCGGCAGCGCGGCCACGCCGAGCGACGTGGACAGGTCGATGTGCTCGGGGGCGAGCGCCGTCACGTGCCACCCCCGGCGCCCGGCCCGGCGCCGCCGCAGAGCGCCTCACCGCTCGCCGGCGGCACCGGCGCGCCGAGTGCGTCAGGCGGCACGGTGCCTACGTCGTCCCAGCGGACCCGCTGCGCGTCGAAGACCGGTCCGTCCACACAGGACCGGGCCATCCGGGTCACCCCGTCCTCCCCCACCACCGGCAGCACGCAGGTCATGCACACCCCGATCGCGCACGCCATCGACTCCTCCACGGCCACCTGGCAGGGCAGCCCGTAGGAGTCGGCAACAGCGCCGACCGCGCGCAGCATGGGCATCGGACCGCACGCATAGACCACCAGCGCGCCGGTCCGCTCCAGCTCGTCGGGCAGGAGGTCCGCGACGGTGCCGCGGAAGCCGGCCGAGCCGTCATCGGTGGTGACCGTGACCGCGCCGGCCGTGCGCTTGGCCTCCAGCTCGCCGAAGAGCCGGTCCACCGTGCCCGCGCCGATCAGCAAGTCCACCCGGCACTCCCGCGCCCGCAGAGCCTCGGCGAGCCCGAACAGCGGCGCCGATCCGTAGCCGCCGCCGACCAGCAGGCAGCCGACCGGCGAGCCGGGCATCCGGAACGGTGTTCCGAGTGGACCGACGAGGTCGAGTGGCTCCCCCGGCCGGACGCCGGCCAGCCACTCCGTGCCGCGGCCGTGCACGCCGACCACGAACTGCACCGTGCCGGTGTACGCACCGGTCGGCGTGGCCCGGTAGATCGCGAACGAGCGGCGCAGCAGCATCGCGCTGGCCCGGCCACCTACGGACACCGCCACGAACTGCCCGGGCCGGGCCCGCTCGGCGATGCCGCCGGCCGCCACCTCGAGCAGGTGGTACGCGCCGACCCGGCGCCGGCTGAGCACCTCGCCCTTCACCTGCACCGGTGCGCTCACCGTGTCCGCTCCTCGGCCCGGCCGGCAGGCGCGATACCCATGCCGGCCTCCGGCCGGGCAGCCAGCCGCCCGGCCCTCCTCGCTACCCGCTCGCGCTGCGAGCCCGCCCGCTCGCTCACGCCTCCACGCAGCTGCGCGTGTAGCTCCTGCAGTGAGCGGACGCCGACGTCGTTGCGGCGCAGTGCCTCGATTCCCTGCACGCAGGCGGTCATTCCCTGCACGGTGGTCACGCAGGGGATGCCGACCGAGACCGCGGCGGTGCGTATCTCGTACCCGTCCAGCCGCGGCCCGGAGTTGCCCGGCGACCCCCACGGCGTGTTGAAGACCAGGGCCACATCGCCGCGCAGGATCCGCTCGACGCAGTCGTCCGGCCCCGCGCGGTGCTTGGCGACCACCTCGACCGGCACGCCGTGCCGGCGCAGCGCCAGCGCGGTGCCGTCGGTCGCCAGGACCTCGAAGCCCAGGTCCGCCAGCCGCATCACCGGCAGGATCGCCGCCCGCTTGTCCCGGTTCGCGATGCTGACGAAGACCCGCCCTTCCCTTGGCAGCGACCCGTACGCGGCCGCCTGCGACTTCGCGAACGCGGTGCCGAAGG
>Ga0126307_10003138_pt1 | contig 11234 bp, 11 predicted proteins | sample Plot28_FD_89955 | JGI IMG/M metagenome (GOLD analysis project Ga0126307, IMG submission 89955) | Serpentine soil microbial communities from UC McLaughlin Reserve, CA, USA - Plot28 | ecosystem: Environmental > Terrestrial > Soil > Grasslands | place: USA: UC McLaughlin Reserve, Lake County...
AACCCGGGCCGTCGGGCTTGGGTCGGATCTCGATCACCCCGGCGCGCTCCAGCTCTCGCAGGCGCTTGGAGAGCAAGCCGCGAGACAGGCCCGGGGCGCCATCGGCGATCTCGTTGAAGTTGCGGCATCCCAGGATGACGATGTTCCGGAGGATGATGATGGCCCAGCGCTCGGCCAGGAGCTCCGACGCCCGGGCGATCGGGCAGTACTGCCCGTAGGTCCTCACGCCGACAGCCTCGCAGCGGGTGCGGGGGGAGACCAGTGCACACTCTGAACCTCCCCCGTGGCGCTCGCGGCGGTGACGCCACCTCATGGGGGACGGAGCCCGCGTTGGAACTTCCTCCTCCGATCTGCAGCGACCAACCGCGCCGGATAATCGGCGATCGGCCGGCCACCCGGCAGACCGCCTCGTACCGAACGCGCGCCCCACAACCTGCGTCCCTGAACCGAGAGGCGGGACGTCACCAAACGCGCTTGCTCTCAAGGGTCATCGCAACAGCTGCCTTCGCTACCGGAACCGGAGCCCTCGGTCGGTTCCGGGGGCAGTCGGCGCTCTCCCGCTCGCTCCGCCAGCGCTGCGCGCTCATGGGCGGTTCGGCGCGGGAGATCCGCCTGCGGTGACCGCCACGCGATCGGCGTACTTCGTGGCGAGTGGCCCGGCAACCGCGGTGATCAGGACGTACGCCGCTGTCATCGCTCCGAGCTCCGCGCCGTCGGCCGTCGCCGCACCGAGGGCGGCAATGACGACTGAGAACTCGCCTCGGGCGATCAACACGGTTCCCGCTCGCACTCGACCGCGAGCGGCCGCCGAGCGCTGCGCCGCCACCCACCCGGACAGCAGCTTGCCGGCGACGCCGACGAGGGCGAGGGCGGCTGCCGGGGCGAGTACGTCGAGGAGGTCGGCGGGGTCGACGGAGAAGGAGAAGAACAGGAAGAACGTGGCTGCGAACAGATCGCGCAGGGGCCCGATGACAGCCGAGGCGCGTGCCTGGACCGGGCCCGACAGTGCGAGTCCGACGAGGAACGCGCCGATGGCGGCCGACACCTGGACTTCCTGGGCGAGGCCGCCGACGAGAAGCGTGAGCCCGAAGACCGCGAGCAGCAGCGCCTCGTCGGTAGCCGGAGCCAGGAGCGCGCTGAGACGATCGCCCCATCGGAGCGCGACGGTCAGGATCAACGCCACGGCCGCGAGGGCGACGGCGACGGTCGTGATGGTGTCGCTGGCGCCCCGTCCAGCGACGATCGCCCCCACGATGGGCAGGTAGACGGCCATTGCCAGGTCCTCGATCACGAGCAGGTTCAGCACCGCGGGCGTCTCCCGGTTGCCGAGCCGATCGAGGTCGCTGAGCGCCTTGGAGACGACGCCGGAGGAGCTGATCCAGCAGACCCCGCCCAATAGCAGGGCGGCGACCGGCTCCCAGCCCAGGGCGAGACCGACGAGCAACCCCGGCGTGATGTTGGCGACGGCATCCACGACACCGGGGACCACCCCGGCGCGCAGCCCGTGACGCAGCTCGTCGGCGCTGTACTCGAGGCCGAGGGTGAGCAGCAGGAGCAGAACGCCGATCTCGCCGGCAAGCTGGATGAAGTCGGCGCTCACGTCGAGCGGGGCAATTCCGCCTTCGCCCACGGCGAGGCCAGCGAGCAGGTAGAGCGGGATAGCGGTGATGCCGACGCGGGCCGACAGCCGCGCCAGCACCGATAGCACGAGGGCGACGGTGCCGATCTCGATGAACGCCAAGGCGGCATCGCCGCTCGCGGCGGCGATGACCACGGTCACGCCTCGAAGACTTGGCGCAGCTGTCGCAGTCCCTCCGGAGTACCGACAGCAACCACGACATCTCCCGACTCCAGCGTCTCGTCGGGACCGGGCGCCGGCAACGTGTCGTTGCCCCGCACGAGCGCGACGACCGACGCGCCGGTGCGGGTTCGGAGTCGACCCCCGCCGATCGTGGCGCCGACCTGCTCGGATCCGGTCCTGACGGGAATCCAGTCGATGGCGACGCCGGCGAGCCGTTGCACGCCCGCGGCCGCTTCGCTCAACGGGCTGCCGCCGAGCAGTTCCGCCAACGTTCGCGTGTCGTCCGGGCTGAGATGCAGCACCGTGGTGCAGGCGTCGGGGTCGGCCCGGTCGTACACGGCGATCTCCCGCCGGCCCGTGCGGTGCGACAGGACGGCCAGCCGCTCTCCCGCAGCGGTGGTGAACTCGTGGCGCACGCCGACGCCTGGAAGCGGTGTTTCGGTGACCTCTGCCATCTGGCTCACTCTCCTCGATGTGCGGCGGCGTTGGTGAACTGTGACCCGAGCCGCCCCGCCCACGCCCTTCGGTCGCGTGACACGGCGACCTCGTCATGGCCATGGTGGCGCGGCGCGACCAGCAGGAGCAGCCCGGTCCACGAGTCGACGCACCGGCAGTGTCCCAGAACGACGTTCGCTCACCCGGGCTGCGAGCGTCCCGAATCGCCGGCTAGGTAGGCATGCTCCTGTTGACGCGCATTCGGCCGGCGCCGACCCAGCCGATCTGGTGACGTGTCCCCGTGCCCGTCCTGACGGTCGATACCTCGAGACCGTGGGGTCTCGTCCGCCCGATGCGCTGCTTCCTCCACACGGCGTGACCGTCCGACGTAGGGTTCCCGCCGACGTTCGCGAGGAGGTAGCCCCATGACCGCCACGAGCACCGGCGACTACGGCCAAATCGTGAATCTGATTCCGGGCGGTGGCTGGATGGGCGAGTACCGAAAGTCGGACGGAATGTGGTCAATCCCGATCGTCGCCTGGGCGCTCACTGAGCGGGGCTACGTGATCCCCATGGAAGTGGACAGCGACGGTCTGGTTGAGCCGTCGAGAGCGGATCGCATCTACCATCCTGACACGGTCCCCCCTGGCTCAGGCGCCGCCGATCCCTCCACGTCGGTTGACTAGTGCCTCAATGAGGCCACGCTGCAAGGTCGACGAGCCGCAATCTGGTCACCGCGACAGCTCCGGCTCGATCGCAATCGTCTCGTGCGTCCGCTGCGCGGCTCGCACATCGGCTGACACGCCCCAAGGAGCAGGTCGATCCCCACCTGAGCAACGGACCACCCGCCCCCATGACGCCGGCTGAGCGTTACCGGGAGCAGGCTGGTGTCGATGGACTTCCTGCTCGTCCACAGCCCGCTGGTCGGTCCGACGACATGGCGCTGGGTCGCCGCGGCACTCTCGGAGGCCGGGCACGACGCCATAGTGCCGGACCTCCGCTCGTCGGCCGTTACCGGGCGGCCGCGGTCATTCGTCGACGAGGCGGTCTCCTCGACGCCGTCTGACTGGTTCAAGCCGGTCGTCGTTGGGCACAGCGGCGCGGGGTTCCTGGTGCCGTCGATCGTGGAACGCCTTGACGCCGCGCACGCCGTCTTCGTCGACGCTGGCCTGCCGCCCGACGACAGCCCAGCGACCGCTGGTGCTGACATCGTCGACCGCCTTCGCGTCCTGGCTGTCGATGGAACGCTCCCGAAGTGGTCCACCTGGTGGGGTCCCGACGCCATGAGGGCGCTCATTCCGGACGACACACGGCGGGCACAGGTGGACGCCGAGCTGCCCGAGGTCCCGATCGCGTTCTACGAGCTCACCGTGGAGCTGCCGACAGACTGGCCGCGACGGTCGTCCTCCTTCCTGCTTCTGAGCGAGGCGTACCGTGCCGACGCGGACAGAGCGAGGTCGCTCGGATGGTCGCTGACCGAGCGCCTGGGAGGGCACCTCGACATCGTGAGCGCTCCTGAGGCCGTCGCTCCTCTCATCGTCGACCTGGCGCGAGGGACAGGCGCCTGACGTGCCCTATACCGGCGGGTCATGGGCGCCGGGTCATGGACGCCGGCGAGCCTGCGGTCCGCATGCCTGCTCTACGCGACCGCGCAGCAGGCGAGGCCGGACGGATGCGACAGCGGCGTGCGTGTCGCGCAAGGGATGCGCGTCAGAGGAGGGCGGCGGCGAACTGGTCGTGGTGGTCGGTCCACCAGCGGCGCCGGCGGTCGTACTTCTCCATGCCCCCGGTCCTCTTCGACATCGCGACGGCGTTCGGGTCACCGGCGTCGACGCGGCGCCGGACGGCTGCTTCGATGCGGGCGATGGCATCGTTCATGGCGGTGAGCAGCTCCGCCCGGCCGTCCCGGTCCAGTCCGTAGGCGTCGGCGACGAGTCGTAGCCGTGCCGGCCGGTCGGCGGGCCGCCAGCCGAGCCGGGCCTGATCAAAGTCGTCGTCGATCGGTACACAGAGGCGGGCGAGCTGGGCCACGTCGTAGACGGGGCGGCCAGGGGCAGCGAACTCGAAGTCGAGCAGCGCAACGGCGACGCCGTCACGGAAGACGACGTTCGAAAGCTCCACGTCGTTGTGGCACACGAGCGTCCCGCCCGCAGGATCAGCCAGAGCGTCGTCCCAGGTAAGACCCTGAGGGTCGAACCCGCGGGCGGCGTCGTGCAGCGCGCGCAGCAGCCTGGCGACGGACGCCAGCGCGGTGTCGGACTGGCTCCGGTCCGGATAAGGCGTCACGGGGACCTCGCCGTCGATGAACACGAGGCGCTCGCGTCCGTCCTCGTCGATACCGACTGGTGACGAGGCGCCCTCGAAGCCGGCGTGCCTCACCGCCCGCAGGAAGGCGTGGATGGAACCCGAGTGCGGATTCGAGGGGCGAAGAACATGCGGACCGACGCGGACGACCCGGCCCGCGTTCGCGATCCCACCATCGAGCTGCTGCTCAGCCACACCGCCACCTTGACAGACGAATGGTGCAGCCGCCCTCGGGCCCGTCGACAACGGCTCGGGCGCATCGGCGAGACCGATTAGCGCCTCGGATGGCCGGGTGGGCATCGCGGGGGCCGTCGCCCGGCACTTCGGTGATACGGCTCGGGGTTCGGTCGGCACGGGGAGAGGATGCGTTCATGATCGAAGTGGTGTTCGAGACGCACTCCCTCAGCGAGGACAACGAACGCGGCGCAGCGTCGGGCTGGGCCCACAGCTGTCTGTCGGCCGAGGGCCGCAGGCTGGCATGGCAGTTGGGCGAGCGCCGTCGTGACGACAGGATCGCAGCGGTGTTCAGCTCTGATCTACGCCGTGCCGTGGAGACCGCCGACCTGGCGTTCGCTGGCTCCGGGGTGCCGGTCCTGTTGGACTGGCGGCTCCGGGAGTGCGACTACGGAGATCGCAACGGAGGCTCGGCACAGCAGCATCACCGGGACCGAGCGCGCTTCTTGGACGCCCCCTACCCCGGTGGGGAGAGCTGGCGACAGGCCGTCGTCCGGGTCGGCCGCTTTCTCCACGATCTGCCGCTTCGCTGGCGGAGCAAGCGTGTGCTGGTCATCGGTCATGTGGCCACCCGCTGGGCACTCGATCACCACGTCGCTGGAATCCCCCTGGAAACCCTCATCTCCAGCGACTTCGCCTGGCAGGAAGGCTGGGAGTACACACTCGACCTCCCAACTAGCCCAACCATCTCCTGATGGGCGCCGTACGCGTACAGATCGCGATCGACGGTGTCGACCCGGCCAGCTGGCCAGGTTCTGGAGCGCAGCGCTGCGCGATTCGATCCACCGGCCGCTCCTCACGACGGCCGCCGACTACGCACGGTTCTTCGCGCACGTCCTTGCCATCAGGGACGGGCGCTGCGAGCCGCTGTGGCGGATCGACGACGAGCTCGCGTGGGGCGCCGGTTGGGGCCTCGAGCTCGCGCCACCCGCGCCCGGCTGGCAGTGGGGCCTGAACGACGATGCCAGCAACTTCGTTGGACCACGCGTAGGGCACGTCGGCGGTGATCACGGCCGGGCCATGAGCCCATCGGCCACTCGCACGAGACCGCGGCCGGTGCGGCGCCGGCTGTCGTCGTAGCCTCGACACGTGGCCTGGTGGTACAGGTGGCGTGCCGACCTTGTTCGTCCCGAGACGCCGACCGACCGCAGCGAGCTGCCGTTCCTGGCGGTCAGCGCGGCGGTGATCGTTGTGGTCGCCCAGGCGACCCAGCCCGGCACTGCGGCCGAGCTGCTTCTGGTGGTGGTGGCGGCGGCGGCGTTCGTGCTGCGGGGCATGGTCGGTTGGCTGCCGTCGGAGGTGGTCGCCGTTCTCGTCACGGTGCCGCTCGCGATCGCGGTCGGGCGGGACGGGGACCTCGAGGTGGCACTGCTCCTCGGCGTGCTGGTGACCTTCCACGCGGCCTGGCATCTGGGATCGCTGACCAGGGCGGTGCTGGTCGTGGCCGTGTCGGCCGGCGCTCCGTGGATCGTGTCGACGGCGGTGCCCGAGGCAGAGATCGGATGGACGGCGTGGTCGGCGGCCAATGTGTTCACCTTCGTGCTGGGTCGCAACCTTCGCCGGCAGCGGCTGCTGATCGAGCAGTTGGAGGCGGCGCGGGAGGCGTTGGCGGTGCAGGCGGTGGCCGACGAGCGCCAGCGCATCGCCCGGGACCTGCACGACCTGGCGGGCCACACCCTCGCGGCGGTGCTGCTGCACGTCACCGGCGCCCGGCACGTGCTGCGCCGTGATCTCGACGAGGCCGAGCGGGCGTTGGTGCAGGCCGAGACGGTCGGACGTTCGAGCCTCGATCAGATCCGGGCCACGGTGGCCTCGTTGCGGACCAGCGATCGCGCGACCGATCCGGCCCTGCCGGGTTCGGCCGACCTCATCGGGCTGGTGGAGGAGTACCGCCGGGCCGGACTGGACGTGACCGCCGTGGTCCCGCCGCCGGCGGCTGGCATCGACGGTCCCGTCGGTGCGGCGCTGTACCGCATCAGCGGTGAGGCGTTGGCGAACGCGGCCCGCCACGCCGCCGGCAACCGGGTGGAGCTGGCGGTGGATCTCGACCCCGCCACCGACCAGGTCCGGCTCGTGGTCGCCGACCATGGACGTGTCGCGGTCGCCCCGGATTACGAGGACGGGCACTTCGGGCTGGTGGGGATGCGTGAGCGGGCACGCGCCTTGGGAGGTGAGCTGGACGCCGGTCCGAGCGCTGACGGGTGGCGGGTCGAGGTCCGTCTGCCGCTCGCCGCCGGCCGCGAGGGGTCCGTGCCGTGATCCGGGTGATCATCGTCGACGACCAACCGGTCGTGCGCGCTGGCGCCGCCCGGATCCTGGGACCGGAGGACGGCTTCCAGGTCGTCGCTGAGTGCGACGACGGCGACGAGGTCGGACCGGCGGTCGCCGCCCACGGGCCCGACCTCGTGTTGATGGATGTCCGCATGCGGCGGACGGGCGGCGTCACCGCGACCCGGGCGCTCCGGGACGTGCCCGAGGCTCCACCGGTCCTCATGTTCACGACCTTCGACGACGACGACGTTCTGTGGGGTGCGCTCGACGCCGGCGCCGCGGGGTTCATCCTCAAGGACAGCTCCGCGGAGGATCTCATCGCCGCGGCGCGCGCCGTCGCCGGCGGTGCCGCCTGGCTCGACCCGAAGGTGGCACCCCGGGTCCTGCGGGCGTTCCGCACCAACGTGCGGCCCCATCTGGCTGAGGCGGCGAGGGTCGACGAGCTGACCGACCGCGAGCACGACGTGCTGCGCCACATGGCTCGCGGCGCCACCAACGCCGAGATCGCCGCCGCCCTGACCGTGAGCGAGGCCACGATCAAGACCCACGTCGGCGCCGTGTTCTCCAAGCTCGGCGTGCGCGACCGGGCGGCCGCCATCGTGTTCGCCTACGACCACGGGATCGTCGGGCTCCACCCGGGGCCGGACCAGCCGTAGCGACTGCGGGCCGATGCGCCCTCGACGGCCAGGGGCGCACGATCTTCCCATGAGATCCACCACACGTGCACACGCCCTGTGCCGTCCCGACTCGCGGGCCCGGACCGTTGTGGAGGTCCAGGGGCTGGAGAAGCACTATGGGCCGTCGCAGGTGGTCCGGGGCATCTCGTTCTCGGTGCGGGAGGGCGAGCTGTTCGGTCTGCTCGGCTCGAACGGTGCCGGCAAGACGACCACCGTCGAGATCCTCCAGGGGCTACGGCAGGCCGACGGCGGCTCGGTCGCCGTGCTCGGCCTCAACCCGAGGGTTGCGGGCGATCGGCTGCGCCGGGTGATCGGGGCGCAGCTCCAGGACGCCTCCCTGCCCGAGCGCATGCGGGTGGGGGAGGCACTCCGGCTCTTCGCCTCCCTCCACCCCAGCCCCCGCCGCCTCGACGAGCTGGCCGACGAATGGCAGCTCGCAGACCTGTGGCGCCGGCCATTCGGGGCCCTGTCCGGCGGGGAACGCCAACGGCTCTTCGTGGCGCTGGCGCTGGTCGGGCGGCCCGAGCTGGTGTTCCTCGACGAACTCACCCAGAGCCTGGACCCCCTGAGCCGGCGCCGCACCTGGGACGTCGTGCGCCGGGTCCGGGACACCGGCACCACCGTGGTGCTGGTCACCCACGACGTCGAGGAGGCCGAACGGCTCTGCGACCGGATCGTCGTCATGCACGAGGGCCGGGTCGTCGCCGACGGCACCCCGCCGGCGATCGTGTCGGCCCTCGGCGGGGCGACCACCGTCAGCTTCACCGACCCCGATCTCGACATACGGCGGCTGCCCGACCTCCCCGGCGTCGACAGCGTCACCCGCCGAGGAACCCGGGTCGACGTGGTCGGCACGGGCCCGATCCTCGCCCATGTCGGCGCCCGGCTCGTCGACCTCGACCGACCGCCGCTCGACCTCCGGGCGCACCAGCCCACGCTCGAAGACCGCTTCGTCGACCTCGTCAAGGAGACTTCGCGATGACCGCTGTCACCGTCCCCCTCCCCGACGCCCGACCGACCCCGGCGGCGCCGGCGCGGACTGCGATCCGCCTCGCCGCGCTCGAGCTGCGCCTACTCGCCCGGGAGCCGGCGGTGGCGGTCAGCCTCGTGGGCTTTCCGGCCATCACCGTCCTCGTGCTCGCCGGCGTCTTCGGCGAGACTCCCGACCCCGACTTCGCCGGCGTAGCGCCCAGCGACCACTACATCGTCGGCTACGTCGGTGTCGTGCTCGCCGCCCTCGGACTCATCACCATCCCCGTCCGGCTCGCGACGTACCGGGAGCTCGGTGTCACGCGGCGGTTCCGCGCCTCCGGGCTGAGCGGGCCCGTCATGATCGCCAGCGAGATCATCCTCGGTGCCGTCCTCGGCACCGTCTCGGCCGCCCTGGTGCTGGCCGCCGGCGCCGCGGCCTACGGCCTCAGCCTGCCGAAGGACCCCATAGGTGTCCTCGCGTGGTACCTCGCCGGGCTCGCCTGCTTCATCGCCATCGGCGGCGCCCTCGGATCGCTCCTGCCCACCGGCCGCGCCGCCAGTGCCATCGGCAACCTGCTGTTCGTGCCGATGTTCCTACTCGGCGGCGGCGGCCCGCCGCGCGACGTCATGACCTCGACCATGGAGTCGCTGTCCGACGTCCTACCCCTCAGCCACCTCATCGGCGGCCTCCGCCAGGCCTGGCTGGGAACCACCGACGACCCCCATGCCCTGTGGTGGCCCGTGCTCGTCGCCATCGTGGCACTGCTCGCCGCATTGCACACCGCCCGCCGCCGGGCCGGTTGAAGGCGGGCCGGCGTGCATCGCAATGGAGCCCACCGCCCCGCCGTGGTCCCGACCTTTCAGCCGAGCCCTTCGGTGACGCCCAGCCGCCAGCTCGGATACCGGAGCTCCCAGCCGAGCTCGCGCTTGGCCTTGGCGTTCGAGGCACCCCGCGCCTCGGTCATCATGACCGTCGCCGCCTCACCGGCCGCCAGCCGCCCCAGCCAGCGTGGAAAGCGCCTCGGTGGCTTGGCATCCAGCGCGCTCGCCAGCACCGGCAGCCACTCCCGCACGGGCGCGGGCTCGTCGTCGACGATGTAGTAGATACCCGGCTCGCCGCGCTCGACCGCGATGGCGGTCGCCGCCGCCGCGTCTTCGATGTGGACGTGCGACCAGACGCCACCACCGTCCCCGACGATCGGGAACCGACGCTTGCGGATCTGTGCTGCCATCACCGCATCCGGAGCCAGGCTGGTCGAGGTCCCCGGACCGTAGAAGCCGCCGTAGCGCAACGCGAGACCCTCACCCCAGTCGATCGTGGTCACCGCCTCCTCCAGATAGAGGAGCGCCTCCACGACTGGCCGCATCGCCCCCGGCGGGTTGGGGTCGAGGGGATCGGCCTCGGTCTGCACCGGCCCGCCCGTGCGGGCGAATCGAAAGGCCCCAAAGCTCTGCGCCACGAAGCGCCGTGCCCCCACGGCGCGGCCCGCCGCCAAGAGATGGTCCGTCGCCTCGGTACGCAGCCGGTTGGTCATCTTCGCCATGGAGGAGCGGTCGGGGTGCCGCGCGTCACGGATGCTCATCTTCCCGGACAGCGCCGTGAGCTGGTGCACGATCACCTCCGGCTCGGCCTCGCCCACCACCGACGCCACCGCGTCGGGGTCGAGAGCGTCGGCGACAACCGGCCGCGCCCCCAGCGCCCGCAGCCCATCCTGCTTCGACGCGGTCCTGGTCATGGCCACAACCTCGTGGCCAGCGGCCACCAGCTTGGGGACCAGCTGCACGCCCAGTGCACCCGAAGCCCCGGCAACGAAAACCTTCATGGCAACTCCTCACTCGTCTCGGTCACCTACAGAGACGAGATGGCGCCTCCGCCTGTGACAGTCCCCCAGGGACTGACGACAGCAGCCGACGACCGCGATCATCGCGGTCAACCAACCACGCTCGCGCCGAGATCAGCGCCAGTAGGGCCGGAGCCTGGCGGAAGGGGGCGCGGGCGCACGACTTGACAAACTTGCCGCGGCATCGACCAGTCCAGCTCACGCAGTCCTGATCGACATTTCGGGTACGACCAGTCGTCCCTGAACCTCCTACTAGTGGTGAGTTCTAATCTGCATCAATTGAACGCCCTCTGCTTTGGCGGGGATGGGCCCTCGAGGCACCGAGAGTGGACGCACGATGGGGCGACCGGCGAAGTTCACCACCGAGCAGATCCTCGACACGACCGCGCAGCTGGTCGCCGAGGGAGGGCCCAGCTATGCGACCGTCGCTGGCATCGCTGAGCGCCTAGCCGCCCCGACGGGCTCGATCTACCACCGGTTTGAGTCGCGAGATCTTCTCCTCGCCCGGTTGTGGATCCGTACCGCCTTGCGGGCGCAGGAGGGGTTCGTCAAAGCGTTGTCGCAGGACGACGTCGCCCAGGCCGCCATCGACGCCGCGCTGCATATCCCGCGCTGGTCACGAGAGAATCTCGATGACGCGTGCGTCATGCTGTTGTACCGGCGTGAGGATCTCGCGGAGCAGTGGCCCAAGGAGCTCGG
>Ga0126307_10003139_pt1 | contig 11233 bp, 7 predicted proteins | sample Plot28_FD_89955 | JGI IMG/M metagenome (GOLD analysis project Ga0126307, IMG submission 89955) | Serpentine soil microbial communities from UC McLaughlin Reserve, CA, USA - Plot28 | ecosystem: Environmental > Terrestrial > Soil > Grasslands | place: USA: UC McLaughlin Reserve, Lake County...
GTGCCAGGGTGCCGAGTGCCAGGGTGCTCTGGTGCCTGGGTGCTCGTTCGGGGGGCCTCGGGGATTACCAGAATGATCGCGATGACGATCGCGCCGGGGATGATGGTCAGCGCGAAGAGCGTGCGGTACTCGCCCGGGTAGAAATAGAGAAACAGCGCAGCGAGCAGCGGGCCGAGAACCGCTCCGGAATGGTCCATGGCGCGGTGAAAGCCGTAGACGCGGCCGCGTTGACCCTCGGGTGCGAAGTCGGCGAGCATAGCGTCGCGCGGCGCGCCGCGGATCCCTTTGCCCAGGCGGTCGGCGAAGCGGATCCCGAGCACGTGCAGCCACGACGTGGCAAGCCCGATGAACGGGCGTGCCGCTGACGACAGGCCGTAGCCGATCAGCACCAGGCGCTTGGGACGTCCGGTCGAATCCGCCAGCCGCCCTGAGATGATCTTGAGCACGCTGTTCGCCGCCTCGGCGATGCCCTCGATCACGCCCAGCGACATCGCTCCCGCCTTCAGCACGCTCGTCAGGAACAGCGGCAGCAGCGGATAGATCATCTCCGACGCCATGTCGGTGAAGAGACTCACCCACCCCAGGAGCCAGATGGGACGAGTCAGATTGAAGCGCCGCGGCGTAGCCCGCGGTTGTGATCGGGATCGCGTCACACCCGTAGGAACAGCCGGCGGCGGTACATCCAGGCGAGGAGTGCGTAGAGCACGACCAGGTTGGCGAGCGCGTAGAGGAGCGATGCGTTCTTCGGTGACGCGAGCGGAACGAACCCATGGAGATACGCCCACCGGCTCACCCCGACATTCTGACCGTCGTCGGTAGAGATCCGGATCAGCGCGAGCGTTTTCACGAGAAGGCCAGACGCCATGAACAAGGTGATCGCATTGGAGCCCAGAACGACGAACGGCTTCGTCCAGCGCGTCCAACCCTTGATGTCGATGATCCAGTAGAGGCCTGCCAGCAGCAGCGCGCCGAAGCCGGCGGTGAAGACTGCATAGGAACTCGTCCACAGCGATTTGTTGATGGGAAAGACAAGACCCCAGCACCAGCCGGCGATCAGCGCCGCTGTGCCGCCGATGCCGAGGAGGCGCACTTTCCGTTCGTTGGTCAACGCCGAGGTCAGGCACAGGCCCGCGACGACACCAAAAAGCGTCGTCGAAATAGCCGGGACGGTGCTGAGAAGCCCTTCAGGATCCCACTTCGGCTTCCAGAGGTGACCCGGCATCAACGCGCGATCGAGCCATGCAGCGAGATTGCCGTCTGGCGTGAGATCGCCGGCAACCCCTCCCGGCGGCGGCACCAGCATCATCACCGCCCAGTAGCCCAGCCCGAGTATCAGCGCGAGCAGCCCGATGGCGATCGCTCTATTCCGAGGTGTTGCGGTCGAATCGCTCGCCGCGCGTTCTCGAGTCATGCTCAATCGGTTGATCGCTGCGGCGGCCAGGTAGCAGAGCGCGATGCGCTGCAGCACCCCGGGTATTCGCCATCGCGTGAGGTTGAAGCGTGGATACCCGGCAAGAAACAATCCGAGCACGAAGATCAGTGCTGCCCGCCGGGCGATCGACGCCCAGCTCGCTGATTTCTGCGACAGCGTGATCGAGACGCCGACGATGAAGAGGAAGAACGGGAAGATGAGATCGGTCGGCGTCCAGCCGTTCCACTCGGCGTGCAGCAGGGGCCAGTAGACAGTTCCCCAGTCACCCGGATTGTTGACGATCACCATTCCGGCCATCGTCAATCCGCGAAACACGTCGAGCGAGATGAGTCGAGTGCGGGACGGCATCAGACGCGCACACTATATCGCTATAATTCCGAAGGCCCGATCACGTGCTACACCCTTTCGACGCGGTCCTGGTGGTCGCCTTCGGCGGACCCCAGGGGCCCGATGACATCCGCCCCTTCCTCTCGAACGTCCTGCGTGGACGCCGCGTATCCCCGTCACGTGTCGAGGAAGTGGCGCATCATTACGAGCTGTTCGGCGGCGTGTCGCCGCTGAGCGAGCTCACGACGCGGCAGGCCAATGCGCTATCCGAAAAGCTGGCGCGACACCGCCACCGACTGCCGGTTTATGTAGGCATGCGCAACTGGCATCCGTACCTTCGCGACACACTCGCCCAGATGTCGCGCGACGGCGTGCGGCGCGCGGTGGGGGTGATCGCCGCGGCCCATCGGAGCTATTCGAGCTGCACGCAGTACCGCGAAAACGTGGCAGACGCGCGCGCTGCGATTCGACCCGAGGGGCTGTGCGACGTCGAGATCACGTTCGCCGGCGACTGGCACACTCACCCCGGCTTCATTCAGGCGAATGCGGCGCACATCCGCGAAGCTCTCGGGCGTTTGCCGAACGGTGGAGCCACCGCGCAGGTGGTGTTCACTGCCCACAGTATTCCCGTCTCCATGGCGGAGCGGTACCCGTACGAACGGCAGATACATGAAACGGCGGATGCCGTCATGGCGCAGCTGCAACGCGAGCCCTCGCCTGCAGGTGAATCGAGGGGCAGCGCCGTCGTGTTCCAGAGCCGCAGCGGCAGACCCGACGATCCATGGCTGGGGCCTGACGTCTGCGATTACCTTCGGGAGGCGCGCCGGACCGGCGTCGAAGCTGTCGTCCTGTCACCCATCGGTTTTCTATGTGACCACGTCGAGGTGCTGTACGACCTCGATGTGGAGGCGATGGCGGTGGCGCGCGAGATCGGCCTGCCCTGCAGCCGTGCCGCCGCGGTGAACGACCATCCCGCGTTCATCGAGACGCTGGCCAGCGCCGTGACGGCTGTATGCGACCGCTATGCGGCCGGCGTGCCGCTGCGACTGGTGGCGAACCCGTCCTGATCGGGCGGAACACAACTTTTCCGAACGGTTCTGCGTCTAGTCTGCGGGGGTCGACGCGGCCCGGATCGTCATTCAGGCTTTTACATCCTTAACACCGGATCGTGCGTAGAATCAGCTCCCGAGGCAACACTTCCATGAAAACACCGACAGTTATTAGCGTGGGACTTCTCGCGCTCACTCTCGTTCCCGGCCCGCTCGCTGCGCAACAAGTGCAGACGCAGACGATCCAGGTTGGCGGGGCCGCCGGCGAAATGCCGATGATGCAGATGCCCGGAATGGGCCGGCAGATGAAGTCAGGAACAGGGCGGATCCGGGGGCGCGTTGTGACGACCGACAGTGGATCTCCGGTTCGTCGCGCCCAGGTCAGGATTTCCGGAGCCGACGTCCTGCCGAAGAGCGCCGTCACCGATAACGAGGGGCGGTACGAGTTCCGCGACCTCCCGTCCGGCAAGTACACGATCAACGCCACCAAGTCGGGCTACGTGAGCGTTCAATACGGGCAGACGCGTCCTTTCGAACAGGGCAAATCGATCGAGCTGGTTGAATCGCAGCCGATGGAGAAAGCGGACATCGTCATGCCGCGCGGCTCGGTCATCTCCGGACGAGTGATGGACGAGTTCGGCGATCCAATGCCGGATGCGACCGTCACCGCGATGCGTCAGACATGGAGCAACGGCAGGCGGCGCCTGCAGTCAGCCGGCCGAACGGCACAGAGCAACGATCTCGGCCAGTACCGCATCTATGGCCTGCCCCCGGGCGAGTACTACATTTCGGCGACGATGCGCGGAGCCGAGATGATGGTCACCGAGATGGCGATGGCGGCCAGCTTTTCCATCAACACGAGTGGTGCGCAGCCTTCCGGTTCTGAGCCGCGCTCAGGGTATTCGCCGACCTACTACCCCGGAACGCCGAACGGCGGCGAGGCCCAGCGCATTGCGCTCGGCGCCGGCGAAGAAAAAGGCAACGCCGACTTCGGGCTGCTTCCGGTGAAGCTGGCGAAAGTCACCGGAACGGTGATCGGCTCTGACGGAAAACCCGTCGAAGGCGCAATGATCAACCTCGCGCCGCGCAACGCCGGCGAGATGCCTTTCCCCAATCCATTTGGGGGATCCCGCACCGACAAGAACGGCAACTTCACCTTGCCGAGCGTCGCACCCGGAGACTACACGCTGCGCGCGAGCGGCATGCGCATGATCGTGAGCGGCGGCGAGGGTGGCGACAATATGGTCTTCACGACGCGCATCAACATGGGTGGTGGTGACGGGCAGACCGAGTTCGGCGCCGTGCCGCTCTCAGTAAACGGTGACGATGTTCCCAACGTGATGATCGTCACGTCGAAGGGAACGACGGCGACCGGACACGTGACATGGGAAGGCGGCTCCAAACCCACCAACACGGCGACCGTAAGGATCTCGGCGCTCGCCGCTGATTCTGACGGACCGGTGGTTCTCTCCGGCGGTTCCGCCGCCGTAGCTGCCGACGGCGGGTTCGAGATCAAGGGCATTGCCGGGCAGCGGCTCTTCCGTGTCGCCGGCCTTCCCCAGGGCTGGTTGCTGAAATCGGTCAGGCTCAACGGCCAGGACATCACCGACACGGGCATCGAGGTGAAGCCGAACGAACCGCTGACGGGACTGGAAGTCGTGCTCACGTCGAAGACGACGGAGATCACCGGGTCGGTGAAGTCCGGCAATGACCCGGCGGCCGACTATACCGTCGTGATCTTCGCGGAGGATCCGACGAAATGGACGGTGCCGATGACGCGCTTCGTGACCGGTACGCGGCCCAACCAGGACGGCCGCTTCCAGGTGAAGAACCTGCCGCCAGGCAGTTACTACGCCGTTGCGCTCGACTACATCGCGCAGGGTGAATGGAACGACCCGGAAGTTCTGGAGCGTTTGAAGGAGAGAGCCACGCGCTTCACGCTGGACGAAGGCAAGGTCGAAACGCTGGACCTCAAACTTTCCGGATCTTAGGCTGACAGTCAGGGCGAGGCTTCAGCGCGGCTTCTCGAGCAGCGCTGCAGCCTCGTCCTCATCCCTCTCCTCCACCGGCCCCTTCTTTCGCGCGTACGCGTACGCGATCGCGAAGATCACGACGATCAGCCCGAACGACACCCACTTGCTGATGTGCCAGTCGATGTAGCCGGCGCTGTTCAGGTATTCGACTCCCAGCTTGATCGCGACCCACGCAATGATGATGAAGGCGCCGTCCACCAGCGCGGGATAGCGGCGTACCAGGCGCAGCAGCTGGCCGATCACCAGCCGCATGGTGATGATCCCGAGAATCCCGCCGCTGATCACGACCCACGTCTTGGGTGACATTGCCACCGCGACGAGAATCGAGTCGACCGCGAACACGACGTCGGTCAGCTCGACCTTGACCACGGTCGCCCAGAACGCCGACAGACCCAGCGCCGGGGTGGCCGGCCTGATCGCGGTTCGCGACTCCCCTCCTGCGCCGCCGAAGAAGTGATTGAACGAGAGATACATCAGGTAGGCGGCGCCGATCAGCTTGACCCAGCCGATGCTCAACAGGTGGACCGCCAGCAGCACCGCGAGAATGCGGAACGCGAAAGCACCGACGATGCCGTATCGGAGCGCCTTGCGCTGCTGGCGTCGTGGCAGCCCCAGCACCAGGATGGCGAGCACCAGCGCGTTATCGGCGCTGAGCAGCCCCTCGATGATCACCAGGAGGCCGATGGTGATGAAGTCTGTGGCGTGAACGTCCATCGGTCGGTTGGCGGTCGGCCAGGCGCGGCAACTCGCGCCTCACCTTGACACGTAACGTATCAAGTCCTATGGTTGATGTGACGCAACTTTGGAACCGTCGCGACCAACATGATTGAGCACGATCTCTACTTTATCAGCATGGCGGCGCAGCTGCTGGACATGCATCCGCAGACCCTGCGCAAGTACGAACGCCTCGGCCTGGTGAGGCCGACCCGCACGGTCGGGAGCATGCGCGTGTACACGCGCGAGGAACTCGACCGACTCAGGCTGATCAAATTTCTGGTGGATGAGGCCGGCGTCAACCTGGCCGGAGTCCAGCGGCTGCTGGAGATTGCCGAAGCAGTGCAGCGGATTCGCCCGCTGATCAAAGAGGGCCGTCCGGAGTCACGCCGCCGGATTGCGTCGGAGCTCCAGCGCATCGCCGAAATGGCAGGTATCTAGCGGATGGATTTCAAGGATTACTACCAGACGCTCGGCGTGGCGAAAGGTGCTTCCGACAAGGAGATCAAACAGGCCTATCGCAAGCTCGCCCGGAAGTTCCATCCCGACGTGAATCCCGGTGACAAGGCGGCCGAGGCGAAGTTCAAGGAGATCAACGAGGCGAACGAGGTACTCGGCGACCCCGACAAACGCCGTAAGTACGACGAGCTCGGTGCCAACTGGCGGATGTACGAGCAGGCGCAGCAGCAGGGATACGGCGGCGCTGCGAATCCGTTTGGCGGCGGCGCCTGGAACATCAACACCGGCGGCGGCTCCGGCGGTTATCGCACCATGACGGAAGAAGAGATGCAGGAGATGTTCGGAGACGAGAACCCGTTTTCCGATTTCTTCAACGCATTCTTCCGCCCGGGCGAAGGCGGCGGACGCGACGCCGGGCGATCACGGGGCCGCACCCGGACGCAGAAGGGTCGCGACATCGAGCACGAAGTGGAGCTCACACTGGAGGAAGCCTTCCACGGTGCGACGCGGCGCATCTCGATCAAGCAGGGGGGCCACGCCCGCACGGTTGACGTGCGGATTCCGCCAGGCGTCAAGGACACGTCCCGCGTTCGCGCCGCGGGGGAAGGAGAATCGGGCGCCAACGGAGGTACCGCCGGGGATCTCTACCTGCGCGTGAAGCTGCGGCCGCACGCCGTATTCGAGCGCGACGGAGATGATCTTCGCACGCGGGTTGCGGTACCCGTGACGACCGCCGTACTGGGCGGTGAAGCGAACGTGCCGACCATCAACGGATCTGTCCGGTTGAAGATCCCCGAGACGACCCAGACCGGCCAGGTGTTCAGACTGAAAGGGCACGGAATGCCGGTCCTCGGAAAACCGGACCAGCGCGGTGACCTGTATGCCGCCGCGGAGGTTCAACTCCCACGCGCTCTTTCAAGAGAACAGAGACGGAAATGGGAAGAGCTGAGCATTGAAGATTGAAGATTGCAGCTTGCAGATTGCAGCTTGCACGGAGTTGGCAGCTGAGAGCTGGAAGCTGAGAGTTTGAAAGACCATGAACATCAACAAGTACACAGAGAAGGCGCAGGAAGCAGTTATTGCGGCGCAGACGCTGGCGGACCGTGAGGGGCATCCGGAGATCACGCCGGAGCATCTCCTGCTGACGCTGGTCGAGCAGCGGGACGGCATCGTGCCGTCGATTGTCACCAGGATGAACGCGGATCCGGCGGCGCTGGCGACGGCGGTGAAAACAGAGCTCGGACGGTTACCGCGGGCGCACGGGGGGTCGCAGCCGTCGATCTCTGCCCGTCTCCGGCAGCTTACCGGGGCGGCGGAGTCCGAAGCGGAACGCCTCAAGGACGAGTACGTCAGCACCGAGCATCTGTTCGTCGCAATCGCCAGTGAAGGGGGGCGCTCGGCGGCGTCGCGGATCCTGGAGCAGCGCGGGATCACCCGCGACGCCGTTCTGCAGGCGCTCGCGTCGGTGCGCGGTTCGCAGCGTGTCACCAGCCAGAACCCGGAGTCGACCTACGAGTCGCTCGCCCGTTACGGGCGCGATCTGACGGAGCTCGCCCGCAAGGGCAAGCTCGATCCGGTGGTCGGACGTGACGAAGAGATCAGGCGCGTCATCCAGGTGCTGTCGCGCCGCACCAAGAACAATCCGGTCCTGATCGGCGAGCCCGGCGTCGGAAAGACGGCGGTGGTCGAAGGGCTGGCGCAGCGGATCGTGCGGCAGGACGTTCCCGAGGGGCTGAAGAACAAGAAGATCTTCGCGCTCGACATGGGTGCGCTGGTCGCCGGCGCGAAATATCGGGGTGAATTCGAGGAGCGTCTCAAAGCGGTCCTGAAGGAAATCACCGACGCGCAGGGGCAGATCGTTCTCTTCATCGACGAGCTCCACACCGTCGTCGGCGCCGGCGCCGCCGAGGGTGCGATGGACGCGTCGCAGATGCTGAAGCCGATGCTCGCCCGCGGTGAGCTGCACACCGTAGGAGCCACCACGCTCGACGAGTACCGGAAACACATCGAGAAGGACGCCGCCCTCGAGCGCCGCTTTCAACCGGTGATGGTCGGCGAACCGACGGTGGACGACACGATCAGCATCCTGCGCGGCTTGAGGGAGCGATACGAGATTCATCACGGCGTGAAATTCAAGGACGCGGCCCTGGTCGCCGCGGCGGTCCTGTCACATCGCTATATCAGCGACCGGTTCCTGCCCGACAAGGCGATCGATCTGATCGACGAAGCGGCTTCACGGCTCCGCATGGAGATCGACTCGATGCCGGCGGAACTGGATGAAGTCCAGCGCCGGCTGATGCAGCTCGAGATCGAACGCGAGGCCCTTCGCAAAGAGAGCGATAAGGCATCGATCGAGCGGCTCGAACGGATCGAGAAGGAGCTCGCCGACCTGAAGGAACAGAAAGACCAGCTGACCGCGCACTGGCAGCAGGAGAAAGACACGATCCAGCGCGGACGCAAGCTGAAGGAAGAACTGGAGCAGGTGCGCCTCGAGATGCAGCGCGCGCAGCAGGCCGGCGATTATGCGAAGGCGTCGGAGCTGCAGTACGGACGGCTCCCGCAGCTCGAGCGGCAGATCCAGGAAGAGGAGCAGCGGCTCGCGGACCTGCAGAAGAATCAGCGGATGCTGAAAGAGGAAGTCGACGAAGAAGACATCGCCGACGTCGTCAGCCGCTGGACGCACATTCCGATCAGCCGCTTGATGGAAGGGGAGATCCAGAAGCTGCTCAGGATGGAAGAACGGCTGCATCAGCGGGTGATCGGACAGGAGGAAGCGATTCGCGCCGTGGCCAACGCCATCCGCCGGGCTCGCGCCGGCCTGCAGGACCCCAATCGTCCCCTCGGCAGCTTCGTCTTCCTTGGGCCGACCGGTGTCGGCAAGACGGAGCTCGCCCGTGCGCTCGCCGAGTTCATGTTCGATGACGAGCAGGCGATGATTCGCATCGACATGTCCGAATACCAGGAGAAGCACACGGTCTCGCGGCTGATTGGCGCTCCTCCGGGATACGTCGGCTACGAAGAGTCTGGTCAACTGACCGAAGCGGTCCGCAGGCGCCCCTACTCCGTCGTGCTGTTCGACGAAGTGGAGAAAGCGCATCCCGAAGTGCTCAATGTCATGCTGCAGCTGCTCGATGACGGTCGGCTGACCGATGGAAAAGGGCGCACGGTGGATTTCAAGAACACGGTCGTGATCATGACGTCCAATATCGGCAGTCACTACATCGCGCAGGCGGCGGGTGAAAGCTCACTCACCGAAGGCGTGAAGCGCGAGGTGATGGAGGCGCTGCGCGAGCACTTCCGGCCCGAGTTCATCAACCGGGTCGACGAGATCATCGTCTTCCATGCGCTGAGCCGGGGTGAGATGCGGCAGATCATCGATATTCAGCTGCGCGGCCTCTTGAAGCGGCTGCAGGATCGCAAGATCCGGGTGGAGCTCAGCGAGGATGCGAAGGATCTGCTGATCGCCGAAGGATACGATCCTACATACGGCGCGCGTCCGTTGAAGAGAACGATTCAGCGCCGGGTGCTCGATCCGCTTGCGATCAAAGTGCTGGAGGGCGAGGTCCGCGAGGGGGAGACCGTCCGTATCGGGGCACCCGCGGGGGATCTGGCTTTCGAGGCAAACCGTTAAATGGCAGACGACAAAGCGAAACCGCCAAATCCGCGCGGGAAGCGACACGGCCCGGAGCGTCGACTCACGCCCCGGCAGGCGCCGAGCCAGACCCTCTGGATGGTGCTGGGCTTCTTCCTGCTGCTCGCGCTCGCCCAGGCGGTGTTCTTCTCGATGCAATCAGGGAGCACCATCTCGTACAGCGATTTCAAAACCGCGGTTCGGGCCGGCCGCGTCCAGGAGGCGATCGTTTCCGAGGAGGGCATCCGCGGAACGATGAAGGCGCAAGGAAACGCAAAGGCGGAGCCGTTCAACACGATTCGGATAGAGGATCCGAAGCTGGTCGAAGAACTCGAGAAGGCCGGCGTCTCGGTTCGCGGCGAGCGCGCCAGCCGCTGGATGGGCGAGCTTCTCGGCTGGGTGATCCCGCTCGTCTTTTTCGTGGCGCTGTGGGGCTTCTTCTTTCGCCGCATGGGTGGCGCGGAAGGGGGCGTGATGTCTTTCGCGCGCAGCAAGGCCAAGGTTTACGCTGACGATGACGTCGCCGTCCGCTTCGAGGACGTCGCGGGAGTGGACGAGGCCGAAGAGGAACTGAAGGAGATCGTCGAGTTCCTCAAAACGCCGAAGAAGTACACGAGCATCGGCGGAAGAATCCCGAAGGGAGTGCTCCTGGTCGGCCCTCCGGGTACGGGGAAGACGCTGCTCGCGCGGGCGGTGGCCGGCGAAGCCAAGGTTCCATTCTTCAGCCTGAGCGGATCCGAGTTCGTGGAGATGTTCGTCGGCGTCGGCGCGTCGCGCGTGCGCGATCTCTTCGCGCAGGCTGACGCGAAGGCCCCGTGCATCGTCTTCATCGACGAACTGGATGCCCTTGGCAAGGTACGTATCCAGTCGCCGATGGGCAGCCACGAGGAGCGCGAGCAGACGCTCAATCAGCTGCTCGCGGAGATGGACGGGTTCGACGCACGCAAGGGTGTGATCATCATGGGGGCGACCAACCGTCCGGAAGTGCTCGACCCTGCCCTGCTCCGTCCCGGGCGTTTCGACCGGCAGGTGCTGGTAGACAAGCCCGACATCCGCGGACGTGAAGACATCCTGCGAATCCACGTGAAGGCGGTGAAGATGGGCGAGGGCGTGGACCTCAAGATCCTGGCGGCACGTACCGCCGGTTTCGCCGGTGCCGACCTCGCCAACCTGGTCAACGAGGCGGCGCTGCTGGCCGCGCGCCGCGACAAGACGGCGGTCGACATGAAGGACTTCGACGCCGCCATCGACCGGATCATCGCCGGCCTCGAGAAGAAGCGCGTGATGAACGACAAGGAGCGCCGCATCGTCGCGTACCACGAATCGGGGCACGCAATCGTCGCCAGCGTACTGCCTGGCCTGGATCCCGTTCACAAGATCTCGATCGTCGCGCGCGGATTCGGTGCGCTCGGCTACACCATGCAGCTGCCGCTGGAAGACAAGTATCTGCTGACGCGCGAGGACCTGCTGAACCAGCTGTCGGTGCTGCTCGGGGGTCGAAGCGCGGAGGAAATCGCGTTTGGTGAAGTAACAACCGGCGCTCAGAACGATCTGATGAGGGCCACCGACATCGCTCGCGCGATGGTCA